>Ga0209489_100122_pt1 | contig 113180 bp, 41 predicted proteins | sample SiratrowhiteBW_FD_187527 | JGI IMG/M metagenome (GOLD analysis project Ga0209489, IMG submission 187527) | Root nodule microbial communities of legume samples collected from California, USA - Siratro white BW (SPAdes) (version 2) | ecosystem: Host-associated > Plants > Roots > Nodule | place... | reverse complement strand
AAAAAAAAAAAAAAAAAAAACAAATGATATATGTTTCTAAATCTTATACTTTCATATAAAATCTTATACTTCTAAATAATGAATTTATGATATTTAAACTATAATGGACTAATTATAAACTTTTTTATTTAAAAGTTCACATATTAAATATTATCATGAATTTCTTTGACATCTCACAGGGCACACATTTCAAATTTTTTATGAGCCTTGTAAAAGATAAAGAATTAATATAAAATTTTCTTATAATTTTATTATTTTCATACTCAATAGAAATTCTTCTTAGAAGTAAATATTTTTTTATAATTATATTTTTATGTTAAATACAATTAATATATATATATATATATATATATATATATAACGAGAGCTTTTTTTTACAGAAATTATTTTAGAGACTTGTCTAATTTTTTTATATCTTTTTTGTGTGGATTATGTATGAAATATAGAATAAAAGATACAAATAAAAAGAAAGAGAATGGATATATTTCCTTTTTTTTATCATTTCAAACAATGAAAATAAATAAATAAAACATGAAAAATATTTGTATATTGATTGAAAAATATTTTTTTTCTTTTACTACTTTTTTAATCTAAAATTAATCATAAAAATTGTTATAAATATATATTTTTTTAAGAAAAACAATGATTTAATCCACAAAGATTAAACCAACTTCATGCTTAAAAATGGAAATTTTCAACCCACAGAACTTTTTTGGACTTTCCTTGAATGAGAAACAAATAAATAAAGACAACAACTTTTGCCCTGTTTTAAATTTCCTTAATTTCTTTCATCCTATTTCAAGATAAACACTGGGACTTGACGAACATTTGCAGTTCCATTCCCTCTCCCCATGTGTTCTTGATTAAGGCCACAAATGATACTAAAAATTTAAATTTCAAATTACACTAATTAATATAAAAATAGAAATAACAACCCTATATTATATGAGCTGCAACTAAACCGTTATCAAAAGCAAGTAGTGATAATTTTTGTAATAAATTAATATACATAATATATAAATTCTTATTGAAATTGATGTAATATATGAATACTATATCGATTATTGTAGTAACTTGGTATATAAATATCACATCATTTCTAATAAGATTCAATTTCATTGCTTCTTTTCACTGATGTTCAACCAGCTTTTGTGTCACTTGTTATCTCACAAAGACTGATTCTAAGAATTGAACAATGCAATTGTGTAGCTTATTAACCAGAACAAAATGAACCAAATTTATAGACTTATCTCTTTAAGTGATAAACTATAAAATAATCAATTATACATTCACTAAAATTTAGATATTTAAGTCCCACACTAATAAAATTGATGGTTTTAACTTCTCTTGATACTAACAGCATAATCCTAAAACGTGGTTAACAGAAACACTTAAACTTGGTAAACAGAAAACAGTCTGTTTAAAAAATTGAAACTGATAAAAAAACTTCTAACCTATAAACATTTTTGACTCAGTCAACAAAAAGGAGGAAAATTTCAAGTCATTCAAATGAAAATTTATTTGCATAATTCAATATTACAAGTATTCCATAATCACTTATGCCAACATCATGAGTCACATTATAAAAAACTTTTCAGCTATACTTAGATCATTAAAAGATAATTGGTCAACACTTGTTCAAGAGTGAACCTGACAAACCAAAGATATAACTTTGGTTTATGAGCATTTTGTTGCAATGGAGGGAATCAAATACAGGGCATGTTTTCTTCTGACAGTTAAAGCAAATTGCTCAGTCATGTCCAATTCCTCACCTTTCATTCCATTGGGAAGCTCCCAATCAAAGTGATGCAACAAAAGTGCAAGGGTGAGTTCAACATTCATCAAACCAAATGTGATACCTGGGCAGATTCTTCTTCCAGCACCAAATGGAATGAGCTCAAAATTATTCCCTTTGTAGTCAACAGCACTATCAATGAATCTCTCAGGATAAAACCTCTCTGGGTCAGTCCAAGAATTTGGATCCCTTCCAATTGCCCAAGCATTCACAATTACCTTACTTTTGACTGGTATATGATACCCATCAATCTCACATGTTTCTCCACATTCTCTTGGAAGTAAAAGAGGAGCTGGTGGGTGTAACCTCAGGCTCTCTTTGATAACTAACTTCAAATATTTCATCTCATTGATGCAAGTTTCATCAACCCTTCCATTCATTCTGAATACCTCTCTCACTTCAGCTTGTGCTTTCTTCATCACCCTTGGATTCTTTAACATCTCTGCCATTGTCCAATCTATGGTAGTTGCTGATGTCTCACCTCCAGCAGCAAAGATATTCTGCAATACAGTTCTCATAGATGTCAGTATTAAACATCAATTCATCTAATAACTCTACACTATATATGTTAGATATTTCACATCAATTAGAGGTGAGACCTTTCATAATTTATATAAGTAAATACAAACTTCACCTTAAAAATTAGTTTTGTAAGATTAAATTAAACTTAAAATTCACATAATTTTATATCTGATAATATAAGAATAAAAAGAAAAAACAAAAGTTTCTTCTCAGAACTTTTCACAACTCCTTATTATCCTTACATCAATTATAGCCTTGATGTTGTCATCAGTTAAGTAAATATCCTGATTGTCACCACCATCATCCTGAAATGTTAGAAGCACATCTACAAGGTCCTCTTCTGCTTCAACTAGGCCATCTTTGCCTTTTGACTTTGCATCTTTATGCTCCCTGATGATGTCTTCAAGTATTTCATCACTTTTTTGGTGCAATCTCTCAAGGGTAGGCCTCAAACCAGTGAAATTTTGAAGCCATGTGGCAGAAGGAAACAGGTCTCCAATGTCAAATCCTCCTGCAGCCTTTAGCACTTCTTTCTGCACTGATATATATTCGTCTTGCTCTCTGCACGTCTTGCCAAAAGCTGCCCTCGAAATTATTGCATAGTTTGAGGTAAGCAGTGCCTCAGAGAGATTGAATGGTGAGCCATTTTCTGAAGCAATCATTTTGATGAGAGTGGAGAGCTCTTCTTCTCTTATAGGCTTGAATGAACTGAGACGTTTTGGTGTGAAAAGCTCAGCTGTGCAAATTTTCCTGAGCTGTCTCCAATAATTTCCATAAGGGGAAAAAGATATATTTGTGGCATCATATCCTATTATTTGTGAAGCCAGAATCAGAGGCCTTGATGCAAAGACAAGATCATGAGTTTTCATTACCTCTTTGGCACATTCTGCTGAGGAAACAACTACAGTGAAGACCTCTCCAAGTTGGAGATGCATCAAGGGGCCATATTTTTTGGCCAAGTCTGTTAATTTTCTGTGGGGTGTTGGTGTAACAAGATGGGGTATGCTTCCTATGATAGGTAGCTTCCATGGTCCTGGAGGTATCTTTGGAGTTGGCTTGGTTTTGGTGAGATTCCTCCCTAACTTCAGTGCCACCATCATGAGGAGGAAAAAGGAGATAGGAGCTAACATGTCAGAGATCTGAAAATCCATGGAGATGAAAACAAATTGTAAGGTCAATTAAATTTTGGTTCTTGCATAGACAGGGATGACTGAAGTAATTAGAGACTGAGAATTGAAAAATAAGACAGTGTTATGATGCTTCTTAGTCTTATATTGGGCAAGTTGCACAAATTATATTATTAATAATAAATATTTAAAAAATAAAATATTTTAATATTGAAAGGTGTAGAATCTTTAATATTGGGCCTATTGGGTCATCTCTTATGAGATTGCTATCACATTACTTATATATAAGTTTTACGTTTAAGTTGAATATCATCGACGTGAAAGAAATGTGTTAAAGATTTCATATAAGTTTTATATTCAAGTTGAATAATTTCGACCGTCATTACAGAGGTATGTTGAAAATCTTATATCGACCAGAGATAAAACCTTTTAAAAATATATGGAAACTTTGTCTTAAAAACAAATTTTATAAAATTGAATAAGAATTAAATTTCACTTCTAATATTAAAATAAGATTAATTCAAATTTAATATATTTAAATATTTTAGAGTTCATCTTTTTGCTTGAATTATTCAATTCCTTACTTGGTTTTCATGATCTCAGAGTTCACCAACTTTCTTTGACTGCATTGAGTTGGATCACGGGTAGCGTTAAATCAACATGGTTGGCTATTTTTGTTGTTTTCTTGTGGAATGAATATTGAAGTACCCTATTATTGGATAATTGTTTGGTATTAATATTGATATGGGTTTTATTATTATTAATAGAAGTCAAGAAATTTATCTTTCATAGTCCTCTATGGTTTTATATTGTAAATGCATTTTCGTCATTTGTTTTCGGATGGAGACGTGGTTTGCTTTAGAGAGAAAATAGGTTATAGTATATGCTACAAAACGTACAAATGCAATAACGAAAGAGAAGTAAACTCTTGTAACTGAATCAAGTCTTCGGATGCTAAAAGCAATGAAAACAATTGATTGGTATGTATGTAGATTTATACATGTTAAAATTTTTTAAATAAAAGAATATGAAACAAAAATATTGGAACATCCAGAGAAATTGAGAGATGAAAAAAATTCCAAAATAAAACTATAAAAGAAAATGAACTAAATATATCTTTGATCTCTATTATTATTATTATTATATGTGAATTTCTCGTTTTATTTCTTAAAAAAAATCTTAATTAGTTTATACAGTTGTTATATTATTTTCCTTAAGTTACCATTAATTTCAGCCTAATTTGGGTGTACTTGACTAATGAAAATTATTTTCCTTAAGTTACCATGAATTTCAGCCTAATTTAGGTGTACGTACTCGACTAATGAAACTTATTGGAAAAATGCATCACATCTTTATCATTTCCAAATAAAACACAAATATGAATGCGGTTTTCTTTTTTATTTTTCAAACTGTTTTAATTTTTAAGAAAGTTGACGAAGATGGATGAGTATAACAAAAACTTATATTATATATTTTTTATTCTTTTTACACATATAAATAGAAATTGTAAGATAGCAAAGGTGATGGAATACTTTTCTTAAACATTTTATTTCGATATCTATATTTTGTTATCTGTCTGATATATGTTATTTTTTGAAAACAAAATAAATTATCTTTTTTTAGTTTATAAAATTTCTTTATTGCATAATATTTATATTTGAGAAACACTTATAATGTAAAAAGGTTTGTCAGTTATTTGGCCTTTACCAGTTATTTGATTGATATTCATCCCATTTTCTTATTTTTATTAATACTGGTTGGTAATCCTTGAAAGAAAACACAAATATTTTTTTTATCTGGATGATCACTTACTAAAAGAAAATATTAAACAATTTATAATTAAACTTAAAAATCAAATTTGATAGCAAATTAAAAATGTTGACAACCTTATTAAGTGTGGGACTATCTTTAAATTATAAGTGTGGGACCATCTTCAAAAGTCTTGGCTAACATTAAATATTTTATGCATGAATTTTTTAAAAATAAAAGAATTGTTCAGCAAAATAATTGTGTTAAAACTGTTAACAAGTAAAGATCGACCACGGAGATTTATTTTCAATTAAAATTCACAGATAAAATCGACATCTAATATTCTTCTATAATAATTTAAATATTTAAAAATATTTAGGTGATACTACTTTTAATATCTCATGTAATAAATAAATTATTTTTTTCTTATAAGATATATAAAAGTTACAAAGGTTTTGTTTATAAAAAAAATAATCATAATCATTTGTTTAATAAATCATTATTAAATTTAGACAAATATAAATAGTGCAAGATTGTTATTTTAGTGGCTAGTGAACTCTTAAATGAGATTTGAAGACAGATAATTTGATTGAGATGTTTTTGTTGTAAATGGGACAAGATATCAGTATTTCTTTTTTTTCTATTATGGGAATGGATTGAGTGAGTTAATTTTGTTGTCAATGTATAAAGTAAGAAGTTAAGAAGGGGATATGGAATGGCAAAGAAGAATATAAGAAGATACAGTATAATTTATGTTATATAGATTGTAAGTGCAATGATTAAAGATATCTTCCCATAAAATAAACTAATAAATTTGTTGGAAGATTTAAAAAACATTTAGATTAAGATTTAACTTTAAAATTTATAAGAGGATAGGAGACAACTCTCATAGTAGGTTTGAGCTCCAGGAAATGTGTGGGAATGGAGGTTGTTGAGCATACAAAACTCTTTGATTGAAAATGAAGAATTATATAAATTCTTATTATAAAACTAATAAGGTCAATACCAGTGAGTTGTTTCCTCTATGGTGGTAATATTATATTAGCTATTTTCTTTTCACTTTGAATACGTTTCACATGTCTTTCTTTTCAATTTGAATGAGCTTGCTTTCTTTTTAATTTGAATTATGTTATGTTTCTTTTTTTTTTTAATTTGTATTAAGTTTGTTATACATTTCCATTTGAATACAAAAATATTAGTATTATCACTTGAATTTAATTTTTGTATATGTTATATCGTGATGTCTAATGTATTGTATTTTTTAATTTAATATATATCTTTAAGAATAGTTCCAATGTTCTACATTTCTTCAAATTGTATTGGTGTATTTCAACTAGTACAAATTTAATTATATAATTTAAAAACCAATTTTAACTAATTTCTAAATTATATAATCCAAAATATATTTTATTTTAACTTTCAAATTAATTTATTCTAAAATAAAAAATTAACTTTAACTTATTTTGAAATACAAAATTATCTTTCAAATTAACCTATTTGAAATAAAAAATAACTTCTGAATTGAAATTCAAATTTTTTATTTCAGACTAGACTAGTTCCGAAGCATATTTTAAAATAGACTAATCCATAACTTTCAACAACGTTTATGCCATCCAACCAGTTTGGAGAATTATTTGGACTCCCTCCAAGCAGGCCAACGACAAACACATTTTACTTTAATCTTATTTTTAATCTCAGTTTTATCAATACAACTTTAATGCTAATGAAAATGTTATTATATGTTTAATGTTAAAAGTATATAAAATTAAATAATTTTGTTTTATTGATATTACAATATAAAAATGCCAATTGCAGAATGTTAATAACAATGTTTAATAATAAACTAACATACTATTAAAATCATACATAAACTCTCTTAACAATTAGCTGAAAAATTTTAACTAGATCAAATTACTTGATTTTGAAAAACTGGAAAATCGTATTTATATTCTCTCTTAACAATTAGATGATAAATTATAATTAGATCAAACTACTTAATTTTGAAAACTGAAAAATATACTGATACATTTTTAAAGCAAAGCCATACATTCACGAAAGCATGGGTACTAAAACTGAAAATAAGTCACTCTATTATTACACCCTACTTCACTCCTTTCTAGGAAGCTTAGAATTTTTGCAAAAGAATATTAGCCCAGATCCATAATCAACCAAAAAAATTCCATCTTTGACAAAAGTATATAAAAATAAGAGCACACTGACAGGTAATTGAACACAAACTGCAGACAGTGCACTAATATCAACACCAGAATTGTTCGAATTCCTATATCTTGCGCAAAACATGTATGTCAAATTTCATTCACATCAATGAATGCTTAGTAATAATATTTTATAACAGAGACATCACAATACAAAAGTGAATGAAAAACATAATATAGACCTCAAATGCTAAAAAGTGAACAAGATCAGTTATTCTCTTTCTGAATTCACCATGCCATCGATTGGAAAAATCTGAAGCGAAGGGGCAGGGAAACCAGTTATGCTGGTTGTTTATTCAAACTGTCTTGGCAGTATGGTCCTAAATTCTATTACTCAATCAGCTTCAATCAATTCAAGCTAAATTTGACGGACGATAATCATATTATTCAGATTTGATACTAATGGTGTGTTCGGAAGTAAGGACAAAAAATAGAAAGAAAATAAAATATAAGAAACCACGTATAAGTGAAAATGACAAAAAATGAGGGAGAAAATATATTTCTAATAGCTAAAATTCGAAAAACAAAATAAGTTTCCCTTTTCCTCAATTTTCTTTATCATATCAAAGAGACCACACAAGGATCTGTTCAGTACAGTAAAAAGGATTCGAGAGTGGTGTGAAAATTGATTTAAAAGGAAAGTGAAAGAAAGGAAAATTTTGAAACTTAATATTAGAAATCGAGTTTAGTCTTCTCCTTCCACTTTAGCTGTAATCAAACAGAAAAAACATCCCTCTCCCTCTTTAAAAAATGAACAACTCAAACATGGTAAGATGATAGAAAATTCAACTGTTACAAGAGGTAAGGCAGGTAGTCTGACCAAAAAGGGGAACATACTGCTCTGTACATCTGTCCAGCCTCATCCTGGTTTCAGAAACCTAAACTGCTTGCACTTTATATGATATCAGATGATGATAATTCCTGTTCCTTCCTAACTGATGAGTGAAGAACAACTTCTTTTTCTTATAATAAGAACTTTCGTTGGAAAACCCCATAGAAAACCTACGTCACACTGCCTAGTGGTGCCTAGCTAAATTGTCCTCTAGGGTGTTAGTTTTGAAATAGGACAAATATATAGGTTGTTTATATAAATTTATATCAAGGAAGTATAGGTTAAATTTATACTAATCTATCATTTTATTTGTAAAAAACTATCAAATTTCTCCTAAATAAGTTAAACCAAAACACCCGCTAAGCCTTGATGTCAACCTAGGTTTGGAGAGCTCAAATACCACCACAGCCTAAGTGGCAATAATCCCAGGATAACAAAGCAGAGGTTGCACATCTTAGTTGTCTCATTTTTGTACAGTAATTAGCCCTCGGATTCATCAAAAACATTTCTCCGAAACATGCTTTTATATACCTATAGTGCTGTAAAGACAAGAAAGAAAGCACGTTATAAATTCACAGGTGGACCAGCCAAAAATGGCATGCGAAGAAAAGGATTCCAATCTCACATGCAAATGTTTAAATACTAATAATAGAAACGTGCAGTCTTACAAGAGGCAATTCAAACCCAACTTCGTTAGTCTTTGAATTGCAGTTCCTACATCTCAAGAACATCCGCTGCACAACCAATCCCCCTAGTGCACCTAGCCTACATGGCGAAAAACATGTTTGTAAACATCTTAATATCCTTCAACCAAACAGCAAGAGATAAAATTCAGACAATAACAAAAACACACAAGAAAATAACTATTAAAGACATGTCTGGCTAAAAAGCACCAAAGACACTTTTTAAGAATAAAAAATGAAAAATTAAAGTAATGGTAGTGTTTTCTTTCAAGTTCCAAATATATTACATGCTTACTTTTCCATTTAATGTTTTCATACTTTGACGTCTTAACAACAATCATTGACCATATGTTAACACAATATTTAACATATAGCTGCCACTAGCACACCGGGTTGCAACTCATTGGTGGCTTCCAGGGTTGTAGAAAATACCGTTCAAACCAAAAATAAGCTCTCGTATTATAAAATGGACAGCAAAAAAACAATAAAAAATATTGTTAAAGAAACAGGAAAGAGAAAACCGGAGAACTGGGGAGGAAGAGGAGAAGAAGACATGTAGATCCAGAAAGAGAAGAGAGCATCACAGATCACACCATCACAGGATAACGAGAATGTTTGGGCTTTGAGCCCTTGTCTAAACTCCTCTTAAGCATGAAAAAGAGATAAACAATTGAATCTACAAACAACCTGGAAGAATAACCAACCAAGGAAGAAGATGCATTAACAGAGTAGTAGAAAAATTAATCATTGATATCTCTTGTTCACATGGATATATGCTGAAGAAATTTGAGATATGGCAGAATAAATCAACATGTTCTTATTGAAAAACAGCAAGGGCAAACAGAAAACAAAACCCAGCCCCAAAGTCACAGTCATAGCCACACTTCAAAATGGCCAAATGTTCTGACTGCATAACAGCAAACCAAAAACAAACTTAAATTCAAGTCTATAGGATGTCCTAATTTACTATCATATCCCGGAAGTGATACAACTATTCATTACAATGATAATTTCCCAATAGCACACAGCCGCAAAGCATGCCCTAACTTGCCATCAAAACACATGGATACCCTCCACCGTACTTTACTTAGCTTGCATCAGGCATAACAAGGGCAACAACAAAAGTCAAAGACAATAACAAAAGTAAAAGACAATGTAGGGAGGGTCACAACTCTACTCAAAATTTATCAATAAGAAGAATTGAAACCCTCTGATTCATAACTCAAGCAGAAATAAACCAAACTAGTAAAAACAATCCATAGATGCCTCTAACAAAACTCTAACTTATATCTAGATTATTATAAAAATTACTTAACCAATCAACAGAGTAGACTCTACCAGGATACATTCAATTACTTATACAATCAAAACATTCAATGATCTGAAAAACAATTGTCCCTTGAAAACGTATGAGGTCACCACCACACCAGAAAAGAACTAACCACTCGCTTTTGTGACTGAAAATGACAATCTGTGGCAATAAAAAGAACATTACAAATTTCAGCTTTAAGGTTCCTAGTCCACCTCTTGTTCTTCAAACTATTAACCCTATTCCCTCCCCCATCACCAAAAGTAACTATCATAAACGTTAAACCAACGCCAGATCATTATTCAGCAGAGACACTCACAAGCTAGCTTATTCAATATAATTAAAGTCGTCATATATTCAAAAGCTGAAACAGCACAATAAATACAGTACGTCGCAGCCCCAAACTAATTAAATCCTACAATCTCAGGAAACTAAAAGGTTCCATTCCTATCTCTGTCGACCAAAACACCACAAGAGAAAGAGAAATCAATTACCGTAACAACACAGCATTGAGAGGGGTCACTTAAAGAAACTATTAGAAGTACCAGAAATCATGACAATAGAAAATCTTTTAAATCCTACTAATAGCAAAGCATGTTTAGATTACCATTAGTCCCATTTTAGAAGTACTTTCAAACTAAAAGAAACAAAAGTATGTTTAACACTCAAAAGTACTTTCCAAACATCTATCCAAACACACACTAATGCAGCAGATATTTAATACTTCAGAGAACACTTAAATAATTTCATTACTATAGGAACTACTCAGGAGACAGGGTAAATACTCTGAGAACGAAATTGATGGTTTATTCTGCGCAAACCAGCATCGATAAAGTCACTCCTTCTCCTCCCTCTCCCGATTCCACTGCTCGATCCTCGCGCGGCGCTCCTCGCTACCTTCCCTGGCGGGACTCTCGGCGTGTCTCCGCCGTCCACCGCCGTCCCTCTCTCTGTAATCCCGCCTCCCGCTGCTGTGGGAGTCCCTCTCCCGTCTCTCCCGGCGGTGCCTTGGACTCCTGCTGCGGCTACGACTGCGACTGCGGCTCCGGCTCCGGTTGACATGGTGGTAGACTCCACCGCCGCGGTGGTGGCGGCCGAAGAGCCTCCGGCGGAGGTCCCTTCCGATGAGCTTGACGTGCATGAAGTTGCAATACCCGCCACGGTTGCAGCTGTTCTCCTCAAACTGCCGACACGTGGCCTCGCGGAAGTCGGTGACGGGGGAGAAGTCGGCGATGATGGGGCGGGCGTTGTAGAATCGTCCGTGGAGCGCGTGGAGAGCCTTGGCGGCCTGGTCCTCCTCGCGAAACTGGACGTAGACGTTGCCGATCATGTGGTCGGCGAGATTGTCGCAGACATTGAGGCTCTCGATCTCACCGAACTTTGCGAGCTCCGTGAATATGTCCTCATAGAAGTCCTCGAAGTGCTGCTGGATCTTGCGCGGGTCCAGGGGCTGCCCCTGCGGATCCACGCCTGGCGTGATCATGTCCGGGCGCTGGTACATGTTCGACAGCAGCAGCGTCGGCGAGATGCTCGGCCGGTTGTGCAGCCTGGAGCACCGGTCGCCGTGCCGGCACGCGCCGATCTTGAAGTAGAACGGACAGTTGACGCGGTCCTTCTCCGTCCCGAAGATCGATGCGAGATGCTCCGCCATGCTCCGATCAGGAATCGGTTTCTTCGATTTTGGTGATTGATTGGTTTGATTTTATTGAATTGAATATGCGATTGAATTTTGTTAGGGCTAGGGTTTGGGAAGCTCTAATGGAACCCAACTATTAAGGATCAAAGAGGTTTGCAAGTGCTGACCACTTTGATTTTATTAATTTATATATCTCAAACACTTTGAACACACTTTCTCTCTCTGTCTTTCCGCATATGGTTCTAACTGTCTCTGCTTCCTGAAACAATTTACGCTCATGGTTTAACTAAGGAAAGCTTATCTCAAATTTTAGTTTAGGGTGTTTTTTAACTATTGATATGTGATTTTGGCTTTTTATTTTATATATTTCTATTATTTAAGTTTCTTAAAAAATGTGATTTTATTTTAAATCTCATTTTTATATGGTTTACTTGTTCTTTTATAGTTTAATTAATTTATGCTTTGTTATTGTATGAGCATTGAAGAAGTCTTTGTTTTCGTTTTCAGTTATGAAGAAGGAGAGGAATATGTAAAAAAAAGAAATTATACTTAAGACACTATTAAGTATTAAGTAATCGATTTATTTAAGGATTATTTTGGAATTGTACATTTTATAGATGTTAGAAAATATTATTTGTGAGTTTTCACTATCTTATTTTAGCTTTTCAGACTTTTGTTGTCAATACAGAAGGGTTTAATAAGTTGATTAACGATAATGATATTTAATCTTTGATTATCATTTTAAATACCTTACATGTATCTAACTAACTATCTTGACCGATACATGTATGCTTGTATGTCTTGTCGACCGAGTACATCTTGGCCTACGTACAATACACTAGCCCATTAGGCTTTGACATTGAGAGTTTGAAATTATTTGAAAGAAAAATCCACACTTTTTCTTTGCTTAGTCGATACTATCTCGATCTTTCCTTCATATATTAGGTAGGATTGTTGGAGATCCCACATAAGGCCTTTCAATAGTTTATAAAGTGGGTGTAAACCTTACTTTACATGCTGATTTTGTAAGGTTGAGTTAGGCTTAAAATCCACTTCTTGATAGGGATGTCCCCGGTTATTCCTTCTACTAACCCTCCAAGTTTGAGACCATGCGTTGAAGAGGGAATGAGGGGAATCTTGTTGACGTAAGTCCTTCTTGATACTCGTGTCGATCTAATCTAACAGTTGGAGGTAAAGGATTGTAATGATTTGAATGTTGTGTTCCACGACCACTTGTATTTTTTGTTACGTCTGAGAACTAGAGTAGTGGCTAGGACCAGAGAATTTTTTTCCCGTCTGAGGGTCCGTCATGTCTTCACTGCCTAGTTTTTCTAAGTCTTCAGGGGATTATAGAGGGTCGGTCAATATAGTATGAGAGACTTAGACTTCTGCTGCAGGTGAATATCGAGCCAATGCATCTGATAGGGTCGAGACCATAGCAGATGAGATAGCCGAGAGCGATCTCCCACTTAGGTCAAGATATGAGTGGTGGATACCAAAGTGACCGAGTACTTCTCCAAAGTATCAGTGGTCGTCTTTAGTCGAGTCTTATGCAACAAACATGCTTATGGTCGATAAGGATGTCAAGGAGGGTGTAGTGGCCCTTTAGTAGTGCATTGCCATGGACAATGTTTGTCATAGTCAAGAGGGTCACAGTCCTATATGTATGCCTACCTATTCATGAATTCACCATGGGTGTGCCACGCACCCTTAACATGGCTCACAGTTGCACTCGAATTCATGGGTAGCTCTCTAAGTCTTTCGACTTGTTTGTGACATGTTGAATCTTCACCCTACTCCCAAAGTATTCCTTCATTATTTTAGTGCTCGGTTAGCCACTTTAGTTAGGTGGTTGTCATTAATAAGCTAACCTGGCTTGTGTCTTTTCACACCTTTCACTTCTTATGAAAATTTTAAAAGTGGTTTCTTCAAAGTATTGATCGAGTCTACTAGTCGTCCAATCCTAATGACGTTGTTGGTGTTTAAAACTAAAACTAAAGGAAAGAGAGGAAGATAATTTTATTATTCACCAATAGTCGGTTTAAATACAAACTTTGTAACAGTAAACAAATAACAACTTCTTAAACAATAGCTACTATAACCAATTGGTCAAATATAACCAATTGCTAATGCACGTTGATGAATGTTAATGTACGTTCAACACTCCTCCTTGCATTAGTGATTGATAAGTTCAAGCTTCTCTCTTAGTGACTCAAACTTGTTTCTTGGAAGTGCTTTGGTGAAAATATCTAACAGTTGATCTTCTGACTTGTAATACTTCAAACACACTGTACCATCCCTTTGTACATCTCTAAGGAAGAATAACTTGATTCTGAAATGCTTTGTTTTTCCATGAAAAACTGAATTTTTCGAGATAGTTATGGTTGCCTGATTGTCCACCATTACTTCAGTATTAGTCTCTTGCTCCAGGTACAAATCGATTAAAATCTTTCTTAGCCATAAGGCTTAATTTACCGCTGTTGTGGCTGCTATGAATCTTCCGTCGTTGACTGAGCAACAATAGCCTGAGGTGCTCTTCATGTCATCCAAAGATCCTCCCTAATCACTGTTAGAATAACCTTGTAACTTGAAATCTTGTGATTGACTAAACTTGATGTCATAATTTAAAGTTCCTTTGACATATCTCAACACTGTCTTTGCTGCTTTTAGATGAGATTCTTTGGCATAATTCATGAACCTTAAAAATATACTTATCGCATACAAGATATCTGGCCTTGTTGTTGTAAGATACATCAAGCAACCAATTAAGCTTTTGTAGAGTTTCATCCACTTGTTCTGAAATATCATCCTTGCATAACTTCTCCTTTTGACATATAGGAGTATTCATACTTTTACAGTTCTCCATGCTAAATTTCTTCAAGATCTCCTTTGCATACTTCCTTTGACTAATGAAAATTTCACCATCATTTTGCTTAACTTCCATACCAAAAAAAATATGTCATTTCTCCTAAATCTGTCATCTCAAAAACTTGTAACATATCATCTTTGAATTACTGAATAAGTTCAACATTGCTACCAATAACAAGGAGATCATCAACATACAAATAAATCACAATAGAATTAGCTTGATTACCTTTGATGTATAAAGTGGATTCACTAAGACTTTTAGCAAAGCCTAGTTTTGATAAGAATTCATCAATTCTGTTGTACCAAGCTCTTGGAGCTTGTTTCAATCCATACAAAGTTTTCTTTAATAGGTAGACTTTGTCTTCATGTCCTTTTGCAAAGAACCCTTTAGGTTGCTCAACAAAGATTTCTTCCTCGAGAAAACCATTTAAAAAGGCTGACTTAACATCAAGTTGGTAGATTTTCCATCCCTTTTGGGCTGCAATAGCTAGCAGCATCCTAATGATATCTTGTCTTGCAACCGGTGCAAACGTATCAAAGTAATCTACTCCAAAACTTTGAGCATACCCTTTCACAAGTAACCTTGCTTTGTACTTATTGATTGAACAATCTACATTCAACTTTGTTTTAAACACCCATTTCACACCTATGACTTTCCTGTTTTCAGGCCTTTCAACTAACTCCCAAGTCTGATGTTTTTCGATCATGAAAAGCTCCTCCTGCATTGCAGTCCTCCATTTGAGATTCTCCATTGCTTCATGATAACTTGCAGGTTTTATAATTGTTACATTGCATCTGTCATAAATATCTGATAGCAATCTAGTGCCTCTTATGGGTGCATCATCAACAAGCTCATCTTGATTCAACAAAGTGTCAGCTGCTGGAACATTTTCAGCATTAGACCAATCCCATTGTTCATTCTCCATAAAGTACAAATCGAGACTTATAAGAATTTTCTGTGTAGAAGGTTGAAAAGCTCTATAAGCCTTAGATACTGAGTTATATCCCACAAAAATCCCAGGTTCAACTTTCTTGTTTAACGTGTCTCTCTTAATCTGTGGCACATAAGTGAAATACAAACATCCAAACACTTTAAAATTTTTTAGGAAGGGTTTATAACCATACCAAGCCTTAAATGGTGTCTTCCCATCTACTGCTTTGGTGGGAAGTCTATTTAACAAAAACACAGCAGTGTATGCAGCCTCTGCCCAATATTCATTTGGTAGTCCTTTCTCATGAAACATACATCTCACCATCTCCATTATCGTTTGATTCTTCCTTTCACTAACCCCATTTTGTTGAGGGGTGTAAAATGGTGCTAATTGATGCTCAATGCATGTTTCCTCACAGAACATAGTGAACTGTCTTGAAGTGTACTCCTTCCCATTGTCAGACCGTAAAGCTTGAATCATGTAACCATTTTGCTTTTCGATCCATTGCTTAAATCTCTCAAAAATACCTGCAACTTCTGATATAGATTTGAGAAAGTAAATCTAGCACATTTGAGTGAAATCATCAATAAAAATGATATAATATTTACTCTCCTTAAGTGAGGAGTCCTTTGAGGTCCAGCCAAATCAGTGTGGATAAGTTATAGCTTCTCTGTTGCTCTCCAGCTTGCATGTTTAAATGGTAATCTTGCTTGTTTCCCATATTGGCAGACCTCACAGTTTGGCAATTCAGAATCCAAGTGAGGTATGCCATGAGCCAACTCCTTTCGCTGCATATTCAACACTACTGCATGATGAAAATGGCCCAACCTTTTATGTCAAATTACCCTACTATTCTCAGTAGCTGGATAAGCTACTCGCTTCTCCTCCATGGGATCAAGTGTGAAACTTCTACCACTCATTTTAATACTGAAGATTTCCTTGTTGTTAGCATCTTTAATAGAACATTGATTATCTTCAAAATTGAGTTTAAATCCCTTCTCTAATAATTGGCCCACACTTAGCAAGTTTTGATCAATCTCAGGCACATACAAAACATCATAAATTAATTTTGTACCTTGACAACTTTCAATAGCAACAGTTCTCTTTCCTTTAACAGTAATGAAAACACCATTACCAATTCTTACTTTGGATGCCTTTGATCTGTCTAGTTCTTTGAAAAGCTCTTGATCGTGGGTCATGTAATTGGTACACCCATTGTCTACTAACCAACTTTCAGTTGAGTTCTTGCTTGCAAAATAGGTTGCTGCAAACAATTGTTCTTCCTCTTGCTCATCATCAACTTGAGCTTCATTCTTCTGTTGAAACTTGCAGAATCTCACATGATGTCCTATCTTGTTGCATTTTTCACACTTAACATTAAGTCTTTTCCAACATTTGAAAGGAGGATGACCCATTTTGCCACAATGCTTACACAGAGGGAATTCTTTGCTCTTTTGTTTATTACTCTGTTGGTGTTGGCAGCAGTGTCTCTTCCTTTGAAATTCTTCTTCTTTTCCCCTTGGTTGATTTGTAGTTTGGCTTGTAATGCTCCTTCTACAAAAATTTCATCCCTCATTTTGCTCCTTTGCTCTTGGGTTTGCATAGAGCTTACAAGTTCTGCCAAGTGATCTTTGACACATCCTTGGTATTTTCCATTGAGGTAATAGAAGCCTCAAAACTTATAGGAACTGTCACTAATATTTTCTGAACTATTCTTGTCTCAGAAAAATCGGTACCTAGCAATCGTACCTTGTTCGCAATGTGCCTCCATTCTTGCGGCCCATATTTGAAAATTATCACCATCAAACACAGGCGGTGCTAATGTTGTGTAAGGAGTTTCATAATTCATTGTTGATGAATTGAAGTAAGGTGTTTCGGCCTTTTGAATGGGTTACGCTTAGTTCACTCACAGGTCCCTCTAAAGAAAAATGTTCTTGATACCAATTTGTTTATGTTTAAAACTAAAACTAAAGGAAAGAGAGGAAGATAATTTTATTATTCACCAATCGTCTGTTTAAATACAAACTTTGTAACAGTAAAAAATAACAACTTCTTAACCAATAGCTACTACTAGAAATATTGCAATTAATAAATAAATATTTTTCTTAAAAAATTGATCAAATATAACCAATTGCTAATACATGGTAATGAGCTTTAATGTACATTCAACAGATGTTGTCACCGCTTGTTGTTGAAATTTCATTCATTGTCACTAATGCTCTCGTAGTTTTTGACGATCCCGTCACTATCGCCACTGACACTATCCTCATGTCATCTCGTTGCCACTATAGTCGACACTGCCACTATTGTCACTATTGTCACTATCGTCATTATTGTTGTTGCCGATTGCAAGTTTTTTTTTTCAAGTTATTTTTGTTCAATGTCACCCTTTTCTACTTTTATTTTCTTCTTTTCCACTTTAATTATTTTCTAAAATTTTTCTATTATAATTATTTTTTTGAAAAAATGTCACCTATTTTCCACTATAATTCGAATTAGACAATTCAGAATATTTTTAGATTATACAGTTTAAAACTATATTTCAAATTTCGAATTTCACAGTTTAAAATATTTTCAAATTACAAAAACGTGAACTATGAGAGTGTATGACTGGAACACTTTCCTCATTTTCTATATAACAAGAGTGGTAGAAGTACGAGTGTATTGGAAAAAAAGTACCTAACAAGGAACTCTTCCTGAAATAAGATGGTGCAGGATAGATGCACGATCGGTGGCATCACGATGCTTGCTTCCAATTAAAAATAATAGCCGATTCATACTTTTATAAGTTCAGTTAAATTTTTGTTATTCAGAATGAAATAATAACAAATTTAAAACAAATTTAAAATCGTTTCTAATTAGATGTCACTTCCCATTATAGGTTGCTCCAAGCCTCAATTTATGGCTGCTTAACTTAATTTGTCTACCTGTGTTTCATTATGTTGTTTATACATACATATTTTATGTGTACAATGACTCTTAATTGTTTTTTTGCATCAATCAGCTCATAATTCGCGTCAATTCAATTGATTGACGTAACTAAGAACAATCATACAACTTTTGTTACCGACAAATGTTGCATATGGGTGTAATCCTTAACCTTTTCATATCTGATATTATAGGATAGTGTTGTGGCATGATCCTAGGTTCTTCTTATATGTATAGATTTATGTATCTTTATGTAACAATACTTCTTTTCTTATCTCCCTAAATTTATGTTGCTTCTACTTAAAAACTTGGTTTTTGGATGGAAACAAAACTTGGGGAAGTATCCTACATCAGAGTCAAAACAATGTCATTGCCTCACATTCTCCTCATCTTTTCAGAGGAGGAGAACCTCAGAGTCACCTATGTACAAATGGGAATTCTACAATAAAGATAATGTTCTCTACTACCAAGACGCTATTAGCTAGTTGTAGGATTGTCTTTGTTGGCTAGTTGTAGGAATGTCTTTTCCACTAAGGCCCCTTCAGCAAGAAAATAGATGTTACACTAAATTGTCTAATCATATACATTACAAAATATGTTCTGAAATCTTAGGGTTTAAGATTTAGGATTAAAATGGCACAACACAAAGGTATTGTGAAAAATACACTAATTTTACAAAGCAAATGAACTGCTGAAGTAATGTTGTGTCTCTCACACATTGAAAATTTCTTAAATTCTCCATACAAACAATTCGTACATCGTTTTAAACCCGAAATACCAGTACCAAAGCAAATGTGGGTCAATCTTTCCAGGGGAAAGCTGCGCCAAAATTTATTGAAGAAATCATGGCATTCAAATAGGTTTAATGAATTATCTGGGGAGGCTGTTCTGAGGAAAGTTACGCAGTGGATTCTTCCTTAGCAACTCTGTTTCCCTGAAAGGAACAACAATATATGCATGTGTCAATTAATTCATTAGGACCCTGCTCAATCATCTATATCAAATATTGACACGTGAAATTACCTTTTTAATTCCTTGTCGTCCTCCTGCTTAGTCTTCAAACTTGGGCACTTACGATCCTCTTCTTTCGTACTTTGTGAACTGTCAATCAATGTAGACCAGAAGCACATAAACCTTCATTTCACTGAATAACATCATCTCTTGCTGATAAAATATGTTTGATGTCCCTATGTTTTGCTAAAACTTGATTTTAGTCCCTACCATTTTGACCAAATCTTCAAAGATCTTGCACATTTTACCCTTCATTTGCTCTAATTGTTAGACAATTTCTTTTATGACTATCTCATTTCCGGTAATAAGACAAAGGACAATTCGTGTACTGCTAATACGAAAAATCAAAGAATAATGTATTTTTTAACCCCATCTCAAGCAAAATCTTCAGAGATCTTGCACATTTTACCCTTCATTTGCTCTAATTGTTAGACAACTTCTTTCGTGACTATCTAATTTCCGGTAATAACTCAAAGGTCAAGTCGTGCACTGCTAATATGAAAAATTAAAGAATAATGTATTTTTTAATCCCATCTTTAAGGAAATTGAGTATGTGTGTGGGTGCAATGGAGGTTGCCAATTAAGAAAATTCTCAACGTAAATTTGACAGCCAAACTGAATTTGTGCAAATTCCACTTACTCTTGACATTCTTCATCAACAAACACTGGGATAAAGGCACCTGGAGTAGCCCCTCCAGGTCTTGCCCCAAGTCGCCGTGGAATCTGAAATCATTCAATAACTTAGGCATTAAATGAATGTAGAAACACACACCCAAAATTAAGTACAGTTTTGAAAGATTATTATGATCAACCATGAAAATGCAGGCAAAAGGTTGAAAATTTAGTACCTTAAAGGATTTCCACTTGCCAGGAATTGCATTGTTTTCCTTATTTCTGTCAACTCGAGCTCCAAGTGTGCGCCAAGAGTGCGATTGGTCTGGCTGATGAGGATCAGTTTCACCAGTTGCAGCTGAATCTTTATAAATGGAAAATGGAGCTGCTCGAGTCCTACATGAAGAGAACAATATGATGGACATTAATCAAGAATTCTAAATAAAAATATAATACTCATACGAGCCGAAAAACCCTTCACATTAGAAATACCTAGGTGTTAAAGTTTCATATATTTCTCTAAAAGAGAAAACTAGCGTGCAATTCGAAAAATAACCATCACATAGAAAACTCCAACTAAATAAAGCCAAAGAAACCATCATATTACCTATCATTCTTGGCAGAAAGATCACAAGTCGTGTTCAAATTGGACAGGGCAGAACCTGCAACCACCGGGAAAGATGTTCAAAATTCAAATTCATGATTTTGAGACAAATGATTGTGCACCAAGTAAAGTACTCACGATTTTCTCGATTGGCAAGAACAGTTCCAAAACTACGTGAGGGTGCCAGTTTTTCTACTGAATCCTAGACAGCAGAAGAATATAGTAGATAGATCAAAATATCATTTTACAACTATAACAGTTTTAAAGAAGTACTCAATTGGAAAACCACATACATCTTTAGTTGTTGTTGGCCTTGCCAGCGAGTGTGCAAGAAATTTTCTATAAGCAGACTTCAATTTATCTTCTGGTTGAGCATTCCTGCAAAATGGAGCAATCAAATGAGGTATAGCATTTGCAAGTTAGCAACTCAAAATGTTCGTCGGAAAATACGACCTCAAAGAAGTATGTGATGCTAATAAAAAAAAACACCAAAATATGAAAACACACACACTTGTCTTGTGAACCACAAAGTCCAAAACCCAGGGCATAATAAGGGATGGGAAATGCACCAACATTTCCAAATTTGTTTGAACTGAAATTACAAGGACAAGCACTTGGACTAATGCAACTGTTTTTAGCATGTTTGAGTTACAGTTAGTCCCCTTACAAAAATACTTTTCATATCCCAAACCCTAAATCCTAACCTGAAAAGATACAAAGGGTATATGTTTAACAATCAGAAGTACTTTTTAAATTGTTATCCAAATACGCACAATATAACTAACAATTATCAAACGAGAAAAGGCTTCATTCACCGGCTCCAAGAGATTAGGGTCCTTACCTAGATATGCCAAGCTCGAATATCTGGTTGGCAGCTTTAAACTTGTTCTTAGACTCCAAGTGCAAAGCATAAGAAATGTAGAAATTGGAATGAGTTTTTCCAATTCCATTTGCATCCAGAAAAGCATAAATAACGTCCGCATCAAAGCAATTATCTGCCTGCAACATTTCTTAAATTGTCACAAATAATTCAGGTAGTCACCACATTAATACACACAAGAGTGTCACAAGAACACCCACATATTCAAGCCACACTTTGAGGTAGCGCAGATCATCCTTATAGCGTTCTGAATGCCAAAAGGCACGCACACACTGCTCGTAAATGACCACCAGCCCCGAACTGTCTCCACCGGGAGGAAACGCCTCCTGAACCCACTTGATACACCTTCAAAATTAAAATAAGTCCAATAAAAACATTTTCCTCTTCTTAATTATTATTATGAATTATTAATTTAATACATCTTAATTTCTTAATTAATTGTACCAATGAATATTTTTCTCCTACTAATTACAAAATTACTCTACAGATAATACGATAGGATGGGGCAGAGGTCCAAATAAAGAAGATTAAGGGGTGAAAAATCTTATGGGATATAATTAGAATATTATTTCGTTTATATTTTAACTTTCTAAAATTAGATAACGACACTTGAAGGATCCTCATTTAATTGCTGATTATTTTACTTTATATAAATGTATGTCTCTTTACTATGATGCTCCGATAGGTGTGTACAGGATAAGTGGTATGAGTTAAGATTCAAATGCGAATTTAGCTTAAAGGTAATATCATAATCTCTTACCTATAGAATAATGAATCCATCAGAGCCTATCGATCATTCTCCAATAACATGAATGCTTATCTTTTAGCTTCTATTTAGTTTTAATAGTAATTTTCCGGTATTCTTTCAGTAATTGAAGTAAATTGAAATTGTTTGACAAAAGGATGTTTGACAATGTAAAAATAGTAAAATAATAAAATAAAACTATTTAATATTAAAATAAATTATTATTTTATTATTATATAATATTTTATTAAATAAAATTAGTGTGAAATGAATGTAATTCAGTGTCAAAGTATAATTTTCTTTGACAAAAATAAGAGTAATTTGAGGTAGCAAATACATACATTAGGGTTCATGTAAGGGAATTTACTTATGACATGTGGAACGATTAATTTTATTGTGCATAACGACAAAAGTGAAACTTCAACCATAAACACCATACAAACTCTGAGCTTAATGAGACACGGAATTATTTACTAGAAAACAAACTTTTTCTTTCCTTTTTCAATCAATACATTTAAACCATGACGCTAATTTACATTATCATGATTAAAAAAATAAGACGGTTTAACTGATAATTAATCCATGTTTAAAAAAAAAAAGGAGTATAGAAAAGGAAGAGGGATGCAGAAAAGGAAGAGGGATGCAGATACTAACTGTAGCCATGGGAGGAGAGGATCATCGCCCTGGTATTCTTCGATGGCCTCGATGAGTTTCCTATTAGAAGGAACTCAGAAGTGAGAACGAAGAAGAGTGAATATATATATATATATATATATATATATATATAGAGAGAGAGAGAGAGAGAGAGAGAGAGAGAATGAACCTTCGGTGTTGGATGAGGGATTTCTTGAGGTGAGCGTTGGTGTGGGAGGTGAGGGCGTGGTTGAGGAGGTTAACGTTGCGGCCTCGCTTCAACGGTCTCACGTTCTCCTTGAAGGTCTCCCACTCGTGACCGTTGGATCTCTTGGACGCCAGAAACTCGCTCTCTGGATCGAGCGTTGTGTTCTGGATCTCAGCCTCCGCCATTGTTCTGAAACGATTCTCTTTGCTCTCTGAAGGGGGAAAAGGGTTCAAATTTTGGGGTTCAAATTTTGGAAATGTGAATTAGTATTATATATGCTCGTTCTTACCAACTAGCCGTTAGGTCTCGTTCTTATTAAATCTAGGAAGAAGACACATAAAAGTCGCAAAATAAGGATAAGCTTTTTCTTTTGTGCATGTTGATTATATTTTTGTTCTATATTTTATAAATTATGCTTTAGTTTTAGTTTTAGTATTTTTTTAAGAAAAATCAATTTTTTAAATTTTAACATGAATTTTTTTATACTTGTAATTTTTTATAGAATTAAAAATTTTATCACCAGATAAAATTTGATAGTAATTCAACATGTATTTAAGGTTTAAATAAGATTTTAGTCTTTTACGTTTTAATCGTTATAACAAAAATAGTTTTAAGTTCCTAACTTTTGTATTATCATTTTTCAGTTTTAATCAATACTAGAGAGAGGAAAATATTAATTGATATAACTAGTGTAAAAAATAATATTTTAAATTAAGATAATTGCATTTTTTTGGTGCATAATTTAATTAAATGAAATATTCAAATTGATTATATATATATTTCTCATTTATAGTCTTTTCTTCCATGATTTTCATTTTTAATTAAAATAAATCTATATGTTTTATACTTTTAGAAATAATAATTATATTATATTAAAATTATATGCAAATTATTTTATCTTTACATAAAATTGATAAAATTATTGGCTTATATATAGAATTTTTAAGCTCACATCAAGAATTTTTATATAGAGCGTCTACTGTAAAAAAAAAATATAAAGTTATGCTAAGACATGTTTCCTATAAAAAAAAATAATAATCAGGTTTTAGTAATTTAAGCTTTTAAATGATTTTCTGTCATCCAACATATATGTAGAACATTAAGTTGAACTTGTTTACATAACAGGAAAACGATAATTTCAATGTTTTACAGTATGACAGGAAAATAAAGTATTATAAATCAATTGTTTTAGAGTGTCTAATACCTAAGTATTTGTGCAAAATATTTTGTAAATTTATTGTAAAATAAATTCTCGTGAGCTTTAGTCATGTTTTATTTGAGAATTTTTTTTATATCTTAAGTGGTATTAGTCTTAGGAGAATATTCAAACTAAAATAATTTAGAGAGACTTGTATACTTATGTAACTTGAGAAAGTTATGTGTACTCGCGTAACCTAAAGAGACTTTTATACTCGTGTAACTTGGAGAGGTTTATGTACTTGTAATAACTTAACGATAATTTTTTTTATTAATGAATCTGTTAAGTAGTTTGCTTGAGAGAAAACGAGATGTAGTCTAAGAGTTGGGATGAACCAATATAAAAAAATTTGTTATTTTGTGTTCATCTTTTGTGTGTTTATATTGTCTGCTTGTTTGTTATGTTTTGCAAAAAATTAAGTTCAGGTTTCGTTAAACCCTTTTCTAAAGTCAATTATTCTTATATTACACACTAAATCCTCAAGGTGGGTGTGCTCATCCATGCAATAATATAACTAAATGTAAATTCTATGATAGATTTTGGTATAATTAAATCATTAAAAGAAACAAAATGACTATAAACGAAAAAAAAATGCATATACATATTGCATCGAACCTCCTCGTCTCTCTTTCAGGTTTATTGGAAGTTCTAAGTGATGCGCCCTCACTGACATTGTCATTGCCAATACATGATTAGTTGTAGTGTGAGCCTTTTATACCTTAGGATATTAGATAGAAAGTACACAATCACTATTTGTCATTAACTAACATATTATAATAATTTTTAGTCATTTAGCTTCTTTCACTCATCACAACCTTTTTTATGACCCACACACTTTCAATAAGTGATGTAATTCTCCTTTGGACACGAGTTTGATTTATCAACTCAAAAAATGTTTGAACTGATGTAAACTTTAAAGTTGTTCATGAAAGCTCACAACCAAGTGAAATAACAAACAACAAAATTGGAAAAATATAAGATTATATAAAAGAAAATGGAAAAAAACATGTCTTCCAAAAATAAGTACATTAAAGATCATCTACTTAAAGAAGCTCTTAGAAAAAATATAGAAAAGAGTTTCATATTCTCCCAAACATAAAATTCTCGTAAATTCTAATTTATTTAATTTCGATTGTGAAAATAAATTAAGAAAGTCATTTTATTCCTAAGTGGAGAAACATATTCAAAATTGAGAAAGTTTTTAGACACAAAACTGAGTAGTTTGCTAGAATATTCAGCACTTTGACTTGACTTTCTTTAAGTGAAAAAAATTATTCTTTCACTTAATAAAATTGGAATGATTCAATAAAATTGGTAGCTCAAGTGATACTTTATTATGAAAATAAGTAATATTAAAAATGAAACTAAAAAGAAAAAAAAGTATTGTTTTTATTGTTTTTAAAATTATTATTATTTAATTATCTCTAAATTGTTTTTAAATACTTTAATGATACCCGCGTGATATTTTTTTAAATATTATAATGAATATGACTGTAAATAAGTACACATTAAACTAATTTAAATGCAATATTAAAATACAAAGAATTCATCGCATTTGGTAATAACAAAACCTAAAACGTGATAACTTTAAATTCCAAATCGAATTGATAAGGGAAGGAAAGTAGATAAAAAATATTATCAGGATACGTTATCAAATAAATTTTAAATATAATTAATATTAAGGATTAAAATTACAGCTAATTTTAATTTAAGAGACTAAAACTTTTGGGAAAAAAAAAAGAATGACCCAAAAGTATAGATTTTATTCAACATAAAGACCAAAATTACAATTAAGTCTTCTTCTAAGAGATTTTTTTTAAGCTTTAATTCATTTTTGAAAATTGAAGGACTAAATCTATAATTAATATTTTATAAAAGAAAACATAACTTTGTAAAATTGTAAGAACCAAAAAGTAGATTTAAGTTTTTTAATTACTATTTTTTTTCGTTCTATTGAAATAGACTAATTCAAATTTACACAGAAAAATAAATATAAAATAAGGAAACAAATCAATTATTTAAAAAGAAATATAATGAAACTAAATAAATAACATGTTAAATTATTCGATTATTTTTTGGTAATACATAATAATAATACTTTATATATATATATATATATATATATATATATATATATATATATACAAAATAATATATTTATATATATATAATTATATTTATTTATTTATATATATATATATATATATATATATATATATATATATATATACCCAATAATATATTTATATAATGATAATAATATTTAATTATTAGTATATATGTACAATAACAATACTTAATATATTAGTATACATAATCATAAACTTATCCTTAATAATTTCTAGAAAAACGAACTAAATTTTTTTATAAGTTAAAATTGGTTTTTGTATTAGCTATTCTTAGCAATTATATATCATTAAAAGGAGATTTTTAACTTATTTGTAAGTTTATTTCACATCTATCTTTTATTTTAAGTTAAAATGTTTAATAATATAGCTTAAACATATACTTTCTTGTAAAAAGAAATGTTAAAGCATATAATTTAGCTTTTGTATAGATAATATATATATTCTTATTTTTGTCCCTGCATATTAAAATCTTTGTCATTATCCTTCCGTACTCATTTTAAATTCAATCTCTACTAGTTCTTAAGTATATGTTACAATGGGATACTTGTACAAGAAAAAATAACTTTCTACTGAAAATATAATTATAAAAAAATTTAAAATGGTCATTATTATGCAAGTTATTATTAAATTAGTCACTATATTTTTAAAAGTCACAAAATAAATATTTATTTTATCAAAAATATCTCATATTTATAGTATCACGTATTCATAAATATATTAAACATAACTGAAGATTTGATTCTCACTATTTTGAGTCTAGTAACAATTACAATTATTATTAGTATTAAAATCTTATGTCAACAATTCATTAAGTTCTTTTCCTAATCAATAATCAATCCCAACAAGTGCGGGGATTGATATTAAAATACCAATATTACTTTATGTGCATTAAAAGCTCTCAATACCTATCCCATAAAGTTATGTGTAGTTTATATCACGTTCCGTATTATTTATGTATTAATAAACGAAATTCTTTCTTTTAATTACTTTTAATTGTGTACACAAATTATAACATTCTACCTTTTAAGTCACTTAAATAACTACATACATTTTATAATTTAATAATATTTTTATCTTAATAATTATTATAATAATAAATTTTATTTTTTGCTATAAAAAAAGTAAACACCTATGCGCCTAAACACAACGTGTCCACTAATTATAGGTATGTGTATTAATTCGCATAAATTAAAAGACTTAATAAAATATTAAACAAATTTTCATAACAAATTTAAATTCTCATCAAACAAACAAAAATCAACTCAAAAATATTACAATTAGAAGAAAAAAACTTTAAAATGAATACTTTATCATTTACTGTAAATAAGGAAACGTATTATTATAAAATATATTAAAATAAAAATAAGAAAATATATATATAAATTTAACAGTAAAATATAGAATATCAATAAATTAACAAATAGAAATATTTTATCATATTTAACATAAAAATTGAAAAAATATGAGAATTGCGATACAGATATGTGGACCTACAGTTCAACTACTTTATATTATCATCCAAGTAACTTTTCTTATTTTATTTATATATATATATATATATATATATATATATATATATATATATTATCTTATTCAAATTTATTGATCGTACACTCGTGATGAATCTCTCGTCTCACTCTATGCATCTGTGTGATACCAAACTTCATAGGCCCATTTAATTTGTGGGCCAATTTGGTCCTTGCAACTTAAAGAGGGCCCATTACTAATACGACTTTCTGCACGCCAAACCCCTGCATGCGTATAACTTGTGTGTCAGTGATGCAGATGTTATTAAAAGAGTTTGACTTTATAATTTTAGTTCACATTAAATATATAATTAATTCCTACCACTTTAATTTTTACATGTTATTGACAAAAATTAATTTACTTTCTTCATCAAGTAGAAATCATTTCAAAGAAAAATAGTAAATTATAATTCTTTTTTACAAGGTACGTGAAAATTATACTATTGCCTTTTCTTATCTTAAAATAAATATATTTTAAATGAAAATTTAATTATTTTAGAATAATTAGTATAAAATAAATACTTTTTACCTATATAACAATAATACATAGATAAAAAAATATTTATAAGGCTATCTAATTAAACTTAATTTATTTTTAAATATTATACAATCAAAATCATTAAGATTAGATTAAATTACAATTTTGATAATTTCTAATCCTTTTTCACCATTTTTGTTCATTGATTTTGGAATACATGTAATTCTTAGTCAAATTCTGGGCATGTGTTGATTTCTATTATTTGATCCAATTGTACTCTAGATTCATTTAAGGTACAATAAGATAATGATTTAATTAATTCATCATTATCATTATTATGTGATTAAATATCCTCACAAAACATATGAAATTTTCTTACCTATTGTTTGTCACATCACATGGCTCCAAATGCCATGCCAACCAAAAACAGTGTAGAATGAGTTGTATGAAGACCACATCATGTGGTCTTGCTACCACTTTGATGGAAAAGACAAACATCACATTTTGAAACTTATATTTTATCATTCATCATGCTTCCTTCTTGCACACTACGCCATGAACCAAATCTAGATTACGTGTTGGACTCACAATTTGGGTTTCTTCTTTTATGTTTAGATCTATATCACTCAATCACCTTCCCAAGTCCACACTTTTGGAACCCTAGCTTAGGTGGATTCTAGGGTTTATGTGTTCTTTAATATAGCATGTATTTCTTTCATGTGTGTAGACTTTGTATATCATTCATTTTCATACACCTTTAATAAAATATTTCTTCTCAAATCTCAACCTACAAGATTTCAATACAACAACAATTTGTTTAAGAAAAGTCAAAGTGGTAACTAGTTTGATTAAATTTAAAGTTACTATTTCTAAAATTAACTTATTTTAAATAGTAGAAACTCATCATTTTTAAAATAAACAAATTAACTATACACAGAAAAACCTAAAAATATGCTCATTTTATTAAATAAGTTTTTTTTTTCGAAATAAGCACAAACAGCTTATCTTTAAATATCACTTTATGTTATTTCAATTTTTTTTTTTTGTATAAATTGGTTTTAGTTTATTGAGAAACCCATTTTATTTTGGGTTTTGTTGTTGCACCAAGGGAAACATATAATATGTATATTTTGATTGAATGTAATATGATACACAAGAAGGATGGTAACAAAATGAACAAAAAGAATGACAAATATATAGCAACAAGAATATAACTTTTTATTATGTACAAAAATAATACCTATTTATAAGCAAGTATCCCTTGATCAAACAAGTGTCCAAAACAGCTATTTTGTTTGTTTGTTCAAGTTACTCTTCTACCACTCTCTCTCTCTCTCTTCTCTTCAATCATGGCTTCATTCAAGGAAACTTTCCATTCTCCATATGCCCTGCATTTGAAAACCTAGTCATAAAGAATGATTCGTTGAGCTTTCATCAATCAAGAAATAAATTATTCATTTCTCTAACAATTCATATTTTTAAAGTCACTATGATAAGATAAAATATTTTATAAGTCTATCCACGAAAATGACATTCTAATAGTTTTCTATATAACGGGCAAACTTATCTCATCCAATTGTTAAATTATGTAATAATAAGAGTTTATATATATATATATATATATAGATTTTATATACTTTTGTGAGTATAATTACAATGGGAAACCAAATAATTATAGAAGAAGAGTAAATTATTTAACAATTAAGTTAATATACAACATACTTATCTATCTCATAACCTCAAACAACTCATTTAGAACAATTATAATTGAGTACAAAAGTAGAGAACAACAATAAGACTTTTTAGAAAATATGTTCTAAGTATGTTTATATTAAAGATTAACACTTAATTTATTTTAAACATTTTAGGTCTATAAATATTAACTCGATAAATAATAGTAAGTTTATTATATTAAAATATATATTATTTTATATTTTATTGTGTCGATAAACTTCTTAAAATATGATATCTTAATTTATGTTATTTAGACTATCAATCAACTAAAGATATTTTTTTTTGGTAATAGACCATATGTTTAATACTTCAAATAAATAATATACTATCATATTACCTTAGATATTTAATTTCAAACTATTTGAATTAATATATAATTCATCATTTTAAGAATAATTATCATATGTAATAACACATATGAGTAATCATTTACAATAAATTTAGAATCATAAATCAGTTAAATGTAAAGAAGATACATCCTCCTTTGAATGCAGTAAAATTTGTGGACTGGGTTTAATTTGTAATTTGTTCTTATTACTATTAGGCTTAGATTTGTTTAGCAGATTTAATTCTTAGCAAATTAAGTCTAAGACGCGTTGACTCTCGACATAAAATATCCCAAATAGTTCAATCAGACGATTCAGGATTAAATATGTTAATTATCAATACTTCATCCACTTTTTTATATAAAGCAAATTATATATATATATATATATATATATATATATATATATATATATATATATATATTCTCCATGTTTAGTTGATATTTTAGTTTTATTTAAGTAACAAGATGATCGCACAAATGATTAAAAAAAGAAAAAAAATGTTAATGCTGTTTACCAATAAAAAATATTCGTCAAAAAAGAAAGCAAATAACGTGTATTTATTTTTAAAATATTTATTCGTTTTAAGTTTATTTTTTAATATGTTATTTTAAAAGGTTTATTGTGATATTAATTTATAAATAGGATAAAGTCATTCTATATCTCTAAGAGTTTTTATTTATTTATATTTATCTTCGTTTTATATATTTATAATCTAAGCTTATTTGGTAAAATTATTATATTACAAAATAATAAAAGATATAAATGTGGAATATTTTCAAAATCAATTTTGAAGTGACTTTATATTAATTTTTTACATATAATATATTGTATTATCTATTCATTTAAAATATTATTTAATAATAAAACCTCTAAAAACAACAAAATATGTTTTTATAAAATTCTAAATTTGATATAAAAGAGAATGTAACCTAAACAAGATGTAAGCAAAGTCATTTGACGCATAAAAAGTGGTATTGATGTTTATCTACCAAATGCACTTTGGTGATGTCAATGTGTTCATCATATACTACTCTACACATGTGCATTGGAACAGTAATGTAGGTCTCAAAAATCATCACCCAATTTAGGGTTATCTGGTGGCCATTCCCTAACAATTTACAAGGACAACTTGGGTTAGAAATTTAACTTTGAGTGGGAAGTTTAATATTGAACAAAAATAAATAAAATAAAAAATAAAGGTTACAAATTTATTGATTTTGAATTGAAAGTGGTGTTTCAATATTTTGTATAAGTTTGTTTACAAATTGTTAATATAAAATCTCCAAACTAAATTGGTATTTGGAATCATGTTCATTTCACATCTAAGAAATCATCACATTGAAATTTATATAAAAGCAACGAATGATTCTTTAAAAGTTGCACACGTCCAAGGTGCATGGATCCAAGCACATGCATGGTATATGCGAGTTTTGGATTTTAGGTTTTGATTTTGGTATTATTAAAACCTGGTACTTTGTCGGTAGAAAGAAGAGAAAAGAGGAACAACATAAATTGATTAGCATTGGTAAGCAAGCTAAATGTATATTGAAAAAGCTATGGGCTAAGGTGAAGTGAGGATACAAAAGAGTGATATATTAGTAAAGAGAATGTGCTTGAAAGCTAAAATGGCAAGTTCTTTTTGAACCACATTTAAATTATTTCACCAAAAATGGGATATTTAATTTGAAGAAATATGGACAGGAAAAAGTAGCTTGTTGATGACATTTCCTTCCAATATTTATATCTAGGGTTTCTTTGTACCTAATAGATAGAAAATGAGAGTGAGGTTGTTCATTAATAAAAGAATATTTTTTGTCATGTGTTGATCTTAGATTGAAAATAAAATAGGTACACAAATAAGTATTCTTTATAAGTTGTTTAAATTTTTCTTTTTAATTATGGTATTTATATGAATTATGTGTGCCTTGAATGCTTGAGTGCACATAATAATATTATGTTTTTAAGATGTAGTATATCTAGAAAGATAAAGAAATGGAAGATAAATATAGGAGCAATAATAAAAAAATTAGAGTAGTTTGGTTATCCTTTAATCTATATCTAATTCAACCAATCAACTTGATATTCTTGATAATTTAATATAATTGCATCAACTATACTACAAATAATATGTGACATATATACTAGAATATGAACTTTCTTGAAACTTTATAAAGGAAATATTAAGTGTAGAAATTTATTACACCAACTCACCAAAAGTAGATGTGAAAATAAGTCAATGAATGATGAGATAAGATAGAAAGATACCACTGTTTCTTACAAGAAATAAAAACTTCTCCCATTAAGGTGGTTGGTGCAACTTTTTCCAAAAAGTCTAGTTTTTTTTTTTTATTATTATTATTACAGAGAGTCTTGAGTAATTTGTAATATGTAATTCTTATTTTTTGATTTTTAAAATATTTTTATCTATATATTCTTTGAAAATTGAGTTAATCGGTTATTAATTATAATAATTGATTATATTGTTTTTAATAGAATTAAATTAATCGATTATTTGAAAAAAAATATAAATCTTCTTATGATGAATTATTTCTTTAATAATTTATTAATTTTTTTATGATAATTGATTATAAACTTTAAATAATCGAATATCAGTCTAAGATATTTTAAAAGATTAATATGTTTTTAATTGATTAGATGCTTTTTAATAATTTTCTAACAATATAAATGTCATAAACTACTTCCTTAAAAGACACAAAGGACTATAACTTATGTCAATCAACTTGTAACAACTCTTTAAGATATTTACACTTCATATATTATTTGTTCAATTACAATTACTTTTTATCATATATTATTTTAGATTGCTTAAAATGAGAAACCGTACCAACCACAAAATATAAGAAAAAACTTCTAATATAACAAAGAAAATAAAAAAAATATTTATTTTGTTATAAAATATAAAATGTTGAAAAGTAAGATATTATATATTATAAATTTCAGTCATTTTTATTTAAAATTTTGATTTAATAAGTTTTTCTTCTTGTGTATTGTTAATCTCGATCATCTATTTAATGAGAGACTCTCAACAATTCTTATCATCCTTTTATTTATTTTAACGAAACATACTTATCTTAAACACCTATCATATTGTTAAGGTACACAATTATATAAATAAATGTCAGAATCAAGAAAATATACCAATATAAAAGAAATCATACTAAGATGAAATTATTAACAATTTAAGTGTGAAATTGAATTCATGTTGAATAGAAATTTAAAATTTGAACAATATATAAATAAGAAAATTTGTAAATCTATTATCTTAAAAACTTTAGATTAAAATTAGTATTATAAATTCTCATATAGATTTATTCACGACTTATTATGTTTGAATTTCTTCAATATATTTTTTTAAAAGATCCAATAATATTATCATAATAAAAAAATTATAAATCCTAACATATAGTAAATTTTCTACTTTTGTTTTTGTAAAAGATAATAACGGGTTAGTTTAAAGTTCAAGCTTACGTTTATGTACGGTTATATGGTTTTCTGTTCGTAACTCATCTCTCTTTGTATCAGCAGGCATAATCTGTTCTACTTTTTTATTTTGTTTGGATAGCAAGTGTCTTAAAAAATTATGATTTTCTTAAAATATATTCATTATCTTAAATAATAAATAATAAGAGAGTGAAAAAGTGAGTTGATAAAATCACAAGACTTATAATTATGATGTTGTAATTTATTTAGTGACTTGGGAGAAATCCGTGACTACAAGAAAAAAAAATAAGATATTGATTTAAATAATTTTTAATATAATTTGAATTAATAAAATATATATTAGTAAATACTATATATGCATTTTTAAAAATTAGTATAATAGAAAATCAAATATAATTTAAAGCTGGTGTAAAATATAATATATGACAAATAACTTTTTAAAATGATATTATTAGTTTTCATTAATAATATCATGAATTTAGATTTAATTTCAATATATATACATAAAATTATATAGTTTAAATAAGACTTATACAATATTTTTAAACACTACTTATAATTTAAGTAATCATTTTCTAACCAATAGGAGTATTTATACTGTGTATATTGGTCCAATAAATACATCCACTTTCCTGATAAAAGAAGTTAATGTGTCATTAATATAGATCAATGTGAATTAGTGGTACATGGAAATTAACAATTAATTAATTAGGAAGTGATTGTACTTTTATTATGTTTAGAAATTTAATATTACAAACTCTATTTCTTTTCTGTTTTTCAGATTTAATTTTCTTTTTCATTATTATTTTCTTTCTCTTTGACTCAGTCTCCACTCTAGTTTCTTAAAACAATTTCTCATAATTTTTTTACTAACATATGCTATCATTTAGAAGGTGATTAAGTAAAGATCAATTTTAATTAATTTGAACTTGATTTGTAATAAGTTTCTTTTCAATCTAAATTTTCTCTTTCTAATTCTAATTGTGATTGTTACTTGCTTTATCAGCCGCCGAGAAAATTATTCTCTCAATTGTGATGAGAGTTTTAATTGTGTTTTCTTATGTGCATAGGAGTTTTTTGTTCTTTTAGCGTTTTCCTTTTATTATTTCTCGAAAACAAAAAACTATAAGGTAAAGGAAACTATTTTAAATTATAGATAAATTTAATTATGTGTATTAGAAATAAATTCAATTTGACATTGTTCAAATGTTGAGATTACAATTTGATATTGTTAACTTAAGAATCATGTATTTATTTTTTAAAAATATATAAAATATTTAAATTAATTAGCTTAATATTATGAATTTAAATTTAATTTCAAAGATATATGTAACATTATTAAATAGTTATATGAGACTTATACAATATTTTTACACATTACTTATAATTTAATTAATCATTTTCTAAACAATAAGAGTGAATTATATTGCTATTGGTTTAATAATGCATCAACTTTCTTCATAAAAGAAGTGAATGTCTCATTATATTGATTACAATTATTTAGCTGTAAATGGAAATTAATAATTTCATATTTTTTTATTTCTTCATATTTATTTTTTTTTCTACGTTTTTTTTACTTTGTCCACTTTCTAGTTTCATAAAATAATTTTTCATATTTTTCGCACAAACAAATTGTATTATTTAAAAGGTGGTTGAATAAAAAAGAACTCTAACTTATTTAAACTTGTTTTGGAGTAAATTTCTTTTTATACTAAAGTATTTTTATCTTTTCTCTTTTTAATTTTATGTGATGCCAGTTATATAAGGATTCACTAGCTTTTTAGTTGAGAAAGTTATTCTTTTATTTGGTTTTATTGTGAGAAATGTTTTCATTGTATTTTCTTAAGTTAATAGGAGTTTTGGTGTACTCTCATTTTTTTCTCTTTTTATCTTATTACTTGAAAACAAGTGACTTTGGAGTAAAATTTTTGGGTTAAAGATAATATTCTTTTATGTATTGGAAATGTGTTAAATATTTAAATTGTTGAGATTATAATTTGAGATGTTTAGGTTGATTTACTAATGTATTTTTTTACGTTTTAAATATAATATTTGGTGGTGCAAATTTTATCTAATTTCTTTTAATCTTACCTTAGAATACTTGTTAGAAGTATTTATTCCTGTAAAAATATATTTATTTAAAAAATCATTATTTTTGTTAATAATAACGAGAATTGAGATTTTCTAATTAAAATATGTTTGTTCAATAAAAATACAAATAGAAATATTTTCATAATTTTTTTAAAACCAAAGAATAACATGTTAAATTTACTAAGATTTTTAATTTGTTACCACTTTAAATGAATTGATAAAAATAATATGACATTTTTAAATAAGTTTTTATTTTAATTAAAAAAATTAAATTCTCACCTTTTTACTGTGAAAATACTTTTGTAAAAAACTTGGTGAAATCATTATGTAAAAAATTATTTTTTCATAAATATTATTTTTTTAACCGAATATGAAAAGGTATATTTTTTCTTCAGTCCCAATTTTTCAATATCTAAATATTTTCCTTCGATCAAATGTCTCCTGAAAGTGATTCACACAGGGAATTCTTATATAAAAATAAGTACCTATGTAAACAATAAATCCAACTATTATTTAGAATTGCAAGATAATTTTAAAACATATTTTAAGTTGTTATAAATTATATCATTAGAAGAAAAACATTTTAATGTTAATAGATTAAATAAACCACAATAGAGTCCACAAAAAATGTTAAGCAACTGCACTATTAAGAACCGTCTAGAAAACCTAAAACTCTAATTATGTAATATTATTTTATGACAAATTAAAAATCATATTCACATGCTTTTAACTAGCATTACACTCTTAGTACTTCCTTTACTAAACATTTTTAAACTTTATTACAACTAAATAATCTACTCGTATCTTATAAATTAAATTACACAAATTCAAGATAACATTCTCTTTCACTTCACTAACTTAAACATTCTTGATATTTTTGTTCTCTTATAATTTATATTTCACAAAGGTTCATAAATTTTAGTTTTTTATTTTTTGAAGTTGTTTATTTTTTATATTGTGAAAAATACTTAACTTTGACTTTTTGATAAGTTCAAATAATAATTAGAGATTTTTTTATTAATTTTATATTATGTGAAAGCTTTAAGTTAACAATAATTACAATGTTACAAATGAAATTAATATTTGATTAGCTCAAAAAGCTTGGTGATAGAAAAAATGGGTTTGACTTTAACTGTGGGTAGAAAAAGAGAGGTGATTTAATGTAAAAGTTTATTTAAATAAATTATTTATGCTCACAATAACTCTTTAGTTCCTGAAATTCTACCAGAAAGGTTAAAGTTAATTAATATGATCTATTTTTAGTCCTGTAACATGGGACAAGAAAGTCAACCTATATGCATTTTTTTTAAGTAGAAACACATTTTTTAAGTACTAATTAAAATATTTACTTATTATAACTATATTTTTTTAAGTAGAAACACATTTTTTAAGTACTAATTAATATTTACTTATTATAACTACATTTTTTTTAAATAGAAACACATTTTTTAAGTACTAATTAATGTTTACTTATTATAACTACAGTTATTATATTAATATAGTACAGTTAAATATAGACAATAGCTCTAATTAAATTATGGGCATGGAATAATACATTAGGGTTAACTTAACCATAAGAAATAAGAAGATTGAGTAATTTTACTAACTTATGGTTAAAATCTCATTATTATCTGCTGCAAAAAAATATTAAATTATTATTTTGATATTTCATTTATTCATTATTTAAGTTTGGCCCTTTATCATTTATTTTTTCTGTTTCTTTTATATGACATCTAATTCAAATCTCGGTTTCAGAAAAAAAGATATTAAATTATAATTTTAATCTTTCATTATTTCCTTAACAAAAGTTCGTTTTTATTTTTTTTTTCTGTTTTAAAAAAATTATAACTATGACTCAATATTTATTTTCTAATATATGCTATTTATTTTATGTTGGTCAAACAATCTTATACAAAACATTTTCATTCAAAATATTATAAAAAATGAAAATAATTTAATTAGTCAAAACAAAAATAAATCATGTAAACATGAAAATTGAATCACGTTTTTAAAAATTTAAAAACTAAAATTATTAAAAAAAATAGAAGATTAAAATCACTTGAAAAAAATAATTGAAAAAAAGGACACGGCTATAAGTTTTAGGAAAAGGAGATGGAACGAATAGTAACAAGATATCAATCTTAACTAGAAAATTCCATTATTTTGTTTATATATTTAATCTTCAAATACTTTACCCATTGCAATGTAGTTTTCTGTTTAAATTAGTTTTAATATTTTGGAATTAAAATAATAACAATAAAATAAAGTACACGTGGTGTGTTATATTTTAAATATCACGAAGTATCCTATATGGTAAACTTTTCTTGATTTTATAACCATCTTCCAACTTTTATAATTGAAACAAATTTTACACAGTGCACAGTACATTTAATGAATTTTTAATAATTGTTTTTAATTAATTTCTCAGGTAAAAGTTTTAAGATGATTCTGAATCAGAATTTAAGTGTAAAATTAAAATATACTTTATACACTTAAATATATTTATTTATTATTTACAGCATCATTTAATTAGTTATGTAAATGCAACCAACTGATATAGTAAAAAGTATACTAAAGAAGATAATGAAAAGCATTAATAATATTTAATATTTTTTATTTATACATTTATTTAAAAAGTAGGAATAAGATTTAGTTAATGATAATGATACTATAGAATGTGGTATTATCTGTATAAGTAACTGATTTGAAGAGTAGGGAGTAGAAATAGTAGATAGCAATCTTATCATAATTTGTTGTGATTCGATAATCTAAATCAGAAAAATCCCAAATAAATTCAAATTATTTGATGCGTAAAGACAAATCCATGAACTAAATGATTTAAAAACCAAGTGGAAGAGTCACAGTACCTTTCTCTCAAATATTCTATTCACATTTTTTTTTCTCTCTTCTGTGTCGGCTATATATCGGCGTGTGTATCTGCATCTGCATCTGTTCCTATTCTCACAGAAAGCGCTAGTTTCGTTCCGTTACGTTACTCATTCACTTCGATTCTCTGATCTGCACTTTCGATCTGTTCGCTAACGCCTGATCCGTTTCTGCATCTCCGTAAGCGAATTTGATTCCGCCATTGCGATTTGATCCACATTGGATCCGTGCAATTTCGAGTTTGTGACTGTTTTTGCTGATTTGAATTTTGACTTTGACTGTGATGTTGCAGGGAGCACAATGACGGAGGAGCAGGTGGTGAATGTGCGCGGCGAAGAAGGCAATTCCGGTGGCGATCACTGCGGCGTCAAAGCCAATGTAGTTGCGCAGACTGTCGATGGCGATTTGGATCTCGCCGCCGGCGGTCATGCGACGGAGGAAGTGGCGGTGAAAAATTGCAAGGACGAGGAGGCTAACGGAACTGCGGAGGAAGGTTCTGGAACGGACGGTGGATTGAAATGTGTGGAGAGTGAAGGCGGCGCGGGATCCGTTGGGAGCGGTGTTGTGGAGAATGAGACTCGTGCTGCTGCTGCGGATGAGCTAGTTGCGGATCACGAGGAATATGTTGTTGTCGGTGCCTCGGATGTTCAAAACAGTGTCGCTGCGGAGGGCGAGATTGGCGGTGATGCGAATGCGAATGAGAATGGAGTTGAGGAATGCGAACTTCTGGATCGTGCGGAGGTTTCTGGAGATGAAAACGGTGCGGAGGTTTCTGGAGATGAAAACGGTGTCGTTGTGGATGTCGTGGAAGGAGATACTGACGTGAATCGAAGTGATCGTGACTTCGAATGTGTTGAAGTTCACAATGATGTGACGATGGTGGACGGAGCTGAGGAAGAAGTGACTGCTACTGCTGATGAGAACGGTGGAGACGACGTGCAGGTACGAAGAAGCGAGTAACAGTGCAATAGTTCTCTGAATTTTTTTAAATTAAATTTTTTTTTTCTCAAGGTTAATTTTGTTTAGTCATTGAATTACTATCTTAAATTACAAAAATATATTTTTTGTGCTTTTCAGTCCCTAATTAGTCTTAAAGTAGTGTGTGAAATTGTTGAAGTCTTTATGTTGACCAGTCGAAGTCATTTTAGTTGTTTAAATTGTGTAAATAAGAATTAAATTTTCCCAAGTTTTTTTTGTCAATTTTGAGATTGAAATAATGCATGTATTTTTTTTTTCTAATTTCAAAGATTAATTTTCTAAAGTAAATGATTCTGGCGATAATGTGGTTAATTTTAGTCTGTTTGTTTTCTTAATCTGTTGTCTTCTAATGTGCAGAGTAGGAGTGAGTCTATATCTGATAAAGATGTGGATAAAAGTGGGGTTAGTGCAGATGTCTCAGATGAGAAGGACATTGTACCTAATGAAAATCATGATGTGGAAGAAGTCACTAAGAGGAATGGGGTTCCAGTGGATGTGGTTGGCGTCTCAGGTACTACAGATGTGAAGGAATGTGAACCTGAAGATGCTCAAAATAGTTCAGAGACTGCGCAGGTGGAGTCTGCCTGTGGTTTGGCAGAGTCAGAGCAGGAGCCCAGTGAATGCACTGAGGAGAATGAGATTGTTGTTGAAGGTGAATCAGGCAGCAAGTCGGAGAGGTCTGAGGAGGAAGCAGGAAGTGAACTAGTTCATAAAGGAGAAAGTACGACAGCCTTAAACACTGCAGATGTGAGTGGAGATGGTGATGTTGTATCCGATATTGCAGTGGACAGCACAGCTGAACCTTCTGTTTATGTTTGTGAGACTAAAAGCAATGCAGTTGATTGTGATGGTGAACTTAATGTTCATGTACAAGAGATGAAAAATGCTGCGTTAGATAGTGAAGCTGGAACTTCAAATGGTGCAGTGCAGAGTGAAAGTAGACCTTCAGCTGTGTCTGAGATGGAAAACAGTACAGAGGAGATTGAGGCTGAAGCTTCAAACTTTGCAGTAGAGGGTGAAGTTAAACCTTCAAATAGTGCAGTTGATAGGGAAGTTGAACCTTCAAATGATGTGGTGGAGAGTGGAACCGAACCTTCGAATGGTGAAGTTGAGAGTGAAGCCGAGCCATCAAATGCTGCACTTCAGAGTGTAGTTGAATCTTCAAATGGTGCAGTTGAGGGTGAAGCTAAATCTTCAAATGGTGCAGTTGTGAGTGAAGTCAAGCAATTAAATGGTGCAGTTGAGATTGTAGCTGAACCTTCGAATGGTACAGTTGAGATTGTAGATGAACCTTCAAATGGCAAAGTCGTGAGTGAAGCTGAGCTATCAAATCGTGCAGTTGATAGTGTAACAGTGCCTTCAAATGGTTTAGTTGAGGGTGAAGCTGAATCTTCAGCTGTGAATGAAGCTGAGCCATCAAATGGTGCAGTTGAGACTGTAGTTGAACCTTCAAATGGTGCAGCTGAACCTTCAGATAGGGAAACGGAGAGGGAAGCTGAACCTTCAGATGGTGCAACGAAGAGTGAAGCAGAACCTTCAAATGGTGCAGTGGAGAGAGAAGCTGAACCTTCAAATGGTACAGTGGAGATAGAAGCTGAACCTTCAGATGGTGTAGTTGAGAGTGAAGCTGAACCTTCAAATGGTGCAGTGGAGAGAGAAGCTGAACCTTCAAATGGTACAGTGGAGATAGAAGCTGAACCTTCAGATGGTGTAGTTGAGAGTGAAGCTGAACCTTCAAATGGTGCAGTGGAGAGAGAAGCTGAACCTTCAAATGGTGCAGTAGAGAGAGAAGCTGAACCTTCAAATGGTGTAGTTGGGAGTGAAGCTGAACCTTCAAACGGTACAGTGGAGAGAGATGCTGAACCTTCAAATGGGTCAGTCGAGAGAGAAGCTAAACCTTCCGATGGTGTAGTTGAGAGTGCTGAGCCTTCAAATGGTGAATTGGAGGGTGTAGCTAAACCTTCCAATGGTTTAGTTGAGAGCGAAGCGGAACCTTCAAATGGTGAAGTAGAGAGTGAAGCTAAACCTTCAAATGGTGTAGTTGAGAGTGAAGCGGAACTTTCAAATGGTGAAGTAGGGAGTGAAGCTGAACCCTCAAATGGTGTAGTTGAGAGTGAAGCTCAACCTTCAAATGGTGTTGCTGAGAGTGAAGCTAAACCTTCAAATGGTGTAGTTGAGAGTGAAGCGGAACTTTCAAATGGTGAAGTAGGGAGTGAAGCTGAACCTTCAAATGGTGTAGTTGAGCTTGAAGCTAAACCTTCGAATGGTGTTGTTGAGAGTGAAGCTAAACCTTCAAATGGTGTAGTTGAGAGTGAAGCGGAACTTTCAAATGGTGAAGTAGGGAGTGAAGCTGAACCTTCAAATGGTGTAGTTGAGCGTGAAGCTAAACCTTCGACTGGTGTTGTTGAGAGTGAAGCTAAACCTTCAAATGGTGTTGTTGAGAGTGAAGTTAAACCTTCAAATGGTGTAGTCGAGAGTGAAAGTGAATCTACTGTTGATTTGCGTCAGATGAAAAACGATGCAGTGAATAGTGAAGCTGAACCTTCAACTGGTGCATTGAAAAGTGAAACTGAATCTGCTGTTGTATCTGAGATTACAAGATATCCGTTAGAGAGTGAAGGTGAAGATTCAAAGGGGGCAGTGGAGAGTGAAGTTCAACCTGCAGTTGAAGGTGAAAGTACCAATCAAGAAGATGAAGACACAAGACCTGCCTTGGATGCTTTGGATGTACAGAATGTGGGTGCAGAGATAGTGAAAAAGCCATTCTACTATTTGATCAGGGTTCCCAGATATGATGACGATGAAAACATTAAAGAGCAGATAGCAAAAACTCTTCACCAAGTAGAAGAGAAGACTAAAATTCGAGATTCTATTCGAGCTGAAAGCCAGATTTTAAAGGTAAATATTATTTTGAAGGCAGCATAGGAGAAACTTTTATGTTTTGTATAAGTTTGAGACCAATCTTTGTAATTTTTTTTTTAATGCTGCTATGAACAGGCCCGTTGTAAGGATTGCGACCAAGAAGTTAAGGCTGCAATAACAGCCCACAGAGCTGCCCGGGACTTGCTCAAATCCAAACGCCAGGAAATGGATTCGGTTCAATCCACAATGAACAGATTAAACAATGCAATTTCTGTTGGGGATATAGATGGCAAGGTATGCTTTTAATTTTCTTCCGGAGATATTTATAAGGATTTGATTCTTCTGCCTGTTTTGTTGTGTTTACGATTCTAATTTATTGGCAGATAAGAAACATGGAACACATGATCCAGCATGAAACTCTGCCTTTAAATGAAGAAAAGCAATTGATACGCCAGATCAAACAATTGAAGCAGAATCGAGAGGAGCTGTCTTCTAATATCAGAAAGCAGGATCAATCACAACAATCTCTAGACCACAAGGATGGAAATATTGAAGAGCACTCTAAGGTACCATATGCAAGCTTCTCTTTGTCATATTTCCTGAATTGTACCTGATTGCATTTGCCGAGCACTATCGGTATCAAATATGGTTTTTGGAAATTTCTAATATCTTTGTTATATTTCTAATATGTGTGATATTTCACTATCTTCAGCATTTACAGCTTTTGAAGAAGGAAATGGAAGTGCTTAGAAATAATGTTCTGAAGTCAGATGCAGCAACTCAAGACGCAAAGAAGAAAACTAATGATGAATATGCTAAGCTGAATGAGTTGATAGGAAAGTTTAAGGCAGCCGATGAAGTTCGTCAAGAGGCATATGCTAAGTCAGTGGCTTTGAAAAAACAATTGCATGAGAAGGTTTAATTTTTCTATTCTTCCACTTCATTCCTTGTCCTTTTGGTTTTTTCTCTTAGATATATATATAAAAAAAAACAATTCAAGTGCCATGCAAAAATATTTACGCTATTTTTGTACTTATACTGCAGGGCAAACATTTCTGGGATTACAGAAAGGCTGCAAATAAAGCGCAGGAACTAGCAGCAGGAGGGAAAAAAGAGGAACTACAATGCTTCTGTGTTGATCAGGTGATCCTTTTAGACATTAAACAATAGAGAGTTTTTCATTTTCATTTATGCACCCTGTTAGGCAAATAGATTGAAATAAACGCTCACCATTGAGAACTTCAGGTTGAGAGAATTATGGAGCTATGGAACAAAAATGACGATTTCAGAAGGGACTACGTCCGATGCAACACTAGGAGTACACTTAGGAGACTGCAAACCCTAGATGGCCGATCACTTGGTCCTGATGAAGAACCTCCTGTAATTCCTAATGCCATAACCGTAAGAGCTTCCAAAAATATTTCCGTGGTCTCGCAGCCAACTCTGGAACAAGAAAAGAAATCCCCCTCAACAGAATCTGTTAATATAAAGGATGAACCTGTTTCGAAGGTTGTGGTGCAAAGAACTGAAACAACTCAGACAACTAAAGCTAAAAATCCTCCCAAACCTTCTCGCATAGAGAAGCCTGTGGCTCGTTGGGGTGATGAATCTGATGAAGAAGAAGTTAAAAAAGAAGAACCTGTGAGAACAAAGGAGGAAGAGGAACTGTTACAGAAGGCTGAAAAGGTAAGGAAGGAGGAAGAGGAGGCAATGTTGAAGGAAAAGCGGAGGCTAGAGGAGATTGAGAAAGCTAAGGAGGCCCAGCAGAGGAAAAAGCGTAATGCGGAGAAGGCTCAACAAAGGGCTGCCTTAAAGGCACAAAAAGAAGCTGAACTCAAAGAGAAGGTAACTATAAGATAGCATTTCTGATTTATAGACTCGAAAAGTACGAAATAATTGTTTGAATTTTGATAAAAAAAAAAGAGAAGAGGATACAATACTAAGGGAAACTAGTAGAACCTATTCCATCTTATTCTATTGTTTCCTTTCATATTTTGTTTTTCACCCAATTTAAAAAGAATATAAGATGGAATCAGAATTTTGTCATTTCCCTCATTACGTATCTGAACAGTGGAATGAAAGTTTTATTCCATTATGTTCCATTCCCCCTTATTCATCTTAATTCATTGCAATTCTTTCCATTATCCAAAGTAACCTTAACAACTTACATTTTCTTCTAATTCATCAACTAAATAACCATATCCGTGTTTGGAGCAGGAAAGGGAGAAGAGGGCAAGGAAAAAGGAAAGAAGAAAGGCAGCTTCTGCTGTCACTGCAGAGGACATAGAACAAGAATCTGCTCCTACCTCAGAAATTCTAACAAGAAGCGTGGAAGAAAATGATCAGAGTGAGAAACCAGCTGAAGTAACAAAAAAGCCGCAGAAAGCATCTCAGTTCACGAAGCAGAACAAGGCAAAATCTGTACCCCTGGCTCTCCGCAACCGGGGAAAGAGACGAATTCAACCATGGATGTGGGTTGTAATTGCAGTTATGGTTGTTGTTGCCTTGTTTTATGTGGGCAATAGCAGCTCTCTGAGATCTTCGCTTCAAGGCTTTGGTTTCTGAAGACACTCGAAAGCAATCTAGGTGCGCGTCGGGGATGTTACCCTTACATATTTATTACATACATACATATACATGCAATTCTTTCTTGCGCTTCCAATTTTTTCTTTCTAGTTTTGGTCTATAGTTATTATTTTCCTCCTATTCAGATTTTTATTTTTTACTTTGGGATGTGTTCTGATTGCCGAATGCTTTTGCCACCAATTATGAGAATAATAAATTATTGTGATTGTGCTCTTTATTTATATAATCTATTCTAATAGCTTTCTCTCTATTGTGGCTATTTTGTTGGGTCTGCTTTTTGTTTGAATACCATACATTAATACTGCATTCTCCTATTATTTTATAACACAGGAATTAATTTAAATAAAAAAATAATGTTTTGAAAAATATAAAGTGGGAAATTTAGGGTCAACCAGTATTTTACTACCTGCGATATTTCCTTTGTATATAAAGAAACATATTCTGAAAAAGATTCTCAAGAAGCATATTCTTAACATATTCATAGGAAGATTCTCAACTCACATGTTTAATTCCTACTTATAAACATACCATTGACAGCTTGGTTTGAGTGACAACTATATAGACCTAAAAGCTATACAAGAGAATTTATAAATTAGATTTTGTATAAGTTATCGAAAAGTGTTTTTTGTGTAACGATTTGCCCGTCTAAATACTCTTGAAAATAAGAGTTATTTTTTTTTCAAAGTATAAAAGCGTAACATCGACATTCTTCAAAAGTTGTCATCATTGAGATTTATATTCCTTGAAAATTTAACAAATTTACCCTACCTTGATATGTTCAAGGTAGAAATGACTACACGTTGAAAAAGACTTTTGAAGACTTTTAAGGAAATTCTTTATTTGTTGACCAAATAAATGTTCAAACGATCATTCTAGGTGCCATAAATTTAAAAATGCTGTTATTTGTTGATTTAGAATCACTCTGGACAAGTTAGCTAACAAGTTTTTTGCAAGTTCTAAATAAAATTAAATTTCCAGCATCAATAATATGTAATTATCATGTGAAAAGTATTAAACGTGTCATCTTCAGATTTTTCTAGACTAGGAAAATTACATGCTATTAAACTTAAAATTTTTTAAACAGATATATGTTGAAAAAAAAAATGCTTGGCTATGCACACTTATAATACAAAATATTTTACTTACAACAATAAAATTATTGATATTACATAAAATTTTTAAAAATTGTAAATATACAAACAGTTGTAATCATAAATATTAAAGAAGAGTCCTAGTTAAATAACCATCTATATTTAACTCATGTTTGAATATTGTATCAAAAACCAATAATAGTAACTATATGTCATTGAGCAAAAATTGAGAAATGCAATCCATGAGAAATGCGAAAATTCCACTCCAAATTCTATTTGTTATTGAGCAAGATGGAATAAAGTATGGTGAATATCTTCTACCAAAGAGAACCAATATACACAAGAAATGCCCCCACTTCAGACAAACACCTCTTTAGATAACAAGTAACTTGATTTGGTAACCTGCCAAGAAAATGTAAGCATTTTAAGGGCTGCGAAATCTTCCATTTTTTTCTCTTAAAGATAGCAGAATTAAGTTATGCAAACTCCTAACTACAAATGAGATTGTAAAAAAATATAAGTTTATTGAACTAAAAAGAGTCCTGGACAAATTTCCTTACACACAAAAGAAAACACATTTACCAACTCTATCAACAATATCTTTTTCAAAATATCAAACAATTAAAATAATTAAGTGTTAAAACTGTTTATAATTTTCAAATAAAGTAACAGGATAATCTGAAAATATATTTAAAGTAAAATTTAAATATAATGTTTTGTCTCAATATTGAGATATTAAAGAAGGATTTAGATCAAATATATAGATATATAATATTTATAGTTAAAGGTAGCATGTTAACAGGTCGTTAGAATTGGTAGGATCTTAGTTTGAACTTTCAAATAAAAACAAGTATTAAGGTGGTTCAAATGTAACATCTTTTAATATATCTCTAAATATTAATAGTGAAGTCAAGGAAGTTGACCTGTGAGTATAATTCATATTTGTTATCATTTTTATTAGATAAAAGTGAGAAATCAAATAGAGTTTAACTAATAAGTTCAAAAAAGATAATTTTTTTTATCCTAAGACCATATAAATTTATGTGAGCAATATTAAAAACACTTCTCATCATGGTTATAAGATTAGACTTTCTAAAAATTCCTATATTACTAAATATGTTTATTAAATCGGATAATTTAACCGTTTAATTTGAAAAAAAAATTAACCTTAAATTAGGTTTTTCTTTATAAGATCAAACCTAATCAAATTCCTCCTCTTGTAGTTATTAAATCCGAAATTTAACTTAATTTGATCAAAATTATTATATAATATTAATATTAGTATCAATGATATTAATATAACTAATATTTAATTTATTATATTATTGCCTTAATTAGATATAAAAATATTTATTATTAGGTCAAAATTTATTTTCTTAATAATTGTTCATAACCTTAATTTAATATAAAGTATTGAATCAAACTCTTATTACCAAGTTAAAAATTATAGTTGATAGTCATGATGATTCTATTTAATAACTTATTAGGTCATATATCTTGATTGATTATGACTTGTCCACTTAATCTTTGTCACACGATAATTAATATTATCTTTAACATGTTTTACTTTTCATGAAATAATCAAAATTAAAAAAAAAAACTAAATCTTTAAAATCATTTGTCTTTTAAAATTCACTTAAACTCTTTTTAAGTTTTAAGTTGAATGATGATGTCAGCAACAAATAACTTAATAATTTAAGTGGTACTAAATTTAATTTCTTTAAATAAGTCTCCAATTTTAAGTATTGGAAATGTAAATGGAATTTGTACTAAAAAGTTGTCAACATGGTAATGAGTGAAGTGATCTCGTTGCATAGATTTTTTAACAACATTAAGAAAAATAGATACATTAATTTAGATTGTCTTAACATTACATAAATATTCTAAATGTTTTTTACCCAATCTTTCCTCTATTTCTCTCTCTATCTCGCTCTCTATCTCTATCTCTTTCTCTCTACATAAACATTAAGCTTCACCTTCTCTCTTTTTCCACATTCAAGCATTAAGTTTTGCCTTCTCTCTTTTTCCTCATTCACTCTCACACTAATTTAATATAATTTAATGATATTTTTGTAGTAAACATGAGAATAATAATGTGAACATCAAAATTACAAGTTATTTTAAGCCATAAGAAAACCATCTAACTTCAACTAAATGAAAATTATTTAGCATACTAGTACCAAATATATTTTAATTTCTCTTTTTATATTTTCGTTATCATGCTTTGTATCAAGGGTTTGTTTATGCCCAACAAACCTTATTTAGGGTAGAATTTTTCTATAGAATGCATAAAACTTTTTCTTTTAGTCATTCACTAAAATTATGTTTTGACCTTTCTTCCTATATTAAATATCAAGCTGAACTTTTTAAACTCCAACAAACTCATTTTATCATAGAGTATCAAGTCCAGTTTGAGAAACTTTGTAATTAAAATTTGGAATTCTTGCTTGATAACATTCTCAATTGCTTCTTGTTAGGTATTTCATCATACATTTCACGAAACTTAGTATCCTCAACCCCTGGTCCTACTCTCAAGTCATTGGCTTTTGCAAACCTATTGAAGATAAACTTTGCAACTCTTTCTCTAAACCTAGTTGCCCTTACACAGACATGCGCACCCCATTCACACTAACTCCGTAAACCCACCACCTTGTGTCACTACTACACCGACCTAACCCCTTACCTCCCTATGAAAATGTATCATGTTATCTCAGTTGGAAGAAAGACGATCCCAAGGTCTTTGATATAATTGTGATGCAAAATATATCAATAATCATAAAATCATGACATTCCATTTTTCAGTGTTCCTAGACTTGTAAATGGTCATTGTGGACACATTTCACTTCCATTTATGCTTTCATGCCCTATTTGGCATCCCCTCTCCACAAACCCTCAAATTTACTAACATGATCAACAATCTCCTAGTCATTGTTTGGTGAATTTTGTAGTTTTTATAACATCATCAAACCTTGTATTACCCCAACATTTAGACTTACCTAGTAGTCTTAGTCCACCCTTCTCAGTAATGGTGTCTTTATTCAATGTAAAGGCTTTTGTTATGTAGTGGACATTTCACTCCATGACTTTATTTTTACCATTTCTTTTTTTATCTCCTCCCCATTAAAAGTCGTGATGTGGTTTGATGTATTGAATATCACATACATTTAGCCCCTTAACTACGGATTTTACCAACAAATCACACTTATACTCTTAACCTACAACCAACACATCATACAGATAGATGAGCTTCCTTAATGCTTGTGCTTCTTGAAACTCCACGTGATTTTGTAGAGTATGGAGGAGGCTTGCACTGAACTAATTGAGTGGAAGAAGCTCTTCTCCAACCCGGAAGCAAGGGAAAGGAAAATGGAATCGTGAAATGATGGAGGAAGATACAAGAGTTTTGGTGAAGCTTACGATAGAAGCTTCAATGGAAAGATGAGGTAGAAGATAAAGGAGTTCTTGAAGGAGGTTGGGCCAACCACCAAAAGGTTCTTCAAGATTTTCTCTAGAGAAGAAAACTCAAATGAGAGCTTACAATGTGCTGAAATTATGCAGCATTTCATTACTCAAAATAAGCTACTTTTACATGGTGCCTACACATGTATTTATAGAAGAAGAGTAGAAGAGAAGCTAGTAGTAGAAGGCTCTCTTAAACCTACCATGAGATGTAAGCTACATCTAACCCTAGCTTCTCGAGCACACTTCCTTACTTTTCACACTTCATCACATTATCCTCAATGGTTGGCACCACCTTTAGTGGAGGAAACTTGATGTGCAACCCTCTTGAATCACCCGTTTGTTGGAAATATGTTGTATGGTTGGGTGCGTCTTTATTGATGTATTGGGACCTTCTCTACGTTGCTTGTACCAAGAGAGAATGCTCACATCTATTTCATGCGAAGATCACATGCTTAGTTATTTCCTAGAGAAATAATGGTTTGAACTTGATGATTGATGGCTATGGAAGTGCAAAATGTAGTAGGCTCAAAAGTGAATCTCAATAGCCTTTATTGGAGTGGTCCCCATGTTCATCTTTATCATTGGTGCATGGTGCAGCTGAATGTAACTTCCCTTCTCACTTTGTATATTGAAGTGGATCTCACCTTCACATTGGAAAACCAATTGACATCTTCATCTTCGTTGGTACATGGTGCAACCCACATAACTTTCCTTCTCACTTTATATATTGAAGTGGACCCCATCTTCATCTTGAAAAGTCAAATGTTTAGCATTTCTTTTGAATAGTCTTGTAATTCACCCTTCATGTGGGTCATAGGTGAATCTTCTATTATTTTCTAAAAATTAAGTCCAGATAGCAAAAATTGGAATATCCAAAAGACCAAACACATGTACCAAATTAAAATCTAAACAATACTATCAATTCGGATTGGACTGTATTCCATCAATCACACTCTAAGTCACCCCATTTCCACTCCTACACTAGCTAGTTATTAGTAATTTGGTCATGCTATTGCTTATTTAGACATTCTTTCTATCAAGGGTGCTCCATCCCTAACTATTTGCCCTCAAATTAGTCTTCAAAACCTATCATCTCCTTTTATATAGATTGAAATTCAATATCTCCTCTTACAACACAAAGTTGATTTTAAATCTCTCGATGATTATCACATTACTCTTTGTCACTCTCCTATTAATATCAATCTTTGTTACTATCCTTTTTTTTTCAAAAGAAAACCATTTCCAAAATAATTTTAGAGATGCTCCAACAAGGCTTCATTAAACACAATACCAAGCTCCTTTTCTCCCTTATTCTACTTGTAAAAAATAGATAGAATATGAAATTTATATGTAGATTATTGAGCATCAAATGTCCCCAGCTCACAACTGATTTCTCGTTTCCATTGTTATGAGTTAATAAATGAATTAGGTTCAATTATAATTTTTATTACAATTGAACACTACTCTATTTATCATCAAATTCACTTCATATTTGTTAAGACTCACAAGACAATTTTTCACACAATGGATGGTTATTACGAATTCCTAGTAATGTCTTTTGATTTATTTAATGTGTCATCCACATTTTCAAGACACTGTGAATCACTTTCTTAGACTTTAATTATGTAAACTTATTTTGGTTTTCTTTAATGATAAATTAATTTATAGCCTTACTTTTCCTTGTCACCTCATTCATTTATACACTATTTTAAACCTTTTAGTTATTAATCAATTTTTAGTCAAGTTATCTAAATGTAATTTTGTCATCACCAATGTAAGTTATTTAGATCACATAATCTTATCTCAAGGAGTGACCCAAAATTTAGAAAAAGCTTTAGCAATCATAAACAGACCTCAATTATAATCTCTTATTATGTTAAGAGAGTTCTTTGATATCACTAATTATAGATGATTTACTCACTACTATTAGAGTTATATTCATTGACTTGTTATGTAATAGTAAGTTTACATAGATTAAAAAGGCTAAACACTCCTTTCAAAATCTTAAATTACAAATGCAAAAACTTCTTACATTAGCTATTTCCAAAATAAGCTATATTAGTAAAGGTAAAATTAATAACAAAATATATACACTAAAAATAGTAGTCATAAAAATTAATTCTCTTTATTAATAATTATAGATAAAATTAAATTTTAGCTATATAAAGTGAATAAAAGTGACACTATAATTTATCTTAGTAATTTTTTTTTAAATGTTTATGGTAAAAAAAATCAAAAATATGTGTGAAAATAATTAAAATTAAAAATAATTTTAAAAATTATATAAAACTTTCTGGTTTTTATGAAAATTACTAAAAGACTAATTATATAAAAAAATATTTTATTAAAGAAAAATAGAGAAAAAATATAATGTTATGAAGATTAATTATTAATATTTGGTTTGTATACTAGAATTTTAATTTTTCTGAGATATGACAACTAGAATCACGAAAAAAAAAACAAAATCATGAATAAAAATTGAAAGAAAACTAATATTACAGTCTGGAAAGAAAAAAAAAATAGTGGAAAGAACAGAAGAGGGGTGAAAAAAATGGATGATATTGTGAATCATTTGTCCATGTTTGGAGGGCCATGGTCTTGAAAATTCCTGCAAGAAATTCCTAAAAAATAGTTCCTCAAAATTTAATGATAAGATGTATTTTTTTAGGTCTTGATAAATTAAAATAAATAAAAACTAAATTAATAATGTCTTGTACTTTCAAACCCTAACTTGTTTTTTGTTATCCTGTGTTTGATTTCTTTTTTCTCTATTTTTCAAAACAGTCACGAGACCTTGTATTGATTGAGCCTTCTACACGTGTGTTGTCTTTGAATGTTTAAAATTTCATCGGCAAGTACATTCATATTTTAATGAGTATTTTTCTTTTCAACTTAAAGTTTTTTTCAATGGAGACTAATATATCAAAACTTTATTATTTGAAAAGAGAATAAACTATTTTTAAATTAATAAAATCCAAAAAATTACTAAAAAACAAAAATATTAATTAAAGATGTAAAAAAAAAAAGTGTTATTTAAATTACAAACATTTTTTAAAAAATTACTAAAAAAGAAAAACGTACTTGAAAGAAACATTTTGAAGAAAAAATAAAACAAATATTTTCGTAACATGATTTTGATAAAAGAAACAAAAATTTTGAAAGCATGATGCTGATAAAAAAATAAAAATAAAAAACGTTCTTCAAGGTACCATTTCAAAATAATTATAAAAATCAATACAATTATACTTTAAAACACGATTTCAAATATAAAAATTAAAATCTTGTATTTAAACCTAATTTTTCTTAAAAAAAAGTAAAATTATATTTTAATGTACGGCTTTTTTTTAAAAAAAAAAATTGAGGTTTTAAACATACTTATTTATATACGTAAAAATTGTAAAATTTATTCATTTTAGTAAAATCAACGGAAAATTGCATTATTTATGTAAAAAATACAAAAAAAACTCTTACACATATGTAGTTCCTTTACTGTTTAAAATTTCAATAACAAGTTAATCCATGTTATAACGAGCATTTTTATGATTGAAAGTTCTTTTTAATAGAGACTAATATTCTAAAACTTTATCAAAAATTAATCTAATTCTATCAAAATATAAGATTTTTTTTTAAATATTATCTAAATTATTGGATCTTGGATTCAGCATATTAATCTTTTTTTTTTCATTTTAATTCAAATTTTTTTCTGATAAAGAGTCATACTACAAAATATAGAGTTTAATTAAAATCTTAGAGAAATGAAATGGTGTTGTTTAACAGTAAAGCAGAATTATTGGTATGTATTGTAAATGATTGTATAAGAAAATGAGTTTCCAACAGAAAATCTTTTGAATGGATACATGGTACAATTACAGTACATCTTGAAGGTTCTTGTTGATGAAGTGGGTAACCAAGTCCATGAGAACAACCCTACCACATCACTTTCAAACATCCTCATAGTGCTTTCACTTCTCAGCTATGGAATCTTTCAAAATATGAATGCTCATGGACAAAATTAAAACTTTCACTTCTCATGGCTGTGATTGAACAATTTGAAAACTTTTCACCTAATAAAACCCTAACTAATTAGGGTTTCAGAAAATTAGGGTTTATTTCAGAAAATTATGTCCTTAGCATTTTAGATATGTAAATATTGCACCAGCCTTCCATTTTATGCCATAAGAAAATTTTGAATTTTTGATGGAAGTCTGGTAGTTGTCGAATGAAGGGATTTAGAAAAACTCACCCAAGAAACATGTGTTGCATCAACCATTGTAGGTAACTTTGACACGTTTTGCACGAACTTTAAAACATGAATTTTACAAATATAATGTTGTCTTTCCTTATTAACTTTAATGAAACTAGCTCCATAGTATAAAGGCATGTATATGTTTTTTTTTTTTTTAGTGAAATGTATGAAATTTATGTGTAGAGGGTTGTATCTGTGGAGGAATCATTATAATTTTTTTATTATATTTTAAGGTAAGGAAATTTAGCTTCCTTAAAATATTTTATTATTATATTCTTTGTACCATTTTTTTTTATTTATATACGAGTTAGAATATTCTAAATATTTTATACGTTTATTTATATATTTGTTATTGTTGACAATTATTTTTTTTACAAAAGCTAGCTATAAAAGAAATAAATTCGTGAATTTTAAAAATAAAAACTTTTTCCATGATTTTCTTTTAAAACTAAAATTTATAACTCTCTAACTATTCTTTTAATTTTAATCAAGAAATCTTATGATATTTATGAATGCAATGCAAATAATTAAGTGAAAGATTTACCATAACAGAAGTAAATAACAAAAAAAAAACGTTTATATATATATATTCAATAATGTTTTGTATCTTTATTTTATTTTATTTTATTCTATAATATTTTTTTTTTAATTTTAGAGTAATTGTCATATGTCATTAAATTTGAGTTTTATTTTACTTTTAGATAAATATATGACTGTGGAATTTGTTTGATTTGGAAAAACAGAAACACAAATTTCATTTAATCGAACAAGATTAGTAAAGTTTTGTCTCTCTTTGCACAATAGTCATAACACAAATATAAAAATTTGTATTATTTTAAATTATTCTTATATTTTTTATTATAAGATATTAAATATTAGAATAACCGACTCTAAAAGAAAAATTGAATAAAGTTTCGACTCTTTTCATGTAGAATTATACTAGACCATCTAGAAACAAGCAAAACAAACAATATAAAAAACTTTTATACGGGTTCACTAAAACACATGGGTTATATTTATGTCTTCCTTAAATAGACTGCGTAAGAGATTCCACTAATAATCAATTTATTACAGTCGACGAACGTCTCTTAATTCTTATGAGTATACAAACCATCTTCTCTCGAGATTAATAACTCACTAAAAAAAAAGAGAATTCTCAAGAAGAGCACAAATAAAGTTCATAGGGTATACTTCATAAAGTGAAGAATTACAAAGGCTATTGCACTTACTAACAAGGAACACTATAAGATCATTATATGGTAGAAAGAACTGTATATTCCAGTTGTGTGTTTTTCATCTTGAACTTTACATAGAGGCTTGGAAGATTATCGTTGCAACTTTGATTTAGGTAACGCTTATTGATCTTCAAAGATAATCTTTATCTTCTTTGGCTTAGACGTTTAATAAGAAAAATTCTTATTATATCTTAAAAGCGTTTCTACAATGATTTTGCTTATATAAACAATTTGAACAATATTTGCATGTATAACACTTAAGTCACAATTAATCATAATCACATTGAATAGTGTAAAAATTGAGAAAATATAAGAAGGGATGATTGAATTGTGTTTTTATTAAGTTTACAAAGTTTTTGCAAACATTGTTTGATTTATTGTACATAGATGATGATGTAGTTTATCAAAAATACCAAATTGTAACCATTTCATCTGATTTATCATATCATATGCAATGAGCTATCTCCAATGAATCATTTCTCTATAATATTTTCTTATTGACTTTAACAAATGATCAAATTGTAATTATTATGTTTAATAGACCATGACTGATGCAAGTTATAATCTTAAGTGTAATAATCGGATAAATGATAACTCTCATTCTTCAATTAGTACAAACAATAATAACATATAGTGTAGAGAGATTGTGGAAGAGAGAAATATACACAATAATTTATATTGGTTTTATCGTAACAAATTACAGTCAACTCTCAATCAAGAAATTGAGTTTCACTAGGCAGATTAATGTTGTGAAAAATATTTCAAGTATTCTTTGGATTGTGGCCACTCCTGTGTACTCTTGACTAATCATTTGAGTATTCTTAACACTAGTCATTCCTAGCTTAATTGAGTATTCTTTCAACTCATAACCACTCCTAGGTGACCCCGTAAAGTATTCTAAGGTTGAATTGTTAGATTGGATGTAAGATCAATGGATCTAAACCAGTATAAGTCCTTTTGTATTTTCTTGCTCTTTCTTTATATTCTTTAATTGTGCAAACATCAATCTTATAACTATCTTGTATTAATATTGTATCAATCTTGATTCACAAAGTTACACAACATTGAAATTATTTTTAAAAGAAATTAAAGAATAGAAATCTCTTATGTTGCAACCTATTCTTGAATCAATCTTGTTTCCGTAAGAATTGTATGCTATTTTTAAGTCTTAAAAAGGGTTTTGAAAATGAACTTCAAGAAAGTGTGATTTTCAGAAAAAAAAAATTTTAAAACCAACCCAACCTCCTATTGGTTTGATCAAGCCATTATCTTGTCCTAGCAAATTTAAGTTCTCTCTTTTTGTTCAAATCATTGTCTTTGCGCTCTGTAGAAAGGGGTTACATCTTTTGATGTACACAATGAATAAACTATTTTTGCTATGTAGCTGGATGAACACTCTTAGTTTTCTTCTTGAGACTTTTTAGAAAGAAGGATATGACAAATTGTCCGTTCTCAGCATGAGGATCTCCCTCTTCTTTTTCTTAGTAGCTTCGAGGGGGTGTTTTTCACTTGAGCAACAATTTAACACAATGCAACCTCAACTCTGTTGATCTTCTTTTTGATGAAGGGCTTTTATAGAGGTATTGGAAGAATATATCCATTGAGAGGTCATTTTTAGTTGTTGAGCAACTTCAACTTTTATGCATGTCCTTTCTAAGCTTGAATGTGAATGTTGCATTTAATATGTTCATGCAAACTTAATTTGCAATCCTTCTTTACCTACTAGTCTTGATTGTTAGCAATGCTCATCTCTCTAGTTAGCATAACCTTTTGCACCAGTTCATAGTAAAAGTTAACATTGTACAGGACAAATGACCTAGTCAAACTTGGAAAGCTCTTTGCTTTAGAAGGTTGATGAAGAAATTAACTTTAATCTTTTTTCCAAAAGATCATTTGATGTTGACTTTAGTTTGAAGCTTTAATGAATCTCTTTGGAAGATGATGACATTAGACATTTCCTGTATCAAAAGAATAAGTGTTTGTGTATAATATTCATGTAGTTGTGTGTATTGTTTGATCTAATACACATATGATCTGATCATATAAGCGCTTTATCATACATAAAGAAAGACTGTACAATGTTGTATCGTCTGACAGACAGAACATTATGTCTTATGCGATCTATTGTTGAAATTATTCGTCTTACATATGATGCATGATTCATGTTTTATACTTTATGGTTTTCAACATTTAATCAAAATCACAAGGTGCTGAATTTTTCCTTAGAAGATTGCTTGTTTCTTTAAGTAGCTCATGGTATGATCGTTTGTAATCAAACATTGTCAATCATGAATATTATAGTCATTGAGAATAAAATATCAAACAATTAATTTTTATCTAAAAAGTATTTGATCATTATGGGTTGTTTGTAACTTAAATTCAGATTAATAATCCATGTAGTTTATTAGATCATCTATCGCGAGACTTGATATAAGCACTAGATGGTCTAATGTATCATTCAATTGTCAAAAAACATATGTTAAAATGTTCAAGTAATTTAATCACGTTCAAATAGATAACACACTTAGACTGCTTGTTATCATCAAAACTTATGAATGGTCTACTGGTATTTAGACTGTATAGTGAAGCTCATTGGATTAGATTGTCTAGGGTCTCAACTATTATTTTGTGAATGTTGGATACACAAATTGTAAAGTATTTCTTGCTCCATACAAAGGTTTTCATTACAATCGTAATGAATGAAGACATGGATACATACCATTATAAAGAAGAACTATTCAACATGAGACATTATGTGACAAAAAATGTAATAAAGAGAACATTTGAAATATTGAAAATTTTGTGGGATATTCTTATAAGCACACCATTTTATCCAATGAAAATTTAAGATCGTAATATAATTGTACGGTGCTTTTTACACAATTTTATTAAAATGGAAATGTCCATTAACCTAATAGAAAAGTAATTACACTGAGAATTTGAAGCACGAGTATACAATATGGATGTGATATAGTATGATTCTATCAATATAATTGACTAAAAACTTAGCTATATAAATGTGGAATGAATGAATTGATAACTTTGATGTTAGTTTAATTTTTTATAATGTTTACTTATTTCAATTAGATATTGTTCCTAAGGATTAGGAAGATCAATATGATTATATTTGTTATAAATTGAACTATGTAGTTTTTCCATTTTACATATTTATTTATTTTTTTAATTTTGAAATGCATTTTATAAATGATTATGTAATTTGATATGAAATAGGAATGAAATATAAAAATTCATGCAAAAAAATCTCAATAAAAAGAGAGTCTTCATGCAATGGCCAAAATGATGATGAAGTTATGAATCAAAGTCAAAGTCAAAGATGATATATAAAGCAATTCAAATCACTTGAGAATGATTGAAACAAAATTCGGGAACTAATTTTTTAGAAGTGAATTTAAGTTAAACCACACATTGCATTTCCAATAAAGGGACGGAGTACCATAATTCAATATTTTAGATATGTTAAATTAGAGTGGTTTTGATCAAAATGATGAGAAAATTATAATAATTGTAGATAATAATACTTTCTCGAATGAATATATAAAGATTATTGTGTATATTTTTTTCCTTCAAATGAAATTTTGAATTACTTTAAATTTATAATAAATTAAAAAATATTTATTTATTATTATTATATAGAGTCGTTCCAATGCAAAAGATTATAGTTTCACTTCAATGTCACTTATTGAGGAATTTGTTATTGCTATTGAAAAAGAGTATGATATAGATAAATGAGTTGTCACCCATGTCAATGTTGTCAAAGAGTTAAGTATAGAGAATGCATAACAAAATCTTGACAGAAGTAAATTTCAATTAACCAACATCTTTGAATCAAACACAATTTAAAAAAAAAATGACCATATAAAAATTCAATTGAAAAAAAGAAAACATTTTGAAAAGTGTCTCTATATTATTTTAAAGAGATTAATTATAATTGTAAATCACCTTAACGTTAATAAAAAATATATTTGTTGTTTAAAAGAAAGTTACAAAGGAATTAAAAAAATGAATTTTCATTTGTCTACAATAACATTTAGATGTAAGAGAGAAGACAATAATAATATTTCTATCAATTATATATGTTTTGAAGTTATGACTATGCTTATTATGTTAAATTTGTAAAATCCTTAATATAACAATTATATAGAGATGAACTATTTTAAAATGTAGTTTAGTCAATTTTTTTCTTTGTTAGACTTTTTTGTTTTAAGCATTTTAAACTATTTTTTATTACAAGATTTTTAGGTAGTTTAATAAACAATCTTAAGACATTTTACTTGTGCTAATGATTGAAAAGTTTTAAGATATTGAGTTGTTATATTAATTTATAGTTTTCAATATAATGTTTTGCTTTTGAATTATTTCAATGATTTTGAATCATTTATGTTAAAGAATTATTAATTTTGATAATTATTTAAAATAATTTAGTATTTTTATACTTTTTTATGATAATGTTAACAAAAAGGATAATATATTATTTAAACATGACATACATTCTATTGTATTATTATCTCCATGTTAAACTTAAGATACGATAACATAATGTTATCGAGTTTATCATATCTAATTTTTTTAATTACAACTATATTTTGATTAATCATAAATCACACAACTCTATAAAACACCTATCAAATATCCTTAACTGAAAAAAACTACCTTTTTTAAAATTTCAAACCATTAATAATTATCTTAAACTTGATTATGCTTTTAAGTCTTCACTTGTGAAATTCTTCAACTTCAGTTTTATATAAATTTTTTAATCTTTTTGAATACTGTTATATTAATTTACGTCATAAGTGACATCTTAGTTGAAAAAGCATTATTTTCTTTATATTTTAACTACAAAAATATGTTTCTTAGAATCACATTAAAGTTCAAACACAAAGACGAATTAACGGTTAGTGAATATAGAGCGGCTTAATGAAAACTAATCACAATTAAGGTAACCCTGACTTTCACTCCCGAAAGCAATGTGAACGAAATCGAAAGTGTTGTCAATGTTATAGGTGGGGACTGTTCCCAAGAGTTGTCACACACTTTTGATGTCGTGATGGAAGATTGATCATGTGGTGCAAGATGAATCATGTGCCATCCATGCACTTACATTAAATTTTGTGACCAAGAATTTCATTTTATAGTCCAATAAACAGTGACATCATTGTAAAAAATAAATTTAGCCTAAAGTTTGTACCTTATTATATATGAATAATGTTGAATATTATCACGTAAGAATAAGAAGGTGATGATGGGATAGGGATAGGGCAAAGAAAGAGCAGTGCAATTCCCAAAATATCCCTCCCTCATAAAAGTGGTGCCACTGTTACCTTACAGACCCCTTTACCCAAAAAAAAAAGTATAAACCAAACCACTACAATCGTACGGAACCCAAGTGGCCACGGCCAAACGAAACCTCTTGGATTCTTCTACACCTCCTTCCACGTCAAAACCACCCTCCAAACTCACTTTATTTACCAATCTTGCCATTCCCATCCCAACAAACACGTTAACAACACAACACACCCTTCACACACAACAATCCAATGCAATACAACCCTTGCAAGAAAGAAACCTAAAACAAGAAATTAAATTAAAAAAAAATCTCTCAGATCTGAGTTTCGCGAATTACGCACTTGCTGTGGTTATGGATGTTTCTGGATTTGGTTTTCGTTAATCGCTTTTGAGGAGAGAGGATTTAATTTTGTGGAATTGGAATTGGAATTGGGAGATTCGTTTCCTATTTTTGGGGGAAAATGGAACAGGTGGCTGCGCCTCCGATTCTGATGCAGCGGAAGCGCGATCTGTCGTACGGCGTCGTTGCGGGGACTCCGAGCGAGAGCTGGAAGTGGGACTGGGACAGCGTGCGGTTCGCGGGGAAGCCGCCGAGCGACGGCGTCGTGTTCGAGGAGGAGAGCGTGGCGGCGGAAGCTCCGCGGCAGCTCAACCTCGCCGGGAGAGTGAGCGGCGGCGGGAACAAGAGAGTGCGCTCGGGGTCGCCCGGAGCGGCGACGTATCCGATGTGTCAGGTGGATAACTGCAGGGAGGATCTGTCGAAGGCGAAGGACTATCACCGGAGGCACAAGGTGTGCGAGGCGCATAGCAAGGCCTCCAAGGCGCTTCTCGCCAACCAAATGCAAAGGTTTTGTCAGCAGTGTAGTAGGTTTCACCCGCTGTCCGAGTTTGACGAGGGGAAGCGGAGCTGCCGCCGGAGACTCGCCGGACACAACCGCCGCCGGAGGAAAACGCAGCCGGAGGATGTTACTTCCGCCACGCCGGCCCCCGCCGCCGCAGCAGCAGCAAATTTGGAAATCTTCAACTTGTTGACTGCAATCGCCGGAGCTTCTCAGGGTGAGACTCGTTCAATTCAATTTTAGTTTTATTGATTAATTAATTAATTTATACTTTTTGTTGTTTTAAATAAGTTATTTCTAGTTGAATTCAATTGGAATGATCGTAATGAGTACACGTTGATGGAGTATTTATTTATTTCATAAATATTTAGATTTATCTAGCATCTATGAGAAATCATTAATAATTAGGGTGTAATTGCTTTGTATTCAGTCAAAGTTAATCTCGTAAAGCCTTAAAAACAATGATTTAGTTTTTTTTCTCTCTCTATAATTGGTGGATTTCGGTCCTCATCCTAGGATCTAAGTTTCATAAACAGGCACTGATTTATTAATTTTTAGGATTACGAAAACTAGATTTATTTGTTTTGGTCTAAGGTCATCAAGCATATGGACTAAGGTCGAATTTGATTGCAAATTGAGGGATCTAACAAATTTTATCTTCCCTAAATAAAAAACTATATTTTCGAAATAAAAGCTGATAATCTGAAAAGTGATCAATAGTTTTTATTTGACTTTTGCAGAGATAATTATGATTATTTTTTTCTTTTTAACATCAGTTAAGAAAACAACGATTTTCTTTTCACAATAAGCTGATGCGAAAATAGTTTCTAAATAATAATTATTTATAGTTTTTTGAGAGAAGTTATGGATAAGAAAAACTAATTTGAGAAAATAATGGCTTGTTTATCAGGAAAATAATAAAAAACCAGCGTACCCTTGTGAATTAGGTCTTTGGTTTCTAGTGTAAAATAAGCTTGCAGTAAATTTGTTTGGGTTGTGATGATTATTGTCGCGTGTAGGAAAATTTGAAGAAAGAAGATCAGAAGTTCCGGATAGGGAGCAGCTTGTTCAGATTCTCAATAGGATACCTTTGCCTGCGGATCTAGCAACCAAGTTGCTGGATGCTGGTAATGTCAACGGGAAAAAAGATCATGTACAATCGCAGACACCATCCTCCCATCATCATCATCATGACCAACTGAACCATACCCCGGCTGCCCCATTAACTATGGACTTACTTGCTGTTCTTTCCACCTCTCTGTCTGGGTCTGGCCCTGATGCCAATGCGTCCCCATCTCAAAATAGAAGCTGCAGCAGTGATGGCGGTAGTGTTAAGTCTAGGAGCAGTGCTGATCAGGTGAGACAACAGCACTTCTTTTCAGTTGGCGGAGAAAGAAGCAGTAGCAGTTCCCAGTCTCCAGTTGAAGATTCAGACTGCCAGGAGGATGTTAGAGTTAATTTACCGCTGCAACTCTTTAGCTCCTCCCCGGAAGAGGACAGCTTGCCTAAACTAGCATCTTCAAGAAAGTATTTCTCGTCTGACAGTAGTAACCCTGCAGAAGAGAGGTCACCATCGTCTTCTCCTCCTTCTCCTCCTGTCGTGGAGATGCAGTTTGATTTGCAGGGTGGTGCTAGAGGTCTAAAGCCGGGGAGCATCTCCTCTGGAAGAGGAGTTAATTCAAACAAGGAAACTAGCCAAAGTCATAGTTGTAATGTCTCTCTCGATCTATTTAAAGGGTCAAATAACAGGATCCAACAACCTAGTTGGCTTCAAAGTGTTCCATTTCAAGCTGGGTATACATCGTCGGGCTCTGATCATTCACCTCCCAGTTTGAATTCAGATGCTCAGGTAAGTTTGGGATTTTACAACCCTGTCTTCCTTTTTTTACGTAATTGGTACTTTGCTGTACCTGTATTGTCTTTAAGCTCACTTGGGTAAATAATATTCTTGAATTGGGTCTATTTTGTGGTTTTACGACAGGATCGCACTGGTAGAATAATGTTTAAACTATTTGACAAGCATCCTAGCCATTTCCCAGCAACATTGCGATCACAGGTGTTTGCACTTTCCTTTAAAATTTGACACGGGGAAGTTATTTTATTACGAAATATCCTGTCAAATGTGCATATCTGATAATGTAAATAACTTTGTTTTTTCTTTCTAGATTTACAGTTGGCTTTCTAATAGGCCATCTGACATGGAGAGCTACATACGGCCTGGTTGTGTGGTCCTATCACTTTATGCTTCAATGTCTTCTGCTGCCTGGGAAAAAGTAAGTGAACTGCTGTGATGTACATTTACTGCTTTTATAATTCCATCTTGCTGATTGTTTGCATGTTGTGTTTTTTGCAGCTAGAAGAAAACTTCCTCCAACATGTTCAATCTTTAATTCAAAATTCAGATTCTGACTTTTGGAGAAATGGAAGGTTTCTAGTACATTCTGGCAGTCAATTAGCTTCACACAAAGATGGTGAGCATCATAACTAGTCCTAATGTGTGACTGTGGTTTAACACTTTTTTTTTTAGATTGAATATTATTATGTTCAGAGCTTTGCTCTTGGGACTGTTGTTTTCTTCCATAAATTGGATATTACTGGAATTTTCTTATGAAGGAGTTGAATTAGATCCTTTTTGATCTTGAAATTCCAGGGAAGGTACGCATATGCAAACCGTGGAGGACATGGAAGTCGCCAGAGTTGATATCTGTGTCCCCTCTGGCAATTGTTAGTGGACAGGAAACCTCTATCTCGTTGAAGGGTAGAAACCTGTCAACTCCTGGCACAAAGTCAGTATAGAATTTCCCCTTTTTTGGATGTTGTAATACGCTTCTTTCTGGTCTGTTTGCCTAATATTTGTCCGTTATTTTTGCAGGATCCACTGTACGGGTACTGGCTCTTACTCATCAGCAGAAGTCATCAAATCTTCATATCCTGGTGTGATGTATGATAAGATAAAGTTAAGTGGTTTTAAAGTTCAGGATGTTTCACCCGGTGTTGCAGGTCGCTTTTTTATTGAGGTATTTTTCTACAATCTCTGCACTTGCAGAGACGCATGCATGTCTATAGCATTTTTCATGTGTGAATATGGTGTATGCTAATAAGAAGTGTGGCCTATCTTTATGATCAGATTGAAAATGGTTTCAAGGGTAACAGTTTTCCAGTGATAATAGCTGATGAAACCATTTGCAAGGAATTGAGACCACTTGAGTCTGAATTTGACCAGGAGGAAAAATTATGTGATGCCATTTCAGAGGAGCATGAACATCATTTTGGAAGGCCGAGATCAAGGGAGGAGGCTTTACATTTTTTGAATGAGCTTGGTTGGCTGTTCCAAAGAGAAAGATTCTCATATGTGCATGAGGTTCCATCTTATTCTCTTGACAGGTTCAAATTTGTACTCACATTTGCTGTGGAAAGAAACTGTTGCATGTTAGTGAAAACCCTTCTCGATGTGCTGGTTGGTAAACACTTGCAAGGGGAATCGTTGTCAACAGGGTCAGTGGAGATGTTGAATGCAATCCAACTCTTAAATAGAGCAGTGAAAAGAAAGTACATAGGCATGGTTGATTTGCTCATCCACTATTCTTTACCGAACAAAAATAATACATCCAGGAAATATGTATTTCCTCCTAATCTTGAGGGACCTGCTGGTATTACACCCTTGCACTTGGCAGCATGCACATCTGGTTCTGAGAGTGTAGTTGACTCTTTAACAAGTGACCCACAGGAGGTAAATTTTTTCTCTACACACCATTGCTATGCCTTGTTAAAAAATGACACCCATCATCTGTTTTCGCTGAAGTAGCAGAAAGGGGAAAAAAATTAATTGGGTAATACAGAACCAGGTTCCTGCAGTAGTTATTTTGGGTAAATATCATCTGCCCCCTTCCTGGATGGCAGGTGGTACTGGGGATTTTCTGATTTGAACCTTAAGTAAATGCATATTTCTCTTGCTTTGATGTGTCTCTCCTGGTCATTTGTTTGTTGTTTTCTTGCTTTTAGGGGGGCAGGGGAAAATTAAGATATAAAATAGTGGAATTACCGTGTTTCTACCTTAGCATTATTTTCACCCTTTACTGTATGATTCTATTTCTCTTGTCCTCTATTCGTTGTATTTTATTTTTAACTTGTTCTTATGTTGCTACAGATTGGCTTGAAGTACTGGGAATCCCTTGTGGATGCTAATGGTCAGACTCCACATGCCTATGCTATGATGAGGAATAATAACTCTTATAACGTGCTGGTTGCCCGTAAACTTGCTGATAGACAAAGGGGTGAAATTTCAGTAACAATTGAGAATGAGATAGCGCAACCCTCTCTAAGGGTGGAGCTTAAGCAAAAGCAAAGTAACCCACTCAAACGAGGTCAGAGTTCTTGTGCCAAGTGTGCGACTGCAGAAATTCACTGCAAGAGGAGAATTCCAGGTTCACAGGGCATGCTTCACCGCCCCTTTATTTATTCAGTGCTAGCTGTTGCTGCAGTTTGTGTATGTGTTTGTGTGTTCTTCCGTGGACGCCCATTCGTAGGCTCAGTTGCTCCCTTCAGCTGGGAAACCCTGGATTATGGCACAATGTAATGCCATTGGTATTAGAGATTCGGATAGAAAGGAAGTGGAAGGCATAATAAACCAGGTGGGAAACCCAATTGTTACTTTTTTCCCCTCGCATGACAAAACTGCTTCTGTGGGAAAATGCGGGATTTTGTGACAAGAGCCCAGTGTAAACATATCGTGTGCTGATGTAGAGTTGTGGAGCTGTTTGGCAGATCAACCAACAAATTAGGACTGCCTTTTGTACATATTCTCTGACTTCAATGCTGCCGAGTTTTAAGGATATCACACCTGAATGCTTCATCTGTTGGCGTTGGAAATTCAGAGTTAGAGAAGTCTTCAGCTTTTTTGACCAGATAAAACTTGACACCCCAATTTAAAGTTGGAATGAACGGTGAATATAGCCACAAGCACACACTAAGCATTCGGAATAAAGAGAACTGTGGTGAGTGAACGTTGGTGGTTGTTTGAGGTCAATACTTAGGTGTCATTACCTCTTTCCCAACGGTAATCCACCGAAAAGTTTTATGTTTTTATTTTTCCCTATAATTGTTCTGTTATTTTAAAAATTATAAGTCCAAGTTATTCTGATGCATGAGTTTCGATACTGTAAAGTTTGATTTGAGATTACTGATCATAGGGCTGACCATATATGATTAAAAAGTGTAACATATTTCAAGTTGTATCTAATTTAATTCACGTCTCGTCTCAGATTCGTTTTCTATTTGTTCCTAGATTCTATCTTAGATTGTGAGTCTTCCAACGCAAGACATTCTAGAAGTGGTATGCTTCACTAGTGAAAAGAGGGTTTTTTTCATGTAGTGTTTCTTTTCTGACTCGTTACTTCTTGGTGAGATTAAATTAACTGATAACACGAGGTTTAACTAAAGCATAGATGTGTGTGCATAACAGATCATGAAATTCTATTAGATTTGTTTGAAGCAGAATTTAGGCGAACTACCCATGAGAGTGGGATCGGCGTGCCACGTAACGTGTCTTGGAATGTGAGAAACGCGTAAAACCATGTGATGGGTTCTTACCCTACCATTCTTTTCAGGGAAAGTGGGACCTGTTATTGTAAAATTTATTATAAAGATTAATTTCAATATAAATTATTTTGTAAAATCTAAAACAAACAAACAATTTTGGAGCTTGAAAATCTGTTTTAAAAAGTTTGGAGCCAGAGAATATTTATTTTAGATATAAAAATATAAAAAATGTAAATTGTGGAAGCTATTTTAAAATAGTTTAAATATAAATTTTAAATTAGAAATTCAAGTCAATGAAATCAAAATGTTCGATCTCATCAACGTAATTTGGGTTCTTATGAATATTTAATTTGGTGTTATATATTTTTCCGTCATGGTTGACTTTAGACTTGTTCCGATAATTGAATCGATCGTGATTGGTCGCAGTAACTTAAGACCTTATTTATTCAAAGTTGTCTAACACTGCGTTTGACTAACACTGCGTTTGGACTGATAGTCCGAAACAGAGAGTTGCTTCATAAGAGGGAACTGTTTCAATTTGGAGACTGGAACCAGGCATGTTCATTAGTGAACAGCTACCCTATTTTCCTCAAATAGTTGCACTGTGTCTAAGACCTAAAAACAGTGAACAAAACTATTAAAGACACTTGAAATGATTTCAAAAGGTCAACCTGTTGTTATTTCAGAAAGAGGCAAAATAAAAGGGTAAAACAATTTAAAATGTGTAAATTTATTGATTCTTTATAAAAAATATAAATATATTTATTTTCTCAACTAAAAACAGTGTAATATCCTCATATTTCTCGTGAATAATGCTGCTTTACTGGAAGATGCAAGGTGCAGCCCTGTATTAGAGATGAATACTTTATGATAATTATGTGTTTACTTTAGTGGTTAAATATACACATTCTTATATTTACTTTGTCGAGAAATTTGTATCCAATAGAATGTTATTACAGTGAATGAAATATGAAGAAAAACTAAGGTACATTGAACGAAAATCTTAGATAAAAAAATGTCTAAATATGGGTTTATAGTTCAGTATGAAAAAAGAAGTTACCAAATTTAATGGTTGAGGTTTATTGAAGATGAAGATCATCTAGATGTAAAGAGCTTTTGACTTTTGGTATATATATATAATTTATTAGTTAGAATTGATGGTGACAAAATTTTATCCAAGTGACAAAATATCTTTATTTAAAATATTTGTAAATATGGATATAGTTTCAATTTACATAAAAATATATTTAAATTAAAAGAATTAAAGGTTGTTAATTTAAATAAAAAAATCACAAAAATATTTGTTTCTGATATATAAATTTCCATCGATAAAAATGTAAAGAATAATTACCAATTCTATCTATTAAATAAAATGAGATTATTCACAAAGAAAAAGTGAGATATGTTACAACTTATAAATTTCATATTCAATAATATATTACAATCTAATGGGTACATAAAGTGATAGGTGTTCATGATTGATTTATAATTTTTTTTCAATGCTAGCTTCTAAATAATTTTTAAGTTAATATTTCTCTTATTGAGTACTTTTTTTATAAGTTATGATGAGACATTTCCCACATACAGGTTATTGCTGTTTATTACATACAATGGAGATATTTATCATCTTTGGAGATATTTAGTAGATATAGTGTTGACTGCAGGTCTATTTTGTCTTGTTCAACAAAGTATTAGATGTAACTAACTATCTAAAAAAAATGTATTGTTCAAACTTGGTCTATTTTTTTAATGGGTCATTTTTCGACCTGGTTTGATGGACCATTTTTACTAAATTTTAAAAAATAATTTAAATAAAAAAATAAAAATCAAATATATATTTTTAAAGTGTAAGCCATATTATTAAATTTAAATTTAAATTATAAATATAATGATTTGATATATAAATAAATATAAATTATTATCTATTTTAAAAATAATAATATCACTTTAATTTTTTTAAAATATAATAATTATTTTATAAAGTGGATCGGTTTATAAATTTATGAACTGGTCCTATTAACACCTATTTAGGATACAGGTTTACTGGATCAAAATAAAGATTATCCGATTTAATTTAAGTGACAATTTTTTTTATCTAGCCTATTTTATGTAAATTTTAACACTTCTAATTAAGAGATATTAAAATTTTGAATTGTACACCTTTTCATTTTCAATGAATTAATTTTAATTTCTAAGTTTGCAATACAACCATTCAATAGGATAATAAATGAAAGATTCTTGAAAAAGATATCAATTACTATAGTCTTAGCTAGAATAACATAAGACAGTATAACTCATTTAATCTAAGCAGAGCTAAGCTTCTATAATGTTGGGTCTGACAGTCTAGAATTTATTTTTAGACCAAGTAGTATAAGATTTTGAGTTTTAAGTCTTGTAGCGATATAAGACGTCCACATAAGAGTCTTGGGCTCCAAGTTATTCATGCCACATGGAAACTTGGGCACCAAAGTTAAAGTTAGCGTGTCATAAGTACATGCCACATGACAACCTATTATTTAAGAGGATTTTAAAGTTTGTGATGCAAGCTACACGGCAAGCTATTATGCCATACGCCAACCTCTTGTTTTTTGAAACTTGTGATGCAAGCTACCCATATGACATGACAACCTCTCATTTGAGATATTTTTAAAGCTTCTTCTACAAGTTTGGATGTTATAAATAGAAGTATTAGGATTATGTAATTTTTAACTTGGAATAAGTAATGAATTGTTGTCGATTTGGAGCTTCAACTTGTTATTGAGTTCTTTCTAAGATAGTCTTCTATATAGACTTTATCCCAAACTCCTCGTAGTTGTGTTGGCCTAACCTCACACTAGTTTCTAAACATAAAAAACTTCTCAAACTCAATCACACTTCTGCAAACTACTTTCAACTCCATTGAAGATAATGCAAATCAAAAACATCTCCAAGAAGAATAATAACTTAGCTATTAAGTGTGTGTGTGTGTTTGTTGTCTATTACTTCAGTTGGTATAAGAGTTAACCACCTAGAGTTTGTTCTTGACAGAACAAGAGGTGCGATCCTACAATATCACATACAATCAACCATATATTTCTTAAATATGACTATCGGAAGCAGATGATACTTCCTTCCTTCCAGTCTTGTCATATGGATATGTTAGATATTGTGGAGAATGACAATCACACTTCATTAGACATTGTAGAGAATGACAACCACACTTGATTAAATGAAAAGCAAGACCATATAGCAACCGCTAAGTGGATTGAAGAACAAAAATATTGATACCATATGAATGCAAGAGCGTGCAATACACTCATATGTACTATCCCTAAAAATGAGTAGACAAAGATTCACTATTTCTAGTGTGTAAAGCATATGTGGTACCTACTAACTATCACATACGAAGGTTTTAAGGAAGTAAAGAGGAATAAACTTAGTCGTTTAACTCATCCATATGGGTTGTTTAACATGGAGGGGAATGAAAGCATCCAAGCCATGCTTTACAAATTCCAAGTCATTATAAACGAACTTTGTTCCTTGGGAAGAGTTCTTGAGGATTATGAGCTTATCGATAATATTATATAAACTCTGCTTATTCTATGAAGATATCTAAAAATAATCCTGAAAGTGTCTAAAGACCTCAAGACACTTACTCTAAAGAAACATATTGGCATCTTAAAGTTCATGAAGGGATTTCCACTACCACTTAGAAAAACAAAAGCAAATCCTCTATGCTAAATGCTTAGAAGCATGAGGTTGCATCTACTAAAATATCTTAAGCAGTAGATGACTCATGAAATGTTAAAGACAAATATTTTCTAACTCACAAATTCAATAAGTTAATAAAGAAAAAGAAATGGAAGATTTACAAAAAGGAAGAAGTTCACTAAAAAATAATTCATAAAGAAAATAAGAAGTTATAAATGTAAGATATCAAAACATTACACATTAGAGTGTCTTGAACAAAAAGTTAGATAGAAAAAAAGAAGAAATTTTAGTTTAATTTTTAAAGTTTTTAGTTACATGTTTCTTTTAAATGTATAAATTTAGTTCATTTTGTCAAATCTACAAAACATCATTCATAAAGTAAAAACGTATTAATTACATTGCTAATGTGTCAAATAATAAATAATTTTAGATTATGAGATTTCAATTTCAAATTATGTGATTTCAATTTTATCCCATGTTTTTACAAAGAAGTCATATGATTTTAGATAACATATTCATCAATTTAATGTAAAAGATAAAAAAATTGACAAAATTTAAAAAATAAAGAAAATACATTGAAATCAACTTAGAAATAATAAGATAAAATAAACTATTTAGAAATAAATTTATTTATTTTCACATATTCGTATATTTCATTATCTTTGACGACATGTTTTCACATTATGTATAAAATGTGAAATGTTAAATTACATTATGTATAAATTGTGAAGTGTTAAATTGAAAGGTTGTTTTGGGCGCGAGAAGAGAAGAAGAAGAAGAAAAAAAAAAAATGGAGGGTGAGGAGTGAAGTAGCACAGAAGAAGTTACAGAGTTGTGATGATCAGATCAGTGTACGATGCAAAGCTATTGAGGCTTTTAGCGCTACACAGAAAGACCCAAAGCTTCTTCTATTCCACTCTTTTCCATCACCAAGATGCCTTCGATTCCTATTCCTACGCCGCCATGCTCCAACAAGCTATCCGAAATCACCACCCCAACTCAGGGAAGAGCCTCCACTGCCACATTCTCAAGAGAGCCGCCCCTTTGGACCTCTTCGCCCAAAACGTTCTTCTCAACACTTACGTCCACTTCCACTCCTTCCATGACGCCTCCAAACTGTTCGACGAAATGCCCCTCCTCAACACCGCCTCTTTCGTCACCTTGGCCAATGGCTTCTCCTGTTCTGGCCAATTTCATCACGCCCTTCACTTGCTCCTCAGGTACGCCACTTCGCAATTCCACCACCTGTTTAGTTAGTTACAAGTTAGGAAGTTTGCTTCTTGCTACTTGGGTTCGGTCCTTCATAAACCAATCCAATAAAAGAAAAGGGATCCCACAAACCCAAAAGACCAAGCTTTTGTTTTGTTCTGCATTGGGTTTCACATGTTTTTTCCATCTCTGTTATTTGTGTGAAATATCATTGATTTGTTGATGACTAACAGAATCACTCCTCCTGAGTTTATATCATTAATGTTTTCATTTTTAATTATAGATGATTTGTAGTAATTATTTGAGTGTGACTATAAATATCATTATCAAACTGGATAATTTTATTTTAATAGTATACATTTAAAGAGTTATACTACTATTGGATATTATAGACGATGAGATACTTGGAGTGAGAGGGTTAGTCAGGTTTGATATCTTGTATTTTGGTATATAAAAACATTTTTCCCATTAAATGAGTATCTCAAGGATCAGTCCTTGGCTCTGGACCGAGGAATACCTAGTTCACCCTAAAAACCATGATATTTGCGATCCAAATGGCTTTGTGGATTGAATTGGATCAAATTTAAATTTAAACTAAACCAATTGGATATTAAGAAAACTCAAGTGATTGAATGTGATGGTTTTTCACTTCGAAGTTGATCCTATACAATTGGTGAACACAGGTTGTTCAGAGAAGGATACGAGGTGAACCAGTTTGTTTTCACGACACTTCTCAAGTTGCTGGTGAGAATGGAGTTGACTGATGCATCTTGGAGTGTGCATGCATATATTTATAAGCTTGGTCATCACTCTGATGCGTATGTTGGGACTGCACTACTTAGTGCCTATGCTGTCTCTGGAAATGTTGATGCTGCACGTGCAGTTTTTGATGGCATTTGTTGTAAGGACATGGTGTCTTGGACTGGAATGATAGCTTGTTATGCTGAGAACAATTGCCATGAGGATGCATTGCTACTTTTCTGCCAGATGAGGACTATGGGGTACACACCAAACAATTTTACCATTTCTGCTGCGGTCAAGTCCTGTCTTGGTCTAGAAGCATTTGAGGTTGGGAAAAGCGTTCATGGATGTGCTTTGAAAGCGTGTTATGATAGGGATCTTTATGTTGGCACTGCACTGCTTGAACTGTATGCCAAGTCTGGAGAGATTGCTGAGGCGCAGCAGCTATTTGAGGAAATGCCCAAAGATGATCTTATTCCATGGAGTCTCATGATAGCGCGGTATGCTCAAAGTGAAAAAAGTAGGGAGGCTTTGGGGTTGTTTTGTCGAATGAGGCAATCATCTGTTGTCCCTAATAATTTTACTTTTGCAAGTGTGCTGCAAGCTTGTGCATCTCTGGTTTCATTGAATTTGGGAAAGCAAATTCATTCATCTGTACTGAAAGTTGGTCTTGACTCAAATGTGTTTGTGTCAAACGCCCTCATGGATGTTTACGCCAAGTGTGGTGAAATTGAAAACTCCGTGAAGTTATTCATTGGATCGGTAGAGAAAAACGAGGTTACTTGGAATACTATAATTGTTGGTTATGTTCAGTTAGGGGATGGGGAGAAGGCATTAAATTTATTTTCAAACATGCTTGGATATGATATACAGCCAACAGAAGTGACTTACTCAAGTGTTCTGCGTGCCTCTGCCAGTTTAGTTTCATTAGAGCCAGGGCGTCAAATTCATTCCTTAACCATCAAAACCATGTATAACAAGGATAGTGTAGTTGCAAATTCTTTGATAGATATGTATGCTAAATGTGGTAGAATTGATGATGCTCGGCTAACATTTGATAAGATGAATAAACGAAATGAAGTTTCGTGGAATGCTATAATCTGTGGATATTCTATGCATGGCTTGAGTATGGAGGCTCTAAACTTATTTGACATGATGCAAAAGACCAATTGTAAACCAAATAAACTCACTTTTGTTGGTGTCCTTTCTGCATGTAGCAATGCAGGGTTGTTAGACAAAGGACGAACTCATTTTAGGTCAATGTTACAGGACTATGACATTGAACCATGTATAGAACATTATACTTGCATGGTTGGGCTTCTTGGAAGATCAGGCCAATTTGATGAAGCAATTAACCTCATTGGAGAAATTCCATTTCAGCCTAGTGTTATGGTGTGGCGTGCACTACTTGGTGCTTGTGTCACCCATAAAAACCTTGATCTGGGTAAAGTTTGTGCACAGCACGTACTTGAGATGGAGCCCCATGATGATGCAACTCATGTACTTCTGTCAAACATGTATGCCACAGAAAGGAGATGGGACAGAGTTGCTTCTGTTAGAAAAAACATGAAAAAGATAAAAGTGAAAAAGGAACCAGGATTAAGCTGGGTTGAGAACCAAGGTGTAGTTCACTATTTCACTGTAGGAGACACCTCTCATCCCGACATTAAACGAATACATGCAATGCTTGAATGGTTAAAGAAAAAAAGTAGGGATGCAGGGTATGTTCCTGATTGTAGTGTTGTTCTGCTTAATGTGGAGGATGATGAAAAGGAACGTCTCTTATGGGCGCACAGTGAAAGACTTGCACTGGCTTTTGGACTGATACATAGTCCACCTGCATGTTCTATTCGTATCATTAAAAATCTTCGGATTTGTGTAGATTGTCATACTGTTGTAAAGTTGATATCAAAAATTGTGCAGCGAGAAATTGTTATCAGAGATATAAACCGGTTCCATCATTTTCAGCATGGCATTTGCTCCTGTGGTGACTACTGGTAACTGACACAGTCAAGCAGCTTTTAGAGTGATTAGATATATCTTTTATCTCATTGAGTAAGATCAATTTTGTCTTTTTTTTTTCTCACAAGATTTGTTTATCTCTTAGAATAGTTTTATCTTTTAGGTAACATTCTATTTGTATATAGATATATGGGTACACTTGATGTAACCAAATGAGCTGAATTAGATTTCATGCTGTTGTCTTCTCTGCATTATGCAGAATTATTACATTTAACTAGTAGGATAAAGATTTTTTTTGTAGCGTCTCATTGTGAAACTTGTGCAAGTTCAAGCAAGCAATTCAATACAATATATACAACTTTGGGTAAATGCATACCATTATAATGATTTCAAAAAAATTACTTAATCTAATTCATCTGATTACGTGAACCTGTTCAATTAGGTTCACTTCAAACTTTATTGTCGATTTTTTAATTTTTTTGTTCTTTGTCCAACTCTTTTATTTTAATAATAATTAGACGACCCGATTCAAACCATTACACAGTTTGGTTTGTATTGGGGTCCAAATCCAAGTTTGAGTTTATTTGAATAAAGTTAACATTCGGAAAAATAAATGTTACAAACCAGATGTGATCTACATATGTACACCATTGAGCAACCTTAATTATATATATATATATATTAGCTCTTCCGTAAATATGGGACTGGTCAAAATTGGGTTGACCAAGTCGTTTTAGTTTCTAGGGGTATGAACTGGTAAAAATGGGATATACTGGCTCATATTGCCATCCTATTACGTTTAAAAGAATTAAAAGATGTCTTCCTATTAAATTGATTTTTACTATAAGTTATTTAATGTGTAAGGAGTTATAAAATTAACTGATTTCTACTATAAATATTTGACAGTCAAATTTTTTTTTTAATTTATTAACATATCTTTTGTTTTTTCTATTAAAATGGTTATTCAATGATCGATTTAAAAGAATGATGTGAAAAAAAAGCATTTTGTGGGAGTCATACAATTTTAAGCTAAGTAATTCACATAATTGCTTGAACGGGAAATAAATTGGTAAATAAAAAACATTGGATTAACATCACAGTGTAGCTAAATGATCAACAATTATTTTTTTGCTAAAGATTCCATATATTTGAAAAACATGAGACTAATTCTTTAAAGCTTAGAAATCATTAAAGTGAGCTTTACCTCTTTTAATAACCAATCTTGTTCCTATACACAATGAAGAAACAAAACATCCATCTACATGCTCAAAATACTTAGTTGTTTACCAACTAGCTAGACCTAGTTGGTAGAAAAGGTCAACAAAATAAGTGACAATGGATAACGCATTCTATAAGAGTTAGTTTACCATCTAAAATCCTCACAGGGATAGTGGATTTAGAAGTAGGAATGTTGGTCACATGCAACTGATTGCAATGAAAGTGACAACTCTTCCATGGAAGGTATTTCAAGATAGAGAGTTCCATGAAAGGTCAATTTGCACAAAAGGGGAATCCTACCACTGAATGGTCCAAGGACATGTGTTGTTTTCAAGAAAGAAAACCAAGCACTTATTCTTCAAATGTAATTATATTTTGCAAAGAACTTATGCTTGGTTTGGTGTGGAGATAACATTGTAAAATTACAAAGTTGGAGGAAAGCCACTCCTCGCTATATATATTTTGGGCAGATAATATATACGATTTATCATGAGTGGTGCTGAGTTCTGTTCTTATGTATTGATTAAAGTTTTTTGGTGATAGGGTTAAGAAAAGCTATTAATTAGGTGAAGCATCATCTCTGTAAAGGTAGGACTATCTCTTTTAAGGATTTTTCCTTTATAAAATTAGTGTCAATATGAATAAATAAATATATAATAAAAAATACAAATCATGCAATATTTATATATGGAGTCTTAAAATTTACACACATATAACAATTACTTAAATTTACAGAAGAAAAAACTAATATATATGAAACACTAGCCTAGCTAGCCACCTTTCAGAACTCCCCTCCTCAAACCAACCACAAAATATACACAGAATCAACCATATAAAACACTAGTTGCATCAATCAATACTATACAATTCTTTTTTTTCCTATAGGGAAATTATAGCCTCATTGAATGTATCAAGAAAATTAGGAATAGATCCTCTTTTTTGCACTCTTGAGGGAGAACACATTCTAGAAAAACAAATATTGTAGCATAAATATTTTCTTGTGTGCCTATTTCTTTCCCAAACGTGTCAGAGGAAACTTGAAAAAGATTCATCCCTGAAACAGTATGTAAGAGAAATGTCAGAACACAAATTTTGTCCCACTTTCTCTTATTTTATTTAGATAATGTTAATGAAGGTTTCACTATATTTGTAACTCATTTCAATGCTATTTTTGTTATAAAATGGATAAAAAAATCCAATTCATTCCTATTTCATATATATATATATATATATATATATATATATATATATATATATATATATATATCATATATTTTACTCATAATTTCAAATGCTTATACACTAGAAGTTAGACACATGAATTAAAGCTCGAGTGTTACTATAAAGACAAAAATGAAGATTTTAATAATCAAAGATAAAAGCCAAATGTCGATCAACTTTACACAAACAAAAACTAATCCTATTTTAGAATAAGAAATGTTACATATATAATAACATTTTTTTTATGTTTATTCCCTTCTATTTGTCATTTACCACATATAATAATATTAATAATAATATAGAAAAAATGAAAAGTGTTATTCTAAAATAATAAAAAAAGTTTTGTATTAATGATATGAATGACATTTAAAATACATTTAAAGAAACTTGTACATAAAATGAAATGAAAAAGGAAGTTGTTGAAGAGGAATGATACTAACTTTTTGATGGGTAAAAAAGTGATTATTTGTAACGTGGTTTGGGGCTAGCATTAGCGGGTGAAACAGTAGCGTTTCCCTTAGCAATGTTCTGCACAAGCACATCCCCCACGCTTTCTCCGATGCCCTCAACCAGTCCTCCGATGAACTCAATCACCACCTGCGAGGCCACGCGGGCGGCGGCCGCCAGCACGCTCGGCTTCTGCGGCGGCTTTATGCCGTTCGCCAGGAGCCCGTTGATCTTGCTCTTGGCGCAGGCGGCGTGGAGGTGGTAGTCGCAGACGGTGCAGCGGTACACCTTGCCGGACCTGCGCTTCTTGCACTCGGCGCAGACGTAGGAGGCAGGGTCGACGGCGGCGGAGGAGGTTGCCGGGAGCATCCTGAGAGTGTGGGGATGGGAAGGGAAGTCGATCTCGGTGTTGAGCATGGCGCAGCAGGGATGCATCTGGAAGGCGCAGGCCGTGCAGAGGAAGCCGAAGCCCTTCGTCGGCTTCCCACACACGTCGCACTTCACTTTCCCTCCCATTCCACTTTTACCTGAAACACACCATGCAATCAAATCTTATTCCATGCTCCATAATAATAATTTATTCAAAAAGGTTACCATATCATCTTTTTCATATATTTGGCTAATTATATAGATTTGTGTTTTCATTTTATCATGTGTGTCATTATCTTTGTATCCATGTTTGTGTCAGAATTCGTCTCAGTATTCGTGTTTGTATTTGTATCTCGTGCTTGTGTTAGTATATGTGTTCATGTCAATATTTGTGTATATATGTATCTGTGTATTTATGTGTGTTAGTATTCGTGTTCAGTATTTGTGTTTGTATGTGTATCTGTGTTAGTATTTATGTTTGTATCTTTATCTGTATCTGTGTCGGTATTCGTATTTGTATTACTATTCGTATTCGTATTCAGTATTGTATAGATAATGATTGAAAAAGATGATTACCTGGTTTGGAGTGGAACAAGAGAGGGTGTTGAGAGTGAAAGGGATGAGCCTTGAGAGCAGGAGGAGCCAAGGCACAGAAGTCATGCATCTGAAAGTCACATTGCTGGCAGACAAACCTCTTTCCAGAGCCATATTCCTTGCAGCCTACACAGTTGAAGAGGTCAGGGAGATCCACCATTGAGAGAGGATGCTGAGGGTGGCTGAAGTGAACCATTTCCTCCCCAAATATCAGTTGTGGAGAAGTTGGGAACTCCACAGCCGGATGTGGAGGAGGAGGAGATCTTTTGGTCACAAACCCTGTGGAATATTGCTCATTAGGGGCTGTGAAGTGGTGGTGTTCCATTGTTGGTGAACTCTTTTCAAGCCTATAGCTCTTAGTTTTCTTCACTTGCCTTAGACTCTTCATCATCATATATAATAACCCTCTTCTCTTCTCTTCAATTTAGTGAGTGGTGTAGAACAAATGGCCATTCCTTGTGGAGAATATATATATAAATTTGGCTACAAAAAGCTCATTGATATCTTTGGAAAACTAAAGACCTAATTGTTGAAATTAAGAAGATGCCATGCATCAAAGCATCTTCCATGTGTGTGAGACATGAATATGTATATGAAAGCACTGTTAACCTTTTTGTTTGTGCATGATGCTTCTGCCACCTTGTGCTACCCTGTAACTTGTGCTCTTTCTTCTCCCTATGGACCAATGCTTATCTGTTAAAATATTATGTCTGCTCTTTTTCAGTTTCTTTTTCTTTTTGCAGAAAAATTAAATAAAATTGTCTTCTATAGAATGAATTCAACTCTTAATTAAGGAAAAAAAATTATATGCTTTGGTTGCTGAGAGTGACAATTTATTTCATATTCCATTTGAGTTCAAATATAAAAAAAATTATCCATTTTTTTATTAATTAAGAATGTTTATTAACATCGTGTAATTCTATAATTGAGACTTGATATTAAAAATAAAAAATTCAATGAAAATAGTAAAACTACTAATTGAGTTGATTAAGACATATCATCTTCATACTTACTCCTTAATATCAAAATTTACTTATAATTAACAACAACAATATAAATTACTTGATGAGAAAAAGCAAACTAAGAAAAAACTTCTCGTTCAAACGTAAAAAATTGCATTTATACATAATAATAAAATACTCTCATACTTAAATATGTGTGGATACCAGGTGAGGATTATTATTTAATAAGCACCAGGTATCAGCCAAAACGCATATTTTTCGTATGTTATTGTATAGTTTTTGACACTGGATGTGCCAATCATCCTCATCACCCATTAACAAAAAATTAAAATAAAAGAAATTGTACATCTTTCCTCATTTAAAACCATTTTTTGAATAAATAATAATATTTTGAGAATCATATCTTTCTCTATTATTTTGTGAATTATCCTTAAACAATAACACCAAATATCTTTAAAACATGATAAACACCTTTTCAATTTTTTAGATGCACCAGGTGATAACTGTTTGAGGAAGTTCAGTTTAAGTATGTCTCTAAACAAGCACAGTTTGTTAACTCATTGTGAACTAATATGTTTTTGATGATAAAATAGTTTAAGCACTGATAATGTAAATTAAGCACTGATAATAGTTTGAACAATTTATAAATCATATCGATAATTTTTTTTTGATTAATTGCTTTTGTTAAATTACTTTACGCAAATAAAGTCATCTTATATATACATATATGTTTCTTGGGAAGCTAGCATTAGAACATATGGTTTTGGTTGGAAGTGGGGCCAATAAATTGAGATTTCTGCGAAGTTGGTGAAATGAGAGGAAAAAAATTTGATACCCTGCCTCCAAAGTCAAGGTTTTCTTTGAAACAATTGAATGAGTCGCTTGATTCCGATAAAATTAGGCATTTTGGTAAACTGATTTTTTTTTTAATTTCCGACATCTCAAGCCAAAATATAATATAAAGATGGGTACAAATTCTATTTTACAAGTTAATTATGTGAAATGGATTTAAATTTAAATTTTATTATTTTAAAATGACATTAAAATTATATATAATTTATTAGGTTTATCGACTTGTTATATATTATCGAATCTTCTTTATTCTATGTTTAACAAAATTGTAGTATGTAAATGACTATAAATCTCATTTTCTTAAATAGATTTTGTAAAATTGAGTTACAAATTTTATTATAATATTAAAATTATTAATAATATATCCTAATAAAATTAGTTAGCTTTGTCATATTATTTATTATTGGGTTGCTTTTACTTCTCTACTTGATACGAGGGAGTATGTTAAAGATTTTATTTGTCTAAAAATATATATATATATATATATATATATATATATATATATATATATATATATATATATATATATATATATATAAATAAGAATATAAAGCTCATTTTATTATAAAATTGAGTTATATTTAAAATTCAATTCTTATTACTTAATAATGTAATTAAGCAATGTGGATTAATTTACATCCCAATAACACGGTTGAATATAGTTAATTTGGTTTAATATAGTTAAGTTTCTGAGTTGTATTCCATACATATTTGAAGAATTATTAGATGCCCCCATTCAATCACTTGACTAAGTGTCATTGAAAGTGATTCCCAATTATTATTTGTTTGAGTGTTGCAAGTGATTCCCATTTACATTATTCGTACATTAATTTGCTTTATCCCATTTTGGCTTCGAGAAATCCACAAGCCAAATAACAAAAGGTGCAAAAAATTGAGATACGTATTCGGTATTCCTATCTTTAATCTTTAAGACTTTTTAGCACCAAAAACTATTCCACCATTTTTATACGGTGAAAAATCACCATATTTTGCATGCTGTCACCTTTTTGTTGTATATAGTTAATAACACTTAACCCTAGGAATAATAACCTCATTGGGGGAACGAAAATTCGTTACCTAACTCAGCCTTATTTATGTTTCTTCCAGATAAATCTTTTAAACGTTTGAATTGTGGAAACAAAATGCTTTCAAAATTCAAAGCTGAAACAACAATAGATTAATTGTTTGATAAAGGCAAGAAGATGCAGCTTGAAAGAGCAATACTAATCTAGATACCTCATTTATCTACTTCAACCTAGATTCCTCTCTCTTTATGTCACCAGTTACAAACATGTCAATTATTGTAGATTGAATTTATTTTTTTATTAGATTAATTTGGAGCAATTTTTTTTGTATTATTCATGCCACACTTGTATTAGATTCGCCACATCATTATTGTGTATATTAAGTTGCCTATTGGATGATTATTATACATATCACTGAGTTACCTATTGGATCATTATCTAACTAAACTATTTGTAGATATTGAATTTTACACTATATAGTTATCACAAGGTGCTTAAGGATCTTGCAATGTTGGTTTTTTTTTACTCCAATAGATTAAGGATATTTATTATCACTAATGATGATATAAGTTACTCATAAGAAATTGTAACATTATCTTTAATCAGAATCTTAAAATTTAGTATTTAAGTCTTTTTGTTTTATTTTTTATTTATTATTTAACTATCTATTGTCCGATTATTATAAATTCCAATTGTTAGTTTTCTGCTTGAAATAGTGTAAATGATGTAATTTAAAATAAGTTGGAATCAATCTAATTCATGTAGTATCAACATGAAGATGTAGTTAGTATTTATGGGATACTTAAAACAACTAATAAACTTAATCATGGTGATAATAACCTTAAATTTATAAGGTCATGATAATTCATGCCCATCATAAACACTATACGTGGTTGTTTAGAAATATTAGGATACTTTTTAATGAAAGGTATATTTTCAAACTAGGTCTAAAATCCTCTAAATATTAAGTACAAACTTGAGTATTAGAAAATCTTTTTACAAATATCCCTATTTTAAAAGAGAGACAAAATCTCAATATCAAAAGACACACCAACTCAGTTGAAACTCAAAAACTCAATTTATCGTGACTGAAAAACGAGACATTCATATAAGACCGACTTATTAACTCCATCATCTTGTTAAAATAAGACTGACATGCCTTACTTCACAACCGAGTACAAAAAAAATTGAGATGAGAACTAAGACAAAGACCGAAAACTATAGGATCGCAATATTAGTAAGTGATCGACCTCTCCTGAGAGCTCTATTGTGACAAATATATCATGTTCTTCCATCTTGTTTGAGAACAAATATCTTAGTACCTTTTTGAGAGTTGAGATCTAAAGAACAACTTGATCTAATACAATTGATGATGATTAAATCTGCCGGTGATTTTGAAGATAATCGATGACTTTTAATTCTGAAGTAATTTTTTCTGGCGCGATGGAATTGTTGAGTTGAATCAAATTGAAATTTCGTTGAAACATTTGACATCTAAATTGAATTCCATCCCTAATTTAAATTCTTGGAGTGAATTTTGGTTAAATCTAATTTTCTATATCTAAATTTATTGACTCTTTTATCTTAAATTCTTGTTAGTGTAGGTATTTTCTTCGTGTCCTAATTTTTTTTATATATATTTTATGATTTTTTTTTATATTTAAGTTTAGTTAGAGTGACAGAATCCATAATTAATTTTTATTTTTCTTAACCAAATAATAATAATAATAACAGTAGTAATGTATGTTTTATATATATTTTTTAAAATTTCGTTTTTTAATTGAATTATTTATTTAATAGTTAAATTAATTTTATTATTATATTCTTTTAGTCTTTTAAAATATTTTCTTTTTGTGTTAATTATTAGTTTTATCACATCTTTTATTCTATTTAATTTAGCCTATTTCTTGTTTCGGTGTGTTTTAATTTATTTTAAAAATTCTTTGATTTTATATAAAAATTCTTCATATACTAAGAGTTCTTCTTAATAACTAAATAGAGATAAAAGAATGTACATTATATCTTTCAACGGTCAGACAAAAATAAATATAGTATAACACTGCCTTTAGTTTATAGGACCGATTTGATGACACGGATCAAAAGTAAAGAAAGTTAGAAAATAAAAAAATAAAATAAAATATTAATAAAAGCTATAAAATGAGAAAAAATTATTACTGTAGAAGCGATGATTTGAGGATAAATAAAATTTTTAAAACATTTTTAAATAATTAATTTTATTATTAATATGTTAATATTTATACTTATATAATAATAAAATAAATATAATTAATTATATAATATAATAATAATTATTAATAATTTAATTTTTTATTTTAAAATAATTAATAATCTTATAATTTAATCAATTAAAATAATAATAATTTATTAATTACACTCAATAGATTAATTATATTTAATTTTAAATTACAATTATATTTACTAAAAAAATATTTTATTAATCATACACATTACATCACTTACAAACTTTTCATTCAAATTTCACTATCTTTTTTTTAATCCAAACAATCCAATTTTCTACCCACTTTCATCCCAAAATTCATTTTCTCAGATCTATTTCCTGATCTAAACAAGGCACAATAAACTCAAATTTACTCCCTAATTTAAACAAAACACTGTATTATTAGAAAAATGGATATTTCTTTTATTACTTCTCCTCCTTATCTCTTCTTTATCAATTAGACTTTTCTCCTTTTTAAATTTTTTCTAGTAAAATTTTAATTATATCCATTTGTAAAATTACATTTGGCTTCTATTAGATGTTCCATTATCAATAATATTGGTTAGAAACATTTATAATTTTTTTTTTTCACACTACAACTTGTGTGCTAATTTATAGCCGTAAAGTCATGCTCTAAATAAATAGTCGGATAAATATTTTAGTTAAATTTGAGTTACAATAATAAATATTTGTAGCCAAATTAAAATTCAACGGAGTTAAATAAATATTTTTGAACAAGTTAAAGTTTATTAAGTCTAATTAATATTTTCAACCAAATTAAAAGTTAATATAGTCCAGTCAAATTCTTTCTAAGTCAGATAAATATTTTTCTCTAAATTATTAAGTTAAAAATTTATAACATTGAATGCAATTTTTCGACTAAGTCAAATAAATCTTTTTGACGAAATTATTAAAATTAAAAAATTAATTCGGATAAAAGTTTTCGCAATATTTTTAACTAAATTATTAAATTAAAATTTATCAAGTCAGATAAATATTTTCGACTAAATTATTTACATAATATTATCAAGTCAAATAAGTGTTTTCCACATAATTATTAAAATTTATCAAATTAGATAAATGTTTTCAATTAAGTTAAAAATCATCAAGTCAAACAAAAATAATTTAAACTCAAATTAAATAAAAGTCTTTGAAGTTGGATAAATGTTTTCACTTAAGTCAAATAAGATTCTTTCGACTAAATTATTATGTTAGGTTTATCTAGTCAAATAAATTATTTCAAGTAGGTTATCAATTATGTTAAAATTGGATAAATAATTTTGACAAATCGTATAAGTTTTGTTATATTGGAAAATTTCAATGACTAACGTATGAAATTTAGAAAAATTTAATATAAATATGTTTAGTTAGATCTAGTAGGTAGAAAACTGGACCATGAATAACTATAAATACAAGAAAAAGTTATATTATTAAATTCAAAGTTTAAAAAACTTTTTTTATGCGTTGTCTTTTTAAAATCTTTAACGTAGCATTTTAAGTGACTAGTTGTAACAAGAAGTTTGACCTTCAATTTTTTTTTTCTCTATATTCACTTCTTCCTCCAATGCTTCTTGAAATTTTGTAGCACCCTCTTATTACATATAATTGTTTTGATTTTTTTAGTGACCTCTACATCCTTAACTTAATTTATCATTATAATGCTATTGTATAATGAATTCACATTTGATGAACTCTTAGATACATGATCCACCTAGTTTAGTGGACCTTCCTTGCTCCTTATTAGAAACATAAGAAACTTACCTTCTTGAGAAGTTGGGAAGAACTTCATGGTGGATTGTGAGGTGATGGTGGTCAGTGAGTTTGGAGAGTCAAGTCAAGAGTGAGACTTGGATTATGACTGGTGTATGGGATTCTGATTGGTTAATGGGACTAACATCTTTGACTAGAATAAGCTTAACTAGAATGTTCTTTTTTCTTTTGGTTGACCTTTGGAAGTCGGCTCATACATCATTTTTTATTATTGGGGGTTCCAACCTTAACAATAATTAGTTATAATCAAAATATTTACCCACGATCTCTACATCAAATGAGTTATTATAAAAAAGGATAAGATAAAAGAACTTAATAGAAAAATATACTTATTCAAAAATCAAGATATATGGTCCCCAATATAAGGGACTATAAAGAGGTCTTGGTTGCTTATCGAATTAGGAAACTCTTTTATTATCACAATATCGACAACACATATTATACCTTGGATTTGAATTTGTCTAGTTTTTTCTAATAAAGGGAAAACTAACATGTCTTATCAATACAAAAAAATGCTTTTATTTACATACTTCTTCAAGCATTTCATTTTGAAGAACTTATAAAATTAAAAAAAAAAAGATATGTAAATGGAGAGAAAAGGCCTTACCAAGTACGTGGGTCGGACCACGCAGGCCGATTGATAGCATGCTATGAAAAATGTAGTGTGAGCTCACTATTTTGGCTTGATAAACCACTTAGGCCCACCCTACATAACTCGTAACCCATGCGGGCCAACAATGAGGTGGAGAGGATAATCCCGCTAGCCTGCGTAATAATAAAAAATTCAAAACAAAATCCCTCACCCACATGACCCATCCCCATTTCAATCCATTCAATCCTTAAAAAACAGCGCTACACCTACACGACGTGCCTCCTTTAGCTTTTGTAGTTGTGTCTCCTCTGTTCGGGGCCAACACTGCCCTCCATCGTCCTCCTCCTCCAAGTTTCCTCTGCGAGTCCTCTACTTTAAAACTTTCACAATTGTCTGATTGGTTTCTTTTTTGATTGTCATACTTGAGTTTTACATTTATATTTGAATATTGTCATAAATTAAGAGAGTAAAAAGAAACTACGACACTTAGCATAAAAATAAAAAAAAGTCGTGGTTGTATAGAGTAAGAGAAAGTTAGGATTTTGAAATATTTCTTTTTTATATGCTTTCTTATGAATGTTGGGTTTTGAATGAAATAATAATGAATAGTTAATTATAAAGTCGAAATGAGCCTGCTAACTACACATGGAGATGACATCAAGATATATAGAAATCATTTTTGGTTTTAGTTTTAATATTTAAAAAGTGTAGTTTATTTTTTTTTGGGAAAATTTGAGGTGTGCTTTATTGATTATCTGTTATTTGATGCTATTAACTAGGATCTAAATTTGGAAATTGAGATGGATCAGGATGGTATTTCCCCTTTGTGAACATGAAATTGGGGAAGACGATGTTGAAAACCAATATGAAACTATTGAACTTGAAAAAATGAAAATGGACAAGGCTAACACATTTGATTGTTGGAGCTATTTTACAGAGGGGTGGGTAAGAATGAAAAATAAAGGGTAAGGTGCAATAGTTGCAACAACATATATGTAATTGGTGGAAGAAAATATAGTACTTCTCATTTAAATCACTATGATATGAAATGTGGTAAAAGAAAAATTAAAGATGTGGGTAAAATGATTTTAGATATTCAAGGAAAGTGTTAGGTATCCAAGTGTGAGTCTAAGTCCCACATTGAGTAGAAATGAGAAAGTTGAGCAACATATAAGAAAGAAGACCCACAAACCTAATGTCTTAAGGTTTTGGGTTGATGGTGGTGTCATTCCCTTATGTGGGTCTCGCTCAGTTCTCATTCTTGGACTCTTGTTCTCATTCTTATGAGATCTATCTCTCCGGTATTTCTCCTCTCGGATTATTATCTAATCTAGTTATTAGACACAATTTTCTCGGATTATTATCTAATCTAGTTATTAGACACAATTTGCCTTACAAATTTGTTCAGTATCTAATTTGTTCAATATCTCGAACTTAGGACTGGATAAACTACTTGCGTCCTAATATAATTATAGTTTTTAAAAACATTATTAAAGATATTGAAAGGATGTATATGAAAGGAAAGACAATGCTTAAGGATTTGCTTGCTTCTATTCCTAGAAATAATTTATGAAACTAAAGACCAAATAAAAAATTAATATAAACCTTTTAAGTTACCTAATAAAAGTAGTTTAAGTTAGATATAAGGAAGAAGATGTGTATTATAATAAGTATTGAAATCGTTTCTATACTCAATTTCAAAAATTGGATATTAGTTATACTTATGTAGCAATCAATCTCGAAATTCTTCATTAAAATTGGAACATATTTAAACAATATAAGTAAAAACAAGATAATTTGTCATTCCTATTGAGAGATAATTCGATGTATATAGCATGAGAAGGAGGGTGGAGTGAGCGTGAAGGATTGATAGAATGTGTTAGCAACGAATCTGATGCTTACTTGACTTATATGTAATGAATTGAGTAATATAGTTTAGGAATTGTTAATTGAGTAATCATCTTACTAAGAAAGCGTGTTGGATTTGAAATAACAGCTCTTTTCCCCTGTTTTCTTTTGCGGGTTTATCTGTTGCTTTGAATTTGAAAATAACACAATTTCTTTTCTCTTCCATAAACTCTTGTTTTGAATTCGCCCTGTTTCTGGGAAATTTCTCAGATTTTCAACAACAAAATCTTGATTTCAAGATGATCAATAAACGAATTTGTGAGAGTAGAAAAAGTCTTCTTGTAATTGTTAAGCAACTAATATTATAGTATGATTGATAGTTATAATTATATTTGGTAAAAAGAAATTATAGATAGTTAGTACTTTACGGTGAAATATTTAATCTTTAAATTTGTAACATATATTAAAATGTTAGTCCTTAAATAAATTTTATATCATACGTGATCTATAAAAAGTAATAATCGAAATGTAGTTCCTAAATAGTAACGAGTTTAAAATCAGTCCCAAATTAAATTAGTGACTAAACTTTTAAAGAGAAAACTTGATTTGATTACTAATTCGATCGTTAATCAAAATAGTAACCCAAATAACTTAAACAACGACTATTTAAAGTGTCACTAATTACCATTCTTTTTTAATTATCATTATTTTGTAATTATGATTGATTGAATTATAATTCCATATATAATTTTTTTTATAATTGAATAAATTATCTCTATTATATTTAATTTTCAAACACAATCCTTATATATATATATATATATATATTAAAACGCACCCCTCATGATTTTTTCACTTTTACAATAACATAAATAATATTTAGTTATTAAACTCTTAAAATTAATTCTAGATATGACCTTATATATAATTACACAAAAATCAAGAATCTTATCATATATGAAATATAGCATTGATTCAAACGTAAAAAATTTGAATCTAAAGGTAAATTTCCAAAGAGTGCCTAAAACGTATTTCGAAATTAATTTTCCAAAAGGTCACTGAATATATTTTTCCAGAATTAAATTTTATATTCATAGAAAAAATGGTTTGAATATGTTCTAGAAATAAAATATCTAGAAGAGTTAAGAAACTTAATTTAAAAATGTTTTGTAAATCACTTTCTGAATTGAAATTGTGTAAGACATTAAAAATGTGTTTTGAAGATTCAAACATTAGCCAGTTTGGTTGGATTAGTTGAACTCGTAAAATTGGCCCGATCCTACGTACAGCCCTTATGCATACAATACTTCATTACAATCCTAATTACTAAAACTACAAAGCAAAGAAACTTGGATTTGAAATTTACCGTGTCCTGTGAAGATGTAGTAGAGTTGAGTACTGCAAAATTGAGTAAAGCACAAACAAAATTCAATAAATAGAACAGATTGCTATATCTTTTGGATTGCTCGTTTGATTGAATGTCAAGATAATTCTTCAGTACTTGGTTAAGCAAAATTAATTTCTCTCCAAATTTGTATATGTCAGAGCACCATTCTGTTTGATTACAGTAGAAGACCTAACTACAATGAAAACAAAAACCTTTTGTCCAGCGCATTTCAGCTGAACTTCCTCTTCAATGTCTAAGATTGAGAATTTCAATTCTCCTGAACACTCGTTTCTGGTGAACCCGCATGCTCCACAGGATCAACGCTGAAAAGAAAGAAGCCATTAATGAAAGGAAAAGGACAAAGCAGAAGATAATAATGGGAACTAAAATGGATAAAAAGAAAAAAGAACGTTTAGTAAAGAACAAAATCAAAATATTGAATGAGAAAGCATGAGTGTGTAGTCAACCTGCATTTCTGAGGTACCCTCCAAGAAATAATTGACAACCTCTTCAAATTTGGAGCTAAGGTCAAATAATATTTCCAATCTTGAAGCATGATTCTAAGATCATGAAGTTTACTATCCATACCAATGCAACAATTTACATGCATCGTGCAAACTTTATTTAAATCTTTACTTGGTTCACAGAGCCCACCAAAATTAGCTGTATCCAAGAATTTCATCTTCAGTCCTAAATCAGTAATGAAAGGGTCAACCTTGATAAAGTTGAGGACATCTTGATCATGGTACCCGGGGTAGGTTTCTTGGGAAGAATACCAGAACTTGTAAAACTCAATTGACCTATTATTGGACTTTACAAAGTTGAACCCTCCATTGGGTCTGTTCTCTACATCATCAAAGCTGCCTGTGAAATGATCACATGCTATCTGGAAATCTACATCCCTGTGAAACCGAGGAAACGGGTCTCTAAACCACATGACATCAGCATCCTGGTTGAGGACATAAGTATCAAATTTAGATATTTCATATTTAAATCTCTCTCCTAAAAAGGTCTCTCCTCTGAAAGGAAATCAAAAAAAGCAAAATAAGAAAAAAAATGCATTGCTGGAATGATACAGTTTGCTGATACAGATTATCCTAAACAGCTGGATATAAAACAAGGCACGTTTAAATGATTTGCAAACTTCAGAACTCGTGAAAGTATTTCCACCATCTCAAGGATTACACAACATAGTCCAAGTAAACAAGATAAAGTTAGTGATTAGATACTTACTGTGAACACAAAATTGTACCCCAACTCAAGAACGGAGCGCAGGAAATCAATTCGTCTCCACATCATCCTCAAGTAATGAGGAGTCATGAAGAGTGCCTCTTCATGAAAATCAATGGCTTCACTAGCAAGCAAATAGCAATAGGGGTGTATTGCCTGACATCGTATAAAAGCTTTCGGGTCTAATGCAACAATTACTAAATGATTCAAAAGCCAGCGAGTACGATCTCCAATTCTAAAGCTCTCAAGGAATAGATCAAGGATTGAATTTGGTGCTGCCCAGGCTTCATTTAATGTGGTCAAGATAACAGTTTTGTCTTTCATGGCAGCCTCATTCAGAATATTTTCAAGTGAATACTCATTGCTTATCTGCAAAAGAATTATTTCAGAAAGAAAAAATAATCTGTGAATTGCCCCCTTCAATTAATAAATTACACAAACAAGACCACAACAATATTAAAATCTTCCAATTTAAGCTATGTCTATCATATTTTTAAAGATCCAGCCAATAGTAATATTCAGTCATAATTTAAGAAATGAAAAGGCATCAATTGGATCATGCTTGACAGATCTACTAGAGTGGTGTAGATGCAACTCGGATGTAAAAGTATTAAGGATAATAGTTCAACAAACAATGCCCGTATGCTTCTAGAACCATTATTGGAAATTCACCATTTGAAATTAATGTATCTAAAAGTAGTTAAAAATATGCAGTCTTCCTTAATTCCATTTAAGAAATTAACATTTTTCTAAGCAGCACTCTGTCTTTAATTTTGTATTAAATGATAGGTCCCTCCAAGATTTGACCAGTTACCAACTCTTCAAAATAATGTGGCAACAAAGGAAGTAATGTGGTAACAAAATCTTGGACGGACTAAAGCGCAGATAACAAATCTTTGAACAATTAATTTAACAATCAAAATTTGGAGGGGAACAATGTGGTAACACATTTAGCTTTGGAAGGCCAAAATTAGGATTTGTTCTGGTCCAAAAATAAGAGGATAACAAATTCTAACAAGAGCTGATATATTCGTTCACCTAATTACGCACATTTAATAGTGTTGCAAATTTTGTTTCCATCCTCCATCTTCAACTACTCCAAGAAAAAGGAACAACAATTAATGAAATTCAACAAAATTTCAACCTCTTCCACTACTCTTCCGTAGTCACTTCAATCTTTCTCAAGTGAATAACCAAAGACACAGAAGGATCGACACAGCATTTTTCGAGAACTGAATTTCATTCACTATACAAAGTATTGTCCCAATTAACAGAGTCCGTTAATCCAATTCAACTTCTCATCACACTCGAGATACACATAATCAAACAGCCGATTCAACAACACAATTTCCCGTTCAGAACCAAGGTTTAAGTTGTGATCTCACAGTTTCGTCGAGATCATTAGCACCGCAGGAAATTACAGACAAATGCGATTGCGAAATCATGGCAACGGTTTACGTTGTTTAAAATCTTGCTCAGAACTATCGTAATCGGTATACCTTCCGCAGTTAGGAAAATCATCGAAGATTTTAACAACGCTTTCGGTCACAGATCATCGAAGATTTTAACAACAATTTCGGTTACAAATGCAAAAGTTTCTTTCGTCCGCATAAAAAACGAGATGAAACCACCACCGCAGTTCAAAACCTTGATCATAGCTAACACACAAACACTTTCCAAATCACGCTATATTCGAAATTATCAACGCTAACAAAAATTACAGTGAGAGAGAGAGAGGCGGAACGGTACTCACCGCGACGGAATCGTTGGACGGAAAAACAGAGGATACGCCAGCCACGGGATTGGAAGAGGCGAAGCGAGAGTAATCGGCGTTTCTGAAGAGGAGTAGGCACGAGAAAGAGAGAAGGAGGAAGAAGAGCGCGGCACCGATGCTCCGCTGGAGAACGTGGGCGGATTCCGGCAACATGAGGACGGTGAATTTACCGACGTGGCGGTAAGACGTGGCCGGAAGTCGTCGTCGGTTGGAAGGGAGCGTGGCGCGAGGCATTCGGTGGCGGTGGAGAGGTCATTTCGGTGAACGACGTCGTCTGAGCAAAACGAATTTACTTGAAACTAAACTTATTATTTAAAATATTAATCTCATTTGAGTTGAGTGAGCAGTGAGGTTTAGTGCTTATGATTAGTGCGTAGTGGTAAGGTCTTGAATGGAATGAACATGCATCCTAATGTAACTGCACACATATAAATAAAGAGAGTGGGTGTTATGGGATTTGACTCAGTTTCACGCTAATTTCATTCTTAATTATTTATTTTCAAGTTAGATGGCTGTGAAATATATATTTTTGGTATTATTGTTGTCAGGAAAATTAAGTCCTTACAAGCTATTGTTTGTAATACCTATTTATTTTACTATATTTTTATTTTTATTTTTTTAATTCAAATAAAGGTAGCTAGAATTTTGAATGTGTTCTAGTTAACACTTCCTTTGGTTGGTCCATGTACTTAATTTAATATGGACATATGCACAGTTTGTGTGTAATTTTTTTTTTCTTATTGGTCCTTTAACATAGTTTTTCTTATCATATATTTTATATCTTATTATTCAAGAATCATGTTAATAATGTTAATAAATAAACTTTAAAATATAGTTATATATATATATATATATATATATATATATATATATATATATATATATATATATTGTATCCAAAAATTATTTAATCATAATAAATTTAAAATATATGCATCACCGTACACGTTACTTTATATTCAATATTTCATCATTAAAAAAAATTAAGATGCAATAAATATTATATAAATTAAATATGTTCTTCTCAATAAAATTCACACAACAAACAATCTACAGTATTGACATGTAGTATACGCTATTATCGCTAATGAGTGAAAGACTTATTCTATGAAGTGTATAGGATATTAAATATAATCTCTCACACTATCTTATCATCTGAACAATATCAACTATAGACATATAAAACATTACTAAAAATACTAAAATTTTAAAATTAAAATATCAACTCTCACAAATCGTTGTACAAAGAAATATTTAATCCTGATCTTTCATTGTAAATAAAAATACATAGAAACTAGGTAAATCTTTAATTGGACCCAAATAAATATTTTTTATTTCTAAAGATCAAATAGTTAATAAATAGTTTAGTTCATATGTATCAAGGGGTAAAACAAATATTTTAAAGTTTTTATATTAATTTTACACATTTAATTGAGGGTAAGTATTCTATCCAAATAAATATTTTTTATTTCTAAAGATCAAATAGTTAATAAATAGTTTAGTTTATATATATCAAGGGGTAAAACAAATATTTTAAAATTTTTACATTAAATTTACATATTTAATTGAAAGTAACTATTAGACCCAAATAAATATTTTTTATTTTTAAAGAACAAATAATTAATAAATAGTTTAGTTCATATGTATAAATGGTAAAACATATATTTTAAAATTTTTATATTAAATTGGATCCAAATAAATATTTTTTATTTCTAAAAGTCAAATAATTAATAAATAGTTTAGTTCATATGTATCAAAGGTAAAACAAATATTTTAAAATTTTCACATTAGTTTTACACATTTAATTGAAGATAACTATTGGACCCAAATAAATATTTTTTATTTCTAAAGATCAAATAATTAATAAATAATTTAGTTCATATATATGAAGGGGTAAAACAAATATTTTAAAATTTTAACATTAATTTTACACATTTCATTGAAGGTAACTATTGAACCCAGATAAATATTTTTTATTTCTAAAGATCAAATAATTATTAAATAGTTTAGTTCATATTTATAAAGGGGTAAAACAAATATTTTTAAATTTTTACATTAATTTTACACATTTAATTGAAAGTAACTATTGGACCTAAATAAATATTTTTTATTTCTAAAAGTCAAATAATTAATAAATAGTTTAGTTCATATGTATCAAAGGTAAAATAAATATTTTAAAATTTTCACATTAGTTTTACACATTTAATTGAAGATAACTATTGGACCCAAATAAATATTTTTTATTTCTAAAGATCAAATAATTAATAAATAATTTAGTTCATATATATGAAGGGGTAAAACAAATATTTTAAAATTTTAACATTAATTTTACACATTTCATTGAAGGTAACTATTGAACCCAGATAAATATTTTTTATTTCTAAAGATCAAATAATTATTAAATAGTTTAGTTCATATTTATAAAGGGGTAAAACAAATATTTTTAAATTTTTACATTAATTTTACACATTTAATTGAAAGTAACTATTGGACCTAAATAAATATTTTTTATTTCTAAAGATCAAATAATTAATAAATAGTTTAGTTCATATGTATCAAGGGGTAAAACAAATATTTTAAAATTACATTAATTTTACACATTTAATTGAAAGTAACTATTGGACCCAAATAAATATTTTTTATTTCTAAAGATCAAATAATTAATAAATAGTTTAGTTCATAGGTATCAAGAGGTAAAACAAATATTTTTAAATATTTACACTAATTTTACACATTTAATTGAAAGTAACTATGATATACGTTGGGTATATTGAAAATATATCAGTATGGGTATTTTCAAAATTCTGTAGAAATTCAATAACAAAATGGTTCTTCCTGTGTATCTGTTAATTATCAGTATAATCCTATAGTATATGCCCAGCAAGAAAGAGCAATGCCCAATCAGTATCACCAGAGACCCAATCTCATCTGCAGAATGCAATACCAGAAGTTTAATGAGTAATAAGATGAAATAGAAGATTCCAAAGAATTGAGGAATTAGCAGGAAGAAACTTACGGTGCATCACATGCCTATTCTTTCAATCCTTTTGCTTTTTAACCAAATTCCTTGCCACGTGTCTCCTTCCTTTGGCCTTCTGCCCCAATGTGTTTGTATCATTGCCCCCACCATTGAAAAGAACCTTATCCTCAAGGTTAAAGTGAGGATATTGGCGTTGTATGTCAGAGAAACGCTCCCAAGTAGCTTCCTCAGCTGTCATTCCTTGCCACTGAATAAGAACCTCTTCTTGCCACTGAGCATTTTTCTTAATCATACGATTTCCCAAGAGAGATTGAGGTTATAAAGGGCAACCTTTTTCGTTTAAGATAAGGGATTCTGGAAGACAAGCAAGTTGAGGTGGACCCTCACATTTCTTCAAGACAGAGACATGAAAAACAGGATGAATGTGAGCAAATGAAGGAAGAAGTAGCTTATAAGCCACTGGTGCAATGCTTTCTATAATTGGAAAAGGCCCAAAGTAGCGCATAGATAATTTTTTATTCCGGATTAAACGTAGAGAGTGTTGTCTATAGGGTTGCAACTTTACATAGACAAAATCGCCCACGTTATATTCGAGCTCCCTTCTATGATGATCTGCTTGGATTTTCATTCTCAATTGAGCCTTCTGAATATTCTGTTTTAAAAAGTCTAATAAAACATCTTTGGTTTGAAGTTTTCTTGGAGGGAAGTTGTATCACCTGATTGAGGCTCATATCGTAAGACAGAAGGTGGTTCCTTGCCAAAGACAACTTTGTACGGGGACATACCAATAGGTGTGTGGAATGAAGAGTTGTAGCAGTAGGCTGCCCAAGGTAAAAATTGATACCAATCCTTAGGATTTGTCTGTGTGTAACATCTCAAATACATTTCCAAGCAACGATTAAGAACTTCAGTCTGACCATCTGTGTGTGGATCATAGGTAGAGCTGCGAGCTACTGTGATGCCTTTGCGCTTACAAATATGTTCTCAGAATTTGCTTGTAAACACCTTATCTCGATCAGATATAATGGAATGTGGGAGACCATGAACACTCACCACTATGTGGATAAAACTATCAGCAACTTTAGGTGCTGAAAAATCTGCTGGTAGAGGAATGAAATAAACAAATTCTGATAAGCTATCCACAACCACAAGTATCACAGAATAGCCATGTGACCAGGGCAGCCCTGTAATAAAATCCATGGCAATGTCTTGCCAAGTTTGAGTTGGCATATGCAATGGCTGTAATAGACCAGCTGGTGGTAAGGTGCTATATTTGGCTTGTTGACACACCGAACAAGCTCTGACATACGCTTTAACTGAGCTTGCCATATGCTTTCAAAAGAATTGAGCTGAAAGCCAAGAGAGAGTTTTCTGGCAGCCCTCATGACTCCCAATGACAGAATCATGATATTCTTTTAGAAGCATAGTTTTCAAAACTGAACTAGCCGGGATAAAGACCCTATCATCCCAAAACCATAGGCCTTTTTTGATAGTTAAGCGACCAGAAAGGAGTTCATCTTGAGAAAATTCAGAAATGGGTTGTAACTGTTGTAACTCTTGTTGGAGAAGAGGGATCCAAGAACTGGTAATTGTGGTGAGAGTTAAAAATGCCCGAGATAAAGCATCAGCTCCTTGGTTTTCCCTACCAGCCTTGTACTCAATGGTAAAATCATAACCCAAAAGCTTGGCTAACTAGTTTTGTTGTTCTGGGGTTTGTATAACTTGGGCTTGCAATTCCTTAAGACTTTTGTGATCAGTTCTAATAATGAATTTATGGCCCAATAAATAATGGCGCAATTTGGCCACTGCAGCCACGATGGCTTGCATTTCTCTTGCATAGGTTGACTGCTTTTGAGCTGTTGTTGAAAGCGTTTTGGAAAAATATGCAATAGGATGACCAGCTTGACTCAAAATTGCTCTTATGCCTGAACCAAAAGCATCAGTTTCTAACACAAAAGGTTGGGAGAAATCAGGTAGTGCTAAGACTGGTGCCTGAGCTAAAGCCTGTTTGAGCAAGTGGAAGGCTTCAATGGACCTGTCAGACCAAAGAAAATCATCATGTTTTAGCAAATCCGTGAGAGGGGCTGCCACTACTGCAAAATGGCGGATGAATTTGTGATAGTAGCTAGCTAATCTGAGGAATGCTCTCAATTGGCGCAGAGAAGAAGGAACAGGCCATTGCAAGACAGCTTGCACTTTTTTATCATCCATTCTGACCCCTTCTTGTGACACGATATGACCAAGATACTCAATGTGGGTTTGACCAAAAGAACACTTGGAAAATTTGGCAAACAAGGTATGTTGACGAAGAATGGATAAAACATGCTGCAAATGTTGTAAATGAGAGGGCCAATCAGAGCTATAGATGAGTATGTCATCAAAGAAAACCAGCACAAATTTTCTTAAAACTGGAGCAAAAATGGAATTCATCAAACTTTGAAAGGTAGCAGGTGCGTTAGTTAAGCCAAAAGGCATTACTCTCCATTCATATAAGCCTTGATGAGTTCTAAAAGCTGTTTTGAAGCAATCAGCCTACTGAACTCGAATTTGATGGTAGCCCGAGCACAAATCCAGTTTGGAAAAGAATTTTGCACCTCGTAATTCATCCAATAACAGTTGGTATGGGAAAAGAATCCTTAACGATTGTAGCATTCAAGGCTCTATAATCATTGCAAAATCTCCAAGTACCATCCTTTTTCTTTACGAGTAACACAGGTGAGGAAAAATGGCTGTACTAGGCTGTATAACACCCTCAGCCAACATAGCAGCCACCCGTTTTTCAATCTCAGCTTTTTGGCTATGAGGATACCTATAAGGACGCACTTTGATAGGAGCAGTATGGGGAAGGAGAGTAATAACATGGTCCTGATCACGAGGTGGAGGCAAATCCTGTGGTGTTTGAAAAACATCCTGATAAGTTTGCAGCACAAATGCCAAGTCAGGTGCTAAAGAAGTAATGAGCTGTGAAGGAGGAAAAACAGGTGCAGTATGTGGTTGCATTTGTAAGGTATACAATGCTAAAATGGCTTGAGTGAGTGCATGCGTTTAAATTGATGAAACTGTGATTGTTCGATCATAGGAGTGGTGTCTCCTTGTAAAGTTACCAATTTTGTCATTAGACATTAAGGTAATAAATTTCTGGTTATAATTGACTAAGTGGTGTCCAGAGTCTCCAACCAAATGTCGCCCAAAACGAATTCCTCACTAGCAATAGGAAGCACAAAAGCATTGACATATAAGTTGTGTTGCTGAATCGTGACAGGCATGTTTCGAACTTCGCCTTCACATTGCAGTAGTTCTCCACTACCAACCTGAACCTGGAAATCAGAGACTTTTTAGAAAGGAACAACTAGTCGTTTGACTAAAGCAGGGTGGATAAAATTATATGAACTGCCTCCATCTATCAGAATTCGTATATCACGGCCATGGACTCGTCTAGAGAAACGAATTGATCGTCGAGTTGGAATGCCTGTTAAAGCATTGTAAGACAAGTGAAGCGATTCTGTTATCTGACATTGATCAGAAGAATCAACAGTAGGTTTCATAGAACTAGTGTTAGGGTTGTCCATATCATCCAAAACTTCTTCCATTGATTGAATAAGAAAATAATGTTTGGCAGAGCATTTATGACCAGGACTAAATTTCTCATCACATATGAAACAAAGACGATGCTCACGCCTAAATTGAATCTCAGCTGGAGATAACTTGCTCAGTGGAAGAATTTTTGAAGGTGTAGGCAGTAAGGGTGGCTTGGTGTCTATGTTTGTGGCTACCTGGTGAGGTGGTTTGGAATTAGGTGGAATTGGATTTTTTTGAACAATGATGTTGGAAGAGGTCGAGGTGGAGCGTCATCGTGGTGACTAAGGATGAAACTTCTCTTCAAATAAGCGAGCTAAGGAAACAACTTGCATTAGAGAAATAGGAGATCGTGATTTTACCTCTCAGTGAAGCTCAGGATGTAATCCTCCAATAAAACAGTCCAATAATAGCGCATCATTCATGCCATACATGCGAGCAGCCAAGTTGTTAAAAACGCCAAAATAATCTGTAACAAAAGTTAACTGCTTCAATTTGAGAAGCTCTTCACGAGGGTTCTCAAATTGGGACGGGCCAAATTGAATCTGCAATGCAGTAGATAAGGTAAGCCAATCATGTACTGGCTTAATTTTTCCCAAATCTGGAACCAAGCTAAGGCTCTGCCGTCTAAACTCACTGCAACGATGTCCATTCTTTGATTTTCTGGGATTTCATAAATGCGAAAAAAACGTTCAGCACGATAAATCCATTGTAGGATGTCTTCACTACCAGAGAAGTGAGGAAATTCCACCCGCAACTGTCTCGGAGCGGCAAAAGGGGTGGGTCTGTATTTTGAGTAATATGGACCTAGAGCGAAGTTAAAGCTTGCGTAATAGCTGCAAGTTGTTCATGGAACCCATCATATTGCTCCGTAAGCTTATTAATGGCGAATTGCATAGTCTGCATACGTGTATTATCCGCCATTGCGTCAATGAAAGCACCAATTGATATACGCTGGGTATATTGAAAATATATCAGTATAGGTATTTCCAAAATTCTGCAGAAATTCAATAACAGAATGGTTCTTCCTGTGTATCTAACAGAGAAATTATCAGTATAATCCTACAGTATATGCCCAACAAGAAAGAGCAACGCCCAATCAGTATCACCAAAGACCCAATCTCATCTGCAGAATGCAATACCGGAAGTTTAATAAGTAACAAAACGAAATAGAAGATTCCAGAGAATGGAGGAATTAGAGGAAAAAACTTACAGTGCATCACATGCCTATTCTTTCAATCTTTTTGCTTTTTAACCAAATTCCTTGCCACGTGTCTCCTTCCTTTGCCGCCCAATGTGTTTGTATCAAACTATTGGAGCCAAATAAATAGTTTTTATTTCTAAAGATCAAATAATTAATAAATAGTTTAGTTTACATGTATTAAGGAGTAAAACAAATATTTTAAAATTTTTACATTAATTTTACACATTTAAAAGGTAACTATTGAACCCAGATAAATATTTTTTATTTCTAAAGATCAAATAATTAATAAATAGTTTAGTTCATATGTATCAAGGGCTGAAACAAATATTTTAAAATTTTTACATTAATTTTACACATTTAATTGAAAGTAACTATTGAACCTAAATAAATATGTTTTATTTCTAAAGATCAAATAATTAATAAATAATTTAGTTCATATGTATCAAGGGGTAAAACAAATATTTTAAAATTTTACATTAATTTTACACATTGAAAGTAACTATTGGGCCCAAATAAATATTTTTTATTTCTAAAAATCAAATAATTAATAAATAGTTTTGTTCATATGTATCAAGGGATAAAACAAATATTTTAAAATTTTATACAGTAACTATTGAACCCAAATAAATATTTTTTATTTCTAAAGATCAAATAATTAATAAATAGTTTAGTTCTTATGTATCAAGGAGTAAAACAAATATTTTAAAATTTTTACATTAATTTTACACATTTAAAAGGTAACTATTGAACCCAGATAAATATTTTTTATTTCTAAATATCAAATAATTAATAAATAGTTTAGTTCATATGTATCGAGAGATAAAACAAATATTTTAAAAATTTTACACTAATTTTACACATTTAATTGAAAGTAACTATTGGACCCAAATAAATATTTTTTATTTATAAAGATCAAATAATTAATAAATAGTTTAGTTCATATTTATCAAGGAGTAATACAAATATTTTAACCCAGATTTTTGTTTTTATTTCTAAAGATCAAATAATTAATAAATAGTTTAGTTCATATGTATCAAGGGGTAAAACAAATATTTTAAAATTTTTACATTAATTTTATACATTTAATTGAAAGTAACTATTGGACCTAAATAAATATTTTTTATTTCTAAAGATGAAATAATTAATAAATAGTTTAGTTCATATGTATTAAGGGGTAAAACAAATATTTTAAAATTTTACATTAAGTTTACACATTGAAAGTAACTATTGGACCCAAATAAATATTTTTTATTTCTAAAGATCAAATAATTAATAAATAGTTTAGTTCATATTTATCAAGGAGTAATACAAATATTTTAAAATTTTTACATCAATTTTACACATTTAAAAGGTAACTATTGAACCCAGAATTTTTTTTTTTATTTCTAAAGATCAAATAATTAATAAATAGTTTAGTTCATATGTATCAAGGGGTAAAACAAATATTTTAAAATTTTTACATTAATTTTACACATTTAATTGAAAGTAACTATTGGACTTAAATAAATATTTTTTTCTAAAGATCAAATAATTATTAAATAGTTTAGTTCATATATATTAAGGGGTAAAACAAATATTTTAAAATTTTACATTAAGTTTACACATTGAAAGTAACTATTAGACCCAAATAAATATTTTTTATTTTTAAAGATCAAATAATTAATAAATAGTTTAGTTCATATGTATTAAGGGGTAAAACAAATATTTTAAACTTTTACATTAATTTTACATATTTAATTTTTGATATTTAATTGAAGGTAACTATTGAACCCAAATAAATAACTTTTATTTCTAAAGATCAAATAATTAATAAATAGTTTAGTTCATATGTATCAACGAGTAAAACAAATATTTTAAATTTTTATATTAATTTTACACGTTTAATTGAAGGTAACTTATGACTTAGGATGCTAATACATTCTTATTTGTAATAAACTCCTACCTAAACTTGATTTCAAAAGTCATTATTTTCCTTAATTTTTTTTCTTAATTTTTTCAATATAAATTATAGTGACGACTCTTTTGTAGTTTTAATAATGATTTTCGTTATTTAATTGTGATCTTAGTTGCAAAAAGTATCACAATATATTACAACAAAAAATAGGAACCGAATATCATATATATAGACTTTTTACTCCTATAGAACTCTTCTCTCATGATTTTTCTTTGTCCATTACCCTTTGGTTCTTTATTATGTTTTCCTTGCATGATTCCTCAAGGTATATATTATACCACTTCGTGTCGTTCCACTTACTCCCAAAATATTTCGTAACACAAAACTCCTTCTGCATGAGAATTCTTAAACATTTGTTCTCTCATACCATTGATTATACTTCATATTTTCATGATATTGCCTTACTAACTTTCTAGTAAAAAAAAAAGAGAGAGATGAAATTTGGACAATGAGAGCTTGAAAGTTAGCAATATTAACAAAAATGTATTTCTAGTTAAATGAATTACCAACAACTTCTAAACTACTATATCTTTATTTTTCTTCAGATTGGGTCATTAGTGTACTTCCTTCTTTCCAATTATTTACTAATTTGACCAAGTTTGAATATATTAGGCTTTTCAAAATAATTAGCTTAAATTCACTATACCTTCAATTAAGTGTGTGGATCTTAGGTGAAGATTACACATTTTTGCTTCAAAGACCTGTCCCTCAATTATCTTGACCCTGCACAATTTTGAAAATATAGTTTTGATAGGGATTTTAGCATCTTCAATCTTACATACGAGTCAATTGACACTTCTTCCAATGACATTAATTGATGTACTTCCATGATGGCCCTTCTTCGAAACTTGACAGACATTCATCTATCAAGTCTTGCAATGTATGCTTCAAATCCCAACATTTTTTAGTGGAATGTCGTAAAACACCTGCGTGGTAGTCACATTGGACATTTGGATCATAATTTTTCAAATATGTGGTAGGACATGTTTTAAAAGGAAATGAATAGCTAGAGAATTATGAGCCAAGTGAGGTAATAGTTCAAAGTAGGTTATAGGGATTGAAAAAAAATATTCTTTGCTAGTTATTTACTCTTGTACGTGGGATTGAAAAAAACAAAATGTCCTTTGCAAGTTATTTACTCAATGTGAGACTTAGACTCACACTTGAGTAGAAATAAAAAATTTGAGCAACATTGTCGCGACCTTTGTCAACGACGGTAGATGACGATCCGAATTTCTTTTTAATTTTTTTTATAAAAATAGGAAAAAAGGAGTTGTCACCATAATTTATCATGGAAAACCAAGAAAGAAAAAAGAATGGTTCATGAAACAGAGACAGGTTCGAGAGTCAGTTATACGTGGGGAAGGTACATCTTGCCCAATATGACTGAATCCCTCTATTTCTAAAATTTTTCAGACTCAGGGTTTTAGGGTCGCACTCATGATACATGCATGAAAAGTGTGTGCAAAACAATGTGTGTAAATAAAACACAATGTAGGGTAATTAGTTTTGCATCCAATAAACTTTTGAAATTTTCAATTGTATCTTTTACAGTTTTATATGAAAGAAGTGGTGCATTGTAGTTGATTTGTTGGTGGTGGAGGCTTCTATGACGGTAGTGAGAGTAGATAGTGGCACTTTTTGTTTTAGAGATAAGAGAAGGCTGTGAGTAAGTTTTAGACTTTTTTTGCATTGAGATGCATGATAGATTTTCAGAAATTAGGTTCCGGAAATTTTTTTTGAAATAAGTATTCTGGAAGTTATTTGGGAGGAGGGGGGTAGGATGTCTTTTGAGAAAGGCTTTCAGAAAGTCAAGAAATACATTTTGAAAGTAAAGAAGAAAACATTTCAAAACATATTTTTCAAAAGCCAACAGGAGTGATAATTATATTCCAAAAGAACATTCTGAAAATATTTATTTATATTCTGGAAAAGACTTTCTGAAAGTGTATTCTTACATTTCATAATAAGTTTTTTTTTTTTAAAGTGGTTTTTTATGTTGAAGAAGAACACTTTTATCTTTTCCTATGATAATAAGTGTAGGAAGTGAATGATGGAGTGGAGAAAGAACTTTCTAAAATAATAAGAGTAGGAAGTAAATAATGGGATGCAGAAATAACTTTCTAAAATAATAAGAATATGAAGTAAATGATTGGGTGCAGAAAGAACTTTCTAATTTAGATGGCTAAAAAAGTGTCAGCCCATATTTGTATTCAGTGACAATGTGAAAGAAAGAAAAAGTAATAAATAATTATAAAAAAAGTGGGCCAGTTTTGAACCCAACCTATTTTGAAAGTGAGTAAAAGAAAAGTTCACATTGGTGTTAAATAGTAAAAAATGGTGGGTAAAAAGAAAACGAATCAAACCCACTTTTAATACTTTTATTATTTTTTTTAATAAGTTAATAAGCAAGTTTTTTCACAAGTTTCTCTAAATGCACCCAATAAATCCTGAAGGGCGTCTCTTCATTATACCAAGAAGCAATGCAAATAGTGAGAAGAGTCTTGAAGGGAGGTGGGTTGATTTTCTTGTTCCTTCTGATTCTTTTTATTCCTTCTCCAATTCTCCTTTTCATCTGTGTTTCTTTCTTCTTTTTCTGTTTTTTTTAATTTTTTCATAATCTGTCTGTTTTTATTAAGTTTTGATATTTAAAAGGTTAGAAGAACACATCAATTGAAAACATAGTGCATAAGGAAAGAGAGAGTATATGAGAAATCTGTGTCATTGACTAATTGAGAAGAAAGTGATGTTAAGGGTGTATGTTATAAAAGTGAAGAAAGAAATACATAATGATGAGAAGAAAAAAAAAGTGTCTTGGTAAAGAGGGGTGTAACTAGTATCAACTTTTTTTTTATTATTCTTTAAAGTAAATGACCTAGAAGACGGATTAAAGTATGACAAATGAAAAGAAATAAATATTAAACAAGTATACTGAAAAAAACCTTTTTAATTAAATTATAAGAGTTTTAATTTACATTAACTAAACAAGTCAGTTTCTTTTGCAATAAAATAAAATAAATAAATAAGTTTTAACTCAATTTATATTTAAATTATTACAATGTTTTTATTTTTTTTAATTTCAACAAAAAAAATAGAAACACTATTTTCGAATCAATATCAGTGTAAAAGAAATATTATTTAATTTAAATTATTTGTATTACTTGTTCAAGTACTTCTATATGGATGGAAGTAATGAAAAAAAATTGGACGTTATTTATAAAAATAAGACATAATTTCCAAAAAGTCAAAAAAAAATTATTGGTTAAAGATGGTCTTTTAAGATCAAATGAGGTGGAAATGAAATAATGTTATATTGATAATAACATGATTTGCTTAGAAAGAAGACGTTCACTGTAAGATTGACCACAATCAAACCAGATGTGTTATATTTGATTTACATATTAAGTAAATAGATGAAAAAATTACTATTCTTCATGGAAAATTTAAATAATAGATTTATATGTTTCAATTAGAAGACTTTAAAGAACAATAAAACTTACAAAAATTGCAAGTTGACTAAATTTTTGTATAGTCTAAAGTAATCACCCACCAGGTTTGTTAAGAATGATTTTATGATCTTTATGTAGATGATATATTAGTAATAGGCTCTAACAAATTGTGAATCCAAAAATGTCAATTACTTTCTGCATTCCATCAAATTTTTAAAATCCCAATTATACCCTTAACTGAATTTGGGGTATGTAGAATGTATTTCGAAATAGACTTTTTTGAAAGTCAAAAAAATATATTCCGGAAGGGATTTTCTCGAAGTTAATGGAGGTTGGTAATTGCATTTCGGAAAGAATGTTCTGGAAATAAGAAAATGCATTTTGGAAAAGACTTTCTAAAATTGTTTTTTTGTATTCTGAAAGTGTTGTACTGTGTTTTAGGAAAGACTTTTCAAAAGATTTTCATAATCACTTTTTCGGAATGAAAAGAAAATGACAAATCTGTAACTCGATTCAAGCCTTCAACTACGATAAATCGTCATCGTTCGTTCTAAACTGTCATAAATCAACTTTTTAACAACACTAAACACAAACCTAATCTAATTCTTCATCAAAATCCAATCCAAATCAATTCTAAATTAAATCTAAATTGAATCAAAATAAAATTTCACAACTTTTAAAAACAAAGAGAGCAAATATGATAGAAATCTACCTATAAAGACTAAGACACTCAATTGGAACATATATTCTAAAATGTAAAATTTATATTTTAAAAAATGTTTTTCAAAACATAAATTATGTTTAAAAAATATTTTTTGAAACGTAAATTATGTTTCGAAAAAATATTTTTTAAAAGTCATTGAATTATGAAGATAAAGTGTAGTTTAGTCTTTTGACGTTAGTGATGGGATGAAGTACAAGAAATTTTTCATACAAATTTCATATGAAGGACTTGGACTATTAAAAAGATATTTTTGAGATGAAAATGTATTGAAACGGAAAAGATATGTTATGAGTTTGATATGAAATACTTATATTATTGAATAATATTTTTTGGAATGAAAATGTATCAAACAGAAAAGATAGAAATGTTTGGTTTTTACATAAATCTTGAGATGATTCAACATATAAGGTTTGTAAATAAATTTTCTAACCCATTTCCGTAAGTTAACTACAAACATAAGTCTTATAAAAAGAAAGATAATGTAATTTTCTTCTTTTTAATAAAATTACATTATTATATGTTGTATTAGTCCTCTAATACCCACCTAAGAAATGGCTCTTGATTCAATCATGTTTTCTCAAAGGATAATATAACCAATGATCATATAACAAACAAGTGCAATAAGAGTCAACCCAAATACCAAATCAACAACTATCAGCACTTTTTCTTTTTATCTCCTTTCTAAGCCACAATGTTATTAAAAGAAACCATTCAAACTCAATGAATTCAGAATAAAGCAATCAAACCATTTAAAATATTGATAAAAAGGTCGTAAAACTTCTGAAATGGCGGTGCTTCTGCCGACAACATAGCGATAAGCAACAAAATACAAACATATTGTGCTATATTTAGTAAACCTTTCAAATATTAAAAAATAAAAATGCTATTTTTATCTGACATATCTTTGAAGAACAGAACTAATGTAATTCGAATAATATCGAATGACTAATTGAGCTAGTGTAGCAATTAGATATTAACATGGGTTGGAGCTGATATAAGTTCAGCATACCTTCATTTCAAAATTAGGTAAAATTAATTTTAATTTGTTATAAAAATCAAAATGTGAACCTAAATTAATCTCGACTATAATTTTACATTAAAACAAGTGTCACAATAATGAAATTAAATTCTAGCATTTTACCAAACAGTCACACTCATGACACACCACCCTTCCAACAGATAGTAGCAGCAATTTTGCTGGTATGTTAACAGTGGATTTAACTCTTCTAGAATAACTAAAACCAAGGTAAAATTATGTTCCTTAAAACCACTATTGATTTGTGAAATGTAGGTGACATTCAAATGGCCAAAGATAGGTCCACATTAACTGTGTTTGGAACATTAGAAGAACTAGAACAGCCCATGTTGTTGATGTTGTTGTTGTTAAACTTAGGGCATAATGAAAAGGCCTCACTGATCTCACTGACTGAAGAAGCATTACTTTTCTGAGAAGAAGGATGAGGTTGTGGCAATGAGATGGACAGTGACAACTCACAACCTCCCATGTCTTCATCCTCTGCTTGTACCCTACAAGTCTTCTCAACTTCATGCAAAGGCTGTTTACCATTTAAGTGTGCAACCTGTCAAACATTGTGAAAAAGGAACACAACACACATCAGAAAGTGACAATGCCATTTTTTTTTTTTTTTTCATTTTGCAGAAAGTTATTCACGTGGACTTTATAACAAAAGGGACTTAACATTTTATGGTTATATACATAAACCATGCACAAAGGGAGCAATTTTCAGGGAACAAAGCACATGGGGGGGGTGAGTATTAAAGGAGCCATGCAAGTAAATTTTGCTAAGTTATATGAGGCTACTGACAAGGTTGGATGAAGCAGAAGAGCATTTAGTAAGGAATAGTTGAAGATGATTATCTACTAATATGAAGAAACTAAACAAAAATGAACCATTTATATTTTTGACAAGGGAGAAAGAGTCATTTTCATTTTTTGTTTGTAGGGTAAGGGGGTCCTATGACTGAGAAATTTTGATGGGCCATATCAGATGACAGTGAAATAAAGCCCATAACCAATGTCACACTCCACTTGAACCCCAATAATAAATGTTGCAGGAGGACAAATGAAGTACAAAAAGATAGATAGATTGTCTCTATAAGAAGAGTACCTTGAGCAAATCTGATTCTTGGCTTGGGAGCATGGGAAGAAAGGTTGTGGAAAAAAGGGGTTGAGTCTGCAATATTGAACCAGCAGCACAAATCTTCTTTATTCCCCTCTGCTCAGCCATGCTCTGCAGGTAATCATAAAAAGTAGTGTATGGATTTGGGACTGCTTCACATATTCTTTGGCTGCATTGTGGGAATCCTGAGAGGAAACTTGTCTTCTCGATTCTAGCTCTGAGGAGAATCCAAACGTTAATTAATTAATTGAGAATTTTTCTTTTCTTTTCTTGCTTAAAAGTAAAAGTTGCCTCAGAAAAGTCAGAGATGAAGCAAAGACCAATCACTTTTGTTTTGTTACTTTGCACATTGTACCACTTTTTAGTCCCTTGAAAAGTTTCACATTATTTCAACCCCAGAGTTTTAACAATAGATATGTAGGGTAAAAGTTATATATACATATTCTTGACCAATCATTCATCTTTTCTAGTATACTTTCTAAATAATAAGTATAAAGTTATCATTTTTATTAGTACACATGTTGATCTGTGATTGAAAAATGGTATAAAGTTATTGTATTGTTTATTTCAAAAGTAAAGTTAAGCTGACCTTTTTAGGGAGAAATTACTGCAACTGGACTGGGAATCAGATTCTTTTCCAATGGGTTTTAAGCAAGAGTGAAAACCAACATCACCCACTTCATCATCATGCTCCTGAAAAGATTGTTTTCTATGTTGGGTGGAAGTCTTGTCTGTCACAGATAACCATCAGACAAGGAGTTAGGAGTAAATTCAAAGCAGAATAACATTCAATACTTAAAACAAAATATTGTTAGTTAGAGTGAAACTGCATTTAGCTTTTTCTTTTTTTTCAACATTTTGGAATTTTAATTCTGTGCCTGAAAAACAAATATGATTGTAAAACAAGTACCATTACCCTTTGGTATGGGATGAAGATGGAGTGAAGATAATTATTATGGGTAAGAAAAAGAATTAAAAATTTTCAAAAAAGAATATTTTGATTATTCATATATTTATATTCCACTAATTCTTTAATTTTTCCATAAAAATGGTGGTTATGTAGAAAGTTGATGAATACTTAGACTAAAAATATGATTGTAGAAAGAATGAAAACTTTATTAATGGGTGATTTCTACACAGGTGATTAATTAATGAAGCCATATTAAATGTTGAAAGCAGAAAAGTTGTGGGTTTCATAAGAATGCCATTATAAGATGGTAAAAGCACAATGGTTTATCATTCTCCCTTGTTCTATTCTGGCATGAACTATAGACACGAAAGGGACTAGTAAATGAGCAACATTGCAGTTGAGAATTTGCTAAACTCATGCATGGAGGCTAGCTTTTGGGTCTGGTTTTGAGCCACAACTAGTAACCAATAAGGGAAACAACTCTTTCTGCATGCTTTCAATGCAGAAAGCATCTCCATTATTCAATGTACCACATGCAGATCATCAATATTAATCCTGTTGACCAATAAATGCTACCACCAAGCTACTCATTAAACTTATTTATGTTACTTTAACTAATTTTTTTTCTCAATAAAATTAACAAATTGTTTCAGTTTCCTCACTAAATACATTATGTATTTCTTTATAATCATGACGTATCGTATAAAATAAGTCATTTTTTAATATTAAACCCTTCATTTGTGTTTAGAAGAACTTCGCTGTTGGTAGATTGATTACTAAAAAGAAAAATAAAAAAGGAGGATAATTTATCCTGGTTAAATAATAAGAGCACTTTATGGCATAAAACTTGAAATGTATGTTTACACTCTATTAACGAAGTGGGAGATTAAAATAAAGTTCATCGCAGTTGAAAAAAAAAAGAATTTTTAATGTGGGTTTTGTTTTCTATTAAAATAAGTTAAATAAAACAAATTAACTCATAGCAATTTTATTTCACATGAATCTTTCCCTTTTTATTGAAAAAATGGGAAAAATGATCAGTTCTCTAACTGACCCAGATACCTTTTCTCTTTCTCTTGTACAGTTAACCATAAAAAGAAAAGGTAAGGGGCACAGTATAAAATTATAAGATGTCAAAAAATAAACATTTTTAAATAATGAATCATTTTATAGACCAGGAGATGAAGATCTCATCCTAGCTACTTTATAAATAACAACACCTAACTTAACAAATTTTCTCACCTTATATCTTTATATCTATTCTATTTTATGGTAAAAATGTTTTTTTTTTCACACACTACCCCAAACAAAAGTTGAAAAGAGAGTTCTCTCACTTCCATTGATTTGATGAGTTCTTCTGTCTATTTTTTTTTTTTTTTTTTTTTTTCTGTAAACCATAAAAAGTAAACAATAAGAACCTATTGAAGAAGAATGCTGTGGAGACACTTTCTATGATAATGTCTTCTCTATTTGAGAGTACAAAATTTTATGTTAGTTTAAATAAATATGCAGGTCTTATTTTTGAATTGACAAGTTCTATTTTCAGCTGGTATGACCATATCAATTTGGATCACCAAAACAAGAATATATATATGCTGATAACATATATAAAATATGCATAAAAAAAGGTAATATTTTAGAGAAATGAAACAACAAATGATGCCGATATTAATATACATTAACTTACAAAAAAAACCTTATTATTATTATTACTATTATATATCCAAATCTGTAGATAAATATGACTTTATGAACAAAAGCATAGGCAGATGAGGGTAGGAGAAAGTATTGAAGAGCCAAACGTGTTTTTGCAGTAAAGAAGGTCAAATGAACAATGTTTGGTACCTAGTCTGCAGGAATCACCTTTCATGCTTCTGTACATCTGGTTTTTTGAAAAAGAGAAAAATCTCAATAAGGAACCCCAAATTAATGAATGTAATTGTCAATTTTGTATTAAGCAGATTCAAACCAACCTGCAGATGGCTCTTCACATGTGAAATTGTGAGCCCTTTAACATCCATCAATTGAAGAACAAGCTTCGGAGTAGCCTCTGCACATATCAATGAAAAAAAGTAGAAATATAGGTACATAAACATCAGAAATTCATCATAACATAGAGAAATAAAAAAAAATAGAAAATAGTCAACATGCACTTACTTTTTTTCTTTCATTTCATTTCATTTCTTTTTCTACCTCATTTTCTAATAATTTATTATTATTTTTTGTCTCTCTTTAAATTCCCTCAGCTCCATAAACCCCCATTTCCAACTAATTCTGATAAAAAATCAACATTAACAGTACATATAGTAATGAATCTAAGCTTTGTCCTTGTGTTTATGAGATCTAAGAAAAACAAAAAACCAATGTAGAAAAGCATAGAAAAATTTTATCTAGATCAGAAGAATGTACTTACTCTGATGACCTCCGAGAGTTTCAATGGCATAAACAAAGCAACGATGAAGTTCAGGGGTCCATCTTAAACGAGGGACCTTTGATCTTATATACTGTCTCACTACACCTTCCCTTCCACAGCTACCCATTTTTCCTTCTCTTCAAAGACCTTCACTTTCCACTTCTGAAGCCAAAAGGGTCTTCAAAAAAACCCCTATAGGTGTTCGTTCTCCACAACTTGGATCTCCTTATATAACAGCAACACAGGATTAAAAAAAGCATACCATGCATGCAGCTTTTCCTTAAGCAAACAGAAAAAAATAAGCAGGAGAACACAGAATCATCATAGTGAAAGGGGAAAATATCGAGAGAAAAGGACAAGACAAGGGAAGAAGTCCTGCAAATTCCCGAACATGTCACTGATAATACCTTATGGTAGGTGCTGTTGCTGCTTCCAGCGTGTACGCAGCTAGCCAAATGACAAAAAGGAAAAACGAAAGAGTAAAAAAATCAAAGAAACGAAACGAAAAAATAATCACGAGGAGGCTTCTGAACCCTGATATATGTTGTTTTGCTTGCTCATACGAAATGATTATGCCTAGTTATGCCAATATATATATAGTGTCTCATATATATATAGTGTCTCGTGTGTTGCCAAACTTTGACCTTTGTCTCTCTTTCTAGTTTCCCTTTTACACACACTTTCTCTCTCTCTCTAGATAGACCAGTAATAGTAATATATGCGACAACATCGTCATAATCACTTGGGGAGAATACATGGATGCCGTGAAATTGCTTTTCAGATTTTTGTTTTGTTCTCTTCTCATGAGAACTGTTTCATTGACGCGTTAACACGATAATATTTTATATTTTTTTTATGGAGTTATGATATATGCCACTAATATTATTATATAGACAATTTTATTTATTGTTTGGTAACAAGTTATGGTACTAACAAGTGAAACTAGATTTGGTATTATAAAGAAAAGTTTCGAATTTGAAGTTCATATAATTTAAAAAAAGGGACTCTATCAAGAAATGGTTAATCATATTCTTCAATAACAAATTATTATCTATATTAATTTCTTGATTATTGTGGGTTTTGGGGTTATTCTCATTCCTAAGTTCGAGATCTGCATCTATAAAACATTTATTTATATACATGTTCCAATTGTTAATGACCATAAAAGTTTTGTATGTAGTTACCATAAAGTTCCTTTCTAGTAAATAATATAACAGTTCCATTTCTGTCTTTTTCTTATGGTAGATTATGTAAAAGAAAAAAGAAAACTGTAATATATAACTTAAACTATCAAGGTATTTGATGATTACAAGTACTCTTGAAAAAACTATTGCCAAAGGAACAAATTTTGAAAAATACAGATAAAGGTATTGAAATGGATAGTCTTAAAAAACAATATTATATATATATATATATATATATATATATATATATA
>Ga0209489_100121_pt1 | contig 114683 bp, 53 predicted proteins | sample SiratrowhiteBW_FD_187527 | JGI IMG/M metagenome (GOLD analysis project Ga0209489, IMG submission 187527) | Root nodule microbial communities of legume samples collected from California, USA - Siratro white BW (SPAdes) (version 2) | ecosystem: Host-associated > Plants > Roots > Nodule | place... | reverse complement strand
GATGGCTTGAGTTGAAATGAGACTTGACTACTTACTTTTTCTATAAATACGCGTTTTTAGTTTAATAATATAATAATCAAGTGCTCATTCCACTTCTACCATTTCACTCAAATGACAGATTTTCTACGTTGTTACAGCCTGACTTGTCAAGATAATGTTGAAAGTTAAAGAATTTTTAGTATTATATTTATTTTTAATCATACTTCTATTTTATTTATTTTTCTTTATTAATATTTTAGAACTCAATAGTACAAAATTACACTTTCTTAAAGTTCAAGATTTAAAATAGTTTTCTAAATCCAAAATAACTAAAATATTTGTTTTCAAATCATAAATAAATATTAAACTACCAAATTTCAATAAAAAAAATACCTCATTTTATTTAAGTATTATCCAGTAATAACCAGTTTTAATTTAAAACTAGTAAAATTTTGGCAAGAAACTAAAACTATTAAAACTATAAGAAATTATATGAAATTGAAAAGAGACTACTTGTCATAAAAACTATGTTTCGAAAAACTCCACTTAATATATGTATTAATCTCTTTAAAAATACATCTATATTTCATGGAAAAGTTACTAGATTGATCTAGATAAAATTTTGATTTATAAAGTACAAAATGGGTGAAACACTTGTATACTTCCGTGATCTCATTCTGCAGCTTCAGAAATTTTTAAAATAACATTAATATTCTCTTAAAAATTATGAAAATGGGTAAGCAGTTTACGTTTTTAGTTTTGGTTTTTGTTTGATCTATATCCAATTAAGTGTATTTCGGTTAGGGGTGAGATTCAATCCAGCATTTTGTATATCGGAATGAAGCAAATCCAGTATATATTTCTTAAAATAATAGTATATCGGATTGAATACACAATTTTTGAATCCGGTATGCATGCCCAGTATCTCTCATCAGCGAATTTCCCACCATCCCAGGATGCTAAGATTGTATTATTTCGTATTTATATTTTACAATTTGTATTTTGCACAAGGTTTTCACTGCCATGAGGCAAACTGCTTATCTATTTTTGTAATTTTCAAAAGGGTATTAATATTATTTTAAAAATTTATGCAACATCTTCACCTCCAACAATATTCTATCCAACTCAATGTCTAAAGCAAGAGTTCACAAGTAGAAACACCAAACGAAAAACACCAAACGAAGGACAATAACGGATATTTTAGAGGTTAAATGAATTTTTAAAATAAAAAGAGTGAAATGGACATCTTAAAACAAATAAGGGTGTAGGAGAAAAATATGGGTGCGGGAAGTAGGAGATTGCTTGCCTTAGCAAGTGCCATGCTGCTACTGAGAGCTCTAATAATTTTGATGGACTAAGCAGTTGGGTCGCATATTATCATCAATAGAAGAAAATCATTTAAAGTAAAAATTCATATCATGCTTTTTCTTTGATGAATCAAATGTATCTCAAATTAGTTATGCAATTAGATGTACGAGTTATTTTAGTTTCTGAAACTAAAAGAAATGTGATTTTAGTCTTACAATTACAATATAGATCATTGTAATCCCGAAAGTTGTTGAATAGGATTAAATATAAATTTTAAAAGAAATGCAACTTTAACGGACATCATAGATAAAGCTACGATAGAAGTCCGTAACAATGCTTGGAGAACTGCTGGCATAACACCAGGAGGAAGGAAGGGTGCAATAGGGAACCGAAGCACTAATTTTGGATTAAATAGAAATTAAGGGTAGAATCGAGCGAGACCCATGATCGCGAAAACTATAACACATCCAAACAACAATAAGAATAGAGGAAAGGGCTATATTTAAAATGTGAAGATGATGAGGTAACTGAGCTTAAAATTACAGGTGAAAAATCTTTGAAGTCACCATGGTTCAATGGATTCTTTCCACCTTGAGGACAAGGTGAATCTTGGAGGGGCGAGTATTGTTACGTCCCATGAGATTTCAGAAAAATATTAGTTAAGATTTATTAAGATAAGATTTGATTGTTAGTTATTATTTATTAATTAAGATAAGATTCTATTATTAGTTATTTTAATATTAGGATTCTGTTAGGAGATTTAGAATTATATCATATCTGTTAGTTATTTTTTATATCTTTTAGACAAGGAAGAAAGGTTATAAATAGAGGAGCTCTAAATGAGTGAGGAAGGATCACAAAGATTCAGAACTAGGCTAGGCCAATACCCAGGACTCATCCATTTTTCTTGTAATTTAAATATTTAGAGGAAATAAAACTCATTTTCATTTATTTTCCTAAGTGTGATTGGTGCCCGTTGTTACAAATTCATAATTATATTTTCAAACTAGGTGTTCTGAGTTCTAAAAATGACTTAGGAATTCCACAATTTGAAAGTTAAATTTCAAGTAAAATGTGAATTCTTCTAATTTTGTGTAAAATCTAGAAGTCAATCCAACTTTAGTAAATATAAAGTTATTATTTTAGATTACTCGATGCAAAAGAATTTTTTTTATTATATAATCTAAAAATAAAAAAGATAATGCCACCTACACAATTGCTTAAATCCTATGAAGAAAAAAATTGAAAAATTTACTTAAAAGAATTAACTACAACACCTAAAAAATCTTCACCTCCAACAATATTCTATCCAACTCAAGGTCTAAAGCAAGAGTTCACAGGTAAAAACACCAAATGAAGCACAACAACGGATATTTTAGATGTTAAATCAATTGTAAAACAAAAAGAATAAAATGGACATTTAAAAAAATGGGGTGTGGGAGAAAAATATGGGGTGTGGGAAGGAGATTGCTTGCCTTAGCAAGTGCCATGATGCTATTGAGAGCTCTAATAATTTTGGACTGCTTCTTCCTGCACCTCTAAGTATTTTCTGAGGCACCTCCAAACTTATTAATTCGGATCAAAATACTTTTAAAATAGTATTGTAAAGACTAAAATATTCTTTTACCTTAAAATTCTTATATTTACTTCTCCACGAACCTCTCTTCACTTCACTTCTGTTGTGCCGCCTCCAAGTACAACCATTGTTCTGTCGTGCATTTTCTTGACCATTTTCATTTTTGTCAACCTTCAATAACAACGCATTTGAGGATTATTTGAGGTATGTATGATGTATTTTTGGATTTGTAGAGTATTTGGTGCGGTTTGTGATTTGGAGGTGGGTTGCGCCTCGTATGAAATGAATTGCGGAACGGAGCATTCCACAACTGTGCTCCAGATCCGTAGCACAGTTGCGGAATGCTCCGTTCTGCAACTCATTTCGTAGGAAATATGATCCTCAAATGTGCTCCAGATCTGTAGCATAGTTGCTGAGTGGTTCGTTCCGCAACTCATTTCATATGAAATATGAGTTGCGGAACAGGCCATTCCCCAATTGTGCTACGGATGCGGCCGTCGCGAAGAATGCCCACCACTGCAGAACGCCACCAATCAGCCACTGCACCTCACTGTCACCTTCATGTTTTCAGTTTCTACACAGTCGTACCCAACCACCTCCATATTTACTGTAAGGATAAATCTATCATTTCATAAAAAGGTAAGTTTTGGAATTTTTTTAAAAATTTTGGAGGTGCTCGAGAAGGCTTGAAGGTGCACGGAGAAGCACTCATAATTTTGATGTTATGAACTAAGCTGTTGGGTCGCATATTATCATCAATAGAAGAAAACCATTTAAAAGTAAAAATTCATATCATGCTTTTCCTTTGATGAATCAAATGTACCTCAAATTAGTTATGCAATTAGATGTACGAGTTAATTTAGTTTCTGAAACCAAATGTGACTTTAGTCTTCCAATTACAATATAGATCATTGTAATCCCGAAAGTTGTTGAATAGGATTATTTTAATTCATTACAAATTCCAAGAATAATGTTTAATATGTGATTCATCTTTGGTTGTTTTAAGCACTAAGATGACATTTTCATAATTTAAGTAATTAAATTAAGGGCGTTTCTAATTTTAAGAAATGTTTTCTCAAAATTCTAGTCAGCCGATTTACCAATTCGAGGTGGTGTGATGATAGTGTAAGAGAAATCCAACTAATGTTTTGCTTGGGCGGGAAAAAATGAGTGGAAAAAAAATAAAATACGAAAAAAACGAGATTGTTTGAATTTAGAAAAAAGAGACGAAAATAAAAGAAAAAGAGTGAAACTTTGTAGTTTATTTGATTGATGTGATAAAAGAAAAATGTAAATTATTTGGATAATATAATGAATTATTAAAATACTGTTTTAAAATTTAATAAAAATGAATATAATTAAATTTCAAAGATGATTAATTATGAAGTGATTATTTTATAAAATTAAAATAATTTTAAATAGATATTTCAAAATTGAAAATTAATTAATTTAAAGAATTGATTGCATCTACAAATTTTTTTTATACTAATTTAAAAGAAAATAAAGTATAGTAAACAAATTTACAAATAGAAATAGGAAGTACACATTAATTGACAAATATAAAAATTAAAATGTGTAAATAATTAATTTCCATGCTACAAATTTAACATAAAAAATAATTATAAAATATATGTTTATTATAGTGTTCTAAGTAAAGAATTGCATGAAAACATAAATAACAAGAACATGATAAAATAAATCACATATTGTCTTATAGTTTCTAAATTTTTTTCTCCAATTTTATTCGTCCTTTTCCTTCAACTCTATTCATCCTTTGATTGACATTATTTAGTTGCTAGACAACTTTATTCAAACTTAGTTAGAGGTATCCGAATACTACTTTATATTTGGTTTAACATATTAGCATCATAATGAAGATGTGGTTTTGGTCCTTAGAGTCTCACATCTTCATCTTTACTTGCAAGATTTTCTTCCTCGAGATCATGTTATTGGACATGCTTACCTCTGCAATTTGTTATGCCCTTTTAATGTTTGTCATATTCAAATTTTGTAGAGATTTCTCTTCAAACAAATTTGACCACCCCAATGTAGTCTCACTTTCTAAAACCAAGTTAATTCTTGAATATTACAGAATGAGTTATTAAACAATCATAAGACATATACAAACTAATACTCTTACATTTTCTTATATGTGATATCTAACACCTCAAAAATAACATGCATAAAGCTAACATGCTAACATTCTACTAATTATAATTATAATTCATTAACATATAGTAATCCTTTAAATTAAAGTATTTCAAAATTCGACTTTCAGAATTCTACTAACATACAAGTATAAAATATCTTCAAATTGTTTTTCAAATTCAGCTTATGCCTAAAAGCATCACTCATTCCAAGTGATCCTCCATAGATCCATTTGCAACACCATCTGCTCCCGTGTCAAAAACATAATCATTGTAGATAGATATCAAAACACAAGTACAACAAAACAAAGGGTAAGCTAACCAAATTTTTAATAATACTGAGTATTTCAATTCATACACAAAGATTAACACCACTCAAGTCTTTCATTTAGTTACATGCACCATGACAATATAAGACACTGACACACTACAAACTTGACTCTACTTCCAGAAGACTCGTGCATTGAATAGACCTCGAGATATGCGCCTGTCATACATCTCTGCTCTGTGAACCCACACAGCCTCCACACAAATGAATCATTAATCATGTATGACAGGGTTAGTCCCCTTGAGACTTTCTTGACCAGCTATGTTTCAAGCTGTAGTCACCCATTTCAGACCTCCTTCGACTCTCACTACCTAGTAATAATCGTCTATTTCATTCATACTACTAGTAGAGTCAGGATATCAATCGTTCACCTGATCCTTAAACAATGCACTTCCTAACTAACCCAGACACGGGTGTTTTCTTTCCTAAAAACACTATGCCTAGGCCTTGACCAACTTCATCAATACTCTATCAATATCACATCATAACATAGATCTCTACTAATGCATTCATTCACTTTTCAATCTCAATCTCAAAAAATTGAAAGAAATCTCTAAATCATCAATACAATTAAATTTGAATTATCAATTAATCTATCTTATTAAATCCATGCATTGCATTACAAAAGAACCAAACAATCAAACCAGAAAGCCCAATTTTTTTTTTTTTGGTTTTAGCTTGGGCGAAAATCTAGCTTGAGTGAAAATCCCCCTCGCTTGAGCGAGAATCCCCCTCGCTTGAGCGAAAATTCACTCGCTTGGGCGAAAACAGTCAAGAGAGCACACTTGCTCTAGGGTCATTCTCGCCTAGGCGACTATACCCTCGCCTAGGCGAAACTACCTTCGCGCAAGCAAATCACTTCTCGCCTGGGCGAAATTGGACCTGAGAGCACCTCTTAGGTTTCCAAGTGACTTCGCTGGGCGAGATTGGCTAGTCTGGGTGAAAAATGCAGAAAAACCAACAGTATCCACTACCTCAGAGTTAACATGCATGCCTCAGATGACCAAAATAATAAGAATCAACACGCTTATACAATAAATAGTCTACCCCAACACAGAATACCAACTCAACATATCAACATACCATCACGTTCACACAACTATCTCATACATGCAACATTTAATTCAACATTAATTCAACATTTCAGACCTATAGTAAGCTTTACCAAATACAAATTATACAACTACTACAATCATTAACTTCTTTATTCAAGACTTAAATTTGTAAACCAAACAAGCACAGACTTCAAGTTAGCTTCCCTTACCTCAGTGAGTTGCAATTGAAATTCTCTATAACAATCCCAATAGCCTAAGATCTTCAGGAACTCAAATCTGCATCAAAGGACCTCTGATCAACAATCAGACTAACAAACTAGGAAGCTGAGCTCACAGAGGCACCGTCTGATAGCTCAGAGGCCATATGCAAGCTCAGTAAGCAGAGGAAAGCGAAAACCTAAAACTGACTCTAAGGGAAAGGGCAGAAAACAAACTTACTCTATTGGAGATTTTGATCGTGTAGACTTGCTCTGTTATCTGCCACGAGTCCAACGGTGGGCTCTGCTAGAGAAACTGATGGAAGACAGACCAAGTCTTAGAGAGAAGTCAGAGAAAAGGGAGGTCAGGAGTTTTTTGAGAGATGGTGGCTCAAATGAAAATGAGACTTGACTACTAACCTTTCCTATAAATACGTGTTTTTGATATAATAATCAGATATTCATTCCACTTTTACCACTTCTATTCAGACAACAGATTTTCTAAGTTGTTACATGGTAGGACCAATTAATAGGAATGTTATATTCATAGGATGAAAATATAAATTATGCTAACAGTTATGCATAATTATTACCGTGAGCACCCATAATATGAACATATCCAAAATGCAATAGTATGTTCTTAATAGTCAAACTATTGATATTATTACAAGTACGTCCATGTAGTTTGGTCTATTCATTTCGATTAGTGATAGTTAAGGTCTCTAAGGATGTCAACAAGATCAAACTTATGGCCTTAATATGTCAAATTTACTAAATAATCAGGTTTGATACTAATTTTACATACTGATAACACTTATTTTCTTACACCAATCGATCAGTTTTCAATTTGATTATTTTTTGTTTTAGTGATTTACAAATGTTCCAGTTCATATCATTACGACCCTTGAAAAAGAGAAAGAAAAAACTGAAAGTAGAAGAGGGAGTGACAAATAACATACACATAATGTGATATGTTAGACAATCAGTGTTAAAATCCAAAAAGTACTTAACATAATTAAGAACATTATTAATTAGAAAACCAGGCCATGAAAATTCTTGGAAAAACTGAATCTTCAGCTCAGGTTCATCAATTCAATGACGTTTCTAATACTAGTTAATCAGTACAACAAACTTAGAAGGTGAAAAAACATGAGTTACCAATTAGAGAGTAACTCTATAATTGCATTAAGAAACTGCCATTGTTGACAAAACAGCATTTGTTGGTTCTTGTGTCATTGGTTACTTGATGTGTGTAGTGAAACTCAATTTGGAGTCTATGATGAACTGGCATGGATGCTTTTAAGCCTTTCTTGACATCAACCTGAAGCTCTCTTATGGGAATTGCAGCCAAGAAGCTTTTTATGTACTCTTTGCATGACTCCTTGCCTCTACATATCATCCCCTCCCTTCCATCATTGCTCTCATTTGGGGTGACCATGAAAGATTCATCAACTGCATTTTCCTCTGAATCATTTATCTCCACTGCAACGTTCAGAGGTTGTGGCTTTGATGCTTTATTTTCCTTCTTATTCAGTTTCTCAATTTTTGTGCTCCTATCAAATTTCAAGATGTAGGCTTGATTGCACCCTTCATGTAGTCTCTCCCCCAAAGTGTCAATAATGTAGTAAGCATCTTTCTCAACCTTCAGAACAAAAAAATGGTCATTCCAACTTACTATGTACACCAAAGGCTCACTAGCCATGTGAAGTTCCGATGCAGAATGGCTTATTTCCTCCCATATGCTATCAAAGGACATTGCACCATGAAGGAAGTCAAAATCTTCACTCTCAGGTTCCCCTGGAATAAAAAATCCAACGAAGGACTTTTCTGGGACTATAGACACTTGACAGATTTTGGCTTGTAGAACAGTTTCAAGATCAAAGTGTTTATCTGGAAACCTCTTCATGTAGTCCTTGTTCTCACACAGTGTTGTCCATTCTGATGATCCATCTCTAATCAGGCTATCAAATTCACACTTGATAGGCAACAAAAGTTGATTCACTTTCAACCAATCAGCAACAAGAGCAACCAGGACAGCACATGCACTCTCCCCAGCAACATGCTCGCTCCTTTGATCGATTGAAGCGAAAAAGATTTGGGCATGGAGCTTCATCTGCCCATCTCGGCTAATGACCTCTTTCTGCTCCCAACAACCTACAGTGAAAGTGTTCTCCTCGAATTCAGGAACAAATGATTGCATAGTAGAGATACTATCTTGTATTTCATGGCACTGCAAGAAACATGCATGCTTAAATTGCTTCAAAGGTTGTTCCAAAATACGAGTAAAAATGGAACAAGAGAAAGACAAGTTGTGCATCTGATACATACCTTTCCACAAGTGTGATAATCATAAGAGCATAGCAGCCTACGATCATAATCAATATCATCTCCACCCTCTTCTCGATATTGTTTTTTCAGAAGTAGCTCCCCTTTCACCTTGGCAGATCTAAAGTGCAGTTTCCTTTTCCTCCAAGAAAGGATTCGATGTTTTGAGTTGTGATACTCAATCTGATCACATGTATTATAATCCGATTTTTTGCTATTGTAGTGGATCCAGCACTCATCTTTACCATTAATAATTGAACTTGAATATGGTATTATTCCTCCTGCATAGTTCCCAGAGGCCAGAGTCTCATAGCTCAACGAATGTATCTCACAAGAATCCTCCTCATTCTCCTCTGAGTTAATTGCAGCATGGTTATTCAGGGAATCTGCATCAGATGTATACCTATATTCAAAATCCTCGCTTGTGTTGGAACTCCTACCATCACTTCCTTCATCTTTGGAACTTGCTTTCTTGGCCCTTCCAGCTGATACATAATCAACAAATATTTTTACTCTTCTCAGACCTGCTTTGAGTGTAGTGTATTCGTCTTTATTTGTTGAGAGAGCTTCTACAGAACAAGGTAATGAAGGACTACACACTGTTGATCTTTGCACTGCATCCAAATATTCTTGAAGGGCCTCCAGTTTTAGCAAACTAAGAGATAACTGAAAAGAAACACAAATGAAGTTCCATAATTTCTCTTTTTGGATGATGGAAGTAGCTGATTTCTCTTATTCGTTTCAAGGAATTTAAGAGATTTGCGTGGAAAGAAGGAAATGAGAGGGAAGAACATTTATATTTATTATATAATATAATATAAAAAAAATTTTAGCATATGTGAGATTTTCAGCATTAATTAATTATAAAGAAAATTAAAAGGAGAAAAAAGAAAAATAGGAACTAAAGAGAACTTACACAAAGTGAGAGATTAGTAGCATCATTGGTGCCAGGGATCTTCAAAGGAACTACAATTTCAGTGTCTTTATCAACAGCTGCAGGCACGTATTTAGATAAGTTTATTGATGTAACACCAGCTACAGAGGTCCTGATTTTGGAGCCTAACTTCGATACCTAAATCAGTGGAAACAAAGTAGAGAAAATTCAAACTATCATGTCTCAAGGGCTGAAACACTTCAAGAACTAGGGAAGGCACTGTAGTGTTGTTACTGCTTAAAGACCAATAATGAACAAGATATGTATTATATAAGGAAAAAATTCAATGTGCATGGCCAGTTCAAAGTCCACGTATAACGACCAAAAAGGAACTAATATTACTATAATTGAAAAACTAATAAAGAAGATAAGAAACTCACATTGGAGACTGTGAACATAACTTCCCATGGATAAAAGACGTTCTCCTTATGCATAGTAAAGATGCACACATTTCTAAACTCCTGATTCCATTCAACTACTCCTGCATCACCAAGACTCTCTTCTCTTGTGAAATTTCTCTTGATGTTGCGCCTCAATGTGCTCAAGGCAACACCTTTCTCACCCTTCCATTTGGTTTCAACCACCAAGGACCTCACCTCTTCCACTTTCTCCAAACCTCTTGACCCTTTAAGCCTGTGGACAGTGACAACTGCCTCAAATTTCTTGGAAGACAGAGGTGGCCATGGAGGCCAACTCATCATCTTCACCCCCATTGGCTGAAAATTGGAACCTTTTTAAGATTTCAAACCAAGATCAATAAGAGGAGCACTCCGGTGTAGACCAAATTGTGGGGTGGAAAGGAAAAATCTGTTCTGGGGTTACAAGTTAAGCAAAAGTTTGTATCTTTTCAGCAAGGGTTGTGAGTGATTGAGTAAAGTTCACACTGACAAGGTTCTGAAACAGGATGAGAGAGAGGGTTGAAAACTTTTAGAGGGTGAAAGTTTTGGAGAAATTTAGAATATATAAGGTTTTTGTGACAAAGTGACAGCAAGATTCTGAAAATCCAAGGTTAGACACCAGAGACAGGTTGTTCATACACAGTTGGAAATTGGACTGAGTGGAGTCACAGTGTGCCGGCCGCCACTCAAACTCTTTCCACCTAAATTCCAGGAAACTTCTACTAGCCAATCATAATCATCATATGCATTTTCCCAATTTTACAATTTTACTCTTGCTGTAACACCCCAAAAGCAAAATGACAAAACTCATGTTGCAATCTCTTTCTTCCTCATTGTTTATTTCTGTGCAGAAGCTTATGTTTTGATTAACATCTTCTGATTATCATCTGTAGTCAAATTTTATCTAAACATAGTCAAATTTTTCTCCCGATTGAGCTACAAGATTACAACCTCTTGTTTGCTTGTGGTGTGATATGGAACAAGCTTTGAGTTACAAATAGGAAATGTTTTTAAAAACTCTAACAGTTAAGATTTAATATGAAATGATTTTTAAGAAAAAATTAATTCATTTTTTCATAAAGTATAATTACTTTATATATTATATTTTTTTTTTTACAAATTAACTTATGTATAAACTAATTTTCGTTTATATATATCTTTAATTTTTGAAAAAATAATTTCAATTTTCTTCTATTTTTGTTTCTTCAAATAACTCCAAAAATTATGTGCTAAATTTTATTTCAATATATACTTTCTTTTCATTTACGCAAATTTACAACTTATATTCTTCAACAATGCGTGATTATGATTTTTTTAAAAGAAATTCCTTTATTTTGCTTTGGTGTGTTGTGTATGATAGATATTGGAATGGCAACAAAGTTGGAATTATGGTCATTATTAATATTCATAGTTTTGGCTCAATCAATGTACTAGATTTGTGGATTATAAGTTAAACTAATGAACTACTAAGTTCTAAACATGAGAATAAAAACTGTGGAAATATGGAAACGTAACTTTGCAGCAATTATAATATACCCAAAAAGATTTATTCATAATCTGTAATAAACTTAAGAATAAACATTGCCACTTTCATATTTGATGGACTGTTCAAAGTGAGCTGGAAAGGTTACAGAGGCGTCCCCCCAAAGCAAGTAAGAATTCCGCATACTGACTATTTGTGAGCAAACCACGTAGTTGATGTAAAAATTCCTGTCGAAAATCATTCGCCTGTTTAACAACAAACCATGTTAAATGTTAAAGCCTTTCAAACAAATTGTTATTACCACTTTTCTAAAATCAAATACCAAAAAACTTTAGCATGATACACAAAAATTGGATTCAATGCATGCATGCATGCATGCGTTTATTACCTGCTTAAGAAATCTCATTTGTTGTGGGGCAAACGTCAGTTTCAATCCTTTGTCACCTTCTGTTGTTGCATCATGAAGGATTTGGTGAAGTCTCTCCATGCCTTGTGCAAGAGCATCTTCTACTTGTTGACATGATTGTACAAGATTCCAAATATCAGAAAGTTGCTGCTGAGAACACGAATGTTGAAGCTGAGGCACAATAACCTGTTTCCAAGGCAGACATTATGAAGCATGAATATAGTGGTAATTGTTTTCTCTCATCATTTTTTTCCATGCAAGAGCATTTTACGAGACAAGCTTTACCTGAAGCAGTTGAGAAGGGCGAAATCCCCCAATCCACCAAATACCGCGTTCATCTGTTGTGCACCAAGTAGCAGAAGCAACATTGCTGACATCAAAATTTGCAGCACTTGTTTTCATCTCAGAGAGTTCAAAATAGTGCTTCATGACTATGTCTATAAGAAACACTAGTTTTTCATCAACAACTTCATCATTTAAAGCACTCCGTATCTCACAAAGAAGTTTACTATGTTTTTCCAACCAACGTCCATAGTTTGTCACAAATGTTGTGTTTCCTGCGGAATTCTTAACTTCAGTTGGTTTTACACGTGCTGCAACAAATAAAGGAAACAGATAATGATCAAATGAAAGTTTATGTACACTTTAACCAACTATTCTCGTTAATTACATTATTATATTTTATCATGGATTAATCTCATTTTCTGTAAGTTTTCCTTTAAAAACCCACTGGGTTTTGACAAAATTAAAACTTCAGCTTCCAAAAAAATTTAACAGCATTAACTTTATAACTGTTCTTACCATCAATTCTGAAATTTTCTTCTTTAGCATCAACCTCATTCCTTGGCTTATTTGCTAAAACTCTAGTGCCCTGATTGAACTGGTTGGATGAACTCATGATTTTCTTTCAACTGGTAACAGAATGGCAAACAGTTAGCATTCAATTTCATAATGCATTGATGAAAATGGGATGAACAATGCAAGGTGAATATATATATATCAACAAAAGGAAAAAGAGACCACTATTCACAAAGAATGACACCGAGAACAGTGCAACCCTGTTGTCTTTTTTTTTTTCACCTAACACAAACAAAACACCCACTTAACACGACAACATGTATTATTAACCATTTCATGTCATCATACATTTCTTAGATTTATTGAATATTTAGAAATGTACCAACCATTAACCACCGTCTTAGTACACTTTTGGCCTTTCAAACCATCATGGGACAAAAGTACTGATGTGGAAATTCTGTACTCTATCATGATTTTTACACCATTAATTCCATTTTGAGGAGGTAGATTCCCATTCAAACTACTGATGTGGCTCTGTCTCTTTCTCCCCCTTTTTTATTATGTAGGTATCATCCAACGTTGTCTAGATTCTTGAACCGTCACTGAATCTTCTTTTTGCCATTAAATAACTAAAACTTATTAATCTTATCTCACGTGGAGAAAGGAGAACACTATGCTTTTCATAGTTGGCCTCCTTCTTGAGCAAGAAATTGAATTTGGAAATAACAAACAAATAGTGCATATTTTTGACAGAAACTGTTATATCGTACGTGCAATTCTATTTTATTTCACTTGATCAAATGAAAAGAAAGGAAGAAACAAAGGCTTTTTCCTCAGAAAATCAAAAGTTGATGCAGACATTCACCTAAACAGACAGGGCCATATAACCTTGGACAAAAAGTACCAAGTTGTGAGACTTGAAAATAGTTTTACATTGTTGGACACACAATATCTGACAAAAGTAAACAAGGTAAACAATGGTGGAGTAAGTAATACCACATGTTAAATATTTCATAATTAATGTACTAAATAAAGAACATTTTATTGCAAATCGTGCATATCTCTCAAAGCACATAGCCTAGAGTGTTGAAAATGGTATTAAGGACAAACTTGCTTGTGACATGAACTGTTCAGGTCTTTATTTTCTACCAAACTTCCATGTGTAAATGGTGGAATATGACTGAAGATTTCAGAAAGGTGAGTGGATTAGCATTTTCAAACCTTTTTCTCTTTACTGTTACTGACTAGAATAACGTAAATATATAGAGTGTTGAAGAGGTAGTGTAGTGGTTACTCGATTTTGCTTGTGTATTAGGAAAAAAAAAATATATCCTTTGAAAAATTTATCAATAAGATTTTTATAAAATATTATTTACACAAAGTTATTTAATTTAAAATACACATATTTATTTATATTATGTAATAGTTATTTTTAATCGAGTAGTTCAATAATTTAATTGTGGTTGAGCAAGTATATTATAATACATGAAATCATAAACAATCGTAACCTTTAACACTAAAAATAAATAATAAAATATTATTTTAACTATAAATTTTTAACATTCGAAATGTATACAATTTCTAATTCAATTATATATCATAATACTTTAGATGTAAATTTTAAAATATACAAATAAAAAGGTAAATGAACAATCTTGTAAGTTAGTTTTTCATCTTAAAAAGAGGATGTGATATAGACATATTGATTAGCTATGAAATCATTTTTTTTTACTGATTTTGGATAGTTTTTTTTATCAGTTTTTCTTAGATTAATTGGTGAAGTATTGGTCAAAATACTTAATCGTTTCACCAAAATTTTGATTAGAACATTCGCTTTAGTCCACATTTTAGAACACAAGTATGAAAGTATATGAGATGCATATGTAATAGTGAACAAACTTGTTTTTCTTAGAAATAGAATTAAATCTAATTGTTATGGTAAATCATAAACATTAAAATATACAAATAATCTAGTCTTTTAAAAAGTTACATCTTGTTTATGACATATAATTAATATCACGATAACTTTTTATGTAATAATTTTAAAAAATATTAATTAATAAATCTTATTATTAAACTTAAAATATTTTGTTTCAAAAAGTTATATCTTTAATTTCCCCAATTTTATTATTTACTTAAGAAAAGAGTATAGTAATTGTTCCGGAAACAATTATGAAGTTAATAAAAGTGGGACCGACTTAAGGTATCAAACTTCTATTTAACAAATTGATTGATTTCTTGTTATTGTTTCTTCAACTTAGTTGGGGGACACATGAAAAAGAGTTTCGACGATTTAGTATTCGTTCTAATTGAGAGATAAAAAGGATAGTAGTCATACCTTTAGAGGATCTTCTTCTATTTATATGGATGTTATTGAGCTTTTAGTATGCATTAATGACGAGTTTATATCAACTATAATAGAACTTTAAGTGAGTCGAGTTTCATGTTCTCGGAACCACATGCTCTGTGTTGCTCCATGTTCTCAGAACCATATGGCTCCCCTGTTAGCCATTTGAGATGATATGCTCCATTGTCCATATTTTCTTTAATCTTGAAGGTCCCTTTCTAATTAAGTGCTAGCCTGGCTTCAAAAGAACTTTTCCTAGCTTCTCCCGTCATCCGCCATGCGAGATCTCTTTCTTGAAATGACCTTGACTTTATGAGTGTTGTATCTTCTGGCTACTCTTTTCTTGCAAATAAGCCTTGTCTCATAATTCTTCCAACAAATTAAGATTTATTTTTAGATTAGTGTTATTGATATCAAGATCATTCAACCGTTTTTGAATAGTTGGTTCTCCCACTTCGATGGGTAACATGACATTAGTACCATAGGTGAGGTTATAACGAGATTTCCCTGTAGTGGAGCATCTGTAGGCCCACAATGTTTTAGATAATTCTTCTGCACATCTTCCCTTTGCTTTTCCAACCCTCTTTTTTAAATCGTTAATCATCACCTTGTTGGGTGTTTCTCCTTGTCCATTTGTTTGAGAGTGTTCAACAGAGCTAGTGAAATGTTTGATGTCGAGTTCATCATAAAATTCTTAGTCTTCTGTTAGTGAATTGCTTTCCATTGTTGGTTATTATTGCATAAGGCAAACCAAATCTACATATAATTTTCCATGCAAGACTCTTAATATGCTGAGATGTGATCCTTGTAAGTGGTTCAGCTTCGATCCATTACCATTATGAATATTCTCTGTCTAGAAGCTGGTGGAAACGGTCTTATGATGTCCATGACCCATAGGGCAAACAACCATGGGGATATGATGGTCCTCAACTCCGTGGCAGGAATGTGAATGAGATAGTCGTGTTCTTGGCAGATTTTACACCGTTTAACGAATTCAGCACAATCTATTCTCAAAGTCGGCCAGTAATATCATACTTTGAGAACTCAAACCATTGTACGATATCCCGAGTGTAGGCTATAAACTCCGTGGTGAATTTCATTCATAACATATTCAACTTGTTCTTTAGAAATGCATTTTAACAATGGTAAATAATATCCCTATTTGTAAATATCAGTGCCAATTAAGACGAAATGAGAAGCTTTCTTGGCTATGGGTTTATCAAACTGAATAGTATTATTTGGTTTGGCAGTCAAATATTCTATGATTGGTTACATCTAAGTTCACTCTGAGATTTCAGTCATTTGGCATGATTCTCTTTCTCAACATAAGGTTGGTATAAAACTCGACAAATAATGGAGTCGTGATTAGGTCTTTTATCATTAGCCAGTTTGGACAGCGTATCAACTCGAATATTTTGCTCTCGAGAAACATGTTCATGATGATTTCATCAAAGTTCTCCATCTTTTCTTTGGCTTCCTAGTAGTACTTGAGCAGCAATGATTCTTTAACTTGAAATTATCATTTGATATGACTGACCATCAAATGAGAATTTGTCTTACAAATAAGCTTCTTCACTCTCATGTCTTCAGCCAGATTGAGACCGACTATTAGGGTTTCATATTCAACTTGATTATTGGAGGTTTTAAACTTGAGAACGAGGGATTGTTCCACTTTCATATCTCCAAGTCCTTTCAGAACTATGTCTGAGCCACTCCCTCTTTTGCTTGAAGAGCCATCAACATATAGAGTCTACCCATCTTCAATATGAAAGTTGCTTTGAAGCTCAACCACAAAGTCGGCTATGCATTGAGATTTAATTAGTCCTTTTGGTTCATAAATTAAACCAGACTCGGATAGTTCAACAGATGATGTTATCATTCTCCCAGCTAATTCAGGTTTTCTGAGTAGTTTCGAAATTGGACAATCACTTTTCACTACCACTTGATGGCTTTGGAAATATGGATGTAGTAGCCTAGCCGCTTAGATTAATGCCAATACAACTTTTTCTACCATCTGATATCTTGTCTCTACCCCATGGAGAATTCGACTCACAAATTACAATAGTTGTTGACCATCATCTTTTTGAACGAGAGTCACTCCTACGGCCTTTTCTAATACAAAGATATATAATAACAACCTTTTATTGGGCATTAGTTTCTTAGGTATTGGGGGACTCGTCATAAATTTCTTCAAGTTTGAGAAAGCATATTCACATTTTTTTATCCCATTCAAAGCTTTTGGATTTTTTATGAGTTTTATAATGGTCTCGTCTTCTCAGCCAACTTAGGAAGGAACCTGGATAAAGAGGTTAGTTTGTCCATTAACCGTTTGACTTCCTTCACATTACTTGGACTTCTCATGTTTATGATGACTTGACATTTATTAGGGTTGGCTTTAATGCCTCTAGATGTCAATACAAAGCCCAAGAAATTTCCTCCTTCCACACCAAAAGTGCACTTTTCCAAGTTTAACCTCCTTTGATACCTTCGAAGCTACTCAAAGATCTCGACCAAGTCGGTTATATGTTGTTCAATTGTATCAGATTTGATAATCATATCATTTATATAAACCTCCACATTGCTACCAATTTGATCTCATAAAACGGTGTTCACAAGTCGTTGATACGTCACGCCATCATTTTTTAAGCCAAAAGGCGTAACATTGTAACAATAATTGGTGGAATCAATAATAAAAGCAGTATATTGAGATTTGGTTATACCCAGAGTACGTGTCTAGGAAGCTAAGCATACGGATGACCAGAGGCTCCATCAACTAGTCAATCAATGTTGAGAGTGGGCAAGCATCTTTAGGACATGCCTTGTTCAGATCAGTATAATCCACGCACATTCTCCACTTCTTATTGGATTTTTTTTACTAGGAAAATATTAGCCAACCAAGTTGTATAATGAACTTCTCGAATAAACTCAACTTTGAGTAACTTGTCTATTTCTGCCTCTGCTGTTATTCTTCTCCTCTCCCATCTTTCTCTTTTTTTGAGCATCTGGTCGAGCATTCTTGTGAACAGATAGCTTGTGACAAACTATACGAGGATCAACCCCAAGAGTATCAACAGTTCTCCATGCCAACACATCTCGGTTCTTTGTTAAGGCTTATTAGTTTATCTTCCACTTCTTTAGATATTTGTTCCCCTATTTTCACAACTTGTTCTTCCTTACAATCCTACATGGTTTAGTTAGTTCTCTTGGTTTGATTTGATCCCCTTCATAGAGTCGAGGATCAAGGTCTGTCATGGCCACTAGGTTTTCGCTCTTGCTTTTATAGAATACCCACTTAGGTTGTGGTTTTAGACTAGTCATATAGCATTCTCTGGCTGTCTTTGTAGATCTTGATCACATTTCTATCTTCCGAGGTGAATTTCATTGCCAAATGAGGGGTTGATACTATGACTCCCAAAGCGTTTAAGGAGGGTTTTCCGAGTAGTAGATTATACGAAGTGTGGGCATCAACCACCAGGTAATGAATTTTAATGGTTTTACTACCGTCATTTCCAATAAACCGAGTTCTCAACTCAATGTATCCCTTCACATCAACTCTCTCCCTCGAACCCTACTATCTAGTCATGGTATCGTTTTAGGAGATCATCAGAAAAGCCTAAACACTAGAATGTTTTCCAGTGAAGAATATCTATTGAGCTACCTTAATCAATTAGGATTTTCATGATTGCAAAATCAAATATTTCAATTGTGATCACCGTGGGATCGTCTTGATCAGGATCAAATGCTTGAAATTCTTCATCAGTGAAAGTAATGCTTGGAATGGTACAACGAGGTTTATTTAGCATTGTGTTTACAAATTTAACTGTTTTGAGATGTTTTTTCCTTGACGATGTAGGACTTCCTCCACTAGCAAACCATACTGCAATGGTATTTATGACCCCTCTCAATGGGGGATCTTGACCATGACTTTTATCTCTGCTATCTCTTCTTTTCCACCTTTCTGGACTTGTCGTTTATCATCTTGTTCATTCCGATCACGCTTCTCGAAATTCTTTCGTATGGATTGCTTGAGATGTCCTGCCTAAATGAGTTCTTTTATTTTATTTTTCAAGGCTAGACATTCCTCAATCATGTGTCCATAATTGCCATGAAACCTGCAATATTTATCTATATCTGCATTAGGTGGGGTAAAGATTCTTTTTCGCTGATGCCATCAGGTTATTATTGAAGGTTTCTTAAAGGATCTGAGATCATTCTACGTTCAGAGGGTTATACTACTCAAACCGAGGTCCTCGAGGTACATTCTTTAGTTTTTGATTTTGTTTGGAAAACCGACTACGATCAGTATGATTCTCTTGTGTGGATTTTTGTGCATCTTCTTCCCTTAACTGCTTTCTAAACTCATCTAACTCTTCTAGCTCCATATATTTGGCAGCTCTTCTTCTCAACTCATCCAAACTGGCAACAGGTTTCTTGCATAAACTGTCAGAGAACAGTCTTGGTCTTAAAGCAATAATCAAATGATGTAGAACAACTTCTAAGCTCAGATTCTTAATCTTGAATGTCATTCTCCTGTATAATATTTACAAACGCCAGAGAAGTCAACTAGTGAAGTCGGCTAGTAGTAAATTGTGCTTCAAACTTGGAGGTAAGAGTTTGGATGCAAATGATTGAGTTCTGAGGCAACTTGGTAAACCAACTTCATGCAGAACCTTTCAAAGAAGTAGGAAATACTTGGTAGAGTATTGCATCTTCAAGTATGTATAAGCCAACTTAGGTAATGTACGTGTCAAGATACTCATCAGGATCAATGGTTCAATCAGATAAATAAAAAATAATAATTCTTCCAATTCGGTGGAAGAGAAACTTCATTGCGTCATCAGTTAAAAGATGGCGCGCGAGATGTACTGGATGGAGTAATAGTTAATGATTTGCTATGGGTCACATAATGGCTTTGTGTGGGTCTAATTGCTGCATCAAATTCCTCTTGAAGTGGATTAGTCAATTCCTCTTTTTCAGCTAACTCTCTTTTATTTTTTATTTTATTGTTTTAAATTCTCTACCTCTTCCCCACTCCTCCTTTTCAGATATTCCAGCTCTTGTCTCATCTTCATTGTCTCATCTTCATTAACATTGGAATGGGGTCAATATGATTATCTGCCATAGTGGATGAGGTTTGTTCGTTACTAGTGCCTTTGCACGTGTTTACCATTATATTTGAAGATAGTCGGACTCCACGGTAGACGTAAAAAATGTTCCTGAAAACAATTATGAAATTAATATAAGACTGAAAAGTGGGATTGACTTAGGTTATCATACTTTTTCTCGATGAATTGATTGACTCTTTGTTCTTCAAATTGGCTGAGGGATACCTACCAAAAAGACTCTGACAATCAAGTCAATATTTATTCTAGTTAAGAGATAAAAAGAAACAATGGTCTTACCTTCGAAGGTCTTCTTCTAGAGGTGTTATTAAACTAGTAAAGCCCATAACTATTATATCTTTAAAAATAAAATTACTCTTGTAACAACCTAGAAAATCTGTCATCTGAGTAGAAGTGGTAAAAGTGAAATGAGCATTTGATTATTATATTATTAAACTGAAAACATGTATTTATAGGAAAAGTTAGTAATCAAGTCTCATTCCTATTTGAGTCACCATCTCTCTAAAACCTTGACCTCCCTCTTCTCTGACTTCTCTCTAAGATTTCGCGTTTGTCTTCCATCAGTTTCTCGAGTGAAGCCCACCTTTGGACTCGTGGCGGAGAATAGAGCAAGTCTACTCGATTAGAATCTCCAATAGAGTAAGTTCGTTTTCTGCCCCTTCCTTTAGAGTCAGTTTTAGGTTTTCGCTTTTCTTTGCTTACTGAGCTTGCATGTGGCCTCTGAGCCATCAGACAGTGCCTCTGTGAGCTCAGCTTCCTAGTCTGTTAGTCTGATCATTGATCAGAGGTACTTTGACGCAAATTCGAGTTCCTGAGGACCTTAGGCTATTGGGATTGTTATAGAGAATTCAACTGCAATTCAGGTAAGGGAAGCTAACCTTAGTGTTTGTTTTGTTTATAAATTTAAGTCTTGAATAGAGAAGTTAATGATTGTAGTAGTTGTACAGTTTGTATCTGGTACAGTTTCTTGCACGTCTGAAATGTTGGATTAATGTTGAATTGAATGTTGCATATATGAGATAGTTGTGTGAAAATTGATGGTATGTTGATATGTTGAATAGATAATTTGTGTTAGGGTAGATAATTCATCGTGTGTGTGGCTTGATTTTCACCCAATTTAGTCATCTGAGGCATGCATGGTAACTCTGATGTAGAGCATATTGCTTGTTTTTCTGCATTTTTCGCTCAGGCTAGGCAATCTAGCCTAAGCGAAGTCGCTTGGAAACCTGAGAGCTGCTCTCAGGTCCAATTTCGCCCAGATGAGAGGTGTTTCGCCCTGGTGAGAAAGTATTTTCGCCCAAGTGAAGGTATGGTCGCCAAGGCGAAAATACCCTTGCTCTCTGGACCAATTTCGCTCAAGCGAGAAGATTTTCACTCAAGCGAGAGGGATTCTCGCTCAAGCTAGAAATTTTTGCTTGGACTTTCTGTTTTGATTGATTAATTCTTTGGTAATGCAATGTATGGATTTAACAAGATAGATTAATTGATAATTATAATTTAGGAATTTTTTTCATTTTTTTTAGATTGAGATTGAAAATTGAATGAATGAATTAGTAGAGATCTATGGTATGATGTGATATTGATAGAGTGTTGATGAAGTTGGTCAAGGCCTAGGCATAGTGTTTTCAGGAAAGAAAACACCTGTGTCTGGGTTAGTTAGAAAGTGCATTGTCTAAGGATCGGGTGAACGATTGATATCCTGACTCTACTAGTAGTATGAATCAAATAGATGTACTAGGTGGTGAGAGTCGAATGAGGTCTGAACTGGGTGACTGCAGCTTGAAACATAGCTGGTCAGAAAAGTCTCATGGGGACTAACATTGTCATATATGATTGATGATTCATTTGTGTGGTGGCTGTGTGGGTTCACAGTGTAGAGATGTATGGCAGGTGCATATCTCGAGGTCTATTCAATGCACGAGTCTTCCGGAAGTAGAGTCAAGTTTGTAATGTGTCAGTGTCTTATATTGTGTTGGTACATGTAACTGAATGAAAGATTTGAGTGGTGTTAATATTTGTGTTTTGAATTGAAATACTCAAGTATTATTAAAAATTTAGTTAGCTTACCCTTTGTTTTGTTGTACTTGTGTTTTTGATATCTGTCTGCACTGATCGTGTTTTTGACACGGGAGCAGATGGCGTTGCAGATGGGTCTGTGGAGGATCATTTGGAATGAGTGGTGCTTTTAGGCATAAGCTAAATTTGAAAAACAATTGAGAAATATTTTGTAATTATGTTTTAGTAGAATTCTAAAAATAGAATTTTTAAATACTTTAGTTTAAAGAATTACTGTATGTTGGTATGTTGATGAATCTTAATAATGATTAGTAAAATGCTTACCTTTATACATGTTACTTTTGGAGTGTTATAACTCTTAAATACTTTAGTTAAACACCTAATCATAAGCTTAATATTTACAATCTTCAAACAAATCTCATACTCTTTTCGAGAAGAGAAGTCGACCTCTTCAAATTCTCTAAATTATCTATTATTATGGTACCCTAATGATATAAGTACTCCTTCTACAAGACCAAACATTTTGTGATTAGTTAATGAAAATGAAAGGGAATTTTTATTTATTAATTTTAAATTTTTTATAATATATAATTTAAATAAATAATTAATTTCATTTTGATAAAAAAAATAATAAAAACAAAAAATTTCTGTGAAATTATTTTTTATTATTATACTTTTGTAATCTGTTTCTTTATTTTCATCTCCTCCTTTATTTGTTTGAATATAAAATTCGTTACCCTTAATTTTTCTTTCATTCACTCAGTAGTGTAGTTTTTTTTATTATTATTTCTATTTTATCGAGTTTTTCTTCTGTTTTCTTTCCTTTCCATTTTTGATATGCTTAGGTGAATAGAAACCTGGAACCCTGTCTCTGTGGGGCTTCTACATTTTGTTGCGCATTTCTCTGTTCAGTTCTACTGCGGAGTTCGAATATTCGAGAGAAGCTATGACCCAGACGAACTTCAATTTCTTTTTAGTAACATTTTAAGGTTCTTCTACTATTTCCTATTTTTAATTCTCCACTTCAATTATTCAAATCTCACATGCCCATTTCGATATTCTGTTACTTTTCATTGATCCATGCTGATTATACATCTGTGTCACAATTGAAAAATTAGAGTATAATAATGCATATAGCTGTTAGCCTCTCTCTGTGTGTGTAATTTTCCAATTTATGCTTAACTTTAAAGAATCTCTTAACCAATTGTTGCATTTTTTAGCTTATGTTGAGGGATTTGACAGACAAGCCATAGCTACCCACGATAATCAGCATTGCTTACCATGTAGTATAGTTGGATGCTTTTAGAATTTCCCATATCATGTGATGGCTCCATTTTCGAGTGTTTGGTTTAAGGTGGGATATTATGTAATTTATAATTGGTTATCTCTTTTGTTTTGTTGTTTTTCAAAATCAGGAAAATATTAAACTTTGATGATTATCAGTTGTTTTCTTCTTTATATGGTCTTGTCAAGGTTTCAAAACACCATTTGCGACCATGATTTCGTCTTGCAACATCATGGATTTTTGGTTTTCTGTGACCGCAATTTCCTGCAATATTGAGAATTGTAATGAAGCTGCAGCCATAATTTAAAACCTTAATTTTTATAATAATTCCACAACTGTTTTGCGATTATATTATGTTGTAATCTTGTATGCTTGTGGTTTCGCCCAAGACCAATACATTAATACCACTATCATTGAGATTTTATCCATTTTATAATCACTTTTTTTACCTCTTTGGACAGAAATGATGTATTTTCAGTCTGCTTTGTTTCTAGAATTTGAGTGAGCATGCTTGTTAGAGAAGCGGGAATGATTAAAGGAGCATATTCAGTTGATGTTCGGATCATTCCGTAAGTTTATCTCAAGTACAGAACATTTTCACCAAGAATGCAGAATACTTCTGTAAGAAATTATCTCCAAATCCAGCCATACTTCTTTTCTGCCGGTAATGAGACTTCAAGGGCCGAGGTGCATTTGCCAAGGGATGGATATGGATTAAATGTGAATGGTTTGCCTATCCCTGCAAATAATGAAGGCAAGTATACTACTTACTGGTGCAGCTTATTTACTCCATACGTCCTTGAGATCATGAAGTTTTATTCTGTATCATGATAGTTTATGACTGGGTGTTTAACTTCCCTCGTTGATTCTTGAAATATTTGTTGATGTGTAACTGTGGTTTAATAGATTTTGGATGTGATAGACTTTGGAAGAATGGGCTGTAAGTGCATGCTAGGAAACATTTGGCAGTGCTGGATTTGTAATTGTTAGAATTGGTTTAGAATAGGCTAAATAAGATTTATTCAAAAGTTATTTTGGGTAGTACCTATCTGTACCTGTACCTAGGATTACTTGTCTTTTACTTTTTCCTTTCTCATCATTGTATCACAAATCTGCTGCATATAAATATGACTACTTAAGGGAGACCTTTTCAAGCTCTCAAAATATACTCTCTTTTTCTTTATTTTCTCAAGTGTAATGATGTACGAACCAGATATTTTATGATGAATGAAATTTTTTTTAATGCATTACTTTTTGCTTTATGTACAAACACCAGAATATTCCTTGAATAGTTACATGTTAGGAGTTTCACATTGGTAAAATAAGAAGCTCCTTGCATTACTTGAGTCCTCAGATTCTCTCACGTAATAGACTAGTTGTGATGAATTCAAGTGTAGAGCTTAGAGTCTCACATTGAGTGGAGATGTGCTAGATAAGCAATATACAAGGAGAAAAACTCACAAACTTATTGTCTTAAGATTTTGGGTTGTAAATGGTATCAAGTCTTTTATATGGGAGAACTCGTGACTCATTAAATCCAAATCTTCCTAGTATTTCTACTTGAAGTACCCAACTCTACTCTTTTAGGTTACCTCATGTATTTTAATCCTTCAAATTGGTACTTTCATTGAGAGTTGAGGTACAAAATTGACTGCTTATAGGTTGGATTAAGGTGCACTACAAAATACAGTTGAAGTCGTCAAAGAGAGAAGGACTACTATGGGGTCAATGTTGATAATTTGGATTCTGCTCTTGTAATTACTCCTAATATTATACTTTTTTGCTAAAAGGCAGCAGTGTGAAGTCCTGTGACAAAGGCATAGCTTACGGATAGAGTAGTATTAGTAGTTGCCATTTTAAAAAATGTATTTCAAGGTTTTAGAATTTAACTTTGTATCTTGAATTTGTACTACCTTACATTGTTAGAAATAAATTGCTTTGAACTACGGCTTGATATTTGTCATCATTTAGTTCTCTAATATTTTGTATCTTGCCACGCATTAATTTTTCGGTTTCATTGATGGGTCGTGAGTATCTGATTCGTTTTCAGTATTTAATATTAGGTTTCAATGTGGTATGATTATAGCAATTTTTTACAAACGATTGCAAAATAGATGTCTTACAAGTTTAGAATTCAAATTATATGATACAGATGCAGGGAATAATTCGATAAACAACTACAACCCGGATGAAACGATTTGGGACATGAAATTCAGTCGGATGAACCACGCCGATGAAGTAATGGACCAGCCTCATGAGCAAAACAAGGGAATTGCATATGAAGAAAGCACACCTCCAGCAACCTATGAGGGTCTTGAACACAAATTTTTTTGTGAAATCATGAAATTAACTAGGGAGAGAAGTGATGCTGAGGATGCAGAATTTGCTCGGCACAAGGAGGTCAGTAATTAGTAGAATTAGTATTTGTGAGCAATACATAGAATAATTTATATTAAATTTATGGTGTTAGATATAAAATTTATTTGTGTGCCTTCACTAAACTTTATCTTTTGGGTTAGTTGGTTCATGACATATAGAAACATTATGCTTTCTTCGTAAAATTAAGATTTTATTGTGTTAAATAATATTAGAATTATGAATGCATAGTCTACCCTTTACATATTAAGGGGGAAAATTCAATTATAAAATACTGAGGATATAACGTAAGTAGGGGGTGTTAGTTAGGGGACTGCCTACCGCTTCAATTAATAATATTTATGTAATTTTTATTTATTTATCAATGTAACTTGCTATTTTTCTTTTTGTGACATATTATGGTTCTATTTTATTAGTTTACAGCTTTGCATAATTTATGTAATTTCATGCTAATTTCTTATTTAATGTAATGTTAAAAAAATATATTTTTAATTGTTATCAGTTCGACTACAATTCAACCATGGTGGGCTAAACCATGAACTTGTCTTTCTAACAGTTTAATGACCTGTTCAGTTTTAAAACATTGGAGGTAATTTTAAATTTTTCATGTTGTGCTTTTTTTATATTTTTATGTCTGATTCGTAACTATGATGGTGTAATCAGTACCTTGAAGTCACATGATTTAAAATAACAGAAAATAGGAGGCAAATTGTTCTTTTAAAAAAGCAGCAGGCTTAGAAGTTAGAAAATTATATAATATACAGAAGGCCATGTTCTGCTTTCTTTATTCAGGTGATAGTGGTTTGATTCAGTGCAATTAGCATTTTCTTGCATTTCAATATAGACAAATTTGGGACCAAAGAGTTTTATTAGAGACGTTTTAGCGTGGAGCAATAGAGCCTATGGGTATTCTTCAGGGAACTGAAGCTAAAGAGTTTTTCTGCCTTTATAACAATTGTTTAACTGAAATGTGTAGGATTCTGGCATAACAGTTTTGCATAGTGAATCTCTATGGAGGGTAAGAAAATTCAAAATGAAACAAAATATTATATGATTTGTATAATTGAAGACCATCAACAAACTAGTAAGGAATGATGATTTTATAAATGAGAAGCAGGCATAAAAAGCAATTGGATAGACTGGATTTTTTTGTCCAATCCAAGTAAGCTAGAGAAGACATACAATTGGGTGAAGAACAAAGTCATTCACCTTTTTTATGGTGTTATTTTGAATGAGGGAGCTTTCAGTTTTTGGCTTTTCGCTGATCTTGTCGGGGATATGACCACTACTTGTGAATCTTCTCGTAGGGCCATTCTGTTTATACACATTATTACATATCCCACTTGATACTATGAAATGAAAAGATTGTCATGTTTATATCATCAGTTGATGAAGTGAACATAGATCGAGTTAGGTAAAACATTTTTTTATTAAACCAACTCAAGCTTTGTTGTTTTGCTTGTTTGAAAATTCTTGGTGGCATATTATCTGACTATTTCAAACTTAATGCATATTGTTGTGGCAGAGAATCCTTGAGATAAACACGGAGTACCAGGAAAAACTATCTTCACTTAGAGCTCTACAAGCAACTCAGCGAGAAGAGTTTCTCCGGAAGGAATTACATGCAAGAGTTAATCAGAATCATGAAGGTAGAAGAAACCACTACCCCAACATGAATGTGGCAGATGCCTATGGCTACGTGTGTCCTCCAATACTCAGTGATGGAGAAGCAATTGGTAGTAGGTTCCATGGAGCTATTGAGTATAAGCATGATGGGGAAGGAACCCTGCGTTCTTCAAGAGGGAGAAGTCGAGGAAGTGAGGGAAAGGTTCCTCTGCCCCCTGGTCGTGTTTACAATAACAGTGCTGTGTATCACTAACTACACCTAATTATAATGGAATGGAGACTACTGCTAACTTCCTAATCCTACTTCATCCTCGTTCACTTGAGTGAGAATCAAACATCCTTGCTGTGGTAGCAAATTGTGCAAAAAGGTTACAATATATTATTCATGCTTATTCATAATAACATTCATTTTCATTTTGATTCCTATATGGAAAAGGCTTTTAAAAACTAGTCCATGTACATGCAATTGATTTTAACATTGTCCCGCAGGGGATTGTTGTTTTAAGATCCTGAGAATTGCATGCAACTTATTATGGTCTATAGGGACTTAATTCGTAGAACAAAAACAAATTACATAAGGAGGACCTAATTGCATGCAAGGAGCTGTCATGTATAGAGATTAAAAATATGGCATTCATAATCTGTTGTATGACAATTTCAACAGAATTAATAACAGATAATGGGGAACTATTTGAAAGCAATTGTTTGACTACATTGAAAATTCTTTTATTTAGGGAATTAATCGAAAAACAATAGAGATTAAACACAAAAATAAAATAAAAGTGTTTTGGTATTGGTAAACTTATACATCACTGCATGATTTAGTATTATTCGGAAAATGTTTAAGGTGCAAGGGGACAAGGACATTGCATCTCTTCATTACCGTTTTCTTTTTAGTTTAAAGTCTCAACATTGCTGCAAACGATAACAGAGTATTCACATTTTATCGAAGAGGAAAATAAATTGTTTGGAAGGCCTGAGAAAGTCGGAAAGCATCGTGTTACTTTATAAACTGCCGAAATAATAAAATTATAGTACATCTATCTATTATTGTTGTTAACAAATATAAGAGGTTTGTTTAATCAAATTATTTTTATTATATATTTACTTTTACCTTTTTTTAAATACGAAATAGTAAAACATTTTTCACAATTTATTCAAAATTTTAGAAGAAAATAAAATTAAAAAAAAAAAGTAAACAAAAGATTATCTCACATTAAACTGTCATTCAGGATTCGACACAAGGTCGTGCTCGTCACAAACAGCTTAATGGATGATTTACAAGCTTTTATAAATTTCCAATCTATGGTATTGGTAGACCTGTAACTCTGCAACAAGACAGCTTGGATTTCTGAATGTTCCTCATTTGCACGGGTTTTTATCTTGTTTACTTGTGCCAAAAGCATTACTTACTCTGTCTTGAATTTTATCCGTTTCTAAACAATAAATAAATAATCATTTTATTAAAATATATGGCAAACAGCAGTAATAATCATTTCACAGATTGCTCCCTGGAACTGTGAAGGAACCATCTAAAGCTATACATTGACTCTAATTCTGGCTATATTACAAGTAGCAAGGATACAGCCATTTTTGTGAATATCATCACAACTGGTCAAATTATGGACTCTGATCTAAAACCATAACTAGTACAGCACAAAATGTTTCTTCATATCATATACTATTACAAAATTGAGTATGGAAGGGCAAAGAAGACTGAGAAGCTTGTATTTGCTGATTACCAATAGCAAATGTTGTCCAGAATGCCAAGTGAGCAGCAATAACCGGTAATCACTTTCAGAACTTACTTATTGCATAACATGTGTAGCCCCGAGCACTGACAGAAGGCAACCATTTTCATAAACAATGGTCCTACTTTCGCTGTTTGCGTTTAACTTTCACAATTTTTCGACCAGATTTGTCACCACCACCTATGCCCAATGAGAAACTCCCTCCTAGACTGGCAGAAATCTGAAAAGAAGGCTTCTGTGGAGCAATATTCTGTTGACTACCAAACTGGAAAGGACTGGCTCCTGGCGAAGTTGATGCTCCAAATACAAAATTCGATTGAGGTGGGGCAGGTTGCTGACCAAATACAGAAGAGGCTGGTGGAGTTCCTTGAACTGTATCGTCAGCCATACCATCTTCCATACTCATCTGATTATTAACAGGAGCTGAGCCAAGTGCAAAGGCGGGGGGAGTAGGACTTCCAAAAGCATGCTGTGTGGATGCTGCAGCTGAAGTAAATGAAAATTGAGGAGTTGATGCACTGGAGGTAGATAAAAACATTGTCGTTGAACTGGCAGAAGCAGTGGATGTTCCAAGGGAAAATCCAGATGAAGATAAAGATGACGAACTAAATGTGGAACCAAATGGAGACTTGCTGGGCTGCCAACTAGACCCAAAAGGAGTAGAACTTGTACTAGTATTGGAGCTAAAGGAGTTTACTGCTGAACTGGAAGCTGAGGTGCTAAGTCCAAAAGTTGTGCCAGAATTGAAAACATTTGTGGCAGGACTAGAAGGCAACAATGAACTCCCAGAAGAAAAAGCAGGGCTGGATGAAGGAGAGGAAAAACTGCTCAAAGAAAAAGTTGTGTTCCCAGTTAACCCATATGACCGGGAAGACGTAGATGAACCAAATGGAACTGACTGGGTCTGAGTACAGGCTTCTAACCCACTAGAAGTAGAAGCCTGGGCACCAAGCACAGAACCACTACTAGCACCAACAACAGAACTGGACTGGCTATTTACAGTTTTGGTTGCCGAAGAGCTGAAGCCAAAAATACTATTCCCTGCAGATGAACTACTTAAGGCAGAGCTGCTAAGACTACCAACTCCTGCATCCTGACTGCTTTTAGTTTCCAGCGGTTCTAAACCAGAAGATGATACAGGTAAACCTGCTGATGGGACAGGAGAGGATCCAAATTTGAAAATGGAAGTTGTCGGACATGAAGATGCCACCACTATAGAAGAACTGCTATTACTTGATGCAATTGTGGCAGGCGTCATAGTTGCCATGCTACTGCCATTAGAATCTGCGATGGCACTGATGCCACTGATTTTGGCAGCAGATAAACTGCTGAATATATTCTGACCGGTAAAATTAAGAGATACAGGGGGTGGCAAAGAAGAAAAAGAAGGGCTTGCAAGAGACCCATTATTTTGATTTGAATTGTGGCCAAAATTGAATATACTACTCTTTGATGCTGCAGATGAATTAGCAAATTCTGATGCCCTAACAGAAGATCCAGTATCGTTAGTAGTCTCAGCATTACCATTATCATATTCACGAGCTTTTGGCATAGAATCAGTTGCACCAGCAACAGCAGTTGTGCTGCACATGAAGGGAACACATTCAGCACATCAATCAACGTAGTACTTTACTGAATACTATATGACGCCAAATATTATTTCTCCAGTTTCAATTTTCCAATGCAAAACAAAAAAAAAAAAAAAAAAAAAAAAAAAAAAAAAAGGAGCTATAACAACAATTATGACGTCCCACAAATCACACAAGAATTTTCTCAGTGGTTGAAGGCTGTAAAGGGGAATGGATTATGAGGTGATGCAAGTGAGTTAAGGAGAGGAATAAGAATCTAATGATTCAAATGTAAAGGGGCATGGTTCGACTGAGAGGAACAGACATAGTTTTCTACATGGCTGGGAGCTAAAGCTAAGCTTTTCCCTTTCTGTTTTTCTGTATATTGACCAGAATGCTATTTCAAATGAAACCAAAGAAATCCAGAATTTTGGCGAGAATATTTACTCATCAAATAGAAATGTCATCAACATAGTCAAAACAAAAGGTGCTGACAGCATTCAAAAGTCATATGATACAAATTACACCAGAGTCAAAAGCAGAAAACAAGTTGAGGCAAAAACCCATATAAATAATATCTATAACTCAAAAGGCAGCAGTATCTATAGCTGTTGTTGATACAATTGGTAAAAAATAATGAGAGAAAAGTAAAGGAAGAACAAACAAACCCCACAAAACAGCCTAGATGTTTAAAGAATTGTGTTGAGGTTTGTTCAAAACCACAATAAATTATATAGACTAACCTGATTGAACTTCCCAGGTTTGAGTCAGAAGAAACAAATTTCAGGAAAGAGGGTTCAGCACCAACTGATTGTGAAGCCGTGAATGGCATCGGTGGAACCTTGTGGACATTTTTATTGGAGCCAAATTCCACCAATGGAGCATCAGCAACATGATTATTTGATGAAACAACATTTTCCAACCCAAATGTAGGACCTGATCTGGTTATCTCCTTTGGTGGAGCACTAGGAGCTGTGAACTCTCTTGACGAAACCACTTTATCCCCGGAAATAAACAAGGGAGGTTTAGCAATTGATCCGTTTGGTGTAGCCTTAACTGGCTTGTAGGTTGCATCAAGGATAGATGATGTTGTAAAGATAGATGTATCAACTTTCTCACCAACCTTATTAGATGATTTATAGGCTGTTCCAATATGAGCCTTACCATCTATGCTAGAAGTCTTAGGTGGCATTATTAGAGATATTGCTGATGGATTCTCCGGTGCAATTGCTTCAGTACCAGAATTAGTTTCCCCGATCACAGCAGTGGAGCCTGTCATTTCTTTTTCGAGAGGAGAAAAAGAAGAGACAGTTACAGTTGGATAAGCATCATCGTCCAGATCCAGAAAATCCTTTTATAATAAGAGAACAAGAAAAGAACCAAATTAAATATTATCTAGGACAGAAACTGCTGAATGGAAGCAGCAGATTGATATATGCAACATGCCAACAAAAAAGGTTAGTCATGTGGATATTCCTACTTAGCCAATGTAAAACTACCCAAAGATAACGTTTTAATCATAAATCAGAAACCAGACAAATGGATAGCTATAAAAAAGTCTCATACCTCATGGGCACTCATACGGAATGCCCTCTTCTTTTGTGGCAGATCAGAAACAGATTTTATCATAAAAGAATCCCCAGATTTTGTACTACACAAGACTTGATTACTTGGGTTTGTAGCATCTGCAGTTGTTACGAGTGGAAGAAATCCATCGGTAGGAGCAACAAGCTTCAATGGACCATTTTCAACCTTGTCTTTCTGAGAATTTAACTTCTGATTCTGAGCACCACCTGACAAATTTCCAAATGGACCATTTAAGTTATTACCATGCACATTGTCCAGCAATTTTGACGAATCTACAATTTCTATACTTCGAAGAGCCTGTCCACGTAGCATGGAAGGTGACAACTTTGTTGGTGAATTATCATTGACAATTGTTAGCCTTGATTCAGATGATTTTTCTTTGGGATAAACCAACTTATCCAGTTGCTGCTGTATTTTTGAAGCCATTTCACTGGATTTTGAGGGCAAAGGGGGGGAGCTCAAATTAGGCATAATGTCATCTACATTTTGTTTGGATAATTTCATATGGCTATGCTTAACTTCATTCAGCTGAATCGGCTTCTGCATGGAAGACCCTTGCTGTGAAGCATCTACAACCATTTGATTCCTATCTGCGTACAAAGAGCTACCAGAAATAAGTGAGCTTGAGCCTTCAGAATATAGAAGATTAGACTTCTGACGAATTCGACGAACAGGACCAACAGATCCTATGTCATTATCCAAAACTGAACTTCTACGTTTTACTGCCTGCAAAAATATGAAAAACACAACACGAGAATTTATTAACCTATCTAAAATATAGACTGAAAGAAAAGACATATAACTCACAAGTACTCATACCCCAGGTTTAGATCCAGAAAGCACATCATGATCCAATGCAGAACGACTTGAAGATGATGGCTCACCTTCAACAGCATGCTCACCACCCTGTAAAACAGTAACCACATCATAAAATTGATCCTAGAAACATTATTATCCAAAATGTTATTCAGAACAAACCTTGAGTGTGGATGCCGGATAAATTCTGGCATATGGTGTTCGAGCCATATTATATATTGCAGATCTTCCACGAGATCTTGAGGTCATAAAACCATTTTCATGAACTGCAGCATATTTAGTAGTCCTTGGCACAATGGTCATAATAGGGGATTTAAGAGGAAAATTTTCCCTGTTTACAAGAGTTGAATCCTCCCAGAGTGCAGATGTTTGCACACCTAAAATTGAAGAGGATACCTTGTCATGCCTGCTACCCATGTAAGACTTTGCAAGCTCCGCAGGTGAAGTGACATCTTCAACAGGAAACTAGGGACAATAGAAAACAATCTGAGATAGAGCACAAAGAGAACAGTAATTTCAAATCCATGAATACAGCCAAACATATATGTAAAGTAAGACGATGAAGGCATGTTCTCATACACTTGAAATATCATGTGGGGTTACAATAACAGTATTTTCAATCCCATTTTCTAGTGCAGGTGTTTTAGGATGTTCCTTTTGTCCACTCAGCAGCATTGGTTCTGAGGGAACCACATTTGTCCCCTTCTCTTCTTCCCTAACTGGAGCATCCACAGTTCTAGAACGCATAAGTGCCATCAAATAATCAATCTCAGATCTGTGGAATAACAGACAATATCAACACATAATCAAAGAAAAAAAAATATCACAAGAGGTATACAATTATCAAAGTAACTCATAATTGCATGAACTGGTTACAGACAACAGGAAGAAGTAAAATCAAAATTGACAGCAACATGAGCTTCACAAAACATAAAAATTAACATATTAAGTAAAAGTTTCACAAAGTAACAATAAATATATGAGAAAGTGGATTACAGGCAATGTGAAGAGAAGCTTGGTTGTCACAAATAAATTTTATCTCCCCAAACAACTCCTAGTTTTAAATATTTTAAGTGATTGCTTAAGCCATCTTATTTCACATATTGCAGCTACCATGGCCCATCATTCAACTTGTGCACTGCATCTAGCAAATATATTATACTTCTTACTTCTCCACAAAATACCTTGAAGTGGAACATCTATGGAACAGTGGTGGCACAACATGTTATGTTTTGTGTAATTGTGTCTTGAAACAACAAACACGTGTATTATAACATATAGTAATGTATACAAACAAAGGCTAATCACAGTCAAATCCTACAGATATTAATAGTGCTACATATCTTATTTCTATTTATGCTACACACATGACAAACTCAAACCTGCTGAAAGTCTTCTGTTGTAATAGTTTCTCAAGTTCAGTTAATCCACCCTCATCAGAACAATTAATTTGAGTACCACTTTCACCAACAGCTACTTTTTGCATGCCAAAGGAATTGTTTTCAACCTGTTTCTCAAGTAACATGATGACAAAGCAAAAATGGAGACAACAATAAGAAAACTATTTCACCAACCAAATCAGAGCACTGCATCTCAAATGCTCTATAGTCAATAGAAATGAACAAATGATTATCATGGCAATTGTTTACCAATATTACTTTAATTAATGATTATATGCAAAACAGTTCAAGCATACCTCTACGTACTCAAAGTAGGTCATTTCATGAAATAACTTAAACACCCCCCAACACGAGGAAAATATAATAGTAAGGGAGAACCGAGGTGACAGGAGGGTGAATCGCAAGTTGTGAGAATCAGATCAGGTATGAGTGTTGCTCACTTAATCAAGGGATCCTTAGGTCGCCACAATCCTTCTCATCTTCTAAAGGATAAGGCATAAAAAAATACCCTACTCGACTCAGGATAAGACCCAATAAATTGTGCAGTGCGCTTGCTTACCTTTTTTCTGCTAGAGTTGGTAAGCAAATCAAAACCCACGAGGCACAAAGAGTCATGAAAATCATTTACCGCCATCGTTCCCACTTGCCGCTGTCACAGTCATCTACGCTCGCCACCCTCGCAATCGTCGCCCTTGCCATTCTTACTTCTTTTTGTTTGCTATGTTCCTCCGTGTTTTGCTATTTATTTAGATTTTGAAGGAAAAAATGGGCATCAAGTGACACCACTAAAAATGGAGTTGGAAGGACCGATCCTGCATAGAGTAATTGTGTTTCTATTGATTGGAAAGCAAGAAATGTGAAATGTAAATATTGTGATATATCATTAACAAGAGGGATTTATCAATTGAAGCATCATCTACCAAGGACTTCAGAGGATGTTGGAGCTTACATAGTAGTTCTTGAAGATGTTAAAAAATTAATGTTGGATGTGGTTTATGTGTTGTAGCAAAATTTGATTAAAAAATAATATCTAGAGAAGGCTTATGGGATAGTAGTATGGGTGATTCAGAAAATACTAGAAGAAGACTAAGTCAAGAAGAGAGTGAGGAGTAATCAAGTATTTTCAAAAGAATGGCCACTCACTACTATCAATGCCATTTTCAAGTAAAGTGAGAGGAAGGATGCATGTCAAGAAATAGCTCTATTTTTCTACAACATTGCTATTACATTTAATGTAGTAAAGAGTGAAGAGTTCAAGAGGATGCTTGCGTTGGTTGCCAAACATAGTGTCAGATTTAAGCCACCATCATACCATGAAATTAGGATGAAATATTTGAAGCAATAGGTTGAAAAGACCAATCTAATCTTATTATGAATTATTTGAGGGGTGCCCTTCCCCTAATCAAGGTGTTCAATATGGTAGATTTAGATGAGAAACCAGCCATGGGATTTATTTATGAAGAAATGGATATTGCTAAAGAAAAGATACAAAGTCTTTTCAATGGAGTTAGTAAAAGGTACTAATAATTAGTAATTATCTTTTACTAATATTTGATTTTCTAATTTGTTTTTCAAGAAATATAGACTTTGTTTGGAGATTAATTAATTTATTTTTATCTTGTTTAGCTACACTCCCCTTTGGGAAATCATTGATTAAAGATGGGATAACCAATTGCATGGGCCATTGCAAGCTGCAAGCTGCAAGCTATTACCTTAATCCCATGTTGCCTTATGATGCTAAGTTTAAAGTTGATTATGAGGTGAAACGTGAAATGTATGATTGTTTGGATAGGTTGGTGGGAGACACAAATGACATCACTAAGATTGATGAATTGAGAGTTTCAAGACCAAGTCTAGATTTTTTTGGTAGTATGATATGTGCACTCAACCAAAATTTCATCACAATGGTGGGAATCATATGGTGATGAATATCAGGAATTACAAAGATTTGCAATTAGAGTATTGAATTTGACATGTAGTTCATCCAGTTGTGAGCATAATTGAAGTGCTTTTGAGAGGGTAAGAATTTAAATTTATGAAATTGATTTTATAATTATTTTCGTGAGGCTAATATGATGTGTTAACTAATTTCATAATTACTTAGGTCCACACCAAGAAAAGAAATTGTTTCCAACAAAAGACCATGAATGATATGGTGTTTGTGATGGCTAATTCAAGATTGCAAAAACAAAAGGATGTTAAGAAAACAAAAGACTATAACAATGATGATCTTGCTTCTGATGATAAATGTATTGTGGAGGAGAATGAAGCAAATTCAAGTTTAGATGCTTCACATGAAGACATCCTAGTTGAAGTTGGACAAGGCGAAGATGTTAGTAGTAGAGGTGGTATTGTCACACCTATGGATGATTTGGAGGTTCCTCCAATTGCTGATAATGATGAAGGTCATGGAGGGGATGCATTAATGAAAATGAAGATCATGTGGATGAGAAAAATGATTCTTCTGTGTTTAACATGAAGGATTTCCTTAGATAGTTTGTATTAAACACTTATGAATTTATTAGTTGTTTTATGCATGAACATTTTATGAATAATCAACCTACTTTTACCTGTGTTATGTATTGAATCTTACTACTCAAAGACTTATTATGAGTTATTTTTGTCATCTATATTACTTTTAATGGATGCAATGTTTATGAATATATTTTTTTCATATACTAGTAACTCTTATGAGTCGAGTTGCAATCATTGAGTCATGATTTATCCCTTTCCGATGCTCTTCTCATCCTCGAGTTTCACAGCATTGCCAGTAACAACTTTAGTCAATCACATAACAAAGGCGCTAGTAGTGAATATTATAAATCACCCATCTGGTAAAAATTCATTATTACTAGTAATCATATCAGAGCATGCAAAGTTACTTTTAGCAATCCAAAATAATTGTTTGAAGCTTTTAATAGCTATTAATTAATGATAATCTTGATAATTATTAAGAAAATTGGCATTGTATAGAGAAGTTTTACAATTTCAAATTCAAAATAACTACCTAGTGTGACTTGCCTAAGCTATAGATATTATATATTAGCATATATTACAGTAGAAATATCAGTGCAGACTACAGAAATGCAGAAATTTACAAAAAGGAAAAATATATTTTCATACAGATTAGTTAAAAAAAAAATTATGCAGCATCTTCTCTAGAGCACAAATATAATGATACTTCAAACTTTTTAGATATTCTATAGTAAATAACACTAATTATATTCATAATGGAATAATGATGACACTTGTCATGAGAAAACAAGTTCAAAACATGTCATCATCAGATTTCAACCTCTATCATTCCAAATAAATACGAGTCAAATTCTCTTAATCTCTCTGACAAAAGCATTACAGGAATAAAAATCAGATAACAAAATCATTCAACATACTGGAATAACACATGAGAATCACAACTGAAAACCTTAGTGTTCATTTGTTTCAGCTTTTTCCAAAGGAAAAGTGCTTAACAATTAGAAGGTATATTTAAATATTTTATTAATTATGTGCTTTTGAAAGAAAAAATGAAAATAGTTGTTTTATTATTGGTTTCACAAAAACTAAAATAATAGCTTCTGGCAAAACATCTAAAAATCCTGGATTGCAGAATTACATTTTTTGTATGTTTGAACAATTGAGAAATTGACTCTATAAAAAGCAAGGTTGGTATTACTTAAATGTCAACAAGCATTTCCCTTCACCACCTTGGTCCAAGCTGGAGAAATTATTTTTCAGTAAAAAATGTTTGGAAGTTCTAGCCTACAAGTGATGTCACCAATCATATGCCCTTGTCTCCAAGGTATATAACTAATGTCATTGTCAACAACAATTTTGAGAACATGACACAGCAAACATTAACAGGGGCCCTAATTTGCTAATCATCCTCCTAACTTCCTATATCCTGGGTTTCAATTGAACACATATAAGAATGGAAAAAAAAAATAGAGGTGTAGGCATCTGTTTGAATGCTTTAATGCAAAAGAATATAGGAATTATATCTGAATCAAACTATGAATCAACCCATAATGTTTTTGCTGACACAAATATAAAAAATGACACCCACCAAGGAATAAATTAGTAAGTAATGCAAAGGGTACTATAACAGAAAATGTGCATACTTACAAAGGCAGCCTCTTCCTGACCACTATTCTTCACTTCCTGTTCCATCTCTGCACCCACATAACAAAATTCATAACATGCATGTCAATGGTAATTCTTTCGCAAATAACAGTTTTGAATAAAAAAAAATCTCAACTGGTTCACAGAGCATTCCATCTAAATTAACAATAATATTAGTTAAACAACCTAACTCCAGCCTTTTTACAAGTAATTAGCATAATGTCGTCAAGTGAAGCTTCCAATAAACCCTAACAACCAAAAAGAAAGAAAGAAATGGTGAAAACCTGGAGGAGGAGGAGGAGGAGGAAGGCGCTTGCGGAAAAGGGAGGAGAAGAGAGTGTGAGCGCTGTGAGTGATTACCCTATGAGCGGGATCCAAAATCTTGGAAAACCAACCATTGCTGTTGTTGCTGATCCTATTGTGGTTTCTGAGTGAGGTTGGGGGGCGATCATACGGCGTCGTTTGGGTCCTGCCGCGGAAGAGACGTTTGCGAAACTTGCCTCCTGCTCCAGCTCTCCCTTCGCATCCCTTTCCTTCCTCTTCCGTCGCCATTGCAGTGACTGGGGAAAGGGAGAGAGAAGGAGCAAATGCAGAGTGAAAAGTAGGGTTTTAAGAGGACAGATAGAAACAGACAAAAGAGTATATACAGTACACATTGTAAGAAGAAATACTTCTTAAATTCAAAAGAAAATAAATAATTAAATGATTATTATTTTTTCTATAACTACTGAAAACACATGGGCTGGATGTCTATTTTTTTTTCTTTTAATAAAAAATAAAAAAAAATAATTCTTATTAATATTATTATAATAAGAAAACTTTTAATAGATTTAAAAAATATATCTATAAAAAGTAATAGTAAAATAGATATTTTTATAATTTTATTGCATGTAATTTTTTATTGCAAATAGTTAATTAAATTTAAAAAACAATTATAAAATGTAAAGTATAAAATAGGTGAAATGAATTATAATGATATACCAATTTTGTCCTTATTAATATAATTTATTTTATTATTTTATTTTTATGATCTAATTGTTTTTTAAATACAATCAAAAGTTTCTTATAAAAATTATTTATTTTATAAATATAGTTTTTATAAATTTAATAAAATATCATTATTTTATAATTATAATAAGAATTAATTTTTTTATTTTTATTATCAGACAAAAGTTGACACATATGTAAAGGTACTTGTTTCTACTAGGATATAATAAATAGATGGCTAAATTTAGAAGAAGAAAAAAACTTACCTAAAATAGATAGCTAAATTTAGAAGAAGAAAAAACTTACCTAAAGAGATATATATTTACAATTAACTTCTTATTTTCATAAAATTTACGCTAGTATTTTCCTATTTTCATGTTTATTTTTTATATAACTTTTTTGAGTTATTTTTCCTGTATACATTAATCACTGGTGCAAATTTTTAACATTGGAGCCAGAACATGTTTACCTATTCCTATCAGGATGTTAATTGCTATTAAAATATTTTTATACAAATAAAGATCTAAATCCCATCTCCATAAGTATGCATGTTTTTCTACTGACAAATTAAGATTGTACCTTTAAATCTTGACAAATCTAAGAACAACCTTTAGAACAATTATAATCACACCCCAAGATTACAACCCATAATTGTAATGAGGCGTAAAGTGTGTGTCTCTCATTCAATAGAAAGAATAGGAAGATTTCAAGTGTGACATGCATTAGGTAAATAAAAGTTGGTTACTTTTTTTCCCTTCTCAATAGGGACCAATAAAAAATGCATGGTTAAAATATAATATTTATTGTGTTTGGTTTCTTTGTAATAGAAAGTATTATAGTGGAACAACTGAGACCAACTAAACTTTCACTCTACAAGGTAACTGTCATCTTAGATCTTAGGTTATTATTATCTAAATGTACATGTATTTTCTTTCAATTACCTATGGGTTTTTCTGGGTGCTAGTAGAACAGAACCATGTATCATGGTCTGTCCCTAATGGCTGAGGAAGATTAGAATCTAATCTAACTATCGATGGATGTCTGATGGATAGTTTGTGTTTGTTCTGTTCTTTGGTCATTGATAAAAAACCTTACCTTGATTCCATTGTTATTTGTAGCTATATCCTCTGAAGGATGAAACCCTAAAGTCTTCGTTCGAACACAGAAGCTTTTTGTATCTCATTTTCGTGCAATATTTCTCTCACTGCACTGGATGAGGATGCACAATCTTTCTCGGCGATGCTTATTTCTTAGTTCATGGTTCTGAATTTGATAACAATATCACGGCTTCATAGTTCTTGCTAGTACCCAATTGTCTATGTCCATCAACAGAGTTGCTAATAATTTTTTCTTCTTCTTCGATTTAGCCTTTAGGTCGGATATGTATTGAACTAAGGTTTGTTTTATATGTTGTGACAATGCAATGTGAATTTATGTTGGTGATTGGGTTTTTGATAGGTAGAGAACTTTTCCTGTGTAGGAAGAAGCATTGCAGCCAAAAGATTCCATTTGTAATAACAGTCACTGGTTTCCTCGAATGGTCTTGTGGGGCCTAAGGTTTTTCTTGAATGTACCCAAATGAAATCAGGCCATCAACATGTTGGAGTCGATACTCCTCAAACAAAGGTCTTACTAACATCATTCTCAGCTATGGTGGCTGAAACCACGACTTTCCCCATAGACTTGATCAAAACTAGACTCCAACTGCATGGCGAATCACTCTCATCGAGTTCTCCCACTAGTGCATTTCGAGTAGGCTTGGGCATTGTTCGTGAACAAGGTATTGTTGGGCTTTACAGTGGCCTGTCTCCAGCAATAATTAGACACCTGTTCTACACGCCTATTCGAATTGTTGGATATGAACACATGAGAAGTGTGGTTTCTTCTGATAATGGTTCATTCTCTGTTGTTGGCAAGGCTGTAGTCGGTGGAACGTCCGGTGTCGTGGCGCAGGTGAGCACTGTTTGGTCTGGAATGTGTTATGTATTTCATCATAGTTCTTGTTGATTTAGTATTTCTCTTTGTTAATATCTGTAATTGGAATTTTGATTACCTTTTCATTTGAAAATGTTGAGCATGAAGATAATAATCAAAGAATATAATATACAAGTGTCATGTCAGTGTGAAAGGAAAAGTAGAAAAGTTACAGCTTCTTGATTTTGAATTTTGTTGTTGAGAGATTGAAGAGCATATATTACGCTTCCAAGTTCCAAGAACAACATCTGAAAGATTTAATGAACATAGTAAAGCACATATAACCTTTAATCTAGTTCTCAGTTTTGTATTATTGATTGATTTGGTATTGCATGACTTTTGTTGTTCTGATTGATGTTTATTTTAGTTACAGAAGGATTAGCCTAAATGGGAATTAACTGTAGTACATTCGGTTTTATACATAACATCTGCTTTGTCTTCGTCCCGGTCCAAGTAATTCCATCTATGAGGGGGACTTTTTATGTGTTTCTGGGTTTACCTTTATTGACACTCTCCTCAAGCTTAAAGCTTAGTCAAGTTTAAGCTTACTAAGCTTTAGAGCTTGTCAATAGTACCAAATCCACAAATGTAAGACAAATAACACAGCTAATCTCAACCAAAGAACTTAAAGGTGTAGGGTTCACATATTGATCTAATAGAGAGATGCGTTTCAAATGACCACCCTATCATTCAGGAGAGACATGAGTGAAGAAATAGGATGATTTTATCAGTTAGGTTAGTAACCATTAGATATAAAGGATGAGAAAAGGTCAAATAAAAACGAAGAATTATCTCCTTAGCATTGTGATAAACTACAATTTAACAATGATATTATCCAACAACAATATCGTGGGAAAGTTTTTGAGAATTTATTTTAGCACATGGTTTAATGAACTGCTCACCTTTAATGCTATTTTTGTTTCAAAATTACAATATTCTGCTGTTTGCTCTCATTATTATAGATTATAGCCAGCCCTGCGGATCTTGTCAAGGTGAGGATGCAAGCTGATGGCCATAGGATGAACAAAGGTCTTCAACCTCGGTATTCAGGGCCATTTGATGCTTTGAACAAAATTGTTCGAGCTGAAGGATTTCGAGGACTGTGGAAGGGTGTTTTTCCTAATATCCAAAGAGCCTTCCTAGTGAACATGGGAGAACTTGCCTGTTATGACCATGCTAAACAATTTGTCATTAGAAATAGGATAGCTGATGATAATGTTTATGCCCACACATTAGCTTCCATCATGTCAGGTTTAGCTGCAACTTCTTTAAGTTGTCCAGCTGATGTTGTGAAGACTAGAATGATGAATCAAGCAGCCAGAAAGGAAGGGAAAGTTTTATATAATAGCTCTTATGATTGCTTGGTAAAGACAGTAAAAGTTGAAGGCATAAGAGCATTGTGGAAAGGATTTTTCCCCACTTGGGCAAGGCTTGGCCCATGGCAATTTGTGTTCTGGGTTTCCTATGAGAAGTTTAGGAAATTTGCAGGGCTCTCTTCTTTCTGATATGGTACTTTGATTTATAGTGCCATTCATTTATACATAATAAATTCACTAGTCACGGCCTACGGAGCACTAACACCCATATCTCCACTCTTTTCAACTTTTAGCTTAGTGTATCATTTTTTGGGATAAATTACTAGCCTCTTTTCTAAGAGAGGATTAAGTTATACTTACCTATGTGTTATACTGCTGTCTATTTTAATGTGAACGAGCTTCTTATGAGTTATTTTTTTAATCCTCACTCAATTTTGAAACTTAGGAAGATAAAATGAAGGTTTTAGATGAAATTTCAAAGTAAGTGTTTGAGGTATTCAAAATTTCATTTCATCTTCTAAAGTTTCAAAATTGAACCTTGGGAGTTTTGGTCTTGATTATTCATTGTTGAACGGTGTTGTAAAAATTCAAATAAATTGTATTATATGCATGCCTGATATAAAATGGATATTTAGACAATTTTTGGTAAGCTCTGTCATGTCTACTTCTTTGAGCAACTTGTCACCTGAAATAGCATAAACTCAAATTTGGATTCAACTACTTGTGGTTTACAAAAGAACAGTGAGGGATAGAGAAGCAATGCAAAATTGCATATAAACTAAGTGCAGACAAGAAAAAAGTAGCCCGTGAATTATCAGAAAGGATGAGGGAAAACATGATCACATATGATATGAAATTCGGGAAACACATGAAGTGGAGAAAAAAAAAAGTGGGTTAAGAGATGAAATGTATTGAAATTTTTTTATTAATATTGGTTGAAAAGTAATATTGATAATGATCAATTAAAAGGTTATGCTGTTGATATCTTTTAATTATTAATAACTATTTAGTATTTAAATAATCTTTATATTTGTTAGTAACTAAAATCTTTTATTTAAACGAACAAAAAATTAAAATTTAATAAATTTGAATTGTTTTATTTAAACAAAACATTTGTAAAATGTAACACTATGAAAAAAAATTAAATTAATTCAAATTAATTTGTAAAATTGTTAATGAATAAATAGAAAGTGTGATATTTACTTTCTATTATTGTTTTTTGTTGGACAATTGTTTAAAGTTTAATTTTATACTAAATTGTATTTTCTAATAATTAACTTGCCTTGTAAAGGTTATAGATTAATTTGGGTTTTTAAGGAGTAAATCAATTTTTTTATCTAGATTCTCATCAGTTTAAAAACCAAAACCAACAACTAATCTTTGGCATTTGCTTCCTGCACCCCCATTGAAATATTATAATGTCAGAGCTGCCTTTGTCAGAATATTGAAAAGGAGAGTAGTGTAGTGGGTGCTGCCAGGGGTGGCTCAAGGGTCATGCAGGTAAAGCAACCGCTCTAGGCCTCCAGGTTTCAGAAAAATTTAATATGTTTTAGGTCTCAAGGCTTCAAAAAATTAAACATGCTTTAAGTTTCAAGGTCTCAAAAAAATTTAATACTCATCTATTATTATAAAATAAAAAAATATTTAATTTTAAAATTTTACTAACAAAATTTTAATTATAAATTTACATATTTTAATTGACTTTTAAGTTTAGATTTGTGCTATAAATATTATTTAATGACTTTAAATTTATATTGGTAGTATAAATATTATTTAATAATAATATTCTTGAAACTTTTTTATAATAAATTAATAATATTTTTCTAAAAAACTAACAGTTAAGGAATCTTATCTATCAAAACTTTGTAATTTATCTCTTCCCTATATTCCAACGGATTGATATCATTTCTTTATATGTCCCATCACTGTATGACTCTTCCACTTCTCTCCTTCTTTTTTCACTTATCTCCTTTCTTCCTCTATCTCTTTATTCCTTACATAATATTACTTCAACTTGTTTCCAATTTCAAATTTCTTTCATTTTATATTTCATCATTTTATATTGTGCATTTATACACCTCTAATACGTCTTTATTACTACTACAACATAAACATGTTACTAAGTCAACTAGGAAGGATAACAAAAGGGTACTTCGGCCACAACGTCACACAATTTGAGTATTAAAACACTTGGACATTGTTAACCCCTAAGTACAAACTTTGATCTATAACGCTGGATTTGACCACCTCCTAAAGATATCAGATTTTAAAATCAATCATCACTTAATAACAACACTAGTTGAAAGATGAAGAACGGAAGCATATACATTTCATTTTCCTCTTAGAGAATGCACAATAACTTTCGAGAATGTTGCATTGCAACTTGCGATTGATAGAGAACCAGTAACGAGTGTCACATATGGTCACTTATTTTCACTTTATAAAGAACTATTGTGGTTCTTCCCACCTGCCAAAGTCATTAAAGGAAATGCAGTCAAATTATCTTGGCTAAATAATGTATTTTGAGAACTGTCTAATAATGCAACTGAGGTGGTAATAAGCCAACATGCTTGCAGATATATTTTGACACTTATCGAAAGTTACATAAGCTAGTCGAGTTCATCTGATGTATCTTCCGTTGTTGTCAAACCTCAATAATGTCTCCAATTACAGTTGGGGTGCAACTTTATTGACATGTTTATATCGCGCTTTAGACCATGAGGTTGACTTCGACCAAATAAATATTGTAGGTTGCATGTTACTCTTGTAATCATTGGCATGATATCGAATTCTTCCATTTCCCCACTGTTGACACGCTTAATGATGAAGACATTGAAGCAAGGCATGGCTTTCCATTGGCTACGAGGTTAGTTTTTATGCCTTTTACAATGTGTTATAGATTTAATTTATATTTATTTATTAAAAAAATAATTATTCTTCATCATAGGTGGTCTCGTCCAACTCAAAGGACAAGCATACCTACATATGCGTTTCATCTTTTACAAAGCACATTAGATATGTGCAACCAAAGGAGGTCATTCCTAATTTCTACCATAACATAATTGTACATATATGTTTCTTGTCAAACTCATGCTAACAACATATTTTTTTCAGTTCTTGTGGACTCATTATAGGGCACATAACATCAGCTGTTTGATTACCATTGACTTCTCCAATGATAGTCGTGTTGTTGTTACTCTTATTTTCTTTTCTACAGTTGAGTTTCATCAACCAAATAGGGTCATGAGGTAGTTTGGGTTAGGCCAACCTATTCTTGTCGACCTGTTAAACTTAGATGATGTTCATAAAGATGACATGCGAGGAAGAACAGATAGATATTGGCCCTACACTCATCAAAAGTGGATCATCATGTGGAATGGACCGCCTAATTTAGGGGCAACAGTTTGGCGGAAACGATCATTTGCGTGACACTAAATCATGTATGCAATGATACATCTCACATACTATCCAGTATATAACCCCTCAACAAGCATCAATGTCCGATGAAGATGTAAGTTCACTTTGTATTAAGTAGCATATTGCAATTATTAATCACAATTAACTAATCATATCGTTTGTCACAATATGACACATTCTCCCAACCACAAAAAAGTCAACCCCAATCGCACTATCAACATAGTGGATCATCTTCTAGTGCACAACAATTTCAACCTCCAAATGTTGTCAATTTTAATTTTCAACCACCTTCAAAATTCGGATACATGGGTAACATAAACACCCTAGTTGGTCCATCTTCATATCAACACGAAGTTGCTTCCACCTATAACACATAACATGTTTCCATCACAACCAATTTGGTTTCACACTCCACCGCATAATTTATTTGGGACTTCTTCCAACTCCCCACTCTCTACATACAATCCAATACAACTCATGGATTGTCATTGACCAACAATGTCTTCCCAAATATTAGATAATGCAAGTGGGGATGATGATGAGGAACAGGATGGTAATGAAGTTGGACAGCCACCTCCCCCGCCATCTAACCACCAACAAAACATAGAGCACAACGAAGACCACGAAGACAACATCGAAGGCCACAATGTGGCATTAAATCTCATAAATAGATTTTTTCTTTCATGTCATTTTATGCATAAATTTGAAAATGGATAAATTTGAAAAACAAATAAAGCATGAGATGAGGGACTTTTTTTCGTGGTTATGAAATCGTGATTAGTAGCATGAGTTGTGTTTTTTTTTAAATCATGCTTATAAGCACGACTTATCAGATTAAAAACAAATTGTAATGAAATTGTGTTTGGTTGCATCCATGTTTGTTTTCATGATAAAATTAAGATATTTAATTTGTTCGGGTTTGACGTGAAATAATTTTCTAACATTACAGTTCAAATAACATGGTTCAAAAAAAATGTTAGAGTTTAATACACATTATGAGTAAAAGTAGAAGATGAGCATAAAATGACATACAAGAAAAAATCTATTTATGAGATTTAGTGCCACATTGTGGCCTTCAATGTTGTCTTCGTGGTGCTCTATGTTCTGTTGGTGGGTTAGATGGCGGGGGAGGTGGCGGTCCAACTTCATTACCATCGTGTTCCTCATCATTGTCTCCACTTGCATTATCTAATATTTGGGAAGACATTGTTGGTCAATGACAATCCATGAATTATATTAGATTGTATGTAGAGAGTGGGGAGTTGGAAGAAGTCCCAAATATATTATGCAGTGGAGTGTGAAACCAATTTGGCTGTGATGGAAACATGTTATGCGTTATACGTGGAAGCAACTTCGTGTTGATATGAAGATGGACCAACCATGGTGTTTATGTTACCCATGCATCTGAACATTGAATGTGGTTGAAAATTAAAATTGGCAACATTTGGAGGTTGAAATTGTTGTACACCAGAAGATGATTCACTATGTTGATAGTGCGGTTGGGGTTGACTTTTTTGAGGTTGGGAGAATGTGTCATATTGTGATAAACGATACGATTAGTTAATTGTGATTAATAATTGCAATATGTTACTTAATACAAAATGAACTTACATCTTCATCGGACATTGATGCTTATTGAGGGGTTATATACTGGATAGTATGTGAGATGTATCATTATATACATGATTCAGTGTCACGCAAACGACTATTTTCGCCAAACTGCTACCCCTAAATTAAGCGGTCCATTCCACATGACGATCCACTTTTGATGAGTGTAGGGCTAATATCTATCCGTTCTTCGTCGCATGTCATCTTTACGAACATCATCTAAGTTTAACGGGTGTCGACGAGAATAGGTTGGCCTAACCCAAAATGCCTCAGACCCTATTTGGTTGATGAAACTCAACTGTAGAAAAGAAAATAAGAGGAATAACAACACGACTATCATCGAGGAAGTCAATGGTGATCAAACAGCTGATGTTATGTGTCCTATAAGGAGTCCACAAGAACTGAAAAAAATATGTTGTTAGCATGAGTTTGACAAGAAACATATATGTACAATTATGTTATGGTAGAAATTAAGAATGACCTCCTTTGGTTGCACATATCTAATATGCTTCGTAAAAGATGAAACTCATATGTAGGTATACTTGTCCTTTGAGCTAGACGAGACCACCTATGATGAAGAATAATTAATTTTTTAATAAATAAATATAAATTAAATCTATAACACATTGGAAAGGGCATAAAAACTAACCTCGTAGCCAATGGAAAGTCATGCCTTGCTTCAATGTCTTCATCACTAAGCATGTCAACAGTAGGGAAATAGAAGAATTCGATATCATGCCAATGATTACAAGAGTAACATGCAACCTACAATATTTTGTTGGTCGAAGTCAACCCCATAGTCTAGAGCGCGATATAAACATGCCAATATAGTTGCACTCCAACTGTAATTGGAGACATTATTGAGGTTTATCAACAACGGAAGATACATGAGATGAACTCGACTAGCTTATGTAACTTCCTATAAGTGTCAAAATATGTCTGCGAGCATGTTGGCTAATTACCACCTCAGTTGCATTATTAGATAGTTTTCAAAATACATTATTTAGCCAAGATGATTTGACTGCATTTCCTTTAATGACTTTGGCAGGTGGCAAGAACCGTAGTAGTTTATTATAAAGTGAAAATAAGTCACCATATGTGACACCCGTTACTGGTTTTCTATCAATCGCAAGTTGCAATGCAACATTCTCGAAAGTTATTGTGCATTCTCTAAGAGGAAAATGAAATGTATATGCTTCTATTCTTCATCTTTCAACTAGTGTTGTTATTAAGTGATGATTGATATCAAAATCTGATATCTGTGGGAGGTGGTCAAATCCAGCATTATAGATCAAAGTTTGTACTTGCGGGTTAACAATGTCCAAGTGTTTTAATACTCAAATTGCGTGACGTTGTGCCTGAAGTACCCTTTTGTTATCCTCCCTAGTTGACTTAGTAACATGTTTGTGTTGTAGTAGTAATAAAGACGTATTAGATGTCGGGCTGGCTCAAGACCCAAGCAGGTAAAACAACTGCTTTAGGCCTCAAGGTTTCGTAGGCCTTGAGATCTCAAAGGTCTTGAGGCCTAAAAAAATTAATATTAATATATTATTATAAAATTAAAAATTATTTAATTTTGAAATTACACTTAAAAAACTGTTTTAATTAAAAATTTAAAATATCTTAACAACCACAAGTACTATAAATATTATTTAATGACTTTAAATTTATATTGGCAATATAAATATTATTTATTGAATAAGCTTTTTGAAACTTTTTTATAATAAATTAATAGTTCTTTTTCAAAAAAAAAATTGAGCAGAATCCTAAATATTAAAATTTTCTAATTTTCTATCTCTTTCTACTATTCCATTAAAATCATATTAATATCTATTTTCATTCTGTGACTCTTCAACTTAACTCCTTGTTTTATCTGATTTCTTCACTTATCTTCTTCCTTTATTTGAGTTTTTCATTTCCTCTTCCCTATTATTATTTCAATTTGAGTCTTTGATTGTCATTAGGTCATTATCTAATTCGAAATTTATTTTATCATTCTGTATTGTGCATTATGTGTATGTCTATATTTGGAGACCTGAAGCGGTAGATGGAAGAATTGGAGTTTGTGTTTGTTTTTACTCCCTTTGAGTGCATCAACATTAAGTAAAAATATTAGATTGATGAATCAATCTCCAAATTATTTTTCTCATCATTATTTAATTAGTTTCAAAATATTTTTTGTAGATCCAAGAAAGAGCATTACAAATATAGAATTTATAAATTGCATTTAAAGGCTTACCAAAGGACATGACTGAAAGATAGAAGGAGACTTAAGACTTCAAGAAGATACTTCGGTCAAGTTAATTGTTTTGGCAATCAGGTTTTATTTTTCTTACTTAGTCTTTTATATACTTATAACTTATATTTAGTGTTATATATATAACATATAAAATAATGTTAAAAATTTCAGTATTAGTTGATTCAGTTGAAACGAATTTTTTAAAACTTAAACTAATAAACTCTTATCTAAAATCAATAATGTGTTAACAAAAATTAAACAAACTAGTTTTATTGTCTATTGAAAAAATATATTTTAAATGAAATTAATAATGATAATTTAATTGATAATTTTACATCACAAAAAATTCAAAAAATAAGTTTTAAATAAAAATATCATAATTTTAATTATTTTATTAATTCAAAAAGGCCTCACTTTTTATCTTGGCTTTAGGTCTCTTAAAGTCTTGAGCCGCCACTGGGTGCTGCTAAGTAGTGTGGACGTTTTCCGATGACTGTGGTGACGAGTGCTGTAAAGAAAGCTTCTCCAACAGTGTCATCGTGAGTGGAAGGTAAGCGGTTTCTATTTTCGCATTACCTAAAGAGTGTAGAGTGGGTATAAGGTTGTTACCTAGAAAACGAATTCCGGAATGAGTTGTGGGATGTGTGAAATGTCTTGCGGAAAACGTTTTCTGTAAAAGGTTTTTATATTATGAAAAACATTTTCCGAAATAGAGGGTGTGAGGACGAATGTTTAGGGAAAACCTTTTTCATATCCTTCTATGAAAAAGGTTTTCCTTAAGCACTCGTTCTAACACCTCCTCTTTCGGAAAATGTTTTCCATAATACAAAAATATTTTACGAAAAAATGTTTTCTCTAAGGCATTTCACACATCCCACAATCCAGTCTCTTCCGAAAAATGTTTTTCGGAATACCCTAACCACTTTTGTCTTTATTAACAAGGGTATAACTATCCATTCACAATATTCTGATGGGGTGCAGGAAGAAAATGTGGAGGTGCAAGAAGCAATTATCCTAATATTTTACTTATTTTTTTGTTTGGAGTTAAAGAATTGAGCTAAAGTTTGAGATCAAATTTGTTAAAGAAAAAAAGAAAATATTTAAAAAAAGATAGAAGTTGGTTTGAGATTTGCAACTACAAATCAAAACCGAATCAAATCAAATCATTTTTCAACATTAACACATTAAATATAAATACTATAGATATTAATATTAAGAAATACACTTTAGTGAATAACTTCTTTTTTTATAAAATGAATAAAGTTATCATTGAAGAACTTTATCTTTTTAAGATGTTATTGTTTACATTAAAATTCATTCCAATGAAATGTAATTTGGTGGAGTTGAATTCACTTTGTTTTAGAAATTTTGAGTAGTCAAGTATGCTGTTTAAAATATTATCGTATTATATAAGTTAAAGAAGAAGTCAGAAAATAGAAGAATGAAAAGCAGAAAAATAAATATCCAAACAAATACTATACGAAAGATTAAATAAAATAACTAAAATAAAATAATGAGAACCCACTTAGGAAAAACAAAGCAGCAACCTTAACCTATATTTAGAACCCGATAACACAGATCTCCTATTAAACTTTTACTTCAAAATTGTCTCTTTTTCCGTTTCATAGTTGGGTTAGCAGGTACGAGATTCTTGTGTTGTGCAAGTTGATGTTTTACTTACTGTAATTCAATTCAATTCAATTTGTACATGAACCATAGATGTAGAACATCTTATTTGGATGATATGATATAATCTAACAAAAACTCTTTTTTAACTAGCCAACCTATAAAATCTGTTAGGATCCCAAATGGGAAAAACTCATCAACAATTGATTTACATGTGGAAAAAGGGATATTATACTTGTTCACTAACTGTGCTTAATCCAAAGCCCAAACCTGCAGCAAGAATCCATGAAGGGAATGGGTTAGTAGTGGGAAAGAAGCAACTTATTTTTATGATATCATGATTGCTGTAATGATCATGGCCTAACCTGGATCTTGCCATCAGAAGAACCAACAAAAAGCATCATACCATCTGCATCCGATACTAAAGATGTGATCTTTGTGTGACCACCAGCCATTTTGATTGAAGCAACCCGGGTGAGCTTTTCTCTTAGCCAAACCTCAATGGTGCCAAATTTTGTACCAGCAAATATGAAGTCACTGTTAATGGCTACTCGATGGATGTCAAGTCCGGTTGAGAGTGATCCCACCACCATTTTGGAGGAAAGTGAAAATATCTGAGATCAAATGATGGAAAAATAAGCGCACATTTCTATAATGAATGGCAACAACTTTGGTGGCACAGAACTGTAGGATTGGCATTTACCTTTCCTGCAGTTGCATCAACAGAAGAACCACAAGCAAAGAGGAAATCATCATGAATTCTAAGGGAATATATGGTTTGTTTTCCCAACAACTTTCTTGTTCCAGAGAAGAATGAGTTTGACGTGTTCTTGGACAAGTCAACCTCCTGCCATTATTCACCCCCACAACATTTAAGATGGCAATAAATTGAAGGTTTTTTTTTCATGTGTAGCTAAAGTGGCTTGCTTTATAGACGAAAACAGCACATGGATTTCAATGCTTAAGCTTTCTTTGTTAGTTGGTTTGTTTCAGGTAAAGACACTACAAGAATATGAAGTAATGTAAGAAGATTTTTACCTGGATGCTGTAACCAGAGCAGCCACAATACAGTTTGTTCCCAGCAACAGCTAGGCATTTCACATATTTGTTGAAATTGATGAGCTTTGGAGCCTCTGACCAATTAAAAACCTGTAACATCTCAGATTTTATTAATTTTATCTTGTGATGGAACTACATTTCAATTTGAGCTGTTCAAGAAACATATGAGGCTTGCCTTAACTCCACTTCCTTGAGATACATAGCATGCCAATTTGGCATTGGCTGTCAGCTCATACACCGGCTCCTTTACGTCATGAACATCTATACATTTAATCTCATCTGGTTTGATTATCCAAACCTGTACTTCAGCAGTATCATTCAGTGGTGCATATTCGATACTATAATTAAGCTAGGGTCAACTAAAACATACATTATGTGGTTAATCATCCAAATTTTTTCATGCAAGATGTTATGGCATCTCTCTTCTACATTTTTCAACACTATAACGAATTCAGGGCTTTTCCTATGTCGAGGACATTCATTTATGTTTACTTATTCTAGTAAACTTCACTCACAATCTTAGTTTGGGATAGTACACTTTATCCCTTACCAAGAGAAATGGTGGTTTTTTTTTTTTTTTTTCAATTCTCAAATGACAGTGCAGTTTGCAACTGTATCATAATTTACTCTTAGCTGCTTATCAACAAGTTTGAAGTCAAGTAATGATGAAAGATATAAACATGCCAAACAAAGAGCCACTCATCACCTCAAATCTTAGCTACATTTTTAATTCGTGTGTGCAACAAAATAAAATATTGGCTAACCAAGTATCAGACCAAGTTTTCTTGTGATAGTGAGATAGATTACCCGGATGGTTTTGTCTAAGGAACCACTGTATAGTCTATCATCTGAAGAACATAGAGATGTTACAGCTTTTGTGTGCTCATGAGTTTCTTGAATCACTCTTGGTATTCTCTTTCTTGCATCCCATACCTAGTAAGAGGGTACAAAGTGGCACTGTTAAGACAGATAGTGAGATATAGGCGCACAACCACACCGTTTCTAGTTGTTAGGACAATCTACCTTGATAGTTCCATCAGAATGTCCACTCAAGACCTGACCATTCATGTAATGCAAAGAAAGCACCTCTCCATTTGAACTCAAATCTAACTCAACAACTTCCTTACAACTCCACAACTCTGTCTATAAAATAGAGAATTAAAATAGTTATTTCTCTAAACAGATATATATTAAACGAACTGAACTATATTCCAAATTACAATTATACTCACCACATCAATAGAGTTTAAGTTTAGTAAGGCTTTCATAATATCAACTGCTACTGTTGAATATCTCCTCAGCTTCCTCATGGTTCTGTAGATTCTTTTAGCACAAGCTCTAAGTGCTTCTTGAGTAACTGAAACATTGACCGTTTCCCATTTAGTAATCCTTTGTATAGAACTAAAAGATAATGTCTACGACTAACAGTAAATAAACCTACTTGGATCACCAATGAAAGTTTTCAAGGCTAGGCTAGCCAATATCATCTCCTCCAGGTTCTTAGATGATAGCAGGACATTTATAAGTTCATCAAGCAAGGATTTGCGAGCAACATTCTTTATGCCAGTATCAGGAAGAGTAGAGAGCATGTGTGTGAGCCATGCCACAAGAACAAGGCACGATTTTGCCATCTTTAAAGAGTTACTCCTTAGGCATTCTTCCAAAGCTTGAAATATAGAACCATTTTCATGGTTGCAAAGTACAAAAGCTACCCTTTTCTGCCAAGAGTTCATAGCATTTTCTTCATCCTCCTACATAATAAAAATCTGTTAGGATGGAGAGAAATCAATTATCAATAAAATCCAAACATCAATCAATGCCACATAGCCCCAAACCATTGTTTCCATTGATTCATTGTCATACTGTCCCAACTGTCCAGACTTAAGTAAAGCAGTATAAGGTTGATCAAATCCTGCAATCTTGAGCAACCAAGCTTCAGTGTATGACTTTCCAGAGGTGGTTACTTGTCCAATAAGAAATAGTAAAGCATCCAAAGCCTTCATTTGAGTATTTGAGAACTCCTTTTGCCATAGTGCTTCTATAAGTGTCTCTATCGCTTCTTCCCTGTAAATGCTCATCTTCCGTGGCTCAACCTGAAGATTTGACAACAAAATAACTATAGTAAGGAAACAGGAGAATTACATTTTAGTAACAAGAATTAATATCAAAAGGCTAACCAGAAGATCAATCTGAAGAAGAAGACTAGCAACAGCAAGTTGATGCTCCATTGGAGCCATCTGAAGATATACAAGAAACGTATGCATCGTACTAAATGCTCCTTCATCCTTGATTGTCTGTAATATCTGGTTGCAGACTGTCCTTCTGTAATGCAGTAAAAAGTGGATTATATTAACTCATTTTTAAAAAATGTTGGACTAAATTGATAAAATTCAAATAGTAGGATGAAATTGAAAAAATCATCATAATTATGGGACTAAAAAAGTTATTTAATCAAAATAATAATAAATAAAATTCATGAGAACAATGAACTACTGTAAATTCGAATGTGGGGAGAGTAAGCTTAGTCGATTAATATCAAAAATCTGCACATTTACCATCTTGTGTTAAAAATGCTATTATTGTTGCTTTAATTTCCCAGTTTAGTGTAAACATAGTAATGATGCTTCTAAGAGCGCAAGAACATGTTTCTATTATTTTCTAAGAGATAGAATATAGGAACTGGACTCTAGTTATGGATATAAAAATATTGAACAAGATAAAAGCAATGGCATTTTCGTTCGAGAGTAAATAGCTGAAGAGAAAAGAAGATTTGGCTTGTGATAAACAAGCTTCTACCTCACCTATTCAATTGAGCAAGTTCTGAGAGAAACTCCACGCAGATGCCTCGCACACTATCATTTCCAGCGTGAAATAATTCAAGCACAGGAGACAATTCAATTCTGTTGGCTATCAAACTCTTGCAACCTTTTTCAGCTTGCATACAACACAAAAGTATGGAAACAACAGACCTCCTTCCCTCCATTCTTTCTAGATATTTCGCTAAGGATGGAATTCCATTTTCAGAAATAACACTCAAAGCATTAAGGGACCTGCTATATTCATCCCCTCCTATTAAAATTTGCTCAAGAATTGCTATTGCAGCATCTTTGGGGTCTATAACTAACTGAAAATCATCTGATGCCTCATTTTCGTTCTGAATCACTTGCACAAGAGATGGTACAAGTTCATGTGCTAAAAGCTGAGCAAAAACTGGCCTTAGTTGGTAAATAAGAAGAGCAGCCTCAGCTAAACCTTTCTTAAGAAGAGTAGCCAAGCAATCAAAATCAGAATCAACACTGTTAAGTGTTTCTCCAACACTTTCATCTAAAAATATCAGCTCAGAAAGTATATAAATTGATGTTCTCAAAACTTCTCTATTCATAGAAGCTGAAAGTATTTCCACCAAACCACTTATGATTGTTGGCTTTGATAAATAAGCATGAATCTGAGGATCAGTCTTTGAATCTTTCCATAATCGTGCTATTTCCAGTACAGCTTCTTCACATTCTTGCAAGTTTTCTGATGTACAAAGACTTGAAATGTAAGGTTTCAAGGAATTCAAAATTGTTTCAACTGCAGCTTGAGATAGCACACTAGTTGGAGATGTTGCAACAGAAACTCGCATAAATCTGTTGCTCCTTTGTCTCATATAATTTTCTTTGTTCTTCAGACCTGGTGAATCAGTTGTTCTTTGTGTAGTGGAGAACATTTGGAAGTCTTTTGCAGATGGAGAACAGGAAGAACCCCTAGGAGTGTTAGAATTCGAGAGTTCTTGTGCCAGTTCAGGATTCTGTTCTTTCCATGACGTTATCAATCTCTTCAAAACATAGTTTGTTTTGGGCAATATATTTGCAGATAGAGGCTGTCGCGTGATGGGGCATGTCGTGTTACCTGTTCTGAGCCATTCTTGAATTGCTTTTCTTTCATATGTCTGGCCGGTTTCAAGGGTCACAGGATCACAAAATATCTGACCTGTGATGGGGCAAACAAAATCTTTTGGTGGTTTTGATCCAATTGCCAGCTTCTCTAACTTAGGCAACGTAGTGAAGCTTTGAGTTTCCTCGTCACTTTCACAAAGGGAACTGCAAACCAAAGATATTTGAACAATGAGAGTGAAATCATGTTTTTACTCGACACAAACCCAAACATTAGCACAAGAGCATCATAGAATATATCATAAATGCAAAAAATGGTGATATTACCTGTCATTTAGTCCTAGGCTATTCCCACTGTCATGATTCATACTTGGTGTTTGGTTATTGTTTTTCCTCCTAATATTCTTCAAGCCCTATATTCCAAAGAACCGTTACATAGTTGAACTTGAGCAATACAAGTACTAAATAACAAACGGCATTGTATAGTTCTTATCCGGCATACCCTTATTTCTTTATCAGAGTTGGAAATATGATCTGTGCTCATTTCCAGAGATGATGATAAAGAGTCAGAAGTAGTTGAGTCCCTCAAACGAGTAGAGAGTAAGCGAAGATACTTGGGTTCTCTTTTACTGTTTGTATCAGGATTTGTGGATGAAGAATTTGGACCTGCTCTTGGGGAATCCAAGGGAGAGAAGATATCAGGAGAATGAATCTGATTCTTATGCTTTGATAGAGGCGCCTTTGGCTCAATATCCTCATCCTTGACCATCTTCATTCCTGGTGATAAAATATTGTTTTTTCTCTCTGAATTCACAGTAGCATCATCAAGCTCAGAATCTGAATCATCTTCATTCTCATCCTCCTCAATGATACTCTCCTGCATGTGATAATTTATCATAAGGCCTGTACACAATGCTACTCTAAAATCTAAATCTATACACAAGAACTATATTATTAACAACAAGCATATGGATATCTTTGCATCACCTTGGTACCCCATATGGATGATGTCTCCACCTTTGATTGGCTGGAAGCTGAATTCTCTCTACTGAAATTCAAAATCCAGAAAGATAAGATATTATGAGGCTCAAACGATATAAACTGTAAGTTGAATTCTCTTTAGCTAAAAAGTTGACCAATATAACAAACTTTTTGGTACTGAATTGTAAAACACAAACAGACATGTGAACACAGATTCAAAGAAACTAAAATCTGTGTTTGAAATCGAACCTGATTGTTTCATTTACACCATCTTTAGATCTTGTTGTCAAAGAGAACCCCGCACTCTTGGGCAAAATAGGACCAAATTTTACAAAATCAGGAACAGACCGACTCAACTCATGCAAAGGAGTCCTTGGTGGCTCAGCAATGGGCAACATATGAGCAGCCTTCTTGCCTGATGAAGTGGAATCAGAATTCATGCAATCTTTATAATATTTTGCGTATAGCCGTGTGTTTTCATCCAACGATTCTGCATAAAGCTGCTCCAGCTTTTGCAGTTTCTCTAACTGATGTGGCCTCATAGAAAATATCAAAGATTCATTGAAAAATCGATCAAAATCAGCTGTAAAGGACAAATCACTAGAGTCTGGTATCACTTCCATCATAAGCCTATGCCTCTCTTCAGAATACCAACCCACAATTGAGCTCATGTGTGGAAGAAACAGATCTTTCCAGAGTTCAGGAGCAAAATCAATCCGTGAAAAAAAAGGGTCAACGATGAACATCTCAAGAGCATGGAGAACACAACTTTGAATGTTGCTCCTCAACTTCCATAAGTAGGATAGATTGAGGTGTGCCCAAGCTGAGAGGTAGTAGTTTGGCACTCCAGCAGTTTTTTGCTTAGGATTCAACATTGCACACACTTGCAACATCTTCTCAGCATAATCTAGCCTGGCAAGCTTAGTTTCCATGTTATAGGTATTGATAGCTTCTTCAAGAGCTTCAATACCCCAATCCAGATTTGCTAATACTGCTTGATCAGAGTATTCCACCTCAGTGTCCTTATCACAACTTCCTTCTTCAGCTGCTAACCTCTCTGCACACTGATCTTTGTGCTGGGCTCTTTGCTCTTTGTTGATTAACCTATCTTGAATGAAACTATCAATAGTTGTGGTCAAGAATCTAACAATGTCCTTCTGATCCATTGTGAATCTGAAGTTCCCTGCCATCTGTCAGGTACAATCACAACAAAGAAAGCTTTAATGGAAATTTATCAGAAGCAATACAAATTAACATATAAGGAACCAAATCCATAATCTGAAAACAATTGGAAAGCACAAGAATAGTCTGATAAGATTTCATATTACAACCAAACAATTGCAGGAAAAACAAAAGGTAAAGTCAATATTCAGCATAGGCCATCATTTAGGTACACTAGGATTTAATTAACCACCGACTGGATTTGCAAAATAAATCTGAAACTTTAACCTCAACCGGTATTTCTGAATCAAAACATACATAATTTTAAGCACAACTAGAGCATAAGAATGGTCAAAGATTAACGAGTACATGACATGAAAGAGGAATCCCTCACGGAAAATGATTAAGAAAAAACGTTTGACATTTCTACTCAAGTACTTGTGTCATACACCACTGAATATCCCATCAAGAAACATACATTTGTGCATGTAGGTTGACCAACTAAGCAAACGGCAGAAAAGTGCATATGCCCAACAAACTTAACCCACCACTTTGGATATCACTCAATAAATAACCACATATCAAGTCAACATCTAAAAGGGTACAAGAATCAAAGCATAACCCTGATCACGATCACCCCAGATTAAAACTTTCCGAATATATTACACCTTTGACCTTAGTTCCTCCTTCCCTTCTTTCCTTCAACCACACTGCAAATTTTCCAGCTGGGAAGTGACAGATGGGGTGATGGTAATGCACAAAGAGAAGTTAGCACGTGTGCGTGGCTGCACAACAACTCAAACTCTGATGAAATGAAAACTATTATTTGACAACAGGCTTTGACTTGCGTTTTGATGAAAGAAGAAGCTTCTCTGAGATGGGTACATGAGGAATGTGCCAAGATGTTCAAACCATGTAGGGAAGAAACTTTCCAACGAGAACAAGAGGAAAGTTCAGAGAAGAACATTCGCGTGTCTACATGATCGATATACAAGTTGTACAAAGTTTGAAGGAGCTGTGCCTGCCGGCATTTGGACCAAGGAACATGACATTATTATATTGTTCAAAGGTTAAGGTACGTGTATAATAATATGGTATATTATATCCTTAAATTATTAACAATATGATTAGTCACTTATTACTGTGACACACCTTGGCCCTTCGGTTTTAACTTGACATGGTTGAAGTAGTGAAACAAACAATTCTCTTAACTTTAGAATGGATCAAAACAACAACAACATCCCATAAATGCCCAAAAATATTCTTCGAGTTTTCACTCTTTTCCTTTTTTGGTTAGTGAAGAAGCCATTTTCGAGGTGTCACTGTCACATGTTGATACAAATTAAATGCCATCTATTTCTAACTCTCTCTTTCTTACAAATTTCTTACCTGATATTTCTAAATTAGTAAGATTTCATGGGTTTTAACTATAATGCTAAAAAAAATGTTAATATTCTTCTTATCTGACGGATTTCTTAGGTTGAAATGGATATTTTAGAATATAAAAAATACATACCTCCTAGAATGAGATGCATAACGATTTGGGTTAATTTTAGGTTGAAAGGACATCAAATTGGACTGATTCTTCCTGCACCTCACCTCCATAGTGACTTCTTGCACTTCCATAATTTTAACATATTCTCATTTAACCTTGAGAAAAAGACGAAAATAACCCTCATTAATGATAAATGTGATTCATTTTTTTCCCACATTGCGGGTTGCACAAACCCACAATACAATTTTTTTTAACACATTGTAGGTTCTACAACCCGCAATATAAAATGTTTTTTAAATACATTGCGGGTTGTACAACACACAGTACAAATTTTCTTTTAATACATTGCGGGTTGTACAACCCGCAATGTATTTAAAAAAAAATTGTATTGTGGATTGTATAACTCGCTGTTGTGGTGTAGTGGTGGTTATCATGTCGTTACACTTAAAGGTTTCAAGTTCAATCCTGGATCGAACTGAGAAAAGACTAGTATGCTAACCACCACAACAACAGATTATACAACTCATAACACAAAATATTTTTTAAATACATTGTGGGTTGTACAAACTGCAAGGTTGTATAACCTGCAATGTATTTATAAATTGTTGTATTGCGGTTTGTGCAACCCGAGAAGAAAAATAAATCCCGTTATCATCAATGAAGGCAATTTTCGTCTTTTTTCAAGGTTAAAATGGGAATATGTTAAAATTATGGAGGTGTAGAAAGAATCACTCATCAAATTGATCTGATTTGAATTTAAGACACCTTCTTCCTGCACCCCAATAATCCCACGATGCACCTCCATACATTTTTAAATGCCAAAAATACCCTTATGAAAAGACTAAAATGGATACGAGGAAAAGTAAAAGAAGATGGGAGAGGAGGATGGCTATGAATGGTGAAGATTGTGGGTGTTAAAGATTGTAATTGGTGCATAGTGTGGTGATCCGCAAGAGTTGGTCATGATGGTGTTTTGTGGTGATTGGAGATGGTTAGCAGTGGTTGGAGTGGTCGCAAAGAGGCACAGGTAAGTGTTTGGTTTCTATTGGTTTGGTTTTCAGATTTATAATCTAGAAGTATTATTTACATATAAATGATTACTAAATTGGTAGAATTCGAAATAGAAAAAGACTTTCGGATTGGATTAGGGGGTTCAATATGGAATGTTGAATTTGAGTACCGAATTGGCACAATTCGAAATGTAAAATGTACTAGGGAATGACTTATGGATTTTAGGATTTGAAATTGGTTTGCATAACGAATTGGTTCAATCCGGAATAGAAAAACAAGTTCTGGATTATAGAATCTAGGATTGAATTCGTAATACAAAGTAGGTTTCAGATTGTATAATCTAAGAGAGTAATTTATATTCTGGATGAACCCCATTGGCTAATCCCGAAGTCAAATAACACTTTCGATTGTGCCAATCTGGAAGTATATATATATATATATATATATATATATATATATATTCTAAATTGGGCCACTGGAAGCCAATAATGGAAAAAAGGCATTTGAAAGTCAGAAAAAAAGACCCAAACCATACCGGATTAATCTGATAGGCTAATAATTTGGTTTTTTTAACTATGTTGGAAAGATTGTATTGCGATACTGAATTGATTGTTGAATGAAGATATGAAAGGTCAAGTTTGGAGTAGTATTTTAGAGGAAGTAGATAAGGTCTCAGATGTGGAACAAATACAAGAAAGCGGCTTTCTGAGTAGTGAACAAGAATGTGGCATGGATTTTACAACGAATAAGATAAATTGATTTTGATTTATTTATATAAAATTAGTGCAATATGATGTAATTATGTTATCATGTATTTGTGTAGGTATTTTGTACACAAGAAATGGATTCATAGGGTTGCCTTTTGGCTTGGTTTTGTAGTTGTTATACTTAGATCTGACAAAACAACTGGACAACAAAGCATAAAGACATTTATGTTGTTGGGTTCTGAAAGGAGTGGTAAATATAAAAAATATAGAAATGATTTAGAGATGACTATTACAGGTACAAGAAAGTGTGATTGTCCATTCAGATTGTAGGGTAAACCTGTTGACAATGGAGAAGGGTGAGTGTTGAAGGTAATATGTGAGTTTCATAATCATGATTTGGCTAAGAGATTAGTTGGTCACCCTTATAGTAGCAAATTAAGACATGATAAACATGACTTAGTTGTTGAAATGACAAAAGTCAAGTGAAACCAAAAACATATTGGTTACTTTGAAAGAAAGCAATGAAGAAAATATGACAGTAATCAAGCAAGTGCACAATGCTAGATATGCATATAAGATATCACTTAGAAGATTAAGAACTGAAATGCAACAATTGATGATGTTGCTAGAGCGTGACAAATATATTAATAGGTGCAATTAGTCTTCACAGGTGTGATATTTTTTGGACATATATCTCGATTCAATGAAATTGTTGAATGCATTTAGGATTGTGTTGTTGATGGATAAGACATATAAAACCAACAAATATAGGGTACCTTTGTGATGAGTCATTATTTTCCCTTATTTACTTTTCTTTTTGTACCTATTTTGATTAGTGATTTGTGTTTAACTGCCTATTATTTTCTCAATTTCACTATTTGGGCTTCATTTACCAGAAATTCATAATTTTATTTAATTCAAATTTTCTAAGCTAATTAATTTTATTATTATTTTCAGGGCAGCTTTGGAATTTTATTGGACTTGAAAATTAATTCTGGAATTGAAGAGGAGCTGCCACATTATCAGTTTTTATTTTTAATTTTTATTCGTTGGACCAGAATTGAATAAATTTGGACCCATTAGGTTTAGTGTTGGGCACTTATTTAGGTTTAGCTGCCTGTTACAGAAGGAGGCGGGCAGAGAAGCATACAGTTCTTTATTCTGTACTTTTGGAATTCAATTTGTTTTCTCTCTCTGAAAAAACTGGTTCTATATTTATCTTCTTTTCTTTGCAATTATGTTCTGTTTTTTGTTTCAATTCAATTTCGTTTTCTATTTTAATTGAATTTTGTTTTCTATTTTAATTCCGTTTTGCGTTTAATCTTTGTTTGCTTTATTCAAATTTAATGGAAGACTAATTTATAAGGTTATCCTTTTGATTCAAATTGCAATGAAGCTTTGAGGTTGTTGTTGTGTTATTTTTTCTCTTTTCGTCTCTTAACTCTTCATCATTTTATTTTTGTGCTTAATGTTTTTACTGGTTCATGCTTAATGTTTCAGTTAATATGAATTTTGTGTCTCTATTCATGCTTAATGGAGTGAGTTACGAATTGTTGGGATGGAATGAATGATGTATGTGAATGCTTAATTTGCATAAGGAAAACTTGTGTTAATTCTCGCTTAATTAATTCAGGTTGGAATTAGGGTTTAATAAGTTGAGCATGAATTTTTGTATCCTATGATAAGCAGACTACAATCTAATCAAGATGGTAATTTAATTCGGTTAAGGAAATCTAATTCGGTTGTTGGTTTTTATTTTATTAAATTCAATTATTTCACGAACCCCTCCCCCCCCTTTTCTCTTTGTGTGTTTAATCCTTTGACAAGACCTAGGTCCTTGGGAGACAACCTAGGAGTCACTTCCTAGTACTACATTTAACTGCATTTATTTTATCAGATACGCCTTCGATCACTTTGCTTAAAATAGGTGTGACATCGACAGACTTAACTTTTCTCAGCAACTTTTGTATTGTTGTCAAGTTAACGTGAAAATAACTTCATTTAGGGTTTGGAAATACTAAGAGGGTTGTTTTTAAGAGGAGACATGTTCCTTGAAGTCATTGTTAGTGATAGGGATTTTGCTTTTATGAATGTCATTAGTGTTGTTTTCCTTTAAGCTTCTAACTTGCTATGTTAGTTTCATATCAATAAGAATGTGAAGGCTAAGCATAAAATGCTAGTTGATTCTAGGGGAGCTTAGGACGTTATCATGGATGCATGGGGAAGTTTGATGGATTGTGGTGATTTGGGTGCATTTAAGGGATGTGTATAATGAATTTGAATGTGTTTGTTCGTTGTGACTGTTCTTTCTTGATTATGTGCAAAAAACATGGTTCATTCCACATAAGGAGAAATTTATGAATGCATGGATAGATAGGGTTATGCATTTGGGAATACGACATCAATTTTGTGTTGTTTTTATATATGCTAGTGTAGAACTATAGTATATGCAGGATTGTAATGCATGTGTTGGTTATGTTGGGTTGAACAAGTTCATTGGAATTTGAAGCGAATTTTGCAAAATAGCATGGAAGATCTGTGTACTTGTTGGGACGCAATCAACAAAGTGTTTGTTCTCCAACATAATGAAATTAAAGTATCATTTGAGATGAGTCTACACATTGTTGCCACATTTTTAATGTCATTTTGTACAAATGTTTAGTGGATGTGGTAAGCAAATACGCTTTGATGCATATTATTGAAAAATTTCATCGAGTGAAGCATGTAGGTTTTTGATAATGAACATTGCGGGTGTGTACTCAGACGAACTTAGGGTTTACCATGTGCTTGTGAATTAGCAAGATATCAATATGGGTATCATCCCACTTAATGAAGTGCATGTGATATGGACTTAACTTAGTTTTTCATATCTATCATCTAGTGAACATCATATAACTTGTCCATTCAACAAAAATTCAGTGTGATTTTAAATCATTTTAAAGAGGTTGACATCAAAGGTAAAGTGACCATAAAGAGCAAGTTATGGGAAATTTCATACCCTGATATGACATTAATGTGTCTGTCAATGGATAAAATCAAAACTAAAGGGTCCCAAAAAAGTAAATAGTTGGTCTAAGAAGGCAACCAAGTGTGACCCATCATATTTTGAGCATATTGATAAAATTCATTCTATGGATGATATTTGATCTTCACTAAAGGCCTCTAGGGACAAGGGAAAAAATAGTTTCCCATAATCACAAAAGTAATCCCATGTTTGATCAATCTCATTCGATTTGTCACCCAAACATAGTAGATGTCAAGGTTGATGGACATTATGGTTATCGAGCTATTGTTGCACTGTTGGAAATGGGGTAAGAGTCGTGATCGCTAATTAGAATGAATTTGTTTAAAGAAATATCTCAGTAGCATGATGAATATACAACTGTACTGGGTGACTATGAACGACTTGAGCAACTGAATAGGTCATTACTTGTGGATGGGTCGACAATTTTAAGTTCTTCTTATGTGCCATTTATTTCAAGTCAAACTTTATTTACATATTTAATATGAATTTTTTTTCAGGCTAGTGTAGACAAATGGATGACGATACTAGATATGGGCTATATCATTGCTAGTCAATATAATATTATCTTAGTTTACTTGTCATTTAACCAAAATATACGATTTTTTCACTATAAAGTAAACCTCTAAATAATGACAGTTTACATCAACTAATATGCATAGGGTATATATATGGATCACATTTTGTACAGGTATGTTAAATTATGTGTTACAATTTTTGTCAATCATTAAAATTTCTAATTCATTAGAAATGATGTTTCAAACTTTTTGTAAGTGAAATTGCATGATGGATGTCTATTACCAATCGTAAATGTATTGTGGTCTATGCATTGTTATCCAAAGGCAAAATTATGGTCATCATATTATGTTGGTAGGTTGCAAACATTTACACAGATGTTAGGAGTAAATACCTTAGATGTTAATCTTGCAAATGATTGATTGGTGTAAAATGAACATGTATTGATGAAAACTTATTATTATTATTATTATTTATTATTATGCATTATTAGTTATTTCAAGTTATCATTAACCACCACATGCGTACTTAAGACATTAAGAACGAAGTAAATATTATGAATGTATACTAAAAACAATAACAATGAAATAAATTATAGACAGATTATCATTGTCAACTAATATTTTTCGTCGCAAAGAAACAATAATATAAACAATGCATCAACTATACACAAATGTAATAAAATGGTCCTACGAACTACATCTCGTCCCTTGTCACGAACATATCTAACTCGTCTATTGTACACAACCCCCTCATTAGTAACACCCTTAATGTAGTGCAGCTTTTGTGTCCTCGTAAGCTGGATAACCTTCAGCTACATGACCACAATCAATCATCCATTAAAGGATGTTCGCTATCCACCTAAATATACCCTACAAACATTCAAATCACACAACTTAATAAAAAAATTGTCAAAATAACTAACAATATATATATATATGGAAGAACTTACCAAACAATCATGCTCCTATTGTGATGGAAGGACTGGGTCTCAGAATCTAGGCTACGATGACAAGGATGCAATATTACATTTGGATAGTCATCCTCAACTATTCGAGTAATATACAGGTGTGACACATCTAAACCACTTAATATAGTTCGTTGAACATGCGTAAGTCTTAGAGGCAACTGTCATCGTTGTCACAAATGATGACCAAAGTGTAAACATCGATCGACAGTCATCTCAATACCTCCACCATCGTGACTTGTAGGGATTGGTGGAATTGTCTAGTGCAACCCATGCTCGAGTAGATGCCTCTGTTTAGTTACACCAATTTGGATATATCCCATAAATAACAATATCAACTCAAACGGCTGACTGGAACAACGCACAATGTATAGAGCCCATATAACCTCATCATGGGTCAACTGATCTAAGTGTGCCATGAAATACTGCATATATGTCGTTCTACAACATATCGCACAACCCGTGGCTGAACCTCATAATATCTGGGATTAACATCCCTTCTTACCATGGATGGGAAGTGTTTGTAAATTCATGTTGGTCATGCATTAAACAAATAAATTCTTACCAATTCAATTAACATCAAATGAAACTTATAAAAAAATTTTACAATTCATTTACCTGCATCAAGGTAGAGTAACAGTCCAACTGCCAAGTCTGGGCACAACATGCATCACCTAACTGGTTGTACATGTGTGCTAGGACGGCTGCTCCCCATGAATAACCTCCACACAAGTGTAGGTTTCTATATAAAACTAGGTACGACACTAAGATGGAAGTCACATCTCGATGTTAACATCACTTTCCTTAATCTTTAGCTGTTCAATCAATATCCAACAAGCTTCCTCATACTCCAAGGCTATGTAAGTCGAAAATTGACCAATAATAGGAATGTGAAGGAGAGACGTCATATCATCTAATGTGATCATCATCTCACCAAATGACAAATAGAAAGTGTTAGTGTCTTGATGTCATCTCTCAACAAAGGCTAAAAATAAACCTTTGTCTACCACCTCATAACCAATGTTGTATAACAGTAACAATCTAGAATTCAATACAAAAGCATGTACTTTGGGACTAGGAATACCAAATTTATTTAGTTTTCTACCATGGGAGACCAATTTAAGTTCTCCACAGTCCTATGAAAAAAACAACATTCAATATAAATTTTCTACCTATAAATCACCAACACAATAACAAATTGTATAATCTTACATCGGCCTCTCATAGTCTTAATGCAACATGCTTAACATAACTTACTAAAAAAAGTAATCTGAAGGTCTTTCAGGAAATCCTCGCTCGACCTTCAGGTTGAGATCCACATCCGATTGTTCTTGCCATTAATCTGTCAAAATTGTCATTGTTAAATACAATGTCATTAATATGTCAAAGTTGTCATTGTTAAATACAATAAAAAAAGGTCCCAAAATCAGCCACACAACATTTGCGGATTTTACAATTCAAAAATCAAATATTTTCATAAATATATTTTGAATATACATTTCGGATTTTACAATTTATTTATAAATAAACTGGGCTTCTGAATTATACAATACAAAAAATGATATTCTTTTATAAATACATCATGGATTATATAATCTTAAATGCATTTATAAAAAAATTTAACTTCCAGATTATAGAATTCAAAAGCTTATAAATCACCAACACCACCCCTGTCCCCCAACTCCAGTCCAACATCCATAAACCCACACAAACAATCACAAATCCTTAACTATTGATCCCTTAATGCTTTAATCGGATATTATTTTAAATTTGATTCAATCAGCGGCACAACTCACATCATTCACCACCAAACTTAAACCACCACGTTCACACATGTTCAACAAAAAGTGGAGGGGGCAATGCAATACCCAGTGGGCGAAAGATGGAATTGGAGCTGTACAAAGGTGTAGAGGTTTGTAGATGTTCAAGAAGATGGAGAATTAAAAGTGCAGAGGAAAACGACGTAGGGAAGCTGTGTGGGGTAGAAAGTAGTGTAAGGGTATATTAAATTATCTTAAGGACATTTTTGTCTTTTCATAATTAGTATAGAGGTGCAGTTAAAATATTAAATCTGAAATCAAACCATAGTTTGACTCATTTTGTAATTTTCAACAAGACAATTGCTTTGTGCACCCCTTCAATTTCAAGTTGCACCCACACAACTTTTCAAAAAGCCTATTTTTTCTTTCTTTAAAGTATTTTTTAAACACATTTTCTAAAATTTATGAAATACATTCCAAAACTCATTTTTTAAAACAAGATGAGATTTTGAAAACAAGACTTCTATACCAAAATTTTTAAAAAAGGATCTCTAGACCAATGTATTTATTACCTTTTGATATATTTTAGAAATGTATCTCAGAACAAGCTTTCTAAAATACATCGAGAGCACATTTGTGTTTTGGAAAGAACTTTCCACAGCTAGATTTTTTTTGCAAAGTTTTCTTTCTTCTTCTTGAAGAAATAATTTTCTTTTAACAATTCATTCTTATTGCTATTTTTATTTACCAATTCTAATACTTTTTTTGTTGGGATTTCTCTACTTGCAGGGACGCGATTATAATGAAAGAAAAAAATTATTATTTAAATACAAATAATAAAAAAACTTGATTAAAAAAATAAAAATTGACAGTTGTAAATTTTGTTGACATAACCTTTACTTCGTTCAATGCTCGTATATGCATGATGCAGATATAATAATATTATTATATGTATTAGGATTTAAAATTTCTTTAAATAATATAATTATTCATTAAAGATTAGATAATAACAATAGAATGACAAACAATAGAATCATAGGCTTTTAAACCGCTGACCCAGTTAAGCCCACTAGAATAATAATAGAATAAAAAAGTCAGTTCGCTAGAGTACGTAATAATAACAAATTATATAAATTATAACAAATTATATAAATTATAATAAAATGTATTTGTTACATATTTCTCTATATTTTATTTATCAATATATTTTTACCATTGTAACTATATATTGTTATGTAAATAAATATGTAATTATAATTTTTAATTTATTCTTTTAAAGTTCATAAATATTTTATTTTATGTTGTATTATTATATCCAATATTAACTATATACGAATCCACAAGTATATAATAAAAATATATTTTTTGCAAAAATAAATTTATAACAAATTAATTAATAAAATATTGTTAAATTTAATTTTTCATGTTAGAATAAAGAAAGTACATTTATATTTTTTGGACTTACTGTGTTAGAAGGATTTTAATATGTGAACATGAAATTGAAAAAGGATGATATTAAAAGATAATATAAAATCTTAGAACATGAAAAATAAAAGAATATATATATATATATATATATTATTTAATTAAATTATTCAATAATTTATTTATAAAATTAATGAAATTTTAATTTTGTTATAGAGACTTAGGTGAGGTCCACTGGACGGACCTACATAGGATGTACTTTCGTTGGATGTTGTGTTTTAGGTATCCAAAAACATAATTATAAATACTAAAGATTTCTAGTATAAGTAATTTTTTTATATTAAATATTATTTTAAACACCTCATAAACTTTTCCTAATCAAACTATAAACCTAACAACTATATATTTATACATACACTAAAATATATAAAATTTAAATTAAAAATTAACATAATTATCGTAAAAGATAGTTGGAAAATAAAAACGGAGACATATGAAAGTCTTGCATATATAAGCACTACAAATCCGTTGTTTGTTAATATTACTATTTAGGGCGTGCCGTTTAGAATTACGGAAATATCTTTATCAGGCTCATTATCCTGATAAAGACTTGACTATGATAAAGACTTGACTAACATAAGTGACAAGTCTTTTCTCTCTCTAATTAATTCTTGTGAAATAAGATGATAAAAAATTAAAATGAATTAGACTAAATTGATTTTAATATAAAAATATTATTAAAATTATTTAAAACATATCTTCTAAATTATTTAAAATTAAACATAAATTCCAAAATAATGTAATAAAATCACAAATTTATTATTCTATTAAAATATACAATTTAGTCTAAATCATAATTAACAGAAATTTAAAAAAAAAATTCTTACAATCTAAATTACTTTTTTTTATTGAAATTTATTGTTATTTTTGTAAGTATAAATTACTTTTACATTTTACTTAAATTGAAACTTTTAAAATTATTAGTCTAAATAAAATTAGTTTGCAATATTTTTTAAATTTATTTTTTTATTAATTTTCTTCTTAAAAAGTTAAATGTTTTTTACTATATTTTTAAGAGATTAAATACGAATTTTTTGAATTCTTATTTTATTTTTATAAAAATATTAATAAGTTATAATAAAAAATATATAAACAGTCTACATAAATTGACTAAAACAAATGAAAGGTGTATTTAAATTTGAAATAAAGAATATTAATAAATAACATTTAATTAAAAGTAATTATTCAAAATTAAATACTCTTATTAACATATATATGATACCATTAAATGTTATATATGTTTATAAGAGTATTTTGTAATTTCCACCTCATTTATGAGGGTTATTTCTTAATTTCAAGTTTCATCTCTTCAGATCTCTTCTCCAATATGTCATCCTACACATCTCTTCTCATCCATCTTTTCAAATTAGATCAACCAAACAACCTTTATCTCCCCAAACTTATTTTCTTAAATAATAAATTTTCTCAAATCAGTTCAACCAAACATGTAGTTAATGCTTTAATAAGATATTGTTGTTTTAAATTTGATTCACTTCCTTCACCACCAAACTTAAACCACCACGTTCACACATGTTTAACAAAAAGTGCAGTGGGCGAAAGATGGAATTGGAGCGGTGCAAAGATGTATAGGTTTGTAGATGTGCAAGAATGGAGATAGAGAATTAAGAGTGCAGAAGAAAACGACATAGGAAAGGGGTGCGGGGTAGAAGGTAGTGTAAGGCTATATTAAATTTCCCTAAGGACATTTTTGTCTTTTCATAATTAGTATGGAGGTACAGGAAAATAGTGTCTAAATGTAATATTGAATCTGAAATCAAAGAGTGATTCTTCCTGCACCCCTATGACTACTTCCTATACCTCCATAGTTTTTCAAAATTCCCATTTTGGACATAATGAAAAGACCAAAATGTCCTTCGTCTATAACCCATAGTGTAAAAATTTTGAAACACATTGTGGGTTGTGGAACCCACAATGCGTTTTTTCAAATTTTTACATTACGCGTTCTACAACCCGCAATGCATTTAAAAAAAATTTGTATTGCAGGTTCTACAACCCGCAATACATTTTAAAAAAAATTGTATTGCAGGTTCTACAACCTGCAATACATTTAAAAATTTTTTTGTCAACCCAAAAAAAAATTAATTTATTTTTATAAATACTAAAAATTATTTATAAAAATATTTTTTTTACTTTTTATTATAAGAAAAAGTAAAATTATGTTAAAAACAAATATTACAAAAATTTGTGGCCTTGACCAGGATCAAACTGAAACCTTTACTGCGTAAGACTAAGGTGATAACCACTACACCATAGCATATTGCTGGTTGTATAACTCGCAAAACAAAACAATTTATAAATATATTGCGGGTTACAAAAATTTATTTAAATGTATTGCGGGTTGTACAACCCGCAATGTAAAAATACAAAATTTTTTTTAAATGTATTGCGGGTTGTACAACTCGCAATATAAAAATTTTAAAAAACGCATTACAGGTTCTACAACCCGCAATGTAAAAAATTTTTACACTATGGATTGTAGACAAAGACATTTTGGTCTTTTTATTATGTCCAAAATGGGAATTTTGAAAAACTATGGAGATGCAGGAAGTCGTCAGGGAGGTGCACGAAGAATCACTCGAAATCAAATCATATGCTTATTTTACAATTTTTAACAAGACAATTGCTTTGTGCACCCCTTCAATTTTCTAGTTGCAACTACACAACTTTTCAAAATGACTATTTTTTCTTTCTTTAAAGTATTTCTTCAAACACATTTTCTAAAATTTATGAAATACATTCCAAAAACTCATTTTTTAAAACAATATGAGATTTTGGAAACAAGACTTCTGTACCAAAATTTTCGGAACGAATAAAATATATTTCAGAACAAATTTTTTAGAAAAGGATCTCTAGAACAATTTATATAATACCTTTTGATATATTTTAGAAATGTATCTCAGAACAAGCTCTCTAAAATACATCAAGAGCACATTTGTGTTTTGGAAAGAACTTTCCACAGCTAGATTTTTTTGCAACGTTTTCTTACTTCTTCTTGAAGAAGTAATTTCCTTTTAACAATTCATTCTTACTGCTATTTTTATTTACCAGTTCTAATATTTTCTTTATTGGGATTTCTCTACTTGCAAGGAGGCGATTATAATGAAAGAAAAAAACTATTATTTAAATACAAATAATAAAAAACTTGTTTAAAAAAATAAAAATTGACAGTTGAAAATTTTGTTGACATAACCTTTACTTCGTTCAATGCTCATATATACATGTTGCAGATGCAGATATAATAATATTATCATATGTGTTACGATTTAAAATTCCTTTAAATAATATAATTATTTATTAAAGATTCGATAATAACAATAGAATATGACAAACAATAGAATCATAGGCTTTTAAACCGGGGACCCACTTAAGCCCACCCAATGGGTCGAATGGACAAACAATAGAATAAAAAAGGTCAGTTCGCTAGTGTACGTAATAATAACAAATTATATAAATTATAACAAAATGTATTTGTTACATATTTCTATATATTTTATTTATCAATATATTTATACAATTTAACCGTATATTTTTAAGTAAGTAAATATGTAATTCATTTAAATATAATTTTTATTTTATTCTTTTAAAGTTCATAAATATTTTATTTTATGTTGTATTATTATATCCAATATTAACTATAAACGAATCCACAAGTATATAATAAAAATATATTTTTTGAAAAAATAAATTTATAACAAATTAATTAATAAAATATTGTTAAATTTAATTTTTCATGTTAGAATAAAGAAAGTAAATTTATATTTTTTGGACTTGCTGTGTTAGAAGGATTTTAATATGTGAACATGAAATTGAAAAAGAATGATATTAAAAGATAATATAAAATCTTAGAACATGAAAAGTAAATATATATATATATATATATTATTTAATTAAATTATTCAATAATTTATTTATAAAATTAATGAAATTTTAATTTTGTTATAGAGACTTAGGTGAGGTCCACTGGACGGACCTACATAGGATGTACTTTAGTTGGATTTTGTGTTGTAAGTATCCAAAAACAAAAACATAATTATAAATACTAAAGATTTCTAGTATAAGTAATTTTTTATATTAAATATTATTTTAAACATCTCATAAACTTTTCCTAATCAAACTATAAACCTAACAACTATATATTTATACATACACTAAAATATATAAAATTTAAATTAAAAATTAACGTAATTATCTTAAAAAATTGTTGAAAAATAAAAAGGGAGACATATGAAAGTTTTTGCAGATATAAGCACTACAAATCTGTTTTTTAAGCACTACAAATCTGCTGTTTGTTAATATTAGTATTTAGGATGTGTCCTTTAGAATTACGAAATTATCCTTTATAAGGTTCATCATACTGATAAAGACTTGACTAACACAATTGACAAGTCCTTTCTCTCTCTATATTTATAACTGTTTTGCGTCACTCTCCCCTATTATTCAGTTGGGGTTTTGGGTTTTCAGTGTCTCAGTCTGTTCTCTCTGTGCATTCAATTGTAACCGCCACACCACACCAATGCCGCCTCCCTCACTAGACGTGATTATCGGCACTCGCTTGCTTTTTTTTTATATCGCCGATACGAATTTAATGATATTCACCGATACGAATTATTTTTTTCCTCTCAATTGAACCTGATTGCCGGTTTTCTGTTTGGATTGTTGTTATTTTGCTTATTTAGTTGCTAGATTTTTTTTTTTGTTATTCCTGCATGTTTCTGACGTCATTGTTGTTGTTGTGGAGATGTGGTGCTGCAGCAGGACGAGGTGATGATGGATCCTCCTTCAGATGCTTCCGAAATGACGGAGGAGACGGAAGGTATAAAAAAATAATGACTTGTTGTTGATAATGACGTGAGTCCACGGCAAGTGTGGGTGGATTGTGGAATGAAGCGGAACTTTTGATCGCTATTGGATTTTATTTTTTTATTTTTTAATTCTGCAAATGTGAATTGTAGTTTGGGGATTGGAAGGGTTATAGTGTGAGAAGAGTGCTGTGTTTGAATGATATTTATATATTTATTTTAATTACTAAAGAATTAGGAAACAATGTTGAGGCTTGCATGTTGTTAGGGAGTTTAAGAATTGCTTTGTTATTGGGCTTGGAATGAAGCTCTACCTAGTCCTAGTGCTACTTGTTCTCTTTAACTTGTGAAGTAAGTTCCGAATTTTAAGAATCTCTCCTCGGCATTGCATTGCATGGGGTGTTTGATTAAGGTGGTTTGTAATTGGAGATTCTTGATTTTTTGTCATTCATGTTGTGGTCTTGATTGATTTTGAGGTGGGTAATTTTTTAAACTTTCCAGATTGTTTCTACCACTTTGTTTGTGTGTGGATCTGCTTGATCGCGGAAGTGGGTAATTAGTTCTGAATGTTTTTTCCTTTGCATTGTATTGACCTATTTGATAGGTGAAGTGAACACTTAGCGTCAATATTCTTTCGTTCTTGTTGATTGTTGACCTTCAGACATTCAGGGAATTTTATGGAAAGAAATCAATAAGGATTTTATTATTTTAATGTTGACATGGCTGATCAATGACTTGATTTGTTTTGTTGTTTTTTTTTTAACTGTTCAAACAGAAAGCTCGAGTTCTGTTGTTAGTCCACTAACTGTGGATAATCTGTCATCTGGGAGGTTTACATGGACTATTAAGAATTTTTCAAGGCTTGTTAAGAAAGTATATTCTGAAGTTTTCTATGTTGGGGGCCATAAATGGTGAGTGGATTATGCCTGTGTTCTTTTGTTGCTGATGCTAGTTAATTTTGCACATTTTGAATGGTGGTACTGACTGACATTTGAAATGAGCAGGCAGATACTTTTATTTCCTAAGGGGAATAGTGTTGATCATTTATCACTCTATCTAGATGTTGCTGATTCAATGACGTTGCCTCCTGGATGGAGTAGATTTGCCCAGTTTTGCTTGACTGTTGTTAATCAATTCAATACTCAATACTCTTTCAGAAAAGGTAATTTCTCTGTGACAGGTGTCTCACAAAAATGTATCCTCTTTATTACGTGGATTCAGAAATGGAGGAATTGAATTTGCCCCATTTGGGAGGAGATTTGGTGTTTCATATGCCCCATTTCCTGAATATAACTTATATTTTTGTCTCTACAACAATACTTTAGGAAACAAAGATGGTTCGTAGATGTTGTATAGTTGTTTTGTTTCAAACTTAGCTGCTGTGAACATCTGCTTTTTACAAATTTATGGTTAAAACTTAAAATATGTCCATGTTATTGTTTTTTGTTTCTATTGAGAATTTGAATGATATTCCTTGGTTTATTACAAACTACATTTTATACCTGTGTGTTCAAGTTTTCAGTTCTTATGTTATTAATCATTTTGAAGTTCATTAGTCATAATATCAATTAATAATTAATATTATTCAAATTATTATATTATATATTGTAAAACTAGAGTACTGATGTCTGGTAACTCACAAATGTGCAATCCTGCAAACTTCACCCTTGAGATGTCTAGTCTTAGTTATGACGAGTGTGTTAAGATCTCACACTGGCTAGACATACAGCTACAATGTTCCCTTTATAGTCTTGAGCTATCTTCTTCCCCTGATCAGGTTTTCCGAGTTGAATTGATTCTAATCTGTTTTCAGTTATAATGTCCTTCCCCAATAGTCTCTCATCATCCTTATGCTTAGTCATTGATGTTCTGCTTGTTTCTTTAGTGTAGTTTGCTTGTCTGATTGCAGTTTGATTGGTTGTTTTTTAAGCTATTTTCTTATCTATGTTTTTGAGTGATACCTTATCTCGTCTGTGACGTATTTCTCTTTTATTGAAAAAAAGGATTGATTTTTTTTTTTTTTTATATGGCAGAATCACAGCATCTATTCAATGCTCGTGAGAGTGACTGGGGTTTCACTAATTTCATGCCTCTTGCTGAATTATGCAATCCTAGTCGAGGTTATTGTGTTAATGATACATGCATAGTTGAAGCTGATGTTGCTATTCGTAAGGGTCTTGATTACTGGTCACATGACTCAAAAAAGGAAACTGGTTATGTTGGACTGAAAAACCAAGGAGCTACTTGTTACATGAATTCACTTCTTCAGACACTCTATCACATTCCTTATTTTAGAAAGGTTAGTCAATAAACTGTGGACGCTCTTGTTTATTTATACAATAGTAGATATTGTTTATTTATACAAAACTAAGCATCTTACACGAACTATTATTACTAACAGGCTTTGTACCACATGCCTACAACTGAGAATGACATGCCATCAAGTAGCATTCCTCTAGCATTGCAGAGTTTATTCTACAAGCTGCAGCATAATGACACCAGTGTATCTACAAAAGAGTTAACCAAGTCATTTGGATGGGATACTCATGATTCATTCTTGCAGCATGATGTCCAAGAACTTAATAGAGTTCTTTGTGAAAAGTTAGAAAACAAAATGAAGGTACAATAATTTTTCTTGGCAACTACTTACAGCAATGTTTGAATTTGTATTTCTCTTGTTAAGGAGAGAATTGTATTCAGATTTGCTTCTGGATCAGGGAACTGTTGTTGAAGGCACCATACAGCAGCTGTTTGAAGGTCACCACATGAACTATATTGATTGCATCAATGTTGACTACAAATCAGTGAGAGAAGAATCATTCTATGGTATGAAATTTATGAGCTTGCTGTTTATTGCATAAATCCATGTTCTTATATCTTATGGAATGAAATTATAATTTTTTTTTATCACAGATCTTCAGCTTGATGTTAAAGGATGTCAGAATGTATACGATTCTTTTGACAAATATGTTGAAGTAGAACAGCTTGAAGGTGATAACAAGTATCATGCTGAGTGGCATGGTTTACAGGTAAAATCAAATCCAAGTGTTTTTTTTTTTTTTTTTTTTTTTTTTTTTTTTTTTTTTTTTTTTTTTTTTTTATTTTTTTTTTTTTTTTTTTTTTTTTTTTTTTTTTTTGTTTTTTGGTTGTCAAACTGAATTTTTTACCTTGTTTTTTGTTTAAAACTTAACGGTTGATTCTTATATTTTGTATGAGCCTCACTCTATTTTGTTTATTTTTCCTTTATTTTCTTCAATTTTTGCTCTGCAGAAATATAAAATATATTGGTTTTGTTAACAAGGAAATGCAAGTGAAAAGTTTTTATGTTGAAAGAAACTTCTGGGATTCTTTATTAAATAATAAAAAAGGCCATGGATAATATTACATAAGGATACATTTAAATTTTTGTATTGATAAAAAATTTATAATTGATGAATAAATTCTGTATTTTTTATTCTTATTTTATAATTTAAAAATAAAACAAAATAAAATAAACAAGCCGTGTGAAGAAAAGGAGAACTATAGAAAAAGTTTGTACTTTTGCTGTGAGTGAAAGATATACGTAGCCAAGATATTGAGAGCAATAGAAATCCTTTCGAACTTTTACTTTTACGGGTTTGCCTTGACTTTTACATAGGTGATACTCTGTACATCTAAGCTTTTCATGATGGCATAATGGTAGTAACCTGTGAACTTGTTTTTTCTTTCGTGCTTTGTTGTAAAGCTATTTCTTTTATATTGTTAATTTTGGTATTTTTCTTCATTATTGTTACGATCCATCATCCAGGAAGCTAGGAAGGGTGTTTTGTTCGTTGATTTTCCACCTGTTCTTCAGCTGCAACTAAAACGGTTTGAATATGATTTTATGCGAGACGCAATGGTAAAGGTCAGCAATAAATAGAATCATATTGAATTCTTTCCTTTTTTTTTGATATGTTTGTATGTTTCGATGTAATTTTTTACTTGTCAGCATTGAATAGAATCAGACTGAATTCTTTCCATTTTTTTGATATATTTGTATGTTTCAATGTAATTTTTACCTGTCATAGCTTGTAGGAGACATAGAAGCATGTGTTATATAGAAACATAGAGACATTGTCCCTTAATAAATTATTCTCTTTCTGGATGATCTCAAGAAAAGGAGTTGTATTGATACTAGGCTTAATTAAGTTTTAAGTAACTCAAATTTCGGTATTTTCAATTGAGTCCCACTTAAAAATTTTTATTCTATTGAGTGCTCAAAATATCTTTTATCTTTTATCTTTTGTCAAAGAACTTTTCTGTTTGATTTTTCTGTCAATAGGATGGGATGGCATGACAACCACTTTTGTCTTTTCGTCTCCAACTCACCTATCAACTCGTTTCTTCCCTTTCCAATCTCCTCCAACTCGTTGGTAGGGAAGAAGCAAGTTAGAGGAGATTAGAGAGGGAGGACACAAGTCGGTTGGTGAGTTAGAGATGGGAAGACATTAATGATCACGTCATTTGGTTGACAACAAAATTAAAGCGCAGGGTTCATAGACGAAAATAAAAAATATTTTGACCACTCAATAAAACGAATTTTTTTTATAATAACTTAATTAAGCCTTGACACTGTTAATATTTATAGACAATACGAACTAATTTATGATGATAATGGTTTATAATTTTTATTTTGCTTTTATCATGTCTAAGAAGTATTTTCTTAGCTGGGATTTTTATTATGTTTAATGTTTGTTTGCTCTTAAGTAGCATAAGGTTTTGTTGTTGTTGTTGTTCTAATTTTTATACATATATATGTATGTATCTTACATCTAAAGAATCCTATTTATTATTTGAATGAATATATATTTTCCAGTAGCAAATATGTATTGTTTCTCCACATCATATCATCAACAACTTCGCTGGTGTCGTAACCTGGTTGACAATTGGCTCCCAAATTAACATAAAAGTTCGATCGACATGCTTAAAAAAATTCCATATCTTAGAAATAATGTCCGTAACACCACATATAGACAAATTGAAAGTTTTTATATGCAAATAAGTGACAAAATTGATAACTCTGATATTTATTTTTATCTCTAACATATCTATATTTTTGGAATTCATAAAACAATTAAAAGGATCTATTACCATGTTTATTTTAGTAGGAATAGGAAGGACGGAAATGGACAGGAGGGGGATAAGTTGGAAATATTAAATTTCGACCATTTGTTCCAGAGGATGAATTGGAATAAGAAAAGTTTACTTTTAGCGCTCCACAAGAAAGTTTATTTCTCTTTTCAGTTTTACATTTTATTTTCTTAAAATGATAAATCAATTTTATGCAATTTAAAAATAAAAATACTAATTAATTGTATGTAGAGAAACTAATGGAGTAAAAAGTTTATTTTTTTGGATTACATTTAATTTTTTAATTAGTAAGAGTATAATTCATTACTTATTATTTTACCATCTCTTTGACTCATCTAAATAAACAAAAGATTTTTGCCCATTTTTTTCTTTATTTCTATCCATCCAAACAACTATTTATCTATTTCAGTTTTAATCAAAAAAGAAGCATCAGTGATTTCATAGCTTAGGGAGAAAATCTATATGTAAATCCCCTCAGAGCCTTTTATGTTTTCACAGTTCAAAGAGTCTTCATTTCTTCTTCAGAGGGTCTCTCCAGGAAGAAAGTCTTTCCCCATAGTGTTTTTCCTACTCCTTAATCATATATTTTTTTAATTCCCCTCTTGCCATTTTATGGAGATGGTTAATATTCAATTCTTCTTCCTTTGCCCAACATGACGATTTTGGTGGTGATGACAATGGGATAGAATAGAATAAGCTATGTATCCTATTTCAATATATTTACTGATGAAGCCAATAAGCTAGGATAAACTTTAGCTCGGATAAGCTGTTGTTATTATTATTAGTTTATAAATTATCTGTTAGGTGGGAGAGCTTAGGTAAGAGTAGGATAGGATGTTTTTTCTTACCCACTTAGTCAACAATTTTCTTTTGGGTTACCTTTGTTTGGTACATACTATGATGATGTAATTACCAATTAAGTATCATCTACTTGAACGAAAATATGTAATTGCTCTTGTCTTGGATGTGATGTTCATTTGTAATTTGTTAATTTTTTCCCTTGATGTTCATTTGTAAATTGTTAACTTTTGCCCTTGATGCTCATTTCTAAATTGTTAATTTTTACTCTAAAGCACCTTTAAGAGTGACCATCAACTTGATTTCCAACAGATCAATGACTACTATGAGTTCCCCCTGCAACTAGATCTTGATAGGGACAATGGCAAGTATTTGTCTCCGAAAGCAAATAGAAACATTCGCAACCTTTATACACTTCAGAGGTATTGGTATTTCCACATCTTTAATTTTTAATTAGCTGAAGTTCTGTTCAATGAAATCTTCCATGTACTTCAGAGTTTACTTTGTTATATTTAATGGCTCTTTTGGTCGTTTTGGAATTGTATGATATATGTGAAACTAAGGCAGTAAGGCTACATTTGTCTGAATCACTTCAATTTAATTGGTATGGTAAAAATGTGGGAAGCTTCAAAGTGAAGGGCAACTATTTTACACTCAATGCTGTTTGAATTGTAGTCACTCCTATACCAGGAAAGTGAAAATCAAAATCGCTATAGGTGCATTACTAAGAACTTATTCACAGGGCTTATCTCATGAAATAACAATTGTGTAAGTCCAGGACAACTTATGAAAATAGCTGATGATGTTCAAAATAACTTACGAAAACAACTTATACGATAACATTATAACTCCATTTTCTCTTTAATTATGAAAACAACTTTTAAAAGTGCTTTTATGATAAGAATTTATTCAGTAAGCACTTAATTAAGATATTTACTCAAACACACCCTAAATCTCATATCTTTTTCCTGACCTTATTTGCCGTATAGTCATAATAAATCAAGTAATTAGGAATTAGCCATGTAGCAGAGTGGTGACTTATGTTTGAAAATACTTTAACAGTCTGCATTTAGCAACAATTCCACTTTAAGAGTCTTAGAGAAGGTGGGAAATTTGAATTAAAGGACACTGCACTACATATGTAGTCTGAGGTTTTCTCATTTCTTTTTCTTTATGAGAATCCAGTGTAAGTGTATCACACTGTTCACTAGTAGTCTGTAATATAGTAGGATACTGTAGCTGTACAGTTACTATTCAACACAATACTATATATTTGTAGTTGGCATGACTTTTCTGTATTTCTTTGATGTTGTAGTTGTATTAAATAACTTGGTAGGTGATTGTTGGGTCCACAACATAATGAGTTAAGAGGTTAAGTATGTTTTGATGCTGCTTGATCCCTGTAGAATTTCCTGGAACTGACCAAATTTTGAGGTAGGAAGCTGTATAGAGTTTAAAATTTTAACTTGTAAATGGTATACGTTTGGCAGGCCATGTTAAGTCAAGCTACTTGTAGACTAACAAGTGTGTATTGTTACAATGTTGTGTGTGTTATATTCAGTTATTTTCCCCTAGAATCCATTTACAGTAATTTGAGATTTAAGGGATTAGATTGTGGTTAACTGCTGGCTATATATGTGATGAATGCACTCATCAATATGGTACGGAAATATAATTCATTGTGAGAGCACAGTGTACCTATACATGGTAGGATAGTCATGAACTAATTGGAATTCATTTGTCTATCTCATGAGATCAAAATTGGATTATATTTGTCAAAATGTGGTACAACGATGATTTTCTTTGTGCTAAATACATGGTCCTTCTAAGGTGATTTATCTCATGGATTATATCTTCTTTAATTTGTTTGTTCTCTTTATTTTTATGTATACATCATTTTTGTTATGTATGACTATTTGTCCTCAATTCTTTGCAATTTTTTCTGTTCATCTTAATGAATTATTTATTTTATGATAAAAATTGATATGAAAATTAATTATGGATTTAGAATTTGGGTTGATGGCACTGCCCTATATCTTCATTAATTGTGATTTTTCATTTAGTTGATCATATACTTACGGATCTTGTCTGCATCATCATTTTTGTTTTCAGTGTTTTGGTTCACAGTGGTGGGGTTCATGGTGGACACTATTATGCTTATATTAGACCAACTCTATCAAATCAGTGGTGAGTATTTGAGGTCTGTTTGGTTTGAGAAAATACGCTTTTATATTTTAAGTTTTAACTAATTAGCACAAAAGTGTTACCTTTTCACTTTCTTCCCATTTCAGTATTTAAGGATTTGTGTGGGAACAAAAGGAGGCTTTTTCCCTAGCTGTTTTATGTGTTTTAGAGCTAATGGTGATCCTGAAGATGATTTGTTGTGTCCATAAGAATTGCTAACTTTTTTCAGTTTTCCTTTATCCATTGTTTATTAGTATTGTTTTGTACAATGTTCATTCTTTGCTGATAAAAAAATCCTATCACACTTGGTATAGCTAGCATGAGAGTTTAACCTCTTATATTTTCATGCTTAACATTTTAGGCTGGTTTTTATTGAGCTAAATGGTTGGGTACACACATGTTTATGTTGGGATATTTTTTGTCCTACCTGTAGGCACGGTAGTCATTCCCTTATCTTTATTTTTCATTGCAGCTTACTGATTTCTTATTTATAAGCACTCATAACTTGCTTGTGTTTCAGGTTTAAATTTGATGATGAACGTGTAACAAGAGAAGATTCAAAGAGGGCCGTAGAAGAACAATATGGTGGTGAAGAAGAGGTAAATACTCAATAGTATTGCCTTGGTCCTTTTATCATCTATTCTTGGATACTGATTTTGTCATTTTGTTTTAACATTTTTGTCACAATATTTTTTTTTTTTTTTGTTATTTTCTTCTTTTCCATAGTTACCTCATACCAACCCTGGGTTCAACAACTCTCCGTTCAAATTTACAAAGTATTCAAATGCATATATGCTTGTTTATATCCGTGACACTGACAAGGAAAAGATAATTTGTAACGTGGATGAGAAGGACATTGCCCAACACCTAAGAGTAAGATGTTTGACTCATTGATGTCATATTATTTTTGTTTTCTAATGCAAAACTTTTTTCACTTTCAAATTACATTTTAGGCAAGATTAAAGAAAGAACAAGAAGAAAAAGAGAAGAAGAGGAAGGAAAAGGCAGAGGCTCACTTGTACACCATCATAAAGGTTACAACTCTAGCTTTCCCTCCCTTCTAAGTTCAGTTTGTTCTATCTTTATATGCTTTCTCTGGTATGCACGGCTCCTAAGAACTGGTTCAATGATACTATTTATTGGATCCAGGTTGCACGTGAGGAAGATATGTGTAAACAGATTGGGAAGGATATATTCTTTGATCTAGTTGATCATGATAAAGTATGGAGTTTTCGCATTAAAAAACAAATGCCATTTTTGTTTGTTAAGGTATGAACTATTATTTTTTCATTTTATTTGCACATAAAACTTATTCATATTTGGCCACAGATGCTCCCTCTATTTCATTTTTGCAAGATTTTTTGTCTTTCAAATAATTGTAAGTTGGAAAATGTTTCGTCTTTTAGTTATATGAATCATATGAATAAATTTGTAAGATATAAATTACTGAAGTGGAAAATCATTTGTTCATCAAGTTTCCCCGTGTTTTGCTATGGAAGTATGAAATTTCTGCTTCCTGTTTGTCATTTTCTTCTTTTCTCTTGCTGAGTTTTGCAGTAGGGTTTATCTTATGCTTGTTGTATATTTAATTTTCATGGATTTGTTTCTTTTAGATCATTGGTATCTTTTAGTCTTGGTGACAGCTACCATACCAGTTGTTTTGAGACCTATTGTGGCAGTTGCTTGACCATATACAAATGGGGTTTTCTGTGCCCCTGAATATTTGCTTGCACATAAGATTTAGTTTTGGGCTTATCACTTGGGTTTTGCCCCTGAAGTGATTGCGATCTCTGTGTATTGTCTTGTAGAGGTATTTGGCGGCCCTACTGCATTCTTACCTATTGCCATTATCATCTGCTTTTTGAGTTTTTGTACTCTAAAAAGATACCTAATCCTTGTCTGTGTACTTTCCTTGTTGTGTCTTTATTAAAATTCTGAATTTTCTTCAAGAAAAATCAATTCAACCTCCCATATACAACAAAATCACTGAAACACAGCTTCAGTAAAAACAAACCAGAAAGCACCCGCCCATATCAAAACCTAATCAGCCCCAATTAAATCCTGTCACCCAGCCACCATCTGTTGAAGTTAAGTACAAGTAAGGAAACAGTCGAACCTGGCAAAGATTATTGAATCAAGGTTGGAGTTAGGTGCGAAAATGAGGTCCAATAGGATTTCCATTTGAAGTTGAATGAGTGAAAGGGTTGTTTCGCAATAATTCATTACTGCTTAAATAGTCATTTTTATTTTACAGGCTGTGTACTCATCTTTGCTGAACTGTAATTCGTTTGATATCTTCTGAAATAGAACTTGATTCTTAAATTTCTTCATATATTTCTGACGATGAAGTCTTTATCAGGAACTAGTTGCTAGAGAGTTTCATATACCTGTCCCATGCCAACGATTTTGGCTTTGGGCAAAGCGGCAAAATCATACATACCGGCTAAATAGACCGATGACATCTAATGAGGAAACTCAGATGGTGAGTTCTTCACCTAATTCTGGTGCTGCGTCCCTAAATTGTATATTTATGTGTCTATAATATATTATATTATGTTATGTTATATTATATCTTAACCTTAATCATATGTGTTTTATTTTTAAATTTTTTATTTCTAGATTCTACTAAATACTCAAGGAACTTCATAGGGTGCCCTGTTTGAACCAGAATTATGAAAAAAAAAGTGTATACAGTAAGAAATAATTGTGGAATTACTTTTCTTGATCTGAAAGTGATACAGTACATTGGTATTTGAAGGAAAACAAAATCCTAATTAAAGGAAATAAATCTCCTGAAATAAAGGAAATAAATCTCCAAACATAAAGACTAAAAATCTGGAGCAAAGCTTCCAAATAAACTCCTAATCCTAGTCCCAATCCCTTAATTTTTGGGATTTCTTACAAACCAATCTATATTTTTTATCCAACAATCTATATTTATGTTAGGCAAGAACAACAGAATAGGGAAGGAAAAGAGGGGAAGGTGTATGTTAGGAGGAAACAAAATATATAAGGTAGCTAGGTTGTTAGGAGGACAATTGGGTTAAGGTTAGTCTATATATATGACCAACCTATCGTGGGGTAGGGGACTTTTGGATGTTGTGAGTATTGATAGATTTTACTCCATGTGAAAGGAAACATTTTCGTTTGCAATCCATTGTGGTGCATGCATTGTTTAGAGTATTAATAAGATTCTCTGTTTTCTGTAATTGTGGTTTACGGTGTAAGTGGATTTCTATTTTTCTAACATAGAAGCCTAGCAGTTTGGTCTGACTTGCCGGATCCAAATTTGGAGAGGAGAGAACAGATGGAGCAATGCTTACAGTATCCTATTTATACTCTGTCTGATAGATTAGTGGTCCTCCCTATGAATTTTGACTATATCAATTTGCAAAAAAATATTTGAACTAAGAAGTTTATACTGCTGCTTTTGGCAAACATTGATTGCATACTTTGTTACATGCTTAACTAAAACTAAAATAGGTGAAATTGAGAGTAGGAGTGAAGTTTCATTGTTTGAACTGCTATCTCGAAAATATGATTTTTTTTGCTGATCATTTATAGGTTGGAGGGTTGAGAGAAATTTGCATTAAAGGAAACAATGCTGAGCTGGATTTATTTTTGGAATTCGAAATAAAGCCGGTACTGTTGTTTCTTTTAATTTTCACCTTAGTTCTCGATGGTCTGGTATTGACTTTTAATTGACATGGATTTGTTATTTATTTGCTGCACAATGGATTAGGGTTTTGGGTTTTGTCCTCCTACTGTGAAGACAAAAGAAGATTTTTTGCTATTCTTTAAAGTTTATGATCCCTCTCAGGAAAAGCTGCGGTACTTGCTCTTGCTATTACCTTTTACAGTGAAGCTAAATTTAGTTACTCTAATGCCTTTTCTTTTGTTTTCTCAGGTATGTTGGGAGTCTTTATGTCCAGGGTTGTGGCAAGCCCTTTGATATATTGTCAAGGCTAAATCAAATGGCAGGATTTGCTATTGATGAAGAAATTGAACTATTTGAGGTTAGCCTATCTGCATCTCATGTATCATTATTTCTCCTGATTGCAATCTAAAGGAAGAGTATGATTTCGTTTTTTTGTCCTCATCCAGGAAATTAAATTTCAACCTCGTGTCATGTGTGAACCTGTTGACAGGAATATAACTTTCAGTGACAATCAGGTATAAATTATGTGATTAACTGTAGATATTTTACTCTGAGTGATTTTTAAGTATAGGCTTTGGTGGTTTATTACAAACAATCAACTCCATCCTAAATTGTGTTGTATTGGGTACTTGATTGCAACTTCTACTTCCTTGTGTTTTTGGCAGCTTGAGGATGGTGATATTATTTGCTATCAGAAATTCCCCAAAGCTGGAAGTGGCGAGCAGCTTCGCTGTCCCAATGTTTGTTCCTTCTTGGAATATGTGCACAACCGTCAGGTTTGAAATTTTAAAATAAAAATTATAACTTTTTTATAAATTTCTGAAATTTTGGATTCTTAATTTTAGATATTTGGTCTTCTAAGTGTTGATACTGCAAAAAATATGCTTCTTTAGTGTAATGCTATAACCTTCATCCATTTTTAAAGTTGAAATCTTTATATTTGCACTGATAGCTTGAAAATTCACCTCTTGGTCAAGTTTCTGATAAAATCTTCTGGTCTAAAAAGTAATAAACACAACATTGAAACATTGGCCGTGTATTTGAAAGCACAAAGGGTAGTAATGAATAATCATATTGATAAAACTAAATGTGCATACGTTTCTTCTGGTTCTAGAATCAAATAGAAAATGTTAGAATTGAAAGGAGTGTGGGAGAAGAGACCGATACTGAGTTTTTATTAGATTTCTATCTCGGTTAGGCTACAATAGTATATATAGAGAGAGGTCCGAGCCCAACAACAGAATAGGATGTGGATGTAGTTATAACTCAGTAGTGCCAGTCTGGCAGTCAGTTAACCAATAATTACCTGTTACAATTAGGCTCTAAGCAATGCCACCTGACAGCATTTACTGCAATACTCAACATCCTTGATTCTCAGAATGAAAGTATCACAGTTAGGCTGCATCCTTGCTTTGACGACAGAAGTTTATTTCATACTAAAATTTTTAAGCCAATTTTGTAAAACTAAGCAACATTGAAGGAGGTAAAATATAAAGCAACGTAAAATCTACAGCATACATGGCTGCTATCTTCCTGTTTCCCCTTCCTCGTCCATCATTGCATATCTTGTCCAATGCACTGTGCTGTTCTAATTATTAGTTCCATCTGGGTCCAAAAAATGTTACCAGAAATAATGGGATTTTTTCTCATGGTCTTTTTATATGCAGCCTCTTAGGTTTGCAACCCTTAAAAAAATCTTTAATGATGTTTTTAATTAGGGAAATGCTATGCAGGAATCAAGCTCCTCTATCATTACTATTTAGTATTAGCCAAAGCATATGTAGCATTACTATTTTTGTCAACTTTGTTTAAACGGGCACATTTGCCAGTAATCTGAAACTATAATAGGAAACTTTTTTTTTGTGGCTGAATGCGTTTGCAATGTTTGGATAAACTTTCAACAAACACATGTAGGAAAAGAAAATAAGAAGGTAGAATGATTGAACTTTTCCAATAAATAAATCGAGTTATGGACATTAAAATTTTATTGAAATTGTCTCATTTAACTTCTTTAAAAATGTTGATTTTAGCTTATGATGCATAAGTTAAATTTAACTCATGGTTGAAGCTTGATTCTATTGTAGATAATTTAATTAGTGTGGTGTATTAGTTAGGTAGTTAGTGGGTCTGTTAACGAACTTTTTGTAGTAGTACTATATACAGGTATGATGTATTGTGTTACATATATACGTAAGAAATAAAATTTAAGGTTCTCTTTCCATTTGCTTCTCTTTTTCTTTTTTTTGAGTTTGACTTGTATATAATCCTTTTCCGAGATATATTGAAGTCATTACAGGTTATGGAGGAAGCATAGCAAGCAAAAAACTATACAATATATACACATAGATAAATAAAAAATGCAGAACTGTAATTACAATGCTAAAATAATGGAAACAATCATACAATTAATAATAATAGCAAGTTTAGAAACTTAAATGACTATAAATTCAAAGGAAAATCCAACCAAGTTGAACTGCCTTTCTTATAGATATTGAGGGGTTTTATAGAGAAGGAGTATTGAGTAGAAAAGAAGGAAAGAAAAAAGAGAGAGAGAAAAAGGGGATGGGAGAATAAGAGCAGACAACGAATGAGGTAATCGAAAAAAGAAAAAAAGTGGGAACCTTAAGTTTCAGCGGAACAAGTTTCATCCGGCGGAACAAGTAGTAGTGTCACTGGTGGTTGACTGCACTGGCTATGGTAGCTGAAATGGTTTACCTTTTTGGTCTATGGCTGGTTCATGAAGGTTAGCATAGTTCTTTTTTCTCTTAATTTTGGGTTGGGTTTGGGTTTTTTTTCCAACATTCCCATAATTTCTTCTCTCACTCCTAATATAAGAAATGACCAATGTTCCTATCATAACACTTCATAATCAATTCAAAACTATATTTTGGAATAGGTAATCTGAGTTTTGCAATCTAAAATTATCCAAAATATATTCCTGTAATCCAGAATTGCACAAACCTATCTCAGATTATGTAGCCTAGAATATTGTTCTGATTTACCTAATTTGAAACCCTATTCTGAATCCAGAACATAATTTGAATGTTTTGGGCTGCATAATCTTAAATATATTCCGAATATATTATGACAAGGGCATATTAATCATTTTGAATAATATGATGCTGGGAGAAGAAGAAACTATAGAGGTGGAAGAAGAAATACCCCCAACGCGTTTTTTGTTTTAAAATATATTGGGTTTGTTAAGTTAAAGGACCACAATAGTTTTAAAAAATAAGATTTTTCCTTAGGTCTAGGCCAGGTTGCTCTGAACCAAAACTTCTTCCTTTCTTAAGAGGTGCGGGGCTGCAATGTGGGACTGAGGCTTGATTTTCCCCATTACTGTTCCGCGGCATCATTCTGCAATATCCAAAGCGGCTGTGATGGCAAGTATAATTTTGAAAGCTTGCGCTCCTCATAATTCAATACATGCTTTGACAGACTCTGGTTACTGATTTCTTTATAGAATTTTGCCACATGGTGGTATTTGAATTGTCCACTATCATATATTGGCTTATTTTGGGGATCTTTGATAATTGTTCAGAACAGATTGGTTGACTTTGTTGTTCTACGTAATCTTAATGTTGACTGTGTGATCTTTTATTGCTCATGGTTAGATTATTCGTCTGCTGCATATTTCTTTAAGTGAAACGAAAGTTGCCTGCTTATATGATTTCTTAAAAGAAATTTTTTGAAAAATAGCAATAATATTGCAAAAATAATTTTGGGTTTTGGAGACTAGTTTTCTGTGGCACATTGTTTCAAGTCCTTTTCAACATACTACATTCATTGATTTTCAGGTTGTACGCTTCCGATATTTGGAGAAACCCAAAGAGGATGAATTCAGTCTTGAGTTGTAAGTTTCTTTTGTACATACAAATAATTTTGTATCTTAATTAATATTTTGACTTTCATGTGCTAGTTAAAAAGTTGCTTGCACATATAAACCTTCACAAATTATCGTGCAACCTTGATTTGATTGTGACCTTTTCTCATTGATCAAGATATGTGGACCCTTCTTGCAATTAAATTATATTTGATGATCCGTATACATTCTGTGATCATCTAGGTCAAAGCTTCACACATATGATGATGTTGTTATGAAGGTTGCTCAACATCTTGGCTTGAGTGATTCTTCTAAAATCAGACTTACTTCTCACAACTGCTACTCCCAGCAACCTAAATCACAGCCTATAAAGTATCAAGGAGTTGAAAATTTGTCTGACATGCTGATTCACCTCAACCAGGTAGTATTGCAGGTCCAATTCTTTCTAGATAAAAATATTTTAAAATCCTTGCAATTTGCAAGACTTCCAAATGGCTGTCTGTTTTACTTGTGCTCCTGTTATAATGAATTATTTTCTTTCGTTTTTCTTTTTGTAGATTTCTGATATACTATACTATGAAATATTGGATATCCCTCTGCCAGAATTGCAAAGCCTAAAAACTCTTAAAATTGCTTTTCATCTTGCTACGAAGGATGAAGTGAGTATACTTAGTGGTTTTGTTTTTTTCAATGTACTGTATTATATTAAGTTTTATTCGTTATAATTTCTCAGGTGGTCATGTCTACTGTTATATTACCAAAACAGAGTACAGTGGAAAATGTACTGAATGATATGAAGTCAAAGGTAAAGCTTATAATTAAACTTGATAATTATCTAGTAAGCTGTTTTTGATTATAGTGACTTAAAGACATATTGACATGCTGGCTTGTATGCCCAATTCGACTATCTGACTTCGTAATGAATGTGAAGGTTGTCAAACTTGAGAGTTAACTACAACTCAATTTGTAGATTCAACTTGTATACTTGTATGAGTTCACTTAATTTAAGAAATAATATTAAAAATTCTATTAGTGACATATATGTGTAACATACTATTCTTAATACGATAATACCCAACCTAATGAGCAATGAGTTTGATTGACTTAGGTTGAGTTTGATCTAAATGCTCAAATTACCCAACTGTAATTATTTAAATTGGTTGGGTAGATTTGAATTCTTGGGGCTCATGCTTGCGAATACCACCATTGTAGGCCACAAAAGTCTTGGTAACATAGTGGATACTTAGGAGAACAACAAGTTTGACATTTGGGACCAATAATCAAAAGTGGGATGGTCTAGTGATTGGGAGAAAAGGATGAGACAAGAGATGTCCTAGATGCAATTGATTTTTCTATGTTTGAAAAAGAGCTTGATTTCACCGGTAGACAATCTGGTGGATTGCAGGGCGGAGGAGCAAACACATTTTGATTTGGGTAGTCTTGCAAAGTAGGTTTATCCTAACTCAACCTTACAAACCATCCCGTAGGATTGTTCTCGCCTGTATATTGTATTTTGTACTATCTACTTCCCAATACACCATTCACGTCCAACACTATTGGGCTTGATACGTGGACAACATGGTAAGTGACCCTTTTAGTGGGTCTATGATAGACTCTGATACCATACTGCAAAGCGGGATTAACCTAACTCAACCCTATAGAACTGGCTTGAAGACTGAGAGGGAGTCATCCCTGTGGATGTTGCAATGGTAGAATAAAGATGGAAGGAACATCCAACAGCCATGGAGGTTTGGGTTTCAAGCAAGATGGTCAACTCACAACCACAATATTCAGCTTATTCTAAGTAGATGTATGGGTTGTTAGCTATGACTGAGTTATTTTCCTCAAGCATGTTGAATAAGCTTCTGCTGCTAGAACTGTCAAAGTGGTTGTTTGGAGGATTGCATAGGAGGCACTATTAGAATGACAACTTAAACTAGAATTTGTGAGCATGGTAGGGAGAAGGAAGTAGGGATAATATGGAATTCACATCAAAGGGTTAAAGAAAGGAATTGGACTTTTGTAGAGAGAAATTATTTTTGTCTAGTGTTGAATGGTTTCTATGATTAACTGGGCAGAATCAACAAAATGCAGTGGAGAAGTTTGACAACCACCAAAACTAACCACTTGCTATAGAGTAATCAACAATGAGGCAACTAAACATCATCAAAATTTGAGTAGTGATGACGCTTTCGATGGGAAAAATAATACTGCCAAAAAGCAAGCACTAAAGATGGCAAATGTGAATCGCTCCTCAATTTTGATGGGGAATCCCAACATTGACTAGGTACGAGTATGGAGATGGGTAGTCACTAATTTTTTTTTTAAATTAGGTATAGGGACAGGGATGGGTATGTACATATTTTCCTTATCTCCTTCCCATACCTGTCCCCCATCCTTATCCTCATACTCATTCCTATTTTAAATTACTAAAACACCTTTATTTTATTAGGTAACCTAAAAAACTTATATTAAGTTTTTTTGGTCCTTAGTTTCGTAACTTATTTCTAAGTCATACATTTTGGTTATTTTTACTCTTTTATATAATTATTTGACCTTTATTCAATTGTTATTTAATACTCTCATTTGATGTTTGTACAATTATAATTTTTTTTTATTGATAATTGACATCAGAGAGAAGAAAATATGTATCCTTCTCACATCAAATACTTGACAATATCATGTTTCCTTACTATGATTTTTATTTTTAATAAAAAATTATTTAATTAATATTTGAAACAAGAGGCGGGTACAAGCACGGATGGGGATGGGGAGACAAAAAACTCATACCCGTTAATGAATTTTTACTTGGGGAATGGGGAAGGGATAGTCAAACCCGTACCTGTCTCGCCTCGGTGCCATCCTAGCAGACACTGAGGAGAATGGAGGCACTCCTTTGTTTGTGTTTGGTGCTGGAGTCATAATTATTTTGGAATTGTAGTGGTGAGGTTGCACTGCTTGCTCTTGGTATTTCTGTGTTGGCACCATATGCAGCCAGTTATAGAAATTGTATACAAGTTGGCAACCTGATATTATAAAATGATAGTTTACCTATCTGCTATATGTGCAGGCTTAGGGAGTAATGTCCTTCACCATGAGGTCAATGCCAATGTTTAGGGAGGCAGTATTGTTAGGATGGACCCTGTTAGTTGGGCCTTGTAAGTTGAGAGTAAACCTTATAATCTGTTAGAATATGTATATGTAATTCAATAAGCTGTTATGAATAGTAAAAAAATTTAAGGAGAATTTAGTTGGTAGAATAAGTTTTGGGTGGAAGTGCCAAGGCTCTTGAATTCCTGGGAGATCATTCGTCATTCTTCTAGGTTTTACCCTTGCCCATTTTGCTATGATACTGCAATTAGGGATTTAATAGATAAAATCTCATTTTATTCTAGTTTCCGATTTAATTTCTATCAATTGATATTATAGTCATCATCATCAGTGGGAGCTATTCCCATTGGCTGCAGGATGCAATTGTCTTGTTATTCATGCTTCAATCAGTTCAACAATGATACTTAACTTTAGCAGTCACAACCGGGTTACATTAAGAACAAATTCAATCTTTGTGGGAGGGGGGTGTATTGATACATACCCATTACTTGTTACTGAAGAGTCTCTATGTGAGGGAATTAGTTGGGCAGACAAAGATAGTAGAAGCAAAGAAATATAAAGAAAGGGAGGTTGTGAGAGAAATGAACTTATCATTTGAGAAAGAATTTGACTCTTGATAGTGAGGACAGTTCTGGTCTATTGAATATCTAGGGATGCTACCGCATTGTCCAAGCAATTGGTATTTTTTCGGTACACAATGCACCAGTTCTATAAACTACGCACCAGATTTTTTGGATTCTTTGATGTATAATAGGTATGATTCTGATGGAAAATAAGAACATTCAAATTCTTAGTATCTAAATTTAACAATAATGTACTGAATTCCTAAGTTAGACAATATTCTTGATACACCTTGTATACTTGACTCAGATATCCGTAATTCTCTCATGCAACTCAAATTTAAGAAGCCTTATTCTCCTTGTGACGGTGAGACTGTTTGATAGTGCTAGAAGGGTGTTTCCTTTATCTAATCGAGTGGTGTTATCATCCTTTAGATTAGTTCATATTGTTGTTATTGACTGGATTTAACTATCCCCTTGTCTATTTGAAGCAAACATTGATTTGTATTTTACTGTTGCATTCCTTTGGAAGTATTTGTTGAGCTCTTGTATTTTATGCTATATGAAATGTAATGGAATTAATAATGTTATGTGAAATAGGTGGATTTATCTCATCCTGATGCACAACTAAGATTGCTTGAAGTTTTCTATCACAAGATATACAAGGTGCTGAGTCATATACTTTTCGTTTTCTTGGTTCAAATGCTAGTCTTACAAGTGTGATTTCCTTGAGTTGACTAATTTTATTGGCGTTCAATGTGATAAGGAGAAAAATCAATTGATCTGCATCACTCATATGCCGTTATGCAATGTAGCCTTATTGTTGACAACTGCTATCGAAATTTATATATAATATTATCCTAGTAATTACTGGCTTGTCTCATAAATCTCTTGGTGGCCAGCTAAAATGTTGCTCATTTCGTTTTGAAATTATGATTTCACATTACTGATATTTCTCGATATTAATGAGAATGAAGTTGGACTGAAATGTCCATTTCCAAGTAATTTATGTGCAGGATAAGGAAACTCTGTTGGCATTTAACTTTTGTTTTTGTTTTTGGGTGTAAAAAATAAAAATTTGTTGATATTTGTTAATTGCTGTCAAACTGATAAAACTTTTGCAGATTTTCCCGCCGAGTGAAACAATTGAGAATATTAACGATGAATATTGGAAGTTAAGAGCAGAGGAGGTAAAGATTTGCTACGTTTGTTATATTTATTTTTATAATTAGCATTCAAATACCACATCTTGACCAGGGATATACTATTCAAATTGTCTTTCTAGTCCCTGTGATTCAGAATTTTTGTCTTTTAGTCCCACTTGGTAGACATCGTTAGAGACAATGTCGATGGTAGTTTTGAATTTGCAATTTGTGGTGGCTTTTGACCATTGTAATTCAGTTTTGTAACTTAACTGTCAAAAGTAATTTATGGCGGTTGTTAAAGCTACAAAAATCTTAAAGAAAAAGAAAAATAGAAGCATGGGCGCATATCCTTTGTCCGCATGGTCTCTTTCCCTCAAAATCAATTGTGGAACTAATTAGAACTTCAAATCCCGAAAGCCCAAAATAAGTTCCAAACAGATTATATATTGACATATATTGGAAAACAGCCTTAAATTGCGGTCTAAGTTGCAATCCTTTTTGGCGGTTACTAAATTACATCCTCAAGGTTGGTTTAGTCACACATCGACTAGTGATATGACTTAAATATAGTATGTAGGTGGGTTGTTATTAGAGTAATAAAGAGTTATGCTCTAAAGTTTCTAATTTGACTGTTTAAGCCATGTTAGTATAGGTTTTTAATCAATTTGTTAGGTTGTTAAACAATTAGTTTTTATGTAAGCTAATTGGTCAATTCCACATCAAAACAAGTGTATTAGCTTCCCTATGTAGTATCTATTTTATCTCTTTACTTGAAGATAATTAAAAAATCAATAAGTTGAAGTGAACTCTTTCTATGTGTTTCTATCACCATGTAGATGCCATTTAATTTTGGATTTACCCTCCCTGAATTCCTCTTCAAACATGAGAGCTTTATCTAAATCTGAAAGAGTGAGTTTTTCCGCATCCAAAAGATTCTGTATAGGTCTAGTTAAGAGCACATTGAAAAAAACCTGAAAGGCGAATTTTACCTTAGCTTGATCATCCACTTCAAACAGAAGAAAATGGTGATCAGGTTTAACTATAGAGAAACCATTACATGAGACCGAAGATCAGAAACTTATGTCCATCAGAAACTTACATCACTATTACAAACAACCCTGTCCATCTTCTTATTAGTCCTAGAATCCCCAATGCGACCCTTGGTCGGTCCAAGTAAACTGACTTCCAGGTGAAGGCAAGTAATTGAAAGAATTCTGATCAGAGCAATCCGGGAAATCCCTAAAACCCAAGGGAGATGGATAAATTTTACCTCTATATTGATGACACCCAAGCACAACAGTAAAATCACCAATAAAGGACCATGGAACTGAAATATGAGAAGAGAGATTGGAGAGATCCTGCCACAAATCTCTTCTAGATGAATAGCTGACACACAAATATCCTATAAGCCACGTTTAAAAGGAAAAGAAACTTTTTGTGTAGAAGAACAAAGGACGGCTGAACTAATATCTTTACCACAGAAACACCCAGGAGAGGGAAGATCTTTATGATCTTGTGCAAAATAGTTAAGATGTAAGGATTCCCAAAAACTTAAAAGAGAGATATGAATCTTTATAGGAGGTTCAGCCGCAAGATGAAGATCTGGTTTATGAAGAAGACAAATTATTGAGTATCCTGTTTGCTCTAGGTTGAGCCAGACCCCTTAAGTTCCAAAATAGCATCATAAGATAACAGAAAAATAAAAAATAAAAAAAAGTCTAAAAGGATTTCATTGCTTCTAACTATTAGAAGCCATTTTGGACTGAGTTATTGGACCAAATTGGTGTCTCTTTGCCCAGATAATAACACCAGTGGTGGGTTTGAAACTAATTCTATTTTTGTGAAGTCCATAGAGTTCAGTTTTCATCTTCTAATAGTAGCCATTGCATTGTGTCATTGCACCTTCTTGTGTATGAGCACATGATGGTGCAGTTTTTGTTGCCTTCAGCTGTTACTCTCTATGAGGCTAAAATCTCACTTTGCCCTTAAGTTATGTTCTGTGGATTCCACCAATTCTCTTAGGGTTAATTTCTCTTGGTTTCTCGCTTGTTTTCTGTTGCCAAAGGCTTTCCGAGTCTGAAAACCATCCCTGTAGATGAATTTTATTAGATAATTGCACCTACGTTATGGGCTTCACAAAAAACCCCCACTTCCTGCAGCCCACCATTTTTTGAGCCCAAACTCTAGCTATCATCCAATGATAATCTGCCAACTCCACCTGTTTTGGCAAATCTAAATTGTTCCTCGCAGTTGTGTCAGACTTGAGTACATGACAGGTCTGTGCCCAGTTGTCTCTCTTTTTATTTAGCTGTGACTTCTTTATTATGCTCTCTCTTGATTCGTGTGTTCTGTGTCCTGCTGTGTTAGGATTTTGGATCAGCACAATCAAGAAAAGGGATGGAAAGTTTACTATAGAAGAAAATTAAATAGAGAAAGACAGTTTAGGTTGTTAGGCTAGGACATGGTTGTTAGCTTGATTACTGATTGTTGTATGTAGGTTGGTCTATGTAAAGACCAACCATTAGTTGTAGAGGGACTTTTGGCTTTTGATTTTTTGTATTGTGACAGACTTTGATCCTGTGTGAAAGGAATTTCGTTCCTTTGTCGGTGCTGTATAACGTTTTGATACAGATTTGAATCAAAGTGCATTCCAGTCATTGTTTGTGTGCTTTGTGGTTAGTGTTTCCGTGGGGGTGTCAAGAGTGGTGTCCTAACATGCTGCTTCTATCCTTGATTGGCTGTGAATTTGTAATTGTGTCTTTTTGTTATTGTGACACGCTGTTAATCTTTGAGTGCATGATTCCTCTTCATTTTGGTTTCTTGTTACGAATATAATATTCTTTTGTACTATTGAAGATTCCCGAAGAAGAGAGAAATCTTGGTCCTCTTGATCGATTGATTCATGTTTATCATTTCTTTGAAGATCCTGCTCATAAGTATTTGGTAAGATCAAATCTCTGGTGTTTGTTATAATTTATCAGTGCTTTTTCAGTCCGAATATAATTCCTTCCAGTAATTGAATCATATTTCTTCTGTGATACTTTTTTTTTTTGACAAACGCTTTTTTTTTCCTGTAACTAATGGAATTTGCAGCAAATTCAGAATTTTGGGGATCCTTTTCTATTTGTTATCCATGGGGGTGAGACATTAGCTGATGTCAAATTGCGGATACAGAAAAAGCTACAAGTTCCAGATGCGGAGTTTTCAAACGTATGTATGAGTGTGTTATTCAATTATCTGCACTACATTTTAGGCATTTTAAAGCTCGGTCAACTTTTTTATGAGACATTGACGCATATTAATAATTATGTACAATGTTCGATTTGCTTTTCTGCTTGCTTCAATTACTTCTCTGGATGTAGACTTAACAAGGTTCTATTTCATAATTGATATATTTTTTCCCCATGCTGTTTGTCTTTCCAGTGGAAGTTTGCATTTGTGTTACATGGTCGTCCTGAATATCTACAAGATTCTGATATTGTTTGTGCTCGGTTTCAGGTCTGTCAATATTCTTTCTCTTGTTTGATTTTTCATTTTGGTTGTGAATGTACTAGTCTGAGGATGTCAATGGAATCTGTTTAGGCTTATTGTTTGACTTCTACATGATTAAGTTACTACAAATTTGAATTGTTTGTTTTTTCAGAGAAGGGATATTTTTGGTTCTTGGGAGCAATATCTTGGACTGGAACACACTGACAGTGCTCCAAAAAGATCTTACGCAGTTAACCAGGTAAACGTTGGGGACTGGCTTCTTTCTTTCTTTTGGGCATGTAGATGGTATATGCATTCTGTCTCAAATAAAAACAAAACCCTAAAATGTATATCTAGCATGCAGTCATTCAAAATTTAGGGTAGATAAAACAATAAAATATATACATTTTATAAAGAAAAACGGCATTATGCATGGTTAAATGATTATATTCTGTGACATCTAACCTCTAAGAAAATATAGCAACATAGAATTAGATTTCTGTGAGAACAGTTCAGTTAGTTACACTTTGAGAGCAATCTAGAAAATATGATAGGGAAAAGTGCATGAAAGAAGGCAAGTTATATGTTCTAATATTACATTTCTTTTTCACTCTCCTCTTTAAACTCTGACATGACTCTTATACCTTTTTCACACTATTGGCCATACTTGCTGGGCAAATTGGAGAGCCATACCTCAATGCTCATCTTTTGTCTCTAAATAGTCCTAGTTGATGAGGTTAGAAGAGCTAATTCCCAAATTAAGTTGAGAGAAAGTTTAGAATCAACGGTTTCACTAATATAGATGTAACCAAGGTATATGCAGTGTAAGATCGGGCAAGGCTTCAATCCGCAATGTTTTTTATGTTGAAACTGGGGATCACATTAAATCATAAGTTCCATGGTTTAATTATCTTTGAATCCATTTTTCAAGTGATGGGGATATTAATAGGAATGTTACACAAGATGCAAGTTGAGTGAATGAAATTGTGTAATAAATAATGTAGCACATACTGAGCATGAGGAAAAGTTAAACCAATCATATGACATGACAAATATGCCAATGATAGGAACTTTTAAGGATTAAGGTAGTTGCCAGTGCAAAATTGTTATTATGGCAGTATCTTCAAGTGTTTTGGGTGAAACGAATGAAGAATACTTAGAATTAGACATCTTCTAAAATAAACAATATAAGATAATTTAATCTTTAATACAGACATGAATCTTTAGTTCCTATAACTCCATGATATATCTTTGCTCTAACTGTAACTAACATTCATAGATGAATTGTTTTTGTCATTTATATCTACAACTTGATAATACAATTGGAATGAAAAGAAGTTATCGCATTTGCACTGGATATCCAAATGCATCAACGGCTGAATACAACTCACTGAAATAATTTTATGCGCAGGTTCCAGCAGTCTACAACGATCATTTCTCAATTTTGAAGAACCGTCACACAATTGAGAAGCCTGTAAAAATCTACAACTAATCAATCTATGAATCAGTATATAATAGCTTATGGCAGTGACACTTGCAGTTTTATGAAGTGATAACAGTAGTGTAGAGTCAATCTTGCCAATTTTGTAGCTTCATTACTTTACTTAGGGGGATTGGTGTACAGCTTTGATCTGTGTTTCCTGGTGGTTAAACCTCAATCACTCCTCCTCTCTTTGGTTTTAATTCCTTTGTAAATCATAAGTAATAAGATTTTGGGTTGGATTTTTGTATATAAATTATAGGTATATTAACTTCTGCGCCTTCTATTACATTACAGCCTTGTTACTGTATAGAAACACACTTTAAACTGATATGTTCAAACTGACCTGTTACATTTTTCAACAAACTAAGTTAGACCCCTTGATGAATAGTTTAATTTGGTTTCACCCAAATCCTTTCTAAGAAAAGATAAAGCATAAATCTTACTGCATTTTTTTAAGACAAAGGTGTAGTTTTAACATCATTTATGACAAATAAGTTTTCCATTTTTCTAAAAGTATTCTATTCAACATAGACTAATCTTTGGAGACACAAGTTTTTTTCAATTTACTTTACATTTAAAAATTATCCTAACTTTTTACCAGTTTTAACTTTTTTTCAATTATGTGAAAAATTAAAACTTTTACTTGAGAAGTTATTTTTACACAACGAATTAAACAAAACATGTAATGGGAATATCGTTTTAAAAGCACGGTTGAAATGTTTTTTTTATTATTTATAATTTATATTTAAACTATCATTTTTCTAAATTAACAAAACATTCATATCACCAAATCAAATCGGAATACAAAATCTATAATCAATATATGTAAACACATTTGTTTGAATTTTCTTGAACTCATGTTTTCTCCTTGGTAATATTTATACGTCAAATGTCTCGTGTTTTAAAATTTGTTAAAGGGAACAATCTTTTTTCAACTATACCATTTTTCTTAAAAAAAAATATGTATATTAATCAATTATTTTACTACACGTTTAAAAAATAAATATATACTTAATCCTTTAACTATAACTATTTTTTATGTTCGGTTTGTTTAGTTGAGAATAGAAAAATGGAGTGACAAGAATAAAAATCAAAAGTAAAAACAGGTGGAATTAAGGTGAAATATGAAAAGTATTTGATAAAAGAAAAATAAAATATATCATTACTTGTAAATTTATTTTTCTACTCACTCTCTTTAATCAAGTAACTTTAACTCATTTCTATTTAGTCAAAGTTATTTGATAAGTAATAATGTTAATTTTTATTATTATGTTTATTTTAGAGGTTTTTAATCGTTTTTACTAGTTCAAATAGAACTTTTTTTGTTCCTAAACACTAAAAAAGAAGGTAGATGAAGTTAGAGAAATAATGTAGAAGAAGAAGGTAGGAGAAGAAGGTAAGAGAAGAAGGTGAAAGAAAAATAGTAGCCAAATTGTGTAACATTTTAATATTTTACCTATTTCCTCCAACAGATATTTTTGTTCAAGGATTTGAATCAATATTTGAATATCAGTAATTTGAAATATTGATTCCCTCTTTGGTTACAAGAATCTTCAAAAATTATTATCTCTTACAGAACTGTTGAGCCTACTAAAAGTGAGTATAATGAGTATATACATATCTAGGTCTGCATTATCTATCCATTTTCATAGATACATAGATCCTTTTTAGCACTTTTTTTATACTAACAACACCCCCTTGGGCCCAAGATAGGTGACAAGTCTCTCATTCTCAAGCCGAATAGGCAAAAAGGTTTTATTAGGCCCATAATGTTTCTTGTAATGACTTTTAAAGTTGTAACATTTACAAAGACGTCGTTACATGTGGCTCAAGTTTATTGGTTGTTGTCATTTCTAAGTTTCAAAAATTGCAAATGAAAATTTATTAACTTTAAATCTTTATAAATGAGTTGAATATAGATGTATGAAGCACATATCTATAATTCAATTGTTATGACTTTCGGTGACGCCTTTCAGTCATACCTTTCAGTTATGACTTTCAGCTTCTGCGTCGTTAAGCCTTTCAACTTTCACTTTCTTCTTCCATATCATTAAACCTTTTGGCTTCCGTATTGTTAAGCCTTTCAGCTTTGACTTTGTGATTTTCATTAACATGCATCTTTCTTTCATGTTTTTTGCGATTCATTAACCTGCATCATTCGATGGACACTTTAGTTTAGGGACGTACCACTCTGTGGCCGCTTTAGGGACGTATCATTCGATGACCCATTATAATTTAGGGATGCATTATTTAGTGGTCGGTTTTGGGACGCATAATTTGGTGACCGCTTTAGGAACACACCATTCGACGACCCGTTTTAATTTAGAGATGCACCATTCAACGACCCGTTTTAATTTAGAGATGCACCGTTCGATAGCCTGTTTTAATTTAGGAATACACCATTCAGTGTCTCGTTTTAATTTAGAAATGCACCATTCGATGATCCATTTTAATTTAGGGACGCACCACTCGATTCCCGGTTTAGTTTAGGGACACACCATTTGGTAGTTGCTTTAGTTTAGGGACACAGCATTCACTGACCCGTTTTAGGGACACACCATTCAATGACCCGTTTTAAGGACACACCTTTCGGTGACCCATTTTAGGGACACACCTTTCGGTGACCACTTTAAGGATGTACCATTCGGTGACCTGTGTTAATTTAGGGATGCACCATTCGGTGACCCATTTTTATTTAGGGATGCACCATTTGGTAGCTCGTTTAGTTTATGAATGCACCATTCGATGGTCGCTTTAATTTTGGGACGCACCATTCGATTGTCGCTTTAGTTTTGGGATGCACCATTCGATGGTCGCTTTAGTTCAGGGACGCATCATTCGGTGGGAGCTCTAGGGATGCACCATCCGGTGGCTTGTTTTAAGGATGCACCATTCGTTAGCCGCTTTAAGGACACACCATTGAATGACCCATTTAGTTTAGGGACACACTATTCTGTGACCGCTTTAGGGACGTACCATTCGATGACTCGTTTAGTTTAGGGACACACTATTCGATGGCCACTTTAGGGACGCACCTTTTGGTAACCCTTTTAATTTAGGGATACACCATTCAATTGCCCTTTTAGTTTAGGGACACATCATTTGGTGGTTGTTTTGGGGACATACCATCGATATCTCGTTTCAGTAACATGTCTTTTGACCACATTTGTAGACAACAATTTCATCAAACTTAAATATTGAAGTGCATAAATATAATGTGAACCTCCTCTGTTTTACGTTCCTATTAACTTGCAATTCCTTAACTTGCTTATTGATTTATTCATTGCTACGTAGCAATTTCTGTATGATATTGAGGATTTGCTGCAAGGCTGGGGTGTCGCCATCAGCATCAGAGGGCGTTGGTTGTCTGTGGTTTCTCATTTTTAGTGCTTATGGTTATTGCTTTACAAAAATATTATTTATAGGAGTAGGAATAGTTTATCGCCCCACGGTGGGCGTAGCCACTGAGGTTTTTGATTGCTATTAGCTAGCTCAAATAGAACTTTTCCGTCTCCTATCTCATGATGTGCCTCTTATATTTATTCCTTCCCTTTTTTTAGAAAACAGTTGATTTTGTTACCAAAATTGTACCCAAATTGTGTAGCAACATTCCAATATTTTACTTACTTCCTCTAACAGATATTTGTTTAAGGATTTAAATAAGTATTTGAATGTCAGATACTTGAAATATTTGATTCTCTCTTCGGTGCGAGGATCTTAACAAATTATTATCTTTCACAGAACCATTGAGCCCACTAAAAGTGAGTATATACATATTTGGACATGCATTATCTGTGATCCATTTTCATGGATACGTAGATCCTTTTTAACAATCTTTTTATACTAACAACAATCCCTTGGGTCCAGGACGAGTCAATATTTAATAATTTTATATTAAAAAATTAATTATTTTTCAACTTTTAACTTATTTAATCTTTATTTTTATTTTTTCTTTAAGTAATTGGACATTGATTAGTCTCATTTAGTTACATAGTTATTTTTTTTGTCAAGCAAAGTAAAATTAATGGAAGTGTAAATAGAATGTCAAATTTAGAATATCCAAAGGATTACCTCTTGGACACCACCTAAATCAAGGCCAATGTAATGAAGGATAAAAAAAAATTGTCACGAAATTGGGCCACATACCAATGGTGATTTACATTGAGCATCACATGATCCCAAGTAGCGTCAATTAGATAGAGAGCCAGTTTCTTTCATATGAGTATATGCGTACACGTGTAACATGTGACATTAGTGTCACTTTTGCTGACATAACACTTTTAACTTACTTCTCCCTATTTCTCTTAGAGAAAGGGGTCTTTTGTGGTTTCTTAAAGTGGAGCATGTGTTTTGAAGACGGGTGGACTTTGTTAGGATTTCCTTCAACACCTCCATTTTCCTTTTTAGTTATCCATCTTTCATTGTTCATTTTCTCCTTTTGCGTTCTTCATGACAATGAAGAGCTAAACTAATACTAATTAAACTTTATGTAATTGGTATTATTTATATTTGTATATGAATTTCATTAAATGTTAGTATTTTGTTCCTATTCTTAATGTTTGTTGTGGTTTGAATATCCATAGTTTGATATTTGATTCATTAGGTATTGAGTAATATTTTTTATATATTAAAATAGAAGCAAAATACCTAATGATGTTTGTAGCTAGGAATGAAACTTGACTCATTATTAGGTGTTTAAGGAATCCACTCTTAATAAGAAAACTTATACTCATTCTCCTAAGTAATTAAGATTTGTGTAAACTTGTGGCTTGACTTTAGAAGTTGAATGATTATAGGCGTAAGGTTTATTAAAGTCTATTCCTAACAATTACCTATGATATTTAGTGGTTGTTTTAGTGGCTCATTAGCCACATTTGTATGTATAATAGATCATGTTATTTGTTACTTTAGATATGATTCGTGAAAGTCTAATTTGCTTCTTTGTAATGACTCAGTGACTTAAGGAAACCTATACATAGAGTTAGACAAAACATACAAGAGACATACATGAGACTCAAAATAATTCTAAGAGTTGTTTCCTTGTAGTTTTTTTAGTTTCCATTATTTTTTGTTTTTTATAACTTTTATATTCTCCAATTATCGTTTTCCGTATGAAAGGTTAAACTTTTTTAATTTAATTTTCATGTAATTTTCACAACGGATTTAGAGGCTTAATTAAATTTACTTATTTTCTTCAATTTTCTATCAAATTATATTAGATGGCATTTTTTTGTTAATTTTGATTTTTGATTTTGAAGCTTGTTAATAATTCAATTTTGTTAATTTGTGTTTAGTTTGCTTAATTCAATAAGTAAAAAATTAAATATATCATACGTATATGCAGCGGGAAATTTAATAAATGAAAAAAAAAATCAATTTGTTTCTTAATTCGCTTTACTCTCCTTCTTTTAATTATTGTTTTTAAGAAAAAATTCCTTTTAAGTTGTTTCTAATTTATGCCTTTATAGATGATATAGAGTTATGTCTTTCTAAAATTATAATAATTTCGTTAAAAGATACTTTTGATTAACCTTATCTATACTTTAATTTTATTGACCTTTTATACTGTCTAAATCTTAAATTACATAAACCTTTAATTTTTTGATTGGATTGAATACGACATCGACGATATTTTCATCTTTAACTAGTTCTATTTTACTAAAAATTGGGAACAAGATAGTATATTTATTTTTATCATTTTCTTTGTAAATAAAAACAAAACACACGTGTGTGTGTGTATATATATATATATATATATATATATATATATATATATATATATATATATATATATATATATATATGTAAATGTTACATTGTTAATAATCAATCTAATCGTTAACTTATAATTTAATTATGTGAAATTTAATGAAGTTTAACAATGATAACAAAGTATCATTTAAAAAGTTATACATAATATTAAGTTTGACATATATAAAATCATATAAAACAGTTTTAAATTAATATAAAATTATGTATGATCTGTGTGAAACAAATTTTTATTTTAAGAATGAGTTTTGAAACAAAAAATCTAATTGGAAATATTGAACATATAGTAAAAATTATACTAATATAATTTGTATAAAATGTTATGTTTTTAATATTTTGTAATTAAATTATGTTTCTTTAAAGGTCATCATTATATAGAAAATTTATTTCACTAATATTATAATTAATACTTTCACTATTAACTGTTAAAACATAAATTATTTAATAATCTTTTATTACCATTTAATTTTATATAAAATTATATTACAATACGTAAATTAACAGATTTTACTTTCTAATTAAAGTTATTTGAAATGCAACGTTGGATCAAAATTAGCTCATATAGTTTCATCTCTCTCACTCACACATATCTTACCCCTGCAACGACAGGATTTAATTAAATCAAAATAAAAAAAAAATTATATTCAATTTTTTTTATATTATATTATTATTATTTACTTAATATAAGTTGACAAAAACTCATAATTGATCTATACAAAAGGATATAAATGATATTTTCAAACATTTCGGTTAAGTCTTTTATAAGTTCTAAAACACTTCGGTAATCTTTCATATGCCTTCAAGCACTTCGGCCAAGCTTTTAATAAGTTTCAGAACAGCTCGCTCATCCCTCATATACCTTCAAATATCTTAACCAAGCCTTCGATTAGTTCCACAAAAGCTCGGCCATCTCTCATATACCTTGAAGCACGTCGGTCAAGCCTTCAATATGTCCCAGAACAGGTCGACTTCCTATTCAATCCCTTCAAACACGTCTGTCAAACCTTCCATAAGTCCCAGAGCAGCTCGGCCTCCCATCCAACCCCTTCAAACACGTTGGCCAAACCTTCCATAAGTCCCAGAACAGCTCGGTCTCCCATCCAATCCCTTCAAACACGTCGCCCAAGCCTTTAATAGGTCCCATAATAGGTCGACCTACCATCCAATCCCTTCAAATACGTCGGCCAAGCCTTCAATAGGTCCCAGAACAACTCGATCATCCTTTATATACCTTCAAACACCTCGGTCAAGCCTTCCATAAGTCTCAGAACAGTTCGGCCATCACTCATATACCTTCAAACACCTCGGTTAAGTCTTACATAAGTCCTAGAACAACTCGGTCATCCCTCATATACCTTTAAACACCTCGGTCAAGCCTTCAATAAGTTCTAGAACAACTCGACCATTCCTCATCATACCTCCAAACAGCTCGGCCTATTTTCCAAGTCGATGCATGAGTACAAAAAACACACCAAACTAAGAAAAAAGCACACAAAACCAAAAATATCCAAAATATATTTAATTATTATATCATAATTTAATTTTAATATATTATGTAAGATAATTATTTAATTTTATAATAGTTGTTTAAAAAATATATATTATATGAATTTGATTTGTTAAAAGTTGAAGAATTAAAATAAAGATAAAAAATATTATATATTAATTACATAATAATAATAATAATGTATAGTATTAATTAATGAAAAATAATTAAATTTATATACTCAATAACAATTACTAAATAAATTATGTCTTAAAAATTAAAATATAATATAAAATAAGATAAAAAAATTTCAATAATATATTTTACCATCTATTTATTATTGCACTGTCAATATCAATATCAAGTTTGCACATAAATGTGGGCCCTATTTCCATTTAGTTTTTGGCAAAACCTATTCACATTCACGTTTGCAAAGTTTGCATGTAAGTGGAGACCACCTCTTAGCATTATTTAAGATCACATATGTCTCTAACACATTGTATCTCTAGAGATTGATTTTTTAATGCAATTAAATTATGACCTTGTTATATATATTGTCAATTACACCACTCAATTCACCCAATTAAAAGAGTCTCTACTCTTTTGCTACTCTAGACCATCACTCTTCCTTCCAAGTTTCAACTATTTCAAATGAAGAGTCATCAATTTCAAATGAAAAGTCACCCATTTCAAATATATGATAAATTGAAATTAATATTTAATTTTAAATAAATTACATCACTAATGATGAAGTCATTAACTATTCATTATAATAAAATAGTAATTGCATAAGTTTCAGAACACGTCGGCCTCCCATCCAACCCCTTCAAACACGTCGACCAAGCCCTCCATAAATCCCAGAACACGTCGACCTCGCATCCAACCCCTTCATACACGTCGACGAGGCCCTCCATAAGTCTCATAACAACTCGGCCTCCAATCCAATCCCCTAAAACATGTCGGTCAAGCCTTCAATAGGTCCCAGAACAGTTCGACCTCCCATCCAATCCCTTCAAACACGTCGGTCAAGCCTTCCATAGGTTCCAGAACAGCTCGCCCATCCTTCATATACCTTCAAACACATCGGTCAAGCCTTTAATAACTTCCAAAACAGCTTGACCAACATTCATATACCTCCAAACACCTCGGTCATGCCTTAAATAAGTTCCAGAAAAGCTTGATCATCCCTCATCATACCTCCAAACAGCTCGGCCTACTTCCCAAGGCGACGCGTGACTGCAAAAAAACACACAAAACTAAAAAAAAAGAAAAGACACACAAAACCAAAAATATCAACAATATATTTAATTATTTGTATCATCATTTAATTTTAATCTATTATGTAAAATAATTTATTTAATTTTATAATAGTTGTTTAAAAATATATATTATATGAATTTGATTTGTTAAAAATTGAAGAACTAAAATAAAGATAAAGAATAATAACAAATACTATATATTAATTATGAAATAATAATGTATAGTATTCACTAATGAAAAATAATTAAATTTATATACTCAATAACAATTACTGAATAAATTATGTCTTAAAAATTGAAACTTTATTAAAAAATAATATAAAATAAAATAAACTTTATTAAAAATAATATAAAATAAAATAAGAAAATTTCAGTAATATATTTATTATATATGAAGACTGACTTAATAGGTGTCCATGTTCAATTGCGCCACATTTACCATTTGTTTATTAATTACACTACCAATATCAAGGGACATGAAGCTTGTGTCTTATTTAAGTGTTGTGCCAATATCAAGTTTCCAGATAAATGAGGGTCATATTTCCATTTAATTTTTGCCAAAACTTCTTCACATTCGTGCATGCAAGTGGAAACCACCTCTTAGACATTATTTAAGATCACATATGTCTCTAATACAACGTTTCAAGATTGATTTTTTAATGCAATTAAATTATGACCTTGTTATATGTGTTGTCAACTAACACCACCTAATTCACCCAATTAAAATTAATGTAATTAAAATATTAAACAATCTACGTCGGTCTCCCATGCAACCCCTTCGTCAAGCCCTCCATAAGTTCCATAACACGTCGGCCTCCCATCCAACCCCTTTAAACATGTTGGCCAAGCCCTCCATAAGTCTCAGAACAGCTCGACTTCCCATAACACGTCGGCCTCCCATCCAACCCCTTCAAACACATCGGCCAAGCCCTCTATAAGTCCCAGAACACGTCGGGCTCTCATCCAACCCCTTCAAACTCGTCGGCCATGCCCTCCATAAGTCTCAAAACAAGTCGGCCTCTCATCCAATCCCTTCAAACACATTGGCCAAACCTTTTATAGGTCCCAAAATAGCTCGGCCTCCCATCCAATCCCTTCAAACACGTCGGCTAAGCCTTCCATTTGTCCCAGAACTGCTCAGCCATCCTTCATATACCTTTAAACACCTCAGTCAAGCCTTTCATAAGTCCCAAAACAACTCGATCATCCTTCATATACGTCCAAACACCTCGATTAAGCCTTCAATAAGTCTCATAACAACTCGGTCATCCCTCATCATACCTCCAAAACAGCTCGGCCTACTTTCTAAGGCGATGCATGACTACAAAAAAACTCAAAAAAAAAAAAAAAAAAACACACACACACACAAAACCAAAAATATCCAAAATATATTTAATTATTATATCATCATTTAATTTTAATCTATTACGTAAAATAACTTATTTAATTTTTTAATAGTTCTTTAAAAATATATATTATATGAATTTGATTTGTTAAAATTTGAAGAATTACAATAAAGATAAAAATAATAAGAAATACTATACATTAGTTAAAAAATAATAATGTATAGTATTCATTAATGAAAAATAATTAAATTTATATACTCAATAACAATTACTGAATAAATTATGTCTTAAAAATTGAAACTTTATTAAAATATAATATAAAATAAAATAAAAAAATTTCAATAATATATTTATTAAATATGAAGACTGACTTTTCTAATAATAGGTGGCTTGTTCAATTGTTATGTCAAGTTTTCATGCACAGGTGAGACACACTTACATCTAATTATTAATTGCACTGCCAATATCAAGTTTCTACACACATGTATGTGCCTTATTTAAGTGTTGTGCCAATAGCTAGTTTCCACATAAATGTAGGCCCTACTTCCATTTAATTTTTGCCAAAAACTCCTCATATTCATGTTTGGATAAAGTTTGCATGCAAGTGGAGACCATCTCTTAACATTATTTAAGATCAGATATGTCTCTAACACATTGTATCCATATTTTTTAATGTAATTAAATTATGACCTTGTTGTTATATGTGTTACCACCTAATTCACCCAATTATGTAATTAAAATTAAAGAAAAAATGAAGAGTCTGTTCTGCTACTCTATACCTTTCCTCTTCTCTATAAGTTTCAATCCTATTTTCAAAAGAAGAGTCACTCATTTCGAATGAAGAGTCACCCATTTGAAATGAAGAGTCATTCATTTGAAATGAAGAGTCACCCTATTTTAAATGAAGCAATTAATTATTCACTAAAATAAAATAGTAATTGAAAAATTTATTTTATTTGAATTTGATAATCTATATTACAATTTAGAGGCATAAGTGTCAAGAGTTAACTGGAGGTCATTAGAATTTAATAGGATTAAAACTCAATTAAAAGTGATTTAAAACCGTGTGAATAAAAAAGAATAGAGAGTGACAGATGTAGAGGAAAAATATATAGAACAACACAATACACGAAAAATACAAAAATACAGGAAAAAGTTGAAAGATTCACCATTTCACGTTTACCATCTGTTTATTAATTGCACTGCCAATATCAAGGTTCTACAAACATGAAACTTGTGTCTTATTTAAGTGTTGTGCCAATATCAAGTTTCGACATAAATGTGGACCATATTTCCATCTAATTTTTGCCAAAACCTCTTCACATTCAAGTTTGCACATGCAAGTGGAGACTATCTCTTAACATTATTTAAGATCACATGTCTCTAAAACATTGTATGGAGATTGATTTTTTAATCCAATTAAAAAAAAAGATGAACAATCTCTTCTCTTTTGCTACTCTAGACGTCGGCCTCCCATCCAACCCCTTAGCCAAGCCCTTCATAAGTCCCATAACACGTCGGCCTCCCATCCAACCCTTCAAACACGTCGGCCAAGCCTTTCATAAGTCTCATAACAGTTTGATCTCCCATAACACGTCGACCAAGCCTTTCATAAGTCTCATAACAGTTTGATCTCCCATAACACGTCGGCCTTCCATCCAACCCCTTCAAACACGACGGCCAAGCCCTCCATAAGTCCCAGAACACGTCGGGCTCTCATCCAACCCCTTCAAACTCGTCGGCCAAGCCCTCCATAAGTCTCAAAATAGCTCGGCCTCTCATCCAATCCCTCCAAACACGTCGCCCAAGCCTTTGATAGGTCCCAAAACAGCTCGGCCTCCCATCCAATCCCTTCAAAAATGTCGACCAAGCCTTCCATTTGTCCCAGAACTGCTCGACCATCCTTCATATACCTTCAAACACCTCGGTTAAGCCTTTCATAAGTCCCAGAACAACTCAGCCATCCTTCATATACCTCCAAACACCTCGATCATCCCTCATCATACCTCTAAACAGCTCGGCCTACCTTTCAAGGCGATGCATGACTATAGTAAAATAACTTATTTAATTTTATAATAGTTGTTTAAAAATATATATTATATGAATTTGATTTTTTAAAATTTGAAGAATAAAAATAAAGATGAAAAATAATAACAAATACTATATATTAATTATAAAATAATAATGTATAGTATTTATTAATAAAAAATAATTAAATTTATATACTCAATAACAATTACTGAATGAATTATGTCTTAAAATTGAAACTTTATTAAAATATAATATAAAATAAAATAAGAAAATTCAATAATATATTTATTAAATATGAAGACCTGACTTTTCAGAGGTCATTGGGCACATAGAGCTTTAAGGATCATTGGAATTGGCAAACTGGGTTTTAATTTTGTAAAATCTAATAATAAGTGGCTTGTTCAATTGTTGTGTCAAGTTTTCATGCACAGATGAGACACACTTACATCTATTTATCAAGTTTCTACGCCCCACCCTTGTATGTGCCTACATGTAGGCCACCCTTGCATGTGCCTTATTTAAGTGTTGTGTCACTATGTAGTTTCCACATAAATGTGTGCCTACATAAAGTTTCCATGCAAGTGGAGACCATCTCTTAACATTATTTAAGATCACATATGTCTATCCAGATTTTTTAATGTAATTAAATTATGACCTTGTTATATGTGTTGTGAACTAATACCACACAATTCACCCAATTAAAAAAAAATGAAGAGTCTCTTCTGCTACTCTATACCTTTCCTCTTCCTTAAAGTTTCAACCTTATTTCAAAACAAGAGTCACTCCTTTAAATGAAGAGCCACCCATTTTAAATGAAGAGCCACCCATTTGAAATGAAGAGTCACCCTATTTAATATTTAATTTTAAATAAATTACATCACTAAGGATGGAGCAGTGATTAATTATTCATTAAAATGATTAATTATTCATTAAAATAAAATAGTAATTGGAAAATTTATTTTTTTTGAATTTGATAATCTATATTACATTCTCATACATAAGTGTCAAGAGTTAATTAGAATTTAATGGGATTAAAACTTAATTAAAAGTGTCAATAAAAAAGAATGGAGGAAAAATATACAGAACAACACAATACACGAAAAATACACAAATACAGAAAAAGGTTGAAAGATTCACCATTAGTCCATAAATGTAGTGCTTGGAACTCAAATTACAGGAGAATAAAAGAATAGAGAAGAATTAAATTTTTCTAAAGCTAGTCTTCAACGGGTCCTTGTTGTGTCTGTTTTCTTTGCATGCCTGTGATTCTGTTGCTCTGTTGGTTTGCTTGATTTGAAAATTATATGATGTATATACGTGGAAGCATTCAATATTAAAAAGAGAAGGAGATGCAATCACATGCATGCGAATATGAGATCATAAACATTTTGCCCAAATCTTAAACCCCTCAAACAAAGCATTCAACATTAAAAACAAGAACCCATAGTTATCCCAAAAGAAAAGCAATTTAAATAAATTGGACCTTTATTGAATGCAAAAAGCTACTTTCACAGAAGTTGTGGCAATGCGCTAAACCTGAAAAAACTCAATCGTGAAATCTCAAGCCATTCACAAACCCGTAAATTTGATAAGAGAATAAAGAGGACTTATCTTTAGAGGTTCTTCCTTGTGGAAGCCTTAGGCATATGTTTTATGAATTGTGTCAAGAAAATCTAAGGTGAGAACTGTGAACAAAAATAGGTAGTGAGAAGCAGGAAAAGGTTAAACCTTTTAGATCTTCTTCGCCACCCGTCATGAACGACACCTCTAAACCCCTACGTTTTCGTCGATTGAAGCCTTAGGCATACATTTTATGAACTGTGCCAAGAAAATCTAAGGTGAGAACTGCGACAAAATAGGTAGGAAAAAGTAGGAAAAGGTCAAACCTTTTAGATCTTCTTTGCCACCCACCATGAACGACACCACCACCAACAATGGTCCCCTTGATGAGGGTATCGAGTTCTTCATCTCCCTTGATAGCGACTATCGAGGCTTGCACTCTTTGCTTTAACTGTATGTGGATTTGACCCATCGAAATTTGAAATTGAAATAGAGATTAGGGTTTGAAATGGTTTTAAAGGAACATGTGGGAGAAGCACGTGTCATAACTTTTGAATTTTGAATTTGAAATTTGAAAATATGAGAGCAAATTGGAGAAACACGTATATTTACTGTGCTGACACGTGGTTTGATTTCCTTTATAGGTAAATTCTGTTTGAAATTGAATTTGAAATTGGTAGTAAAATGCACAGTTTCCACATGTCACAAAATTGAGCTTCTACGATTTCCTGTTGACTACTTGACACCTTTCTGATTTTCTTTATAAGTAAATTTTTTTAAGATATTTTTTTTTGTTGATTTTTGTAGTGGTGACACATGTTAAAAGTTTCCATTTGTGCTATCCACAATTGTTATTGTTATAGTTATATATATATATATATATATATATATATATATATATATATATATATAT
>Ga0209489_100120_pt1 | contig 114732 bp, 64 predicted proteins | sample SiratrowhiteBW_FD_187527 | JGI IMG/M metagenome (GOLD analysis project Ga0209489, IMG submission 187527) | Root nodule microbial communities of legume samples collected from California, USA - Siratro white BW (SPAdes) (version 2) | ecosystem: Host-associated > Plants > Roots > Nodule | place... | reverse complement strand
TATATATATATATATATATATATATATATATATATATATATATATATATATTTCTGTCTTCTTCATTGTATTGTTTACGCTACGCACCATTCATAGAGTCTGTATCAACACTTAAACATTGAAAGATGAATTCTTAATTTTTTGCAGTAATTCTACAATTGATTTGAGGTTAGATTATGAATTGCTTGAATTATTTTTTAACTGATGAAATTCATAATTAATAATGGTTCGGGTGTAGAAAAGTTATTTGACTAAAACTTAATCCTAAAGCAATGAGTTATTTGTTGTATGAATTTTGTCTAAAATAATTAGTGTTGTATTAATTAATTTAATTATGATAATTGTTCATTTAATCAAAGTAATTTTAAATATTTTACTTCTATTGTATTTAATTTTGTTTTGGCTTTATTTAATTGCATTCTTAATTCTATTTTTTAAAAAAACAAATAATTTTTGGTATTTTAATGGTTTGATGCATGGATATTTGAGAAATTGTTACTGGCCAATTAACTTTCTAAAATTGAACCTAAAGTTTAACGAAACGCTAATTCGTTTTCTTCTTAATTGTTATATTCTTTTTTCTATATATAATATAATTCACAAAGTTTTGTGCGGTGAATGTGATTTAAAAATTTTAAAGTCGATTAATGATGCAGATTATATGGACAAATTTTGTATAGTACAAGTTTATGTGAGTAATTAAACAAATAATCCTGTTCCCGTACCTAACTCGGGTGTCTTTATGACAGATAAGGTAAATATAAATATATATTTGTAAACACTTAGGAATACATTTTAACTTAGAGTGGAGCACCGTATCCTTGCCGTAAAGTGCTCAACTAATTCTTTTATTAACAACATAAAAATTATAATAATAAGAAATTAACATATAAAAGGGAAAATTCATTGTTCTAATATGTTAGATTGAGAATACTGTGAATTCCTTTTATCAAGATAAGTTCTTGAGACGTATATTTCTCGTGGTTCTCGTAAGAAAGATATATTGAAAAGGTATAGGTATAAGTTAAAGTTGTAAGTAAACTTTTGAATTTACATTTTAAGCTTACCTCTATACAAGCTCTTTCTAGTGACAAAGAAAAAGAAAATATACAATTAGTTTCCAATGTATTTGTAATATGAAGTTTAATGTATACAATGGTTTGTACTAAGTTTGATATAGCTTATGTTGTTAGTGTTGTTAGTCATTTTCTTTCTAATCCTGATTTTGAGCATTGGAAAGTTGTAAAATGGATCTTAAGATATCTTTATGGTACTTCAAATTTGAAACTATATTTTGGAATTGGGAATTTTGTTCTTTGTGGTTACTCATATTCTGATATGGCAGAGGATGATGAATACTTATTTTTGCTTTGTTTTAGGTCTTGTGGTATCAAGAAGTGGACTTTAAGCCTAACTCAACTTACAAAACCAGCTTGTAAGGTGAGGTTTGCACCCACTTATAAATTATTGGAAGGCCTCATTTCTAGTCAATGTGAGATCTCCAACATGTAGATTTTGTCCCTCTCATTGGAGTTTCCACGTTAAAATTGTTGTGTGCTTTTCTTACTCTTACATATTTATTTTTTCTACTCTCTGTAGTTTTTGGATTGCAATTTATTATACTTCTCTTATTTCTTTCAAGTGAGAAATATCTTATCTTACACCCATATAATTTGTGCACTTTTTTGCTGTATAATCTTGTCTTTCCCAATGAGTGATGTTAGAGTCGATGGTGACTTGTCTTGAGGATTGGTTCAGACGAGTATAATTTGATCTTATATCGAAAGTCCTTCTGATAGAGGTTTCAGCAACCGTGTCCCAATATGATATGAATAACAGTACAATTAAGGGTCGTTAGTGAGGTGCTCATAGTTAAAAATGTTTTCACTCGAGAAGAATGTACTAATGTAGAAGGGACTCTCACTTAAGGATAAGATTGTTAGGAATCCAAGTGAGTCTAAGTTTCACAATGAGTAAAATTATGAAAGTTGAGTAAATATACAAGGAGAAAACCCACAAATTCATTACCTTAAAAGTTTTGAGTTGAAAGTAATATCAATCTCTTACAAGATTTAACTCGGGTCTCATTAACATATGTTTGAATCTCTATGATATTTTTTTCCTGACTTTCTTAACAATACCGAACCTATATATATTAAATATATTTTATATATTAAAGAAGAAGAGAAAGATATGAAGAAAGTTAGTTTAAATAAATTACGAATTGTAAAAAAATTACTTAAAATTAAAAGTCAATGTTTATGATAGATAAGTAATTTATTCTATTCCAATTAATCTCATTTTTTGTTTAAAATTGGGAATTCTTAATAATTAATTTATTTTGTTTAAACTTGTGAAGTCTTAATAAAGATGAATGTTTAAAATATTGTAATTTAAATTTTACTTGTAACACTTTTTAGTTTAGTTATATTTAATTATAAATTTTATGAAAAAAAATATAGGACAAAAAGAATGATTGATTTTTCACTATACTAAGTTCGAATTTTTTTTCCTCCAAAACCTTCTCTCTGTAGCATATGTAATTTTTTTGTCCTCTGTTTCCTTTTTAGACTTTGTTGGAACGATTTATCATCTTTTCTCTTAATAAAATGTACCATTATTGAGATTATGATGGAATAAAGATGAATTATATAGTTGGTTAAAATTTCTTTTAGAGTCAATCTTCCTCGATTCTAAAAAGTTTTCTATCTTGTCTTTTATTGTTTTTTTTTCTCTAATATGGTTGATGGTTTGGATTGTGTTTTTTTAGGTTATAGAAAGTTCTTTCTTGATTTAAGTTTATTTTGGAAAATTGTATTTAAACTAAAGAGAAGATAAAAGCACATTATACCAAACTCTATCAAAATGTGTTTTTATTGTCTTTGATGACTTGTATATTAACATGTTGTATAAGTACGCAGACGCAAGCACTAATAACAAATTAAGTTATCAATTTAAAAGAGAAGGTACTAATAAGTTGATTATGTGTGATGTAAATATTAAATTAAGAGATTTTATTAGATATCTAAGTTCAAAGTGTATTAGAATTTATGAAAATTTTTATATTAAGTTGGGGATGAAGACTTAGTGACTAAGACTTAAGTTTAGTAAATTTCTATTTAGATGTTACTTTCGTATATTTCTTTTACTAATTACACAGTAACTAAAATGTTGATTCAATTATTATTATTTTTTTTTACTTGTACAAGTTTAATATAATTTCCAATTTGTTTCCACATTTAATATAGATTATTACGATTTTTTTAGATATAACAATCACATTCTCCAAGATAACCTTATTCAAATCAAGCAGAATTATTATGGATAAGACTATTTTTCTGAATATTTAACATAACTACTATTTCAATTAGAACAACATCACACCAACTAATTTATAGTCGAGATTATCATAGATCAAATTAAAATAATTATACACCAATAAATTTACTTACATCATCATAATTTTACGATGTCAATACTAACGTAAATAAGGATTAGCCTTACGTGAATTCCACATCACAACATCACAAAACTCACTATATAATCTTTATCTTTTTCTTTCTCTAATATTATTTTCCTTGATACTTGTTCCATTTAATGAATCTAATAATTTGTTTACATCTATTTGTTCACTAAGTGATTTATGTTTTCAAACATATTAAGAAAACAAGGATTCTTAAAACATTATGGGAATAATTGCAAAGGGAAAATGGATCTTTTATCTCTTTGCTATTAGTTGGGCGGTAGAGAGATTAGGTAAAAACTCTTAAAAATCGTTTTCTTTTTGGCATTAGTGGAAGAGTTAGGTAAATAAAGTTGAAATATTCATTGCTTTATGGGTCTCACTTCCTAATGAAACCTCTTTCATCATTCTTGGCCAAAGAATGAACCAAAAGGTGACATATTTTGGCACTTGTGAAGAGTGGCAAAAGTGAAAATTGTGAGATGAAGGGGTGTTCATCTTTAGAGAAAGGAAAGGTGCATGAGGGTTGATGAACAATATCCAAGTTGCAAAACAATGAAGAAAGGGTGATAAGAAGAAGAAGAAAAAGGAAAACAAAAAGGTTGATTTGGATATATCATAATCTGCAAAAGCTTGTCCTCCACTATCACTACCCTTCAAATAAACTAAATTTTGGAAAGATGACAAATGATGCAAAAGGTGGTGCCATCACGGGAGTGTCACAAGAACATAGCCACAAAACATAAAGGAAAAAAACAACATCAAAAAGAAAGAAAAGAAAGAAAATAGAGGTATCAAGGTAACCTATTACTGTGCCTAGGATGCGTATTCATACATTTCATTGTCAGAATATTTCGAGAGGATAAAATTGGAGAGATCTCACACTAATGAAAATTGAGTCAAACCATATAAGAAAATGACACTATTTTCAACTCAAAACCTTAAGGCGTTGAGTTTGTGGATCTTATTTCTTATATGTTGCTTAACTTTCTCATTTTTATCCAATGTGAGACTTAGACTTACACTTGAATACCTAATAATCTTTTCAAAAATATCTCCTTGGAACTTAGAGTCATACTTGAATACTTAACAAATATCTATCTATATATATCACCAATTTGTTCTCTTATTTGGTGACTGAAGTTAACATTCTCATTTAACTATTCCTTCCATTTTTATTTTTAAAGGTCATTGGTTGTTTTTCTGCACAATTCATATAAATTTATATGCTAAAATACAATCCTATTTTTTCTATTGGTTATTCATATTTTAAAATGAAGGTATTTAATTTTTTTTATTAAAACTCAAATAATAATAAGTATAGTTATGAAACTTTAACATCTTCTTTAGGTGAGACCGCAAGGTCTATAAATCAGATATACTATAAAAGGAAAACAAAAATATGAACACGTGACGGTTAAACTTAACTTGTGCATAAATAAACAACACTTTTAGAAAATAAATAAACTAAATCTAGATTTTGGAAGATTGAAGCTATTTTCAATAAATCAAAACTAATTAGAGAGAACAAGACATTAAACTAAATAAAATTCAACCTTTTAAAAATTATAAAATTTAACTAAACTATTCCCATAACGATTATGTTTTCTATATTTAAATTATATTGTTTTTCATACTCAATCATCAATCCCTCTTTTTAAACCAAGAATGTCACCATACTCAATAATCAAAATTTTGGTATGGGCCACTTTATGAATAATAATAATAATAATAATAATAATAATAATAATAATAATAATAATAATAATAATAATAATAATATTATTATTATTATTATTATTATTATTATTATTATTATTATTAATATTAATATTACTTACTAAATCTGTTTGAGAGATAACAACTGCATCAAATAATTTGTATCATCATGATTATTATTATATTATTATGTTCATTATTATCATTAAAATTATTATTATTTTTTTATTATAATTAATAATAATAAAATAATTATAATTATAATTAATATTCAGTTATAATTAACAATCAATCTATTTCATTTTGATAGTTAAATTTAGTTACTAAAATTTTTGCTACTGGTTTAACCATTGATGGCTAAAATAAATTAATATTTAGTTGTTATTCTAATTATATTAGTAACTAATTTATTTCAATCATTAAATTTAGTTATTAAATAATTTGTTTTTAGTAATATTAATGGTGATTTTCATAATTTGTTTTAGTGATATTAATGGTGACTTTCATTATCATTATGTTTGATTTGTAGTCATCTATAGAAAACTAAAATAGTACTTATAATTTGTCAAGAATGCACTTTAAAATTAAAGTAATTTATCCCTTTAACTACTCCATTATATATTAGGGTATAATGAAAAAAATGTATAATTATATTTTGTAATGCTAAGTCTTCTATCATTATCACAAAAAATGTTTCAGAATATATAAAACTAAAATGGTCAAAGATTTGAAAAAATAAAATAAAATAACACTAGAAAGCCAACTTCAAACGATTGATGTTGACCAGATTAATGTAGATTTGAGGACTACTGATGGATACTTCTTTGAACAAGATTTGCAACTGCATATATACATGCACATCCACAAAATTAACAGGTCAAATTTTGATTAATGAGAACTAGTACATGTTTATGGTAGATGACATGCTACAGTAGAAAAAAAATAAGGGCAAAATATATGTTTTTAAGCCCTAAAAATGTCTGGAATTTTTTAAAATAAATATTTTATTAATAGTTTTTAAACTGTTTTTTTTTTTCCTGCTAATATTGTTAGTTTTTGTAGATCAAAGTGATGACATAACTTATGTGAATTATCATATGTAATACGAGACATGACATCCATATAGGTAGATATTTTCTTTTTATTTTTATTATTATAGTTTCTTATCTTTTCATAAAACTACTTTAATCCTTCAACATTTTGCTAATAAATTTTAGTCTTGCATCAACTTTTTAATTAGTCTCCATCATATGTCATTTTATGTGATTAAATGTTATCATATTTAAAAAAATTACGATTTTATAAAATACTATAAATTTTCTAATAAGCAAAAGTTTTCCCTACACACAAATTGTTTTCCTCTTAACTGGGTAATCGTGAACAAGTAATTCTTCTTACACCTTTATGTAATCACACGATGAAAGATGAACGTAGAAGGACTTTATTGATGAAAGTGAGACACTGACAATAATATAAAAATGTGAGAAAAGTTAAAAAATAAAGATTGAAAATGGTGGAAAAAAAGATGGAGAAGATGATAATGATAGAAGATGAGAGTGACGATATGCTTGGATCATGAACAAGAAGGAGTTATAAAAACATATGCATTTATATGGATGTGTGAGCATTTTGTCTAACAAAGATGCTCTTGCAAATCTTGTCGGTAAAAATCATTTAATTGGCTCCACACACCTAATCACATATAATTGTTCTTCCCTTTGCCTTTAAAATACAAATTACGTACAATTTTTCCTATTTTTTTGTACGTTTCTTCATAGCTATAGATTTGAATTTTGTACTAGGGAATATTTGCCAAGTGTCTTCATACATACTCATACGCAACTATATATGGAATTTAGATGTCATATATTACCTAGAGAGTCAAAGATTATTAATATGAAAGCATTGAATGTTGAATGTTGGTGTATCATTATTGACTTAATCTACATGTCACATAATAATATTATTAACAAAAAGGCTTAAATTTTGTGTAAGTATCTTTACATTTTTATTACATTAAAATGTAAATAATTAATTAAAAAAAGAAAAAATAAAATATAAAATATATATATATATATATATATATATATATTCATATATAATTTTGTAAAAACAATATTAAAAATTATATAATTGTTATTTTTTAAAATACAATTTATTTACCTATTTTGAAATAAAAAATTATTTGCTTATTTATTTTAATATATAAATAAACTAATTAATTTTTTTTATTAGATGTAAAATTGTTTAATTAAAAAATGACACAAAAAGAAGTTACTAAATAATGTATTTTTTTTATAAAAGTATAGATAATGGTATAGAAAATTATATAAAAGATATTATTAATTACAAAATATTTGGTAAAAAGTAATTATAAAAATAAATATAATAATTTTAATAATTTTGTATGGTAGTTTTTATTTATTTTTTAGGTAGTTTTTTTTTGTTGGTAGTTATTTTAGTTTAAATAAATGGTTAGGACAAAATGGTAAGAATTTGAATAAAAAATAGAATCCCTTTATTAATGTCATAGATCATTATTATTATTAAACAACTTGTTTACAATATAAAGAGAAGAATAAAAAATTGAAAATAGTTCATTTATAAACTAAAAAAATAATTAATTAAAAATCTTTTATAATTTCCCTAAATTTTCATTTTTAACTTATGCATGGACTAATTTTAATTTATAATTTACCTAAAGATTATTAGTATAAAACATTTAATGTTGGTATATCATTATTGACTTAATATTTTTTTATTATTAAATTTATAGATAAAAGTGAAAAATTGAGAATGTTTTATGTATAAACTAAAAGTAACTTACAAAATAATTAATAAAAATTTTGATAGGTTTTTGCAAAGAGAAGTACTAGATAGATTTAATGAAAATAAAAATAAATATTAGAGATATTCCATGCAAATAAAAATAAATATTAGAGAAGTTCAATCCAAATAAAAATAAATAATGTAAAAGATTAAGATACAACCTTCGTCCTAAAACCTTAAAATAATATATTTATAAATTATTTTTTATATTCAATATCAAACTCAAATCTTAATAAATTATTTTCTAATTTTCCTATATTTTTATCTTTAACTTATATGTAAACTAATTTTAATTTATAATAAATATTATTTCATTTTTTTTTTAATTTTACTCGTCTAAAAGTGTTAAAAAATTTCTGGTCTTACATTACTTAAGATTTGACATCAAAGACAATTTAAATACACATTCATTTTATAAACCCAATGCGGCTTTTAATGATAAAACCATGATGAAACTCCAAATTTTAAAGTAGACAATATCTTAAATGTGGTGGTTGGTCTTAAGGATGTTATCTCAACCCTCATTCCCTTAACTCTTGATTAGAAAGGTTGTTCTAATCGCTTAATAATCTCACATCACTTAGAAATTTAGGATTTAATCCTTGATTAGAGGTTATTCTGATTACTCAATAGTCTCACATTACTTATGAGTTTAAGATTTAAGAACATGAGATCAAAATAATTTACCTCATCTTATATAATAAAATTATATAAAATAAATTTAATTTATATCAAGAAGTCTAGTTTAATTTATTGAATACATTGTCAAATTGTTATATGCTTTCTTATATTTGAGATTAAATTCAATAAATAAATAAATAAGTAAAAAATTATTAAATTCATTTACCAATAAAATAAATATGATGCATTAGATCTAACTCTAGTCACTTATCTCATACAAGTTACATCCAAACTATTCCTATGACACTTTTTATCTCAATAAAATGTTAACAATATATTCTTTTGACCATATTCTACTATTTGTAGATATTTTTTTCTGGAAATTATAATTTTCTTAGTTTCACTTTTTATTTAGATCTTAATAAATCTTAACAAATACTTGTTTTTATCTTCTCATATATTACATATAAGCACAATTATATAATTATTAAGATATTTTATCTTCTTAAACTTTATTATTTTAAATAGAGTCTCAAATTTTAAATTTATCTTAATAATCCTTAAACTTTTTCACATTTACAATGTCTTTCCTTAATACATTATACTTTTAGGTAAATCAAAATGTAAAATTAAATTATAAAAAGAAAACCTTCCATAAGTAAATAAATTTATTTATATTTGTTTTTACTAAACATTACATTCAAGTCTATTGATGTTAATTTAACTTGTTTCCAGTTCAAAACATGATAAAGCCAAGATAAAAATTCGTATGCTTTCAAAATTGTTTTAATAACTCATCAAGGACAATGACACAATTCATAATCATGGTATTGAATAGTGTTGCAAGTGTAACAAAAATTCACATTTATGACGAGTCATGATAATCATTATATGGACGTGGAGAAGAAAAAAATGAAAAACATAAAAAGTACAAAAATTAAGTATTTACTAGAACTATGTTCTATACGATATGAAATCATACTATGACTATTATTTCTTAATCATTGTTTTATATATCCTATAAATAACTATTTATATAATGATGGTTAGAAAATATTCATCATCTTAAAAAAATAATATAGTCATAATGATTTGTATTATATCGATTTTCGATCAAGTAATTTTTACATGTATATTTCAGTTGGCCAACAAAGATTTATATGTTCTTTGCTATATATTATAACTTTGTCACGCAATGAACGACTACAAAAATACATTCTAACCGGTCGAAATGTGGTCGAAAGAATAGTCGAAACACAACTGACATTTCCAAGAGTAATAACTAACTAAGCAAAAGGTTAATTTTACCTTATCTATAATTACAAAGGTACATTAACACTTGGGTCCTGAGCCTATGAAGGAGAGACCCAGCTACAAGTCTATAAATAGGAGCACATGTCAAAAGTAAAAGGAAATGTAATTCTGATCCAAGATCATTTAATAGTACTCCAATCGTTAACTGACTTGAACGTTGGAGTGTTTGGAAGAATCTGATCCTAAAGAAAAAAAAATCGACCGACTAAAAACATATGAAACAAAGAGACAAGTAACATATTATCGAAAACTAGATAGTTAATTAGGATAACCGGTACCAACATTTTTGGCATTAACTAAAAAGTGTGACCAATGAATATTTAAAACAATGTTTTTATAATTGTTGTTAAATAATATTTTTGCACTAATACATGTATGTGTATGCAATGTCACTAGTCTCTGAATGGTAAGAAGTATATATTTATACATTCAATATTCACGAATTATATATCCTGTTCGTTTTTTAGGGTATAAAGGTGTGGTTTTAAGAAGAACAATTTCCATTGCATATAGTATTATATCCAAAAAAAAGGCTTTTGATTTCTTTTTAGAAGATGGTAGTTAAATATTGGAAGTTTTTCCAACTGAAAAAAATTAAAAATTATATAGAAAATATTATTTGTGTAATTCTGTGGATTGAAAAATATTTGTAAGTTGGTGCAGCCATCATGAAGCAACAGTTAAATTTTTGACTTATTGAAGTTATGCAACAGTGTACACATATTTATTTATAAGCACTAGAGAACACTATGTCAAGGTCCTTGTTTCCTTTTGTTCGTCATTTATAGTATTTTTCTTGGTTTAGGTATTGACTCAGTTAATGCCGTCTTCGCGTTCAGATCAATTGCTTAAGGTCAATGTTTCAAAAACTCTCTGCATTCCACATATTCCATCTTACATATACGTTTTGCACAAAATCTTTGATCAACAAAAATACCCTTCACATTATACCAATCGGATCTCAATAGGTTTAGACCAGTTTTTCCTAAAAAAATTATATATATATATATATATATATATATATATATATATATATATATATATATATATATATATATATATATTTATATAACTTTTCAAAGTTTTTATTTTAATTTTTGGGTAAATTAATTTTAATTTATAGAAAAATACTTTTTTTTTTATATTTTTATTTCCTACACAATCTTCAACTATTGGAAAATAAGGCGAAACGCCATATACACAAAGAAGAGTGAAATACACGATACATTAGCCGATACGTTCATGAAAAGAATCAAAGTTCAAAGTTCTGGCTTGAATAAATAAACGGAATATTGTTTTAGAAAATATGACAAGTGTCCCAAAAAAATTTTTTGGGTATGTAATGGTTATCAGATTGAAGTAAGAATTAATATCTGGTTAATTAATGATCTAAATCTCCTGCCATTAGACTGATCTTATGCTAGAACAAAATATATTTTACAAAATTATTTAGAAATCTTATTTATTTATTTTCAATAAAATTTTATTCTCTAGGGAAAGTGTTTTATTTGGAAATGAAACATGTCCAAGACTTCCATAATGTATTCGGTCTTGTATTTAACTCTTTCTTCTCATTGCTAATGTTTTTTTTTTCAGAATGGTTTTTCTATAAATAATTTTTTTAGTAGAAAACATTATACATTTACTCGTTATTTAATGAAAGTAACACATTGTAACAATTTTTGAAATGCTATCTAAGGTCTACCTTATTGTAGAGTCTATCTTAATTTTTAGAAAAAAAAAGTTTGAATTCCTTGTTTAAGATTCAATTTATCTAGAGGATAAATAAAGCAATTTTAATAATCAATTGATAAGAAAATAAATTATTATTATTATTATTATTATTATTACTATTAATAAACTGATAACAAATGATAATTTTTTTTGAAATATTGATAATTAATTATATTATTAATAATTGATATTGTTTTTATAGAAATTGAGTTAGAATCGTTAAATATGAATTAGGATTAACTTTGAGTTAACTTATCTTTTACAGAGATTAGAGAAATATATAATAAGAATTTAGTAAGTAGATATGAGATTGAGTGAGTGCTCCATGATAAATAATGTTATATTTATAAGCTTTTGAACTTAGGTTAATGTTGAAGTCCAAATTTATTATTGTATATTAAGTTATTGAGCCTTGTAACATAAATCAGTTTTAATATCTGATTCGAGTTATTCGAATCGGTAGGTGGTTATATACTTATCTTTTTAAGTGAGTAACATTATGTTTTGACATTATATCTTGTTTTTTTTTTCATTGAGTAATGTTATTCCTTATATTTTGATGATGGGTAATACATACCCTTCAAGCTTGAAACCTGAGGTAATGAGTAATAGAGTTTTAGTTTGAACTTGTTAGTTCGGAGGTCATTTTTTCAACCATTTTGGCCTAACTTAAAAATCTGAAGTTGTCTTTTCATGACTTGTTGGATTGTGTTGATTTGATGTGATGATAATTTATTTTCAAAAAACTTTAAGTAATGATCACTTATTTTCAAATAACTTTTTCTTACAATCTGATATGATCATTGTTTATTTCAAAAAACTTTCGATGATGTTCGCTTATTTTCAAATTACTTTATGCTATGAATTGATGTGATGAATATTTATTGTCAAACAACCTCAGATTATGAGGTCACTTATTTTCAAGCGATTTCGTACTATGATCTAGTGCGATGATTGTTTATTTTCAAACAAGACTTTAGATGTAATTTCTAAGATACGAAAAAGAAAATTTCATTTAAAAAATGTACCTCATTAAAACTTTGCTTAAAAAAACACTCCTTAGGGTACAAAAACCAAGCTAAGGTAAAAGAGTACAACATTTCGTTACAATAACTTGAATCAACTATAGTATATCTTCCCGTTGTACTATGCCTTGTTGAGTGATCATAAAACTGAGGAAATTTTCTTTGTTTACCATTGTTACATGCCAACTATTCTATGTTGAAGAGTATAATCGTTCTTCTAGAAAAGATTTTTGATGTGTATTTTGAAGAAATTGACAAATGATGGATCTATTTCAAAATTGGATGAAATCGAGATGATAGTTCAACTTCTAACAAGAATCATAAAATTGTGGTCTGGGAAAAGTTTTACTCTAATTCCATGATAAGCGCCAAATATTCCGATCTCAAGTCTTACTGGATGTACTGAAATAACACTACAAAAGGAAGAAAATTACCAACGAGACAAATCCATCGAAAACATCCAAAATCTATTAATAAAATTTAGCGATGAATGATAACTGTCGATAATGATATTTTATCGATGAATAATATTGCGTCAATAAAATTTCATCAGTAATTTAATTTTTTCTTATAATGTAAGCTTTCAATCAAGTTCTAAAAAAATGAAAATTTATTTTTGAAACCACTCTTTCATTTCTACAACTATTGTCTGGTTGGAATTGAAAACTTTACTACGATTTTATTTTTAATTAAAAAGCGTATAAAAAATATATATATATATATATATATATATATATATATATATATATATATAAATTACTATTAACCTTTGAATAATCTAAACCCCGTCTTAAGTAAGTGGACTATTAGGCAATATTATGTATTTATTTATTTAGCTTTTATGTACTTTAAATAAGCTGAATCCTGTATTTAAGTTCAATAATGACTTGAAAGTGCATTTATTAGAGTCTTCTAAATATTAGTGGATTTTTTTCGTTAATTCAATTCCTTGCTAAACTTATCCAAGAGCTAATATGTTTCTAAAATTGATGACCAATCTGACGACTAGCATTGATTAGACTTCAAAGTTGAGACTATTATAGGATTCTTTCTAATAAATGAGTGAGTTTTATTTTTTGCATGTCATTTTCAATACCCTCCAATTAGTCTCTCCCTAAAAGAAACAAACAATTAAAGGACAAGAAGGGGAAAAAATGAAAAGTAGGGGTTACAAAATAAAGAAAAAAAGAAAAGGTCCATAAAGACAAACAAAGCCTCCATTCCTTAATCAAACCATATTATAAGTGCAGGCTTTCTATCATAAAGTCTGAACATACACACATAACCCTTTTCTGAGGAGGAGAGAAGATAATTCTCTGGGACTCTCTCTCAAGAATAAGGGTTTGATGGAGTGCAATGTGGAGAACAATAAGAATCTGTACCTTCATGCTCCCACTTTCATTGAGTGGCTCAAACCATGTTCTTCTCCTTCATTTCTAAATTCCAACACAATATCTTCTTCTTCTTCTTCATCATCTTCTTCTTTTTCTTTCACTCAGCATGAGCTTGTTCATGAAACCATCCAATTCTTGCCCATTTTAAGTGAAAAGGCCTCAAAAGATGAAGACCATCATGGAGTACAAAGTTTTGAGGTGAAAGAGGAAAAGGTTGAACAAGTGACTGTGGCTTTGCACATTGGTTTGCCTGACAGTGCTAAAAGGCATCATGAGGTTGTTGATGATGATGACAAGATGATTTTCCATGTCAAGGAAGAAGAAGAGTCCTCCAAGAGAAGCTTCCATGGATGCTCCTTTAAACAAGAGAGAAGGTTTTGGATTCCAACTCCAGCACAGATCCTCGTTGGACCGATGCAGTTTGCTTGCTCCATATGCAGCAAAACCTTCAATAGGTATAACAACATGCAGGTTAGTTAAATTGCTTCTCAATTTCTCATACTCTATATTACTTTTGAAACTTGATTTGTGAAGAAAAGTAAAACCATGTAAAAGGACTATTGAAAAGAAAGCTACAACTGTGAATTGAGTCTCTAATTATTACTACGTTTTCAAAGGAAATTAGAGACAAAAGATCATAATGATGTCTATCTCAGTAAAGTTGAGAAATGTTTGTGAAGAAGACAAATGAAAAAGCTTTTAAAAAGATGAAGTATAAACACAAGTTGATTTTACATTGTAATGAAAGTTTGATCCATTTTAATTGTTTTATATCTCTGTGGAGAATTTCTAGAAATTAGGAGCTGATCTGTGAAGTAAAGGGCTCAAGAACACTAATAAGATCATGACCACTACTATGAGGGAATATAGTTGCACGTGCCTGCTCTACCTTTGAGGGGAACATGATCGTAATAATTACGATTTGTTTCAATCAAAACTGAACATACTAATTAACTTAGATGATTCCCTTATTTTTATTTTCAAGAAATGGTGTTTCAAGATTTATTGTGTGGAGGAATGCAAGCTTAGTACTATCAAGTACTCTCTCAAAGACTTTGGCACCCCACTTGCGACAAACTTGGTTGTAGATTTGATCATTCACCTCAAAAATTTGCTCCAATTTTATTTCGAAAAAAAGAGTATAGAATACAATTAATTATTACGTCCTGTGGTAGTAAAAGACAAATTTTTATTAATTATTATTATACACATTCAACAACCATATACGTCTCTAGTGAGTTAGCTAGCTAGCTAGGTATTCAGGAAAAAAAAACTATGATGAAATGAAAGTGTTTTTTTCTGTGCTATAAATAATTGTTGCAACTATGATCATGTTATCATAGGTTGAACATTTGATCTGTTTGCTAAATGGTACTTGAACTCGCTCTCAAAATATCACGATCACTTCCAAGAAATTTCTTGTCACATATGCATTTCATCGAAACCGAACTCATGAGCAGAGTCAATGATTGTTTTGTTTTTCCACAACTGCTCTTTGTTTTCCATACTTGTGTGCATACCTACTGAATTTGAAATCGCTACATTTTATCCACGACAAATTGTAGTAGATGCTTTACATGATAATGACAATGATGATAATCATTAAAAAGAGATTAAATAAGCATTATAATTTAACTTTAATCAGCATGCTTTGAGAAAAATGGACTAGGTGGCGCGTACGTGATGTCCCTCCAGCCTTTCACTTTTAAATTAAAGTCTCTTTTTCATCTCAGAATTGATTTTCATATGCATGCATGCTTTTATTTCCTTTCTAATTGGAGCTATTATCTATGTGGAAAGTGCCATGCATAATCTTCATCCATATATAACTACTAGGCTTAAGCCAAGGTTGAGAAAGAAATTAACTATACTCAAACCTTTGAATTCGTTTTAATTACATTCTATATATATATATATATGCTGTACATAATTTACATAATGTACTATGGCATCACTGAAGATTAACATTAGCATAGTATATATAGATACAAAAAAGTAAATACATTTCACCATTAGCATCACTGAAGATTAACAGTTGTTTGCAGCAATGGCCACTGCTAGGCCATACAAAGGACTAAAGGACTATACTTGGTCAAATATAGCAGCCTTCATTATTTTTTGAAACATGAAAAACAAATGAAAGTTCACACTAAATGTAACTTTTGAACACTAAAGATTCAAGTAGAGAAATAAAAAGAAAGTAAAGAAATTAATATAGTTTTCCAAGCAATTAGTTTAATTATGATCAATAATGTTAATTCAACTAAACACCAAGTTAATTTTTTTGATTTGTAGATGCATATGTGGGGTCATGGATCAGAATTTAGGAAAGGACCGGACTCACTGAAAGGAACACAACCAGCAGCAATGTTAAGGTTGCCATGCTACTGCTGCGCCCAGGGTTGCAAGAACAACATCAACCATCCAAGGGCCAAGCCTTTGAAGGACTTTAGAACCCTCCAAACGCATTACAAAAGAAAGCACGGCACAAAGCCCTTTATGTGCAGAAAATGTGGGAAAACCTTTGCAGTGAAAGGGGATTGGAGGACTCATGAGAAGAACTGTGGCAAGTTGTGGTACTGCACTTGTGGCTCAGACTTCAAGCACAAAAGATCCCTTAAGGACCATATTAGGTCCTTTGGAAAGGGACACAACCCTCATCCTCCCTTTGAAGCTTTTGAGGATGAGAAGGAATGCATCACTGGCTCTGATGAAGATGAGGTCAATGCTCATCATCATGCATGATCTAACATTCTATAGCTTTCCTTATCATAATGGTGGCAAGGTTTTAAATCATGCTATTAGAAAAAGTTGCAGACAAAGTCATGGTTTTAGAAGCTTGAGTAGTGGTAATTGTAGTAGGGAGAGGTTGGTCAGTACCCTTGTGCTCAGTAACAAAAAATTCTCAACAACTGCTGAGAGATGAAGCCTGAGGGAAAGGTTTGCTACCGAGCACTTGCAGGGTGGTGATGAGCTATCAATAGAGGTTTGGACTAAATTTGCATGCTTTTGGTTAATTAATAATAAGATGGTGCCTCAAGTGGATGAAGTAGATGAATTTTCTTCGCATAGTCACCGAGAGAGTAGTGTTTTGTCATGTTTAGTTTTCTGTAACCTTTCAATATGGAGGAAATTTATCTGCTTCATTACTCAATGGTAACCCTCATTCTGGACTTTACATGTAAAGTCTTGTTTAAATATTTGTTATGAATTTGCTGTTATATTTGGATAGCAAATTGTGTGCTAAGTTTTCTCTTGGTGTTTTATATATTTTTTACCACAGCATCATCTTTTTCTGAAGAAACTATACTATCATCTTTAAACAATGCTAAATGTAAAGCCAGATTAAGAGATCTGAGCATATACATTGCAATTTGATTTTGTTGAGGTTATATATCCACATTATTTATTTATTGAAAAAAGACAGATAAAAAAGAAATAATAAAATGACCAATTCAAAATTTAATATTAAAATAATAAAAATAATATTAAGAGCATACCTTTTCAACAAAGAGAAAGCTCATGCATATTTACATCACTTTTTATCACGAGTTATGTTATAAAAATAATATTTATATATTTACTTTTATCGCATTACTTATTATTATGACCAGTTTAAAATTATAATTTTTTTATTATTTATATAAATAACCGTTTTATTATATATGTATGTATGTACGTACAGATATTCTGTTTCAGATAATTATGCAATGCAGATGTAAAGATATATGTGAAATATGATACTGATAGATGTGATGAACCAACCATTTTCGTAAAAGAACCATTCAATTATTATACAGAAGGTAACTTCATCCTAATCCATAAAGGTTTTGTATAATGTTTGCACCTTCTTAGGAGTGTAATTATTAACTGCCCTTCATTTAAGGAACACTAAAAAGTGCTTATCTATAATTCATGATCCTTTTTTTCCCTTTACACCAAATAGTTTACGACAAGGGGAAAAAAATCGCAAAATACTCATGAATTTTACAGTGGTGACAATTTTGGAGTGTGGTGAAAGATAAGAAGGTTAGAACAAGAATCAAATTCACATGCATGTGAAATTAAGTGGTGTACTTTTTTTTTTTTTTTTTCAAAGTGATATACCTGCTCTATTTTTATGCTAAAAAGTTAGAACTAGATATGATTAAATTGGTGTGAATTCTTGGTCTCATTCTTAATTATTTTATTATTATTTACTGCAAAAAAATTCCAAACATGGTCATCATCATGCATATGTGTATTTGACAAAAGGGATGATGAGGTGCAAGGATCCCCTTTTGTTCTACACACAAAATTATAAATTTCTTAACACGTGAGGGAGATAATTAAAGGGAGAGAAATAGAGTTTGAAAAATTGAGGTTTTTTGAGGTAGGCTTGACCAAAGCAAAAAGTAGAACCCTTAAAAAAAATGGAGAGTGTGTATTTGGTCTTGAAAATAAGGGACCTCCACTAAGTTTTGTCGGGGGTAAGAAAACGTTGGAGAAAGGAAAGATCACAATCACTATATAATCTTGAAGAGAAATATTGGTAATATTATTAAATTTTCTAAGAAGCTAAAGCTATTTATGCTTTCATAATTAAAAAGTTACACTTTTCCTTAGGTGACTCATGCTAGTTAGGTTAACTTAATCTTGAATATGATGATCTTTGGCAATATCTTGCTCAATCAAAGTATCTACCTCATCCAATGTCCTTTCAACTATCAATATCAAAAGTAGGTTTAGAGTTTCATCCATCCAATAATAATTTTCATATGTAACTTCTGAATAGCATTTGTTTTCTCAAACAATATCACAACTTGATGATTTTGTGAGTTGGCCATTTCATTTTTTTTTTAATTTTAGTTTTATAAAATCGGGTATTTCATTTTTTTTTTATATTTAGTATATAAGAAGTGAATACAAATAGTGGTAGAGTTCAATGGAAGAGACTATTCCTTAAACTTATAGCTAGTTCACCTTTGAATTCTTGAGGGGAGGTACTTATATATTTAGTGTTTAATAATATTTCTAATAAAATGTTTCAGAAAAAAAAAAAAAACACTTTAGAAAACTATAAACATCCCTTGGAGTATATAATTTTTCTTATTATCTAATTTTTTGAGTCGCTTATTTATAATATATCAACTTATTTTAACCTCAAATTTAAAATGTTACTATAGAAGAGTTATTTATTTTATTTTCTGAATTTTAACTAAAAATTAATATTTCTATCTCTCTCTCTCTCTCTCTCTCTCTCTCTCTCTCTCTCTATATATATATATATATATATATATATATATATATATATATATATATAATCATTTCTATTCCGTAAGAGAAGAAAGATTAAATCTCAAAAAGATTAAAAATAAGATCAAGAGAAGTTTGTTAAAAGAGAATATTTGGAATTTTATTTTTATTTTTATCTTTAATATAAGATATTTCGTACTCATACAAAAATAAGAAAAAATAGAACTAGAAAAATTTTCTATAATATTTCTTTATTTTGGAGTCGTCATCTAGAATTCATTCAATAAAATAGATCATTTAAATTATAATAATTTAAAATTTTTTTCTATTTGGATTTTTGTTAAATTATATTTTTTATCAGTATAAAAATAAAATTTAATAAAGTTGTGTTACGTAACGAAAGTGTCATTAAAAATGACGTGAAGACACTTTTATAGTTATTTGATACACAAACTATATTAATTATTATAATAATTGATATGGTATATAAATATGGCATCGGTTATTTCAGTTCTAATAAAAATTAGTATTGTATATTTTTAAATTTAAGACACCAAAAATCAAGAAGAGTTTTATTTACTATTTAGTATAAATTATTTGGTCCTCTTATAAAAGAATAAGAAAAAACTGTATTAGGAGAATTTTCACTCATTCTTTATTTTGGAGAGTCGTGATCTAGAATTCAGAAAATAAAATAAATAACTTCTATTAATAATTTATACTTTTAATTAATTGATTTTTTATTAATGTAAAAACGAAAAATGATGATTTCATTGGAAAATTTTTATTAGAAGGGACTCCGGTAACATTATTATAGTTAACTAATACATATTACATTCAGTTATAATAAAAACAATTTTTTTTTAATTTAAGATATTATTGAAACAAATCTTTTTATTTCCTTTTTTTTTACAGCGTCATTCTTTTTCCATTTGGGTTCAAGTGAAATTTCTTCGTGTCCTATCGTCACCGTTCGTTCGTGCAAGAAAATCTGCGTTCACAATTCCCTTTTGTGAACTTCTATGATTGGGGATGCAAGGGATAAAACTTGCATTAGTATAAATTTATGTCTTACTTTTTTCTATTTTGAGTAACAAATGTTAGCATGTTTATATTTTTTTTTTCATATATTGTCTTAAATATTAGTTAAATATTTAAAAAGAAATAAAAGAAAAAAAAAGTACAATAAATGAATCACAGTATTATTGAGAATTGAATGTTGAAAAAAGACATGTAATTTCTTATCAAGAAATCATGTTGTATAAATCTCAAAATGATATATTAAATAATAGTAAATGAAATATCAAATAATAGTTTAATAAATTTCAAGTAATTATAAAAAACTAAACAATTATACATCACCAAAGTTTTATGATAATTACAAATTTATGTCCTATAAATTATTTGATCGGATGAAGCTTATATGCTATTTGAATGAAATTACAATAAAGAAAAAAATGTGATTAATTGATTATATAAAGAAAAAAAACTCTTTAAAGATTTAAATAAGCTTTAAATATATTGAACAAATTAAATAACTAAGAATAAAGAATTATGATAAAAGAATAATTTATCAAATGAAATCATATTAAAAATTAAAAAAAATAATGAAAATATATTTTTCAAGTTACCTCGTAAATTAAATATATTTTAATAATTTAAAATAAAACAAGTATGTAAAAAGACAAGATGAATATATACACAACTATCTTTGTTTCAATTCTTAATTTAATAAATATATATTACTTATAGACATAATATTTGGTCAATGTGTATATTTTCTATAAAATCTGCAAGAGTTTAGACAAAACCCTTAAATACAAATTTATTTATCATGCTAGTGTCACTTTTTCCTTTTTGACTCGCTTTACAGATTTATTTTGTATATAATACTTGCAGTTTCAGTATAGTTCAAATTTTGTATAAAGTAACTCTCTTTACAAATAAAAGATTTTAGACTTTAGATTCACTTGATTTGGTCAAAAGCATAAAGATTATTGTACTACTTAAAACTTCAAAATATCATCATTTTTTATAGAAAAAACTGAAAAACTACTATCATATATACATCTTTAGCACAAAAGAAATTCATAGGATCAATTATAAAGTGGATTGGAGAGACTTAAAATTCAAGATCAGAAAACATTTCTATATATTTTTATCTTTTAAAATTTATTGATCAACTTTTCTAAAATTTTGGGTACCAAGTTCATATGATTATATGATTTCATCTAAACAATTAAGTTATTATTCTTTTATGTAACGCCTCACAAAGTATGCATACAATTTAATATTTTACTAATATTATACAGTCTTTCTCTAATATAAAGTATTTCAAAATTATATATTCAAAATTCTAATTAATTCTATTTACAATACAATTTTAAAAAATTTTCAAAATAAATCCTATCACTTTCAGTCACACTCAACCTAAGTAATCCTCTAAAGATCCATTTGCAGCATCATCTGCTCCTATATCAAAACACGATCATCATAGATATCAAAATACAAGCACAACAAAGTAGAGGGCAAGCTAACCAATTTTGAGCAATTTAAAGTCATTCAATCAAATACAAAGTTTAACACAACTTAAACTTTTAACTCTACTTCTAAAAGACTCATGCAGTAAATAGACTTTGAGATATGCACCTGTCATACAACTCCAAATTGGAGTTCACACAGTCTCCAAACCAATGAATCATCAATTATGTATGATAAGGTTAGTCCCCTTGAGACTTTTCTGACCAGCTATGTTTCAAGTTGCAGTAACCCAGTTCAGACCTCCTTCGACACTCACCACCTAGTAATGACCATCTATTTGATTCCTATTACTAGTAGAGTCAAGATATCAATTGTTATTGATCAGATCCTTATACAATGCATTTCCTAATTGACTTAGACACAGGTGTTTTCTTTCCTGAAAAGACTATACTTAGATCTTGACCAACTCCATCAACACTTTTAACAATATCACATCACAATATAGATCTACTAATGCATTCATTCACTTTTCAATCTCAATCTCAAAACTAAAAAAAATCACTAAACCATTAATATAATTAAATTTAAATTATCAATTAACCTATTTTATTACATCTATACATTGCATTACAAAAAAAAAAAAAAAATCAAACGATCCAAACAGAAATTCAAAAAAAAATTAGCTTGAGCGAGAACCCCCCTTCCTTGAGCGAAAATATTCTCGTCTAACAAGATTACTCTCGCCTGAGCGAGAATACCTCTTCACTTGGAGGAAGGATTTCTCGCCTGGGCAAAAATAGTCCAGAGAGAACCTCAATTACAGGGGTCTTCTCGCTTGGGCGAAGCAGCTCTCACCTGGACGAAATTGGACCCGATAACACTTCTCAGATTTTCAAATGAATTCTTCTAGGCGAGAATGCCTAGCCTGAGTAAGTTATGCAGAAAATAACAACTTCTCATATGAATCATGCAATTTCTACCACCTCAGAGCTACCATGCTTGTCTCATATGATGGGCAAAAATCAAGTTGTATACACTATGATTGATCTACCCTAGCACAAACCATCTATTCAGCAGAACAACGTACTATCAATTTTCATAGAACCACCTCATACATGCAAGAATCAAATCAACATTAAAAATTTAAATCCCAATTTTAAACCTACAAAGAACCTTCACAGATACATTTCACATATCGTAACTTATAAAACCCTAACCTATAATTACACCCAAATCAGACAAAAATGCAGGTCAGCTTCTCTAATACGAATCAAAGCTAGAGTTCTCTTTAAGAGTCCCAAGCCTAAGACCCTCAGAAACTCGAACTTGTACCAAAGAACCTCTTATTAACGGTCAGACTAATACACTAAACTCACAAAGACACCTTCTTGATGACTCAAAGGCCACATGCAAGCTCAATGGCAAGGGAAAACAGAAAACCTAAAACTAACTATAGGGGAAGGGGGCAGAAAACGAACTTACTCTAATGAAGGTTCTAATCGGATAGTCTTGCTCTATTCTTCGCCACGAGTCCGTTTGTGAAACTGATGAAAGAGAGACTTGAGTCTTATAGAGAAGTCAAAGGAAGGGAAAAGACAAATGTTTAGAGAGACAGTAACTTAAGTAAGAATGAGACTTCACTAACTTTTTCTATAAATACTTGTTTTCAGTTTAATAATATAATAATCAGATATTTATTTCATTTTTCCACTTCTATTCAAATGATAAGTTTTTAGGTTGTTAATTGTGTACAACTATTTACATATTTTTTTAATACAATAATAATAAAATTAATATAAAACTTTAATTTGGATGATCTAATTTGAACTCTGGTTAATTTGATTTTTAACAATATGTAATTATTATTATACATTTGTGTTGTGTTTATTAAAAGAAGAATTAACCTAGTAATATATAATCTACTGTGAAGAAACCACATACATTTCAAATTAAATTTACAAAGCGAAAGATAAAGAGGTGAAAGATTATCTTCAAAATTAATAACTTATTAATATTAATTTTTATTTAATAAATACACATAAGAATTATTAACGATTAAATTCTAATCAAATAATACCACATTAAAATGGTTTTTGTTTCAATGAATTCCTAACCAAGACATGATAATATAGACTTAGGTAACATCTTATAGAAGTAACAAATACAAATAGTAAGTTATAACACGAAATAACTTAAAAAATATAAATATTAATATCAAATGTGTGTATTGTAAGGTATATCAAATGATATGATTTTGTTTAGGTTTATTTATTTGAAAACAAAATGCATAACAGGCTAGGTTTCTTATTTTTTTTATCAACAGGCTGGGGTTTTTCTGTGATGTTAGAAAGTTTTCGCATAATGTTGTTTAGGTTAATTATTAAATTTGATTCTCCACTATATATTATATGAAATACTAGGTAAATTATTAAAGTGTCATTTTAGTCACTTTATTATTTTTTAGTATAAGATTTTGTTAATATTTAGTTTCTTTTAGTTGTTTTATGTTTATACTATATAATTGTTTTGATTTTTTTTTGTCAATTTTAAATTATTTTGAGAGTGATTATTAAATAAAAATTTATTATTTTTTTATATATTAAAAACTGAAGTCTCCTTAAATAATATAGAGTGGTGTGTATAAATGTGCAGTTTTTTTCATCAAAAAATCTATTTTACCTTCAAAGAAAATTATCTCTAATAAAATATACTAGACATAATGAAATAATTATTAAGACACAATTCAAAGAAAGACAATCAAAATTATATTAATTTTTAATTAATTATGATTTTTTATATAATTAAATATTAGAATTTAATGAAAAAGTTGTTGACACTAATAATATACAATAATCAAGAGACTCAAGTAATTAATATGACATGCACTAAATTGATTATTTTGATTGATGAGAAACATGTCTTTCAAAAGATTAGCTCATGGGAATGGTTTCTAGCAGAGAAACAGAGGAATCTCTACCTTTTCTCTCAATGAGAAACCCTAATCAGATTGAGTGCATTATAAGGTGACACCTGCATGGCTTACATATATTTACACCAGTGGAAAGACTAAAAGTAAAAAATAAATATTTGTGTATTGTAACATAAAAATACATTAAATTGATAATTTTTTAAATAATCAAAAGTTTTTGTATTAAAAAAAATATGATTACATCTCATAATTTTATAAGTCATTATGTCTCCTTCATGTGACTTTCTCCACAAATTTTATCCTTTCATCAAAGAATCTAAACAACGGGAAGAATCTCATTATTTTTCTTTGTATTTTGACACTAATTTCTTGATCCAAACCTCTAATTCTCTTCTTTCATATTGTGCATTACAGCTTTACTATTAATTAACAAAAAGACAAGAGACTCTCTTTTTCATGATGTTCGGTTCTGTACTGTCATGGAAAATTTCGGAGTGAATACATAGATTTTGCAAATTTGTGATGCATCTCAGAGAAATGGTTGACCACAAATGAAGGAGAAGACAGTTTTTTTTAGAAAGATGTAGAGAGATTACAACAGTACAGAGATATGGTTCCTGCACAGTATTGGAAGTGGTGAAGGTGATATAGATTGTTGAAGCGGTGATTATTACTAAAGTCAATTCAATTAATTTTGACAGTGAATTCAATGTGTACGTGGGGGTGTGCAGTGCATGGTCATCATCATCTATGATCAAAGGGGTCACAATTCTCTTTAGTAAACACTACACAAAGAGCAAAAGATCTATAAACTCTTCTCTATCCTCCTTTCCTAGAAGCAAACAAACTGGAAGACAGAAAAAATTAGAATTATAGGAAAAAAAATAAACAAAAGAGAAGTTATTTATTGAAAAGGTAATCGGTGAAAAATTTTATTTCTTAGGGAAAATAAAATATATATTTAATCAATTAAACATTTTATGGTCAACTATGTTCATACAAGGTCGCAGCCAGTGAAACTGTTTTACACCATTTTTATTTCATTGAAAACATAATTAATTATGTTTAATTATGTTACACCCAAACATAACATATTTTCTGGATTTTTTTTTATTGTTTTATCTTGTATTTTGATTTTCAGGTTTATTCTTGCTCTCTATGTTTCAGTTTTTGTTCAGCAGACAAAGGAAGTGTTAAGGTGTGAATGGATAAGAATGAGGTTGAGCATATTTTGTGCCTCAATCACCTGCATCATTATTGGATAGATATTTTTGCTTACATGAATATCAGAAAGAGTCTGAAATTTGAAACTCTTGCTGATGATATGGAAAAATAGAAGAAGATGGATGATGTAGTTTAGTCTATATATAGATGTTTGGCTCGGTCCAATGGTCTGTGATATATGTGCTGTTCATTTGAGTGAATACAATAATCATATAATATTTTTTTAAATGTACAGAAGTATTTCTTAACAATGAAAAGTACTACAAGTTCATATTTGCTAGAAGAAGATACTCATTCAAAAATCTAGGTTTCTAAGTTCAGCTGTGTGCTTGACTTTAATTTGTCTGCATGTTAACTTACTTTTTTTGAATCCATGAGACATGAAGCAAATATCAAATGCTTTATCTTTTGGGGAAAGGAGAAAACAAAAGAAAAAAAATGTTTATCTTCTTCCTCGAATATACTGCACCGTTTTCTGACGCCAATACAACCGAACGGTGATTACCAGAGTCAGATAAAGGATGGGAACAAAGAATAACTGATGATGAATAGAACAAGAAACATAGTAGCATGCTTTTACCACATGTCACCGTTGCATGGCCTTGGTGTACATAGTTAGCCACGTGTCAAGAACTAGCAAACGTGGCATGTCCTGGTGACGACAAGAGATCTGATTTTCTTGTGAGAAATGTGAACTCAATGTACGTGGCAGTGCAGGGATGTTGTAGTCTCAGCTCCAACCTATCATCATGTTCAGGTTAAGAGAAATCAAAGCTTATTTAGTGCAGGCCATATGCTAGTTCTGAGATTCTAAACCACATTCTTGCCTTTCGTTCATTGTGAAGAAACTAGACTCTGTCGTAATTCAGTTGGATTAAGCAACAAGATGAAGGTTTGTTCTTGTTTTTAGTGTAATTGACCTTCACCTGAGAAGAGTTTCTTTCTTTTCCATCCTGCGAACCTTCTAATAAGATCTGAGTGGTTTTGTTTTTTAAGTTTGTTGTGTTGTTAGTGTAGTTCTTTGTTAGTTTAAGTAGTTAATGTGCTTTTGGAAAATTTCTAAGGTTCAGGAAGCGAGGTCCCATGTTCACGCACCTGGGGAAGAAGAGAAGGTTATGACAAGGAAGCAGAAAGCTGAGTCCAAGGCACATGAAGTGGAGCATTCTCCTAAGAAGGCCAAGGTGGAAAATGAAGATGGTCCTGTCAACGGAAAACATGTAGCTGATGTTGCAGAAGAATATGATGAGTTTTGCAAAGCCACAAACGAGCACCTTACTTTGGAGCAAATGAAAGAGATTCTGGAGGCTAATGGCCTTGATTCTTCTGGCTCTGATCTTGAAATTACACGAAGATGGTTGGTTCTGGTTTAGATTAGACCATTTCTTGAAAGTGGATTTTCATGTTTAATGTAATGACTCGTTACAATCACCACAACTTTTTTGACAGCCAAGACTTGCTGTTTTATGGTCCATTGGACAAGTGCTCTGTTTGCAATGGGAGTTTGGAGTTTGATGGCAGACGTTATGCTTGCAGAGGGTTCTACAGTGAGTGGGCTAGTTGCATTTTCAGCACCAGAAACCCTCCAAGGAAACAGGAACCTATTAAACTACCTGATTCTATTAAGAACTCTCTGCCTTCAGATGTGACATTCTCCTTACTTCTCATTTTGTTTTTCCTTCTTTTTGTACTTCACTTTTGTTGCTTGCAACCTAAGATTTTGTCTTTCTTTTTGTTGGCTTGTTTTCCTGTGTGTTTGCCACAGTTGCTAAAGAAATATCAGGACCCAAGTCACAGGCCTCACAGGGATCTAGGCTTAGCTGAAAAACCGTTTACCGGGATGATGATATCTCTGATGGGTCGTCTTACTCGGACACATGTACGCACCACTGTCACTGTTGTTGCATTAATACCCTTTATTGATTGGATTTTGACATTCTGTTTTTGGCTACGAAGCATTATTGGAAAACAGCTATCGAAAAGCATGGAGGAAAAGTGGCAAACTCTATACTTGGTACTATGATATAAGAGTTGATTTTGCCATCCTTTTGTTCCCGGGAATTACCATAACCTGGCTTGTTAAATTTTGCAGGGGCTACTTGTTTGGTAGCTTCACCTGCTGAGCGAGAACGTGGTGGCACATCCAAACTTGCAGAAGCCATGTGAGTGTAGTTTAAGTTTTTAGGCAAAGTTATTCCTTTGTCTTGATCCTCATTTATGAGTGTGATACTATCCTGGTTTTGTTTGGTTACAAGTTGTGAACATTGTGAGTAGTAGTATGTGCATGAACACTATTGGGTTGCAATTAGAAAAATAATCACACAAATAAAATTACATAAAATCTAGTGTTGTAGAGTGGCTAATGTGCCAAATTAATAGTAATACAATATAGAATTCCTAGTTGATTATAAAGGTGTTTTACTGTAGGGAGAGAGGTATACCAGTGGTTAGGGAGGCTTGGCTTGTTGACAGCATTGAAAAGCAAGAACCACAGCCTTTGGAAGCTTATGATCTTGCCTCTGATCTTTCTGTGGATGGCAAGGGAATTCCCTGGGACAAACAAGATCCTGGGGAGGAGGCTATTGAATCCCTCTCAGCAGAAGTAATTAATTTCCTCTTCCACACTTCATGCCTTTTTTATTAAATTGAATTCATGAGTAACACATCGAGCACACTTTTATTTGTGTTTGATTAAATTTGTTCCAAACAGCTCAAACTTTATGGGAAGAGAGGGGTCTACAAAGATACCAAATTACAGGAACAAGGTGGAAAGATATTTGAAAGAGATGGGATATTATACAACTGTGCCTTTTCCCTTTGCGACCAAGGACGAGGACTGAATGAGTACTATTATGAACACCAATTTCACTTCTAGTCCATATTGACATATATAAGATAAATTTACTTAATTTGTTGGTGTTTATTTGCGGCAGCTACTGCATCATGCAACTGATCGTTGTCCCAGACAATCGTTTGCATATGTACTTTAAGAAAGGGAAAGTTGGCGATGATCCAAATGCAGAGGAGCGATTGGAAGAGTGGGACAATGAAGGCAGTTGTCTGAAAGAGTTTGCGAGACTCTTCGAGGAAATAACAGGAAATGAATTTGAACCTTGGGAAAGAGAGAAGAAGTTCCAGAAGAAGCCATTGAAGTTCTACCCCATTGACATGGTACAATACATTTATTCTCTCTTAAATTATTTGCCCATGCCCCCTCTTTTAGCTAACGCGGAACTCTGAAATTGAATAGGATGATGGAGTTGAAGTTAGACACGGAGCACTGGGTCTTCGGCAGCTGGGGATAGCAGTAACACAATGTAAACTCGAGCCTTTGGTTGCAAATTTTATGAAAGTTTTGTGCAGCCAGGAGATATACAAGTAACTATAATATCTGATCATTATGATGCATGGGATTATTATGAAGTTTCAAAATAACATACAGTGTTTTCAGGTATGCATTGATGGAGATGGGTTACGACTCTCCGGACCTTCCAGTAGGAATGGTTACAAATCTTCATCTGAAAAGATGTATGCACATGGCCAACTTTTTTCCTACTTCTCTAATGTCACTCAAGAAACAGTACTGACAATTGACCCTTATCAGGTGAGGACGTTCTCTTAGAATTCATAGACAAGGTGAAATCATTGAAAGAAACTGGGCCTAAGGCTGAGGCTGTTTGGACTGATTTTAGCCAAAGATGGTTCACTCTGATGCATTCCACAAGGCCTTTCAATTTTAGAGATTATCAAGAGATTGCAGACCATGTAAGCACAGTTAGTCACTACCTTGATTGATTCAATTCGAGCACTAACCCAAACGAGCAATCTCTTATTTTCTTTTAGGCCGCGGCTGCCTTGGAGGGTGCGAGAGACATAACCCTTGCTTCTCACCTCATAGGAGACATGTCTGGCTCAACTCTCGATGACCCATTATCCGAGACGTACAAGAAATTGGGTTGCTCAATTTCTCCCCTGGACAAAAGTTCAAATGATTATCAGATGATTGTGAAATATCTTGAAAATACTTACGAGCCAGTCAAAGTTGGTGACATAGTAAGATTCCAACTTCTTGCTTTGTGTGTTTAATGTAACCATTCGTATATCTTCTCGAGTGTTCACTTTCAATGAACTTCAGGATTACGGGGTGTCAGTGGAAAACATTTTTGAGGTGCAAACAGGTGGTTGCCCGTCTTATGAAGAGATAGTTAAACAGCCAAATAAAGTTCTTCTATGGTGTGGTAAGACACGCAATCATTTCCTTAGAATTGAAAGGGGAAAAAACAAAGTCTTATTTGATTAGCTTGATTCTTCTCAATAACTGTACAAATTCTATGACGCAAGGATCACGAACCTCCAACCTTTTGAGGCACTTGCACAAGGGATTCTTGCCAGCAATATGCTCACTACCAGTTCCGGGTTATATGGTATTAGAAATAAAAATAGTTATTCGAATTTAATGTTTGTGAGCATTTACTCATCCCTTTTTTGGCAACAGTTTGGCAAAGCTATTGTCTGTTCCGATGCTGCAGCAGAGGCTGCAAGATATGGTTTTACTGCTGTGGACAGGCCAGAAGGGTTCTTGGTTTTGGCCATTGCTTCTCTAGGGAATGAGATTACCGAATTTAAAAGCCCACCCGAGGTATCCAAATTGGACTTGTTATTTCCTAATTTGTTTTCGACATTATGGACTCGGAACAATTATTTTGTTTTCAACATCATTGACACAGGACATTTCATCTTTGGAGGAAAAGAAGCTTGGAGTGAAGGGACTGGGGAAGAAGAAAACAGATGAATCAGAACACTTCGTTTGGAAAGATGATATAAAAGTTCCTTGCGGTAAACTAGTTCCCTCAGATCATCAAGATAGCCCCCTGGAATATAACGAGTACGCTGTCTACGATCCTAAACAGGTATGTTACCCGTTTTGCTCAAAGAGTGGGCCAGATTATCAATCCTAAAACATTTTTTATAATTCTGAGATCCGTGAGCTTTTTGCTTACCAGGCACGCATAAGCTTCTTAGTGGGAGTGAAGTATGAAGAGAAAGGTGTGGAGATTGACACGGCTGAGTAACGGGACCAGAAGGATGAAAGGAAAGCTACCATCTTGTCTGAAAAGTGTACCGGTGGTTTATCTAGTTAGTGAAAGTTCTTATCTATGTCATTTTGATGTATATGTACATGTGACAAAATAGGCAGTATGTTGTGTAACATTTTGATGTAAGTCAATGACCTTAGGATAATTAAATATTTTGTCATCCTACTCATGACGGCAATAGAGTGGAATTACATCTACTATGTCGTTTAGTCTTAGTTGACTACTCTTCAACCTGTATGAATGAGATCATGAGTTAGAAGAAATGGTATAATTACGTCTTTTGTATCACTTGACTGTCATAATCAATTTCAATTATGATTAAAAAAGGGTCTAATCTACAGCATTATTTGTCACAATCCCAATATGGATATTCTTTTAAGTTTGTACCTCTAAATAGCATTAAAAAAGGATCTAATCTATCAGCATTATGAGTCACAAAACCAACATGGATATTCTTGTAAGTTTGTACCTCTAAATAGCATTTGGCCACACTGTAAGCTTGTATGAAACCTACCACGGAGAAATGCACCCAATTGACCTGACGCCCTGCATATATAATAAGCAGTTATAAGCCGCAAAATAACAGCAACTTATAACCAAAATAACAAGGCTGCACACTACACCTTAAAACGGGCATTTAGTAATAACCAAACGGGCATGCCAATTAGTAATAACCAAAATAACAAGGCTGCACACTACACCTTAAAAAGGCATGCCAATTAATAATTGTTTAGCTTCATCTGCCAGATTTTGCAAAGTTGTTAAAATACCATTTCAGCATCCAATGAAGTGCTTGTTCTTCCTTTCTGTGCAAAAGACGGGGCAATTATCAAGTCAGGGATAAAACAAGCAGATGATGCCTCTTTCAAGTGCCTATTCCCTAATACCTCTCATCTTTTACCATACCATTTTATTTACTTTAAAGACCATTATGTTTTATATAGATGCAAGTAAAACAATTTTGGTCCAATTTGAATGCATGTATGCACTACAGAATTTTAGTTAGCCCGTCATTACAACCGGAGAAACAAAGTTACCCAGTTAAGGGGAGTCCAAGCAAGATGCAAGTAAAACAATTTTGGTCCAATTTGAATGCATGTATGCACTACAGAATTTTAGTTAGCCCGTCATTACAACCGGAGAAACAAAGTTACCCAATTAAAGGGAGTCCAAGCAAAGAGTACTGGACAGACAAACACATAATATATGAACATGCCTAATCATCATTAACGGGTCAAAGTGGTATTGATCTAACCAAAATTTACACTTGGTGTTGCCTTGAGGCTTCATATGGGACAGTACAACGCAAAAACAAATCTTGAATCAGTATTTTGCTTTTCACTATCTGTGCATTTCACAATATTACAATAACAGAACAACAATTAACCGATGCCCTCTACCACTTGCAGAAGCAGCTCAACATCCATCAGTGATACATGACAACAGGAGGAACCTTAAACCTGTCCTCAAGGAAGGGTATTGGCCTGTGTCCATCAACAAGGTCCCTATAAAACGCATACTCAGCCTCATAATCATGCAAATGAAGCTCTGCCTTCTGGTTAGTGTGGTAATGATGCTTGGCAGATGTCGATTTCCCGAACCCATAAATGCTGACCTTATCACAAATACCCAAAGCCAGCATCACAGCCTGCATCCCAGAAGAGTAATGAAAAAGAGCCCCATCGTGAGCCTCACCCCACTTCTCCAACCCCTTCCCACTCTCCTCCACGAACCTCTTCAACGAATAATACTTCACAATCCGCGCACACAACACATCAAACCTAGGATCAGTGACCAACAAAGGAGCCTTGTGAGAAGCATTGCACACAGTGTAGTCCAAGAAATGCACGGCTTGGCAAATATACATGACAATGGGAACATGGTCACCATAAGGGTGACAAAAACACCCTGCCCTTCTAGCACACAAATGCAGAATGTTACTGTTCATAAATGAAATACTAGTTTTCTTCCCAACCTTGGTTTCAAAGTGATCAACCCTAGCATTGTTCAACCTTATCACAACCTCATGAGCATCAATTTCACTTCCATAATCCCTATTCAGCAAAATTCCACTGTTCCCCACAACAGCACAAGAAGAATATTTATTCTTCGCATTGGTTACTACTTTGTTGTGTGAATCAATTGGAAGCTTAACTGACCGACTCAACTCGGACATGATACCGGGTTGGAATCGTCGCTTCCTGAACCAATCGTGCAGAACCTTCCGGAAGTCGAGCCAGTACCGGTAGAAAAGGGGCGACCGGAGCGTCGCCGGGATGTTGGCCGCGGCGGCTCCGCCGCCGCGGTCGTGGTGAATGAACCTGCGCCAGGAGACGAATGTGCGATGGCGCGCGTGGCTGCCGAAGTTTCCGTCAAGGAGGTTCTGAATCTCCTGCTTGAACTTTTCCTCACCGATTTCAACGGCGGCGTGGCGGAGGAGCGTGTCGTTGAGCTGCGGCGGCGGCGGGTTGCGGATCCGGACGCGGTACTCTAGCTCGATGGAGAGGATGCCGCGGCGGAGGACGGCGCGTGAGGTGAGCGTGGCGGCGAAGACGAGGAGGAGGAGGAGCGCGAAGAGAGGCCGAATGGTGCGTTTCATCGGAAGACCACCACTCTTGACGGCGAAGCTAGGTTTCACGGTTGCCAAATGCGGAAAAGAAAACGGATCGATGATTGGTTTGAGGGTTCCAATTTCAGATCCATCTTTTTCTTCTGTGCCCTTATGCATGGATGAAGAAGAAGAAGAAGAATGAAAAAGGTGAGATCTTTAGGTTTTGTTAGAGTTGATGATAATGCATGGAGAATGTAATGTGGAAGTTGAATTGAAACTGTTTCTGGGTCAAAAAGTAACTGCATTCATCATTGCAGATTTGAACATTGGAACAGAAAGTAGGAATAAAGTTGTGAAATTGAAGGCATTATGAAGCAGTGAAATGGGTGAGAAAGATGTGTAGGAAGAGGATGAAGAATGTGGTGTAGTTGTAGATGAACATTGTGAGTGAGTGTGATTAGGAGAGTGAAGGAGAAAAGAAAAAGAAAAAACCAAACTAAAACAAAACAAAAACCCTAATAAGAATCTAGATTATTAAAATGTTTGTGTGTGTATGTGGTGTGAGGAGGGAAATGCATTAGAGGTGGCATCACATTGAAAAGGCATGTTGTTTCTGGGTCATGACTAGTGGCCACTATGGGGAATGATAGTGTGCTTTGCAAGTGAGTTTCCATGGGGAAAAAGAGATGAGGGGTGGGTCCATGTGTTACATTCATTGCTTATAGTCTCATAATAGATCTACCATTATAGCTATACTTAGATAGATCAATCATCAATGTTAATGTTTATATTATATGATTGGATTTTGGATTGGGTTAATGTGGAATTTAGCCATGGATCTCTTGGTAAATGTAAATGTTTTTGAATAATTGGATCATTTATGAGATAGGCTATGTGATTTGCAAGTGTGCATATGTGCCAAAAATGAGCATCTTTTTCTTGGTTATCTCAATTCTCCATGGTGTCATAAATGAGATGAGTGATGTTCTACTGTTGGGTTAAAGTCTTTGGCACCACAAATGGTTAATGAAGAAAGAGAAAGGTTGGAGATGAAAGGGAAGTGTAAGATCTAAGGTGACAGATGAAGATCTACTTTCTATTTTCTCTTTTATTTGAGAATTCTCTGAAAATTTCAACTCACACTTTTAGGTAAAGAATATAAGTAATACAATTACTTTTCTTTTAAGTTACTTAATCTATTTATACATTTATTTTTTGGGGTAATTTAGATTGTTTTAGGTTTAAAGTTAGCTTTCAAAAGGTGATAGTTTTAAGTTGGGCATCAAATTGTTTTAATTTTTCTCTCAGTTTAATTTTAAAATATAAAAAAAAAATTATTTTAGTTTTCGAGCAAGTATTACTTTTATGCTCTGCGATTATAATAAGTCTTCAGATATTTTTTAGTTAAAATATATTTGATTTTGCTTTAAATTTAGTTTTAGAATATATTATTTTTCATAAATAAAATAAATTTGCTTCTTTTATTCTAATTTGTATAATTAATTATTTAATTTCTTCGTATCCATTGAGGTTGTTATTTATTTTTTAAAGTGTTAATAATGTATTCTTTAACACAATAGAAGTATGAAAACGATTTCAATTTAACACAATAAAAATATGAGAAGGAGTTAGAATAACTATCCTTCTTTTCTGTTTACATCCTTATAGTGTCTAATGAAAGGTTTGTCAATAAAAAGTAAACTAAGAAAATGAACTAAATGATTCGTTACGAAATGCAATCCTAATCCCAATCAGACACTAAAATGATACAATATTTTTATATATTTACAAAAATAGTAATTTTTTCTTTTATAAAATGGGTAATCATATCTATTCAACATTACTTTATTTTAAAAGAATAGTAACTTTTTTCAGAAAATAAATAAGTCATATAAAATTATTTTATTTAAATAAAAATAGTAATTATTTTTTATAAACTGAATAAGTCATGTCTACTTTGACATAATTTTATTTTAAAAAAATAAGAAATTTTAATTTTAATTAAAATCATATTTACGTGATATATTTTTAATAGTTTTAGTAAAATAGAGAATCGAAATTATGTTATCATATGACACGATTTAGATATGGTAAAAAAAATCAGTGGTCTTATCTTTCTAAATTATTTTGGAATTTGTTGTTTTTCATACAACATTCTTTATTTTATTTGTTTGACTTAAATTATTATTCTATTTCAATTTTAATGACTTAAAGATATAATTTTATTGACTTTTGATATTTTACTTCTTAGTTAAAAGTTAGAATTTATTGTTTATAAATGTATGTTATATAACTTTTATCATTGCAATGCATCTTTGCACGACTTTTATTTGTTATTTATTAGGTTTGTTCCGTTTAGAATTGCTTCAGAGACAATCACAAAGTGTATTTAGCAAAATTCTCTTGAGCCTTGAGCAATATCGGAAGCAATACTTAAATTTGATAAGTAACATTGGAAACGTTTTAAGGTAGCATATTTGAACTTATTTAATATATAAAAGAATATGCATATGTAAAATAAGACGTTGATTAACTAGGTTTTATTTAAAGTAGATTTTTTAATTTGTGCTTAAAGTTTATTTTTGACGGTTTGGGATTGTACATTTGATATCCTATCATTTAATTTACTAATTATTATATATAAAGGTTCAATGAAGATTAGAGAATGAAAATCAAATCAATATCAATTGGTCAAACATCTCACACATTATCTGAGATGTTAAATTTATAGGATAAATATCAAAATGAGTTGGAGAGCATGTGTAGAATAGAGTGTTAGCACATTGAAATTCTTTAATGTATCGTAATAAATGTGCTACAGTAAAAAAAGAAAAATTCTGAAAAAGGTGAAAGTTTGCACACATATGGCTTCATAACTATACATACATGAACATGTAAATTATATGATATACACCTTAACTGTATATTTTTATATAATACGAAATTTAAAAAATATTTATATCTTAAAAATTATAATTGTAAATTTTATTGCAAGCATAAGAGTTTGGATGATTTGTGTTTGTTGATGAGATTTTTTACCAAACTCATTCGGAAAGATATTAGCCAATTTGTAGATGAAAGATTTAGGAAACCAGATGTAATTTTTTTTATGACTAATATTGTTCATTTTATAAAATTTATTTTATATTAGTTTAGTAATTTTTCATTTTTTTGGTAACAGGAAGAATTCGAGATTAAAATTTTACAAATTAAATATTAAATTTGAGGTTGTATTATATGTTAATAACTTGAAAGAGGTTAGTGATATGGAAACAAATGATCATGAGTTTCATGTCATCCAATCTCTAATATGTAAAACAAATGATCATGAGTTTCATGTCTTCCAATCACTAATATGTAATTTCTTCCTTCTGAAGCTTAGTCTCTTTTATAGCAATAATAATACTCCAACAAAAGACCAACACGTATCTCCCAACAACAGGAACACTCTTAACAACAACATCGACACCACTAAAATAATGAAAATGAAAATTTAAAGTAACCACAATTTTCTGATTATATAAATTATTAAAAATAATATTAAACTTAAAGTGACATATGTAATATAATTGATATTTTAGGTTTATAATTTATGCAATTAAATTATGACATATTGATTTTGTATGTGAAAATGTTCAAAAATCTTGATATGGAACTACTCTGAAAATGTCTCCAATTGTTACGTGGATGTTTGAAAAATTAGATGTATGGATGTTTAATAATTCAAGTTAGTAATTAATTTGACATGTGTAGGTTTTCCTCGGCTTACAATGCTAGATTTACTGATGAAATTATTTATTAGTATTTACAAACAAAATTTAGCCATATATATTTCCATTGATAATAAATTCTGTCTAAATTTTATTAGTAATTATTAATAGATTTTTCTATAGATAATTATCAATGAATTTAATACTATGTTAATAAATATTTTAGTGGTGAATTTTTTGGCTATTACAAGTTTTAAAAATAAATTCTAATTACCGGTAGAATTGTGCCATTACCAACAAATTTTAACAGTTGGTAAATCCAAATTTTTTTGGTAGTATTTGATAAATATTTTATTTAACTTTTGTATAGTCATTATATAACATATATGTACATGAATAAGTATTGATTTTAGTTTTATCTTAGTAAATTATTATAAACATGTAATTCATTTGTTTATTTTTTGATTTATATGTTCAAAAGATAATATCATAACATAGTTGTTAAATACCAATTAACTTCATTAAATTTTGTTTATTTTCTATTAAATTAACATTATTCTTTCCTAAATATACTAAAGGTGGGACATTAAGAAGTTAAGGTATTGTTGTACTAGAATATATGCATTTAATAAAGTGTAAATTTTTACAGTAAAACTTTAAGTTTGATTACAAAACAATATGAGCAATAAGGTGTAAGTTTTGTCCTATTTTTCTTTAATGAAACCTTTTATGATATTGTGAGCAATCAAATGTTCAAAATTATCATAATAAATACTATAAAAAAATATTGTTTAATAAGCTAATAAATAAAATATTATTAAAAGGTACATTGGAAAATATTTAAAATTAAGGTGAATTGTACCAATTTAATCATTATCTAACAAGTGATAAATATAATAAAGAATTTTTCTTTTATTTTTTTTTTCAACACTCAATTGTTATTTGAACAATTTTACCCACAAAATTTGTACAATTTATTATTTTGATTCTATTATCTTTCCGCTTTTGGATACTTGTGGAGTGAAGCAAAACAGATAAAAACATAAAAAACACGTGTTCCAACAAAAACAAAAAAGATATTAAAATTATCCGTCTATAATAATTATAACTATCATTACCAATGAAGCATATGTTGGAGTCAAAAACACCATTATATCCACAATAACATTGTAATGAATAATATTTTAAAACATTTTATCTAATATCCAATATTTAGAAATATAATTATATAATTTATACATTTCAAAGTGGTGCTTTTAAGACAAGATACTTATTTTATAAAAGAATAAAAAGTTACACATTTTGATAAATATAATGCAGAGTTGCAATTAAGAAAACCTCTTCTAAACATATATTTAAGTAAATACATAAAAAATTTAGAAAAAATCTTATTCGACATAAATTTAATTGTTTATTATAAAACAACATGTAATTTTTAATAAAAAACAATTGAGTTTTGAATTACATTATTAATTATAAAAAAAAAAGCATGGGGAATAAGGAAGAGTAAGTAACGTCCATAACTGAAATCCAGGGATTATTTACAACACTGCCACCGCTTTCTCAGATCCTTCCTTCTTCCATCCTTCAAAAAACCAGTTATAACTGCCACACCCTTCTTCTCTCTCTCTCTCTCTTTCTCTCTGCAATTTCTTCTCCTCACTCACAGCACAAATTTTGGTTGCTGCAATGGCGAGAGTGAACCTGGACGGAAAAACGATCCCGATGCTGTCGATATGCATGATCGGCGGCGGCGGCTTCATCGGATCGCACCTCTGCGAGAAGCTCATGGCGGAAACCAACCACAAGGCGGTCGTGGTGGACGTCTCCTCGGATAAAATCAACCACCTCCTCGACAGGTCCCTTCCCTGGGCGCACCGCATCGAGTTCCACCAGCTCAACATCAAGAGCGATTCCCGACTCGAAACACTCATCAAATCCTCCGATCTCGTAATTATTCTTCCCTTTCCACTGCTTTTCTTCACATTTTGAATACTCTTAAATGTTCCTATGGTTTGGAATGTGATTAAATTAACCTGTAACACATATTACATATAACTAAAAGTTTTAAATAATGTAGCCATACGGTTAGATATGGCTGATACTTAGGTTTATTCTCAGCTATATATTTTGAGAGCTAGTTTTTAATTCCTGTTCCACAGATAATAACATAGTTCATCCAAATGTTTACGAAATGTTTTGCGACAATGTCAATATTTTTGGAGTCTATATGTTCGATTTTCCGTGATATCAAGAAATGTAATGAAAATGTGACTCGAAAGTGATTCCGACAGAAGTTTAAAACGTTCGCATATAATATCTAGAGGAAAATAAAGTTTGAGAGAGGACCAGAGTTCCCTGTATGATAACATAGCTTGTTATTTATCGTAGTCACAATTTTAATAATGGACAATTATGAATAATAAGTGCAGTTGATGCGGCTGCAGTTGTTATTGCAACTCAAGTCTTGACTTTGGTTGTTGATTGTGGTAGCAGTTTCATGGCAATTCCTGAGATTGTGGAAAATTAGGAACAAATGTGGTTAGTAAATTGTAGTTGAAGGTCGTTGCCTGCATATTTTTTTTTTTTTTCTTGAAACCTTAATCACAAATGTTGTAATGTCACAATTCTATAGGTGTTATGAAAGGTTACATATATTGGCGGTGCCATTGCAAAAGTACAAAAAAATTAATATTGCAGCTGGAAATATGATTACACTACGCTAATGATTGTTAAATTTTATGAACCAAGGTGTACGTGTAGTTTCAATTGTAGTGGCACTGTTGTAGTAATTGACTGCTAACTAAAACCTGGTTGATTGATGATTTGCCATTTTTTATTTGAGATTGAGTTTTTTGTTTGTTGTAGACGATCAATCTTGCTGCAATTTGCACCCCGGCGGATTACAACACGCGCCCTTTGGATACCATCTTTAGCAACTTCATTGATGCGATTCCGGTGGTGGGTTTTGAAGATCGGGTCGTTTCTTGAAACGGATTCTCTTAAAGTTTATGTGTGTGTATATGTCTGTAATTGGGTTGTTCATGTGATGCAGATTAAGTATTGCACTGAAAACAAGAAACGATTGATCCATTTTTCTACGTGTGAGGTTTACGGGAAGACTATAGGAAGCTTTCTCCCAGAGGAATTTCGAAAGGTATCTCCTCATGTTTGTGCCCCTTGTGCAAATTCATACGCTTATTCTTGTTGTAAATGAATATCCACCTCTCGTCATAGCAAGGTGTAAACTTAGGAGTTAGTTTTCAAAGTTAGTCATTAGGGTGTTTGCTTCTTTTTTCATTTTCATTTTCAGTTCATGTGATTTTGTTGATAACATACAAGCATTAAACTGTTTAATTCACAAATAAAATTAGATTAATTGATTTATTTTCACGGTTTTCTAACCTGGCATTTTATAAACAGGAAATAGTGTGACTTATTGGTATCATCATTGACTTTGCACGATGCAGGACCCCAAATATTTCGTTCTCAAAGAAGATGACAGTCCTTGTATTTTTGGTCCAATTAACAAGCAGAGATGGTCTTATGCCTGTGCAAAGCAAATGACTGACAGGCTAATATATGGTACACGGTGACCTGGATTTGTCTTTAGTTGATGATAGTCATGATTAAATTCTTTCCTTCTTAACTTACTTATCAGTACTGAACTATAGCTGAGCATGCGGAGAATGGCCTCCAGTTCACCATTGTGAGACCTTATAACTGGATTGGCCCAAGAATGGACTTCATTCCTGGTGTGGATGGCCCAAGTGACGGTGTCCCACGAGTCTTAGCTTGCTTCAGTAATGTAAATCAGCTAGCCCGTTTTGTTTTCTGCAAATGTCTTCGTGACTCATGACCTTCATAAACTACTGTGTTTCATAATGCTCGTTGTTCCAGAATCTCCTGCGAGGGGAGCCTCTCAAACTTGTTGACGGTGGGCAATCACAGAGAACCTTTCTTTATATTAAGGATGCGATTGATGCTGTTGCGTTAATGATTGTAAGTTCAGACAGTTCAGAAGTGAACTTCAATCACCCGTGTTGCTGTATGAGCTTGGACTAATGTACATGCCAATATGACACAGGACAATCCTGAGAGAGCAAATGGATATATATTTAATGTGGGAAACCCAGACAACGAAGTATCAGTGAAGGAACTAGCTGAGCAGATGATAAAGGTAGCCCCAAAGCTTCTATTCTAACTGTTCTACCTTTTATACTTGGTCTGTAAATATACTCATTTTCTTTCACATTAAGGCTTATGCAAAGGTGGCTGGTGTACCTGCCTCTAGTCTGTCAACTGTAAATGTGAGTTCAGAAGATTTCTATGGTAAAGGCTATGATGACAGTGATAGGCGCATCCCTGACATGACACTTATCACCAGGCAGCTTGGTATTCGATCATTACTCTTTTAAGCCCTGTGCCTTATTCAACAGAATCTAAACATTCATATTAAACTGTATTCTTCTGGGTTTCAGCTTGGAAACCAAGGACACCTCTTGATGAACTGTTGGATGTTACCCTCCAATATCAACACCGGACATATTCTCGTGCCATCGGAAGAGAACTTTCAAAACCGTCAAATTGACTCCAAGTTGTTTTTGGAGATTCACTTTATTTTTTATGTAAACACGCAATGTACATGCTACACTAATTGTGAGATTATAAATCACAAATCAAGGGTATATCTATAGGTTTTTGAAGAAAAGTCTTCCCTTCCCTTCATTTTCACTTCCTTTTTTTGGGTCATGGCACTTCAATTACTTGTGTTGTCTAAATTTTGTAATGTACACAGAGTATAAAAGAAAATATAGTAAAAAGATATTATTTTCAATGATTTCACACATTTCATCTCTGTTAACTGTTCAACATCCAGCATATATGCTAATACGGCAAGACGTGGAGTTAGTAAGTGTTCAGTGTTTTACTCAGCTTTGATCTCTGAATTTCCATGCATTGATTGAATCAACAAGTATACTTATGACAAGATCCTATCATAAAATTTCATACCAAACATGACAGGAAAGCACTTGATTTTACGCTTCATAATCTTAAAACCCAAACCCAATTCTATTAAGTAAAAAAAATATTTTACGCTTCATAATCTTAAAACCCAAACCCAATTCTATTAAGTAAAAAAAATATAAGGAAAGGAAGTTCCCAGCAATGGAAATGAGCTGTCTAGTTAAGACAAAATTAATGTAACAGAAAGCTACCATTCTTAAAATGAAGTTATGCAACACCAACTATGTAAGCATTCCAAGAATCTTGTTGCTGAAAAGTTGTTGCCTCTTCATATTTTACATTCTTTCCCGCACCAAATCCCTCTATTCTCCTCATTTCCGTGCTGTCTGGCATCTCTCGAACCCAAAAGTGAACAGATCTAAATCCAGCCTCTTCCAGACAATCCTTAATCTCAGGCAACGTCCACCTATACAATCAAATAAAGATAACAATTGAACAATCACACTTCTTATGATGTTAAAAAGACCAGAAATAAACCATCAAACCAGGAATAGACTTGAATAACGAGAAATATTCAGCATAATTCTCACCTCAAAAGCGGAAAATCATTTCTAAATTGAAGGTGAAAAAAAAAATAAAGAACTTACAACCGCCAGCTGTATGAAAATGCATGGCGAAGTTTTCTCTGTTCCTTCTTCATATGGAAATGGAGGCTAATCCTTGTCTTCCGTTGAATAATATCAAATTCAGCTTGCTCCCACACATACTACAGATTTGATTACAAAGTCCATGTTATATATAATATTTCAAGGAGAATATTCACAACTTCAATATTTGATAGTCAAACAAATTCAGGAAGAATATACTTGTTTTCATGTACTAATAACATATAGATGTCATTGTATAGGAAAAACATAAACTATTCTTGTCCTTGTCCCGCTAGTTAAGAGGTTCTAGCACCTCAAATTTAGAGTCATCTATGTTATTTCATAATCATGCAAAAAAATAAACAACAAAGGTCAGTGAAAAGCTACACTCAGTGTCAGAAGAGAAAAGCGAAAAGCTAAAAGAGAACTGAAATTTGAAACTTAACAGTGAAACTCTGAAATACCTTGTAAATGCAATCCACATGGATTGTGGCAACATCACCATGTTAGTCTAATGAATTGGTACAAAATTAATATCAAGAATATTATACCGTAAAATTCTGAAATCTTCTTTGAAGCCTCAACTTGTGCTCTGAAGATGTACCCCCATATAAATCCATCACAAAAATTCCACCTTTAGTTGACAAGGCATCACGAGCATGCTTGAAATACAAAACCAGGTCTGCTCGTTTATGTAAACAACAGCAACTGTAGTTAAAAGCGCACACAATATCTCTTCCAGGTAATGTTATGTTTGTCTTAGTAAACTTATCATCTTTAACAACAGAGCCCGTGGGATCATCATCAGATTGCGGCACACCAGCATGCACATTTTCTTCATTTTGTGCCAATGAAATGTTACTTACCAACTTCTGAAGATCCATGTTCACAAGCTTAGACTGATGAGGTTGTAGGACATTCCCATGAAAGAGGGATATTCTTGAAAATCCATCTGCACCAAGTGAAGGTATGTTGTTTTCCATGCACCAATTAAGTGCTTCCTGGTCCAAATCTAATCCTACTGCTGTCCTTCTTGAATCACTGCGGAGCCATTCTGTACTGATAAACATAAATCACATCAAGGTAAGTACACTAGGTCTGACAAGAAGTATAGTGAGACATAACAAAAATAAGAGAAGGATTAACAATTTGTTAGGAACACCATCACAAAATCACATAAGCAATTATGCAGAAGCTACAGTATGCAACATGAATTGAAGGTGTGTCTTTCCTCACTAAACACAGTTCCAGACATGCACTAGATGAATCAAAACACCCATTTGAAATAGCTTTTACTAATATGGCATTTAGAGCAATATATCAATTAACTTTGACTGTAGTATACCAATCTATGAAGTTCAGACACGTCTCTTCAATGCAGTCTCCATGTCCGACAAGTGTTTGACACCGAAAACAATACAGTTTCAATTGTTCTCTAAGATTCATTAGGTGGAACACCACGTCCAAAATATTGTTTGGGGTCTCTTTCATGATTTTGTTTTTAAGAAACATCTTAATTGGTTAAGGGAGGGAGGAAGATATGTATAAATTATCATAGATATCAACCCTTAAATGATGTAAGGATTTTTGGACGTATAAGAACAAAAACCAAATAAGAATTTTATTTGCACTTAAATAAGAAAAGAGCATAATCCACACACACTCATGGTAATAGACGCAAGTGATCATAACCAATTAAGTTTGCCATAGTGAACAATGTCTTTCTATAAACATGTTAATATCGAATACACAGATTAAAGTCTTCAACCTAAACCAAGACCAAAACCCCATTGCAGTATCAAAATTGTGAGTGTTAACACATTATTACTCTAGTTCTTGACTATTATAAAATACCATTCATTTTACTCTTATATTTCAGTACAAAATAAAGTATAAAAGAACATTATGAGTTCGTAACACATTCCAAACACACGATGAATAATTGTAAAGTCAGATACCAAAGGAAGGAATTTGTAATGTGAGAGCCCAAACATGTGATGCCAAAAATCTTAAGGACTAACAAGAGTTTGCTACTTCAACCCATCAAAAGAGATAACGATTTAGAATAGCATAAAAGAGTATCAATAACTTAAAAAGGCGTGAATAAGGAAAAATGTACCTCAGAAAGGCAGTTCCACAGAAATCTTCTTGAAGATGAAGGGCCATCCTTCCACCGACGTACATGAGAAAGAACTTTTGCATATAACTTATGTCTCCTTTAGGAGACTGCACAAACACAAACAAAAAACAAAACAAAAGAAAAACATGATTAACCAAGTCACATTGTGAACTCCTCAATCAACACAACACATAACACCATAACCCTTAAATTTGGCTGCTAGTAACCTCACCAAGAAACACACAAAAACTAACAAGTTTGGATCTCGTACATTTCATCATCCATCCCCAACACCCAGCTAAATCAAGCACATGCCCATTGACAAAGATACAATCTTTTTAAGTTGGGAACACAAACCTGAACAGATTGTTGGTAAAGGAGGAACTTTGAAGGCATATCTTGTGATTGGTTTTCATGATTTGTGGCTGCTTCATCATCATCAGAATCATCTTCTTCTTGTTCATCGTTGCTGTCATCAACCGCTTCTTCAGCGGAAGGTGCGAGTCTTGGAGTGTCATCAAAATCCTGGTCTTCTTGAAGATAGCTGAAGGAGCTTCTTCCACGGTTACGCCTCTCATGCTTCTGCTTCTGCTTTTCTCGTTTACCCATTTCGCCGCCGAAAAGTGAAACCCCAACTGTCTAATTTATATTGATGTAAACAGTAACAGTTTTATTTTATTGCCTTTTTTTTTTCTATTGGTTGAATTTTTCTTCATCGTCTGAAAAAGTCATAAAAGGAACTTCCTTTTCTAGTCTTGATTAATACAATTGTTTATTTCTTGACATTTTAAGTTACTTTTTGTCAAGACTATAAATGTTTTCTATACCATTTTCTCTTATTTCCTTAATCGAAATCTTATTCAGACTCTCTATCTAAATAAAAAAAAACACTTTTATTTTAGATAAAAGAATAGGGTTTAAATTAAATGAAAACATGTTTATATATATTTAAAATATTTTTTTATTTAATCTAAATTGTATACTTCTAAAAATCCAAACTACATGTACTCCTCTAAACTTATGCATCATTCATCCATTTCGTGATTAAATTGTACTATCTATATTGGACAACTAATTGAGAGTAGATTGAGATAAATTGGTTAAAATCTTGATTCATGTAATTCTTTTTTCTCCTGTAGACGATTCTTTTGTTTCTTATTTTTTTTTAAGTTTGAGAAAGTTTTATTTTTGATTCCTCTGAATTAACTGAAAAATTGTTTTGACAATATAAATAATTGTGAGTGTTTGATTGATGCAGGTTAAAGTTTTGAAGAAATACCGACTTGAATTTAGAGTTTTTAGGTGTTGAAAGATTTTTATTTTGCAATACATAATATCTTCAAACAAGAATAATTATTACCTACATGTTAAATGGTTTTTATTATTGTGATTATATAATCATTTTAGATTTGAATTAGCATGTATAAAAGAGTGTGATAATTGCCGAAGACACAACCAAACTTGCATACATTATAACAACTTAAACGATCAGAACAGATTAATCGAATATAACAGATTGGATCCAAACATTCCAGGCTCATTACAACATCTATAAATATGAGTTCAGTCACCTTATACTAGGTATTTCTAAACCTAAATCACATGAACACTCTAATCCCAAACTGACTAGAGCGTCGGAGTGCCTACAGGACCCCTCCCAGGACAGTGGATCTGAAAGCAGATGAGCAACAAGGAAAGAACACCAGGAGCGAGGAAGACATTGTTATTGGAGCTAATCGGTTTTCTGCAAGAATATTTTGATACCCACCGTGGAGCCGAGATTAGAGTGTGCAGGTGATTTAGGTTAGAGTTTAGAATACCTGGTGTGTGGTGACTGAACTCATATTTACAGATGTTGTAATGAGCCTGGAGTGTTTGGGCCCAATCTGTTATATTCCATTAATCTGTTCTAATCCGTTAAGTTGTTATGATGTATGCAAGCTTGGTTGTGTCTTGGTCAACTAGTATATAAGCCCCTCAAGTCCTCGCAAATGGTGGCCGAAGAGGATTTAGTATCGAGTAGGTAATGATTGGATTTGTCGTGTTGGTTGTCCGCAAACAAGTGTTAAAGATGGATGTTCCCGCGCCTTTTCTCGATTTTGTGCGTGTTTCGTTTTCTGAACGTGATGTGATAACTCACTTCATCTGAACCTTTAAAAGCTAAAATTATACACCTCATAGTTGGTTTCATGGTGTGAAACTGAGATGTGATTTGGTTAATGAATCTGGTCAACCGTATAGTACAAGTCAACGATGTTAATTTTGACTGGTCAACTGTTGAAATTGGGTTGCATTGACATTTTGTAGTTTTAAATGATTTTTTTATGATTAAAATGAATTATAAAATTTAAGTTATGGAAAAAAAATAACTAATGTTGTTTTATAGCCTTTTCATATTCACTTGAATGTTAGATTAATTCTTAAGCAACATTGATGATTTTCAAAAAATTATGCTATTCTCTTAACTATTACTTAAGGTTTAAGCAAAAAATATATTAAAACAATTATTTATTATATGTATGTATAATATTGGAAGCTCATGTTAGATTATTAATTAATGCATAGAACAAGTTTCCTAATTTAGCATACTTAATATAATTCTTTTAGAGCACTCACAGAATGAAAATATGTAGTGATGTAATATATATTAAGAACCTAAAATTTCAAAATATTAATTTATATCATTACACGGTTAAGTAACCGGAGTTGTTTAATTTAAATTTTGATTAGTAAAACACAAAACTTAAGTTTTAAAATAGTGTTAATGTCATATATAAAAAGTTTTAATTGATTGATAAGGCAAAAATTACTTTATATTGTTAGTAAAAAAGTTATTTTCTTTAAATTTAAGTTCTTGGTTTAACTAATTTATTCTAAAACCTTATATATATTGTCCATTATGACATTTAAACATATAATGTTTGATTACAATATTTCCAAGCTTACAAACCAAAGAATAAATTAAAAAAAATTAATGTTTTTCCATAAGTGTAAACATAATATTATGTTTTTAACATCGTAACATTCTAAATTAATTAGAAAATATTAATTAGTATTATTAAAATAGAAAACATATTTAAAATTAAGAAAAATACATTTTTAAATACAATTTCATTCAGTAAGGTATTTATTATTTTAGTATAAATAAAGGTAACTATATGTGTTATATTTTCTTATTCATTGGACAATTCACTTTTTAATATTGTATTTTTATTTAAAATAACTATATTTTACTTAAATTTTTAATTTATTTTCAATATATTAATTTCTATACTGTAATATTTGATCATTGTAAGGGCTTAGGACTTTAAAAAAAAAGTTGCTACCTCTGTCTTTCTTAAAAAAAATCTTAAAATCTCTTTCTCAGTTTTCTTTATTCTGTCTCAAAAATTTTTCTTTGTTCTATCTCAAAAATTTCAAATCTCTTTTGAGTTCTCTCTTCACTTTATTTCTTCTCGATTCGTATTAGAGATTCAAAAGTCCTATCCAATCCCTGATATAGGATGGAGCAAGTTTAGCAGATCATTATTTTGATTTAGGTAATTATTAATTTTCTCCCGTGAGCGGTTTAGGGTTTTTATAGAAAAATAAAATCTGCTTGTACTTTCTTGCATGTAGTCTTAGAGATATCAAGAATAATCCTAGTTCATTTTGGATCTAAGAGTAGGTTTAGATCATTGATTAGAAATGTATATTGCATGTGGAGTATCATTGCAAGCGGTAGCCTGGAGTCTTTTATAGGTTATTCTCTACTTTATACAGGTCATGAAAGCTATCGAATGTTTTTAACTGATGTTGTAGTTACTTTTTTATTAAATATAAATTGTTAGGAGATATTAGTTTTAAAGGTCTGTTATAGTACACTACCTTAAAGTACTTAATTATGGAATGAGATGTGATTTTAGTTTGAAATGTTTTCTAACAATGATAATGAATTTTTTTATATTTTGATAAAATGGTTGATTTTGTGTTAATAGAACTTTTGGGAACAATAGAGGTTTGAATGCTTAATAAATAACTATTACCTTGATGCAAGATGTATCCTTGTATGTTTTGATGTTGTGGATTGAATGAGTTGTTGTGAATGATATGGAATAGTGATCGAGACATAGTATGGAGGTTCGAACTAAGTGAATACAATTTGAAATATAACTGGATAGAAAAGTCTGAGGAGAACTAATCTTGTCATTGACAAGATTGATGATTCATATTGAGGGGCTGTGTGGATTCACAGTTTAGAGTTATAATAGGTGTAACCCTCTTAGTCTAACTCAATGCATGGATCTTTTAAAAGAAAAGTCAAGTTTTTTTTATATAGTATTCGATTATTACTCTTTAAGGATGTCTTATTTTAACATAATCTAAACATTGATTTTAAACTGTATTGGGGAAACCAAGGACACCTTTTGATAAACTATTGCATGTTATCCTCCAATATCAACACTGGACATATTCTTGTGCCATCGGAGAGAATTTTCAAAACCGTCAAATTGACCACAGGATTTTTTTTAAGATTGAGTTTATTTTTTATGTAAACACGTCACTGCTATGAGATGAAAAAAATGTACATGCTACACTAATTGTGAGGTTATAAATCACAAATCAAGTGTATATCTATAGGATTTTGAATGAAAATTCTTCCCTTCATTTTCACTTTCTTGGATCATGGCACCTCAATTACCTGTTTGTCCAAATTTTGTTATGCACACACCAGTATAAAAGAAAATAGAGAAAATAGAGTAAAAAGATATTATTTTGAATGATTTCACTTTTTTTTGTCTTTCACATTAAAAAAATGTTAGGAACTATGTTACGAATTCAGGGTGCCACATTGTTTTTCTATACTTAATTCTTGTATTGAAAATTAAGAGTAAAATGAATGGCATTTTACAAAATTAAGAACTAAAGTAAGAATTTTGTTGGTCAGATCTCAAGTGGTTAACACTCACAATATTGGGTACTTTGGTCATCTTTAGAAAAAGAAAGTGTTTACTATCACTAATATTACTTGTTTGTGGTTTCGTAATACAGTTGCTAACGAACATCCTTTTCTTTCTCAAGAATTTTTTTTCTCAGATCTAGTCTACTTAGCTGACTGTGATTTATGTTTATCGTTACATGATGGCTCCGCAGTGATTCAAGAAAGATACACTAGGATTAGAACTTAATTAGTGCATGGAAAACAAATGCCACGATGGATTTTATCCCTCTTTCATTGAATGTCCAACAACCTCATCCGTCTAAGTTCGTGAACATGGATCCTCAGCGGTTAAGTAACATTCATTGTTCATTGGTACAAAATGAAAAAGATGTCTAGGCTGGTATGCTGGAATCTGATGATCCCTCAGGCTCTGTTGCTCAAGATGATAAGTTTACTAAGACAAACATAACATTACCTGTGAGAGATATTGTGTACACTTTTAACTACAGTTGTTTACACATACGAGCAGAATTGAGATAAAGTTCACAAGTGTGAAATTTGTAAATATTATTTTTTTTGGAGATAAGTGCAGGATTTCTTTTGGAGATTTGTTTTTCAGCTTTGTGATTTCCAAACCCAATTCTTTTATTAAAAAAAAAAAATGAAGTTCCAAGTCTAGTTACGAAGAAATTAATGTAACAGAAAACTACCATTCCTAAAATGAAGTTAATGTAAGCATATTGTTGCTGAAAAGTTGTTGCCTCTTCATATTTTACATTCTTTCCTGCACCAAATTCCTTGTTATCCTAAATGCCTAGGTAAGGATTTGAAAAAAACTTTGCTGTACAGTTTCATATACCTGACAATGTATGACTCAAACATATAAAATAATACTATAAAATAAAAGGAAGAATGCATGCAAACTTAAAGAATATTATCTCATAAGAATTAAAATGAATTTTGAGCTATTAAAAATTATTACTATTAGCTACTTTAATACGAGGTTGTAACTAGTATTAAAATTTAAAATAACTAATAATGAGAAAAAATCCATAACAAATCACACAAAAATAAATATCAAACTCTAAAAAGAAAAAAAAATCATCATTAATAACATTAATATAAATGTTATTGTTGAACATTAGAAAGATAAGTTACAAGTGGAATCATGGGTTCATGTTTTTTTCTTACAAAATTCTAAAAGTATCCGGACTCATCTCCATCAAATTTATAAAAATATTTTGATAATCTTATAATATAAGATCACTTGATAATGACGATGTGTTATTTGGTTGGTGAATATAAAAGAAATGAAGAATTGATGAGTAAAATTTACATGAAGTGTGCGTGAGAGAGAATATAATAACTATATAGCATACAATCATTTGATAATGATGATATGCAAAAAAAAAATTGAATTTTTTTATTTGGTTGATGAATACAAAAGAAATGAAGAGGGGATGAGTAAAATTGACATGAAGTGCATGAGAGACAATATAATATATGTGAATACTTCCAAATCCCAAAAGTTTTCTCATTGCATCCTTTTCTTTCAAACCCTAAAACAAATAAGCAAAGCGGTGTAAGAAGCACAGTTTCTCATTTTGATTAGATATGGCACTTCAATTACCTGCTTGTCCAAATTTTGTTATGCAAAGATTATTTTCAATTATTTTACTAATTAGATTTGTGCGTAGAAATATTTAGAAAACTTAAATTACTTGTTGAAGAAATCAATCCAAAGAGTTTCAAACCTTTATGTTATTCAGTGGCAGACTCTAACTCAAACCAATTCCTCTTCTCTTTTGGCTCGGACTCAATTATAAAAAAAACAAGATGACAAAATAAAATACCAATATATAAGTATCATATTGTAAAAATTTGCTTCGTACATGTAAATGACAAAAAGATGAATATGATATAAAAAAAATTCATGTGAGATTGATTGAAGGAACAAGTCATTTTGCAATTGCAAAAGTCTTTCTAAAACAACAAACATGGAAGCCTGCTTTGATTTAAAAGATTCGTCTAAATTAGAAATAGAAATTTTGGTTAAAAGTTCATTAAGTATAACAGTTACAAGTCTACGGAAATTGCAAACCTAAGAAGATATTGTCTGTCAATTTTTCATCAAATGATGATGGTTTTACTGCAAACATGTACCCGTGAGTGGTAAGATCTTACTTCTTTTGTAAAATGCCATACATTTTATTCTTGCTTAACACAGTTCCAAACATGATCAAATATTTGTAAAGTCAGATACTAAAAAATTACAAAAGAGAGATTTGTAATGTGAGGAATCTGAAGATGTGATGCTAAAAATGTTGAGAATTAATTCAAATTTAATAGTCAAAATAAATTATTAGGATATTTTAGTTCGTTACAAACAATAAATTAATAAATTAATGGAGTAAGATATTTTTATTTTTTATTCTTAAATTAATTTCTTTGTAAGTCTATAAATATGGATATTTGTTTATTTCTAATTAATTAGAAAAATAATAAGCAATTTTATTGTTATTCCTAAATTTTATTTTTCTACCTTATCCTCTTAACAAATTGCTATAAGAGCCGTTAATCTTTTGGACAATATGACATCCGTACTTACAATTTTTTCTCCTCGACCTCTTCCACATATTTTTACTGGTGACAAGTATGATTGGTGGAGCATCAAGGTGAAGACACTACTCAAATAGCAAGGGCTATGGGATTTGGTGGAGAATGGGTTTGAAGAAATATCATAACCCAATGAAGCAAAGGAGGAGAGACTAAAAGAAACTAGGAAGAAAGATGTTAAAGCATTGTTTATCATCCAACAACTAGTGCATGAGACTCTTTTCTCACTAATTGCATCAAAGGAAGCATGGTCAATCTTAAAAAAGGAGTATTTGGGATATTCAAAGGTTATGACAGTCAAATTGCAATCACTAAAAAATTACAATCACTGGAACGTGACTTTGAAACCTTCATGATGAAGAATGATGGATCAGTTGCTGATTTTTTGTCAAGAATAATGGCAGTATAGTAGTATAGTCAGTTAAATGCGCTCCTACGGTAAGCAGATTTCAGATGAAACAGTTGTGGCTAAAGTTATGAGAAGTTTAACTCCAAAGTTTGATCATGTAGTGGCAACCATAGAAGAAGAAAATGATTTATCAGTTCTTTCTGTTGATAAACTGATGGGGTTCAATCTCATGAAACAAGATTCAATAGATCGGTGGAAAAAGTTGAAGAGAAGGCATTCCAAGTGAATGAGACAACCACTAAAAAAAGGAGAAAGCGACTGATCATCAAGTAGAGGTCGAGGAAGAGGAGGATTTCGTGGTCAAGGTCGTGGTCGTGGCAGAGGTCGAGGAAGGAATGACGGACAAAGGCAATATAATGAGCAAAGTTACACAAAGAATGACGTTCACTGTCATCATTGCAAGAGATACGAGCATATAAAAGCTGATTGTTGGTACAAAGATCAAAAAATGAATTTTGCAGAATAAGAAAACAAGCTTTTCATGGCTTGCATGGAAGTTGATAAGAGGGAAAGCGATTTGTGGTTTCTACATAGTGGTTGTTCGAATTACATGACCGACACAAAATCTTTATTGAAGGAACTTGATGAGACACAAAAGATAAAGGTACAACTTGACAACAAAAAGGAGATTTAAGTTGAAGGCAAAGGCACCGTGGGAGTTCACACTAGCCATGACAAAACAAAAATGTTGGACAACATTTACTTCGTTCCTGATTTAGGATACAACTTATTGAGTGTTGGACAACTAATGGCCAATGGATATTCTATTCTGTTTGATGAAGATGCATGTGTTGTCACAAACAAGAAATCACGTAAACAAGTCCATGTTATCAAGACTCCAAATAAGATGTTCCCTTTATATGTTTTCAACATGGACAATTTTGCTCTCACTACAAGTGCAAAGGATGACTTAAATTTATGGCATTCGAGGTATATGGACATCTTAATATCAAAGGTTTGCAATTGCTAAGTGATAAATGTATGGTTTTTAGATTACCAAAAAATGGTTCTCTTGATTTATGTGAAGAATGTGTTTGTGCAAAACAAATTAGAAAGTCATTTCTTGTTGGAAAGGTACAGAGAGCTTCTAAATGCCTAGAATTAATTCATGCTGATTTATGTGGGTCAATGCAAACTAAGTCCTTGGGTGGAAGTCGTTATTTCTTGTTATTTACAAATGATTATAGTCGCATGAGTTGGGTGTATTTTATGAAAAACAAGTCAGAAACTTGTAGGAAGTTTCAAAAGTTCAAGGCTATGGTGGAGAATCAAAGTGGTAGGGAGCTAACAACTCCTTATACCCTAAGTTGAACTAAAAAATAGAATTGTTATGGAGATGACAAGAAACATGTTACAAGCAAAGAGGCTAACAAAGCAGTCTTGGACAAAAGTTGTAGCAACTTCTGCTTATCTGTTGAATCTCTCACCAAAGTCATGAATAAAACTCCATATGAAACATGGTATGAAAGAAAATCCAATGTAAATCATTTACGAATAAGTAAATATTAAATTTAGTGATTGAAAGATTGAGACCCTTGCCTTAAATAAAATTTTCATGTAAATGATTATTGAATAATATATCATGAAGTAATACTTAAGAGAAGTTCACATGATATTTAAATTACTTAATGATTACTTCTATTTGGGAAGTATGAGTCACTTTAAAATGAAACATAAGTATATGTAATTGTGTCTTTAAATAATTTATTATTTTATATCTAAGTTCTTTTATTATTTTCGAAATCTTGTTAAACAACCATAAATTCATAATTTCTTAATATTTAGCCGTCTATAGCTCAAACATATCGAATAATACTATTATAGAGGAGGAGAAAGTTAAAAGAAAACATACTTACAAACTTAAGGAATATCATTATCTCATAAGAATGAAAACAAATTTGGAGTTACTAAAAGTTATTATTGTTAGATACTTTATTTACAAGGTTGTAACTATTATTATTAAAATTTGAAACAACCAAATGAAGCACTGGAAAAGTCCATAACAAATCACACAGAAAGAAGAATTGACAGAGAAATCTCTCCACAAAAAATAAACGACCCAACTCTATTGCTCTTATTGCTTCTAGTGGTATACTAAAGCTGACGATAGAGAAACGAGGTTTATGTGTGTTTGTATTAGTGAATCGGTGCTGATATGTGAGTGAAGAAAAGTGAAAGAGTAGTCTCTTTATAAGTAAGTGAAGATGGGAGGGAAAAGACATGCTGACATTATCTGAAATATCAACTTTAATCTCAGTTAACATGTGTTGTGGTTGGTGAGCTTTATTGTTAAATGATTTAAGTTTAATGGTGATATTGGTTGTTGGTGGCCTTAGTTATCTCTGAGATTAAACAAAATTATCTTAAATGACATAATCAATTATGTTTTGATGTTTAATGATCATAGTTGATTAAAATAAGGTGAATGTCTTGTTCATGTGGTATTAGTAACTTTCTTTAGTGGTGGATGAGATGGGATGGTGAGTGAAGTATGATCTTATAGTTACAATTAAAAATAAAAATATTAATTAATATAATCAAAATAATAAAAAATATTATAAATTAGAATAAATATTTTTTTAATTTGTAATTTAATCAAATAATATATTTATTATTTAGCATGAAAAACATACATATATATTATGTTTATTTTTTCATTCAATTATTTTATTTTAATATATTGTATTTTTGTTAAAAATAACAATAAATTTTATTGCTTATAGTTTATTTTGTTACTATAATATTAAATCATTAGAATTTTTTTAATACATCATAAAAGGAATTTTATCTTTAAAACAATATATGCATTATATTTTTACAATTTTTACGATTTCATTTGCATCTCTACAATTTTGTTTGCAAAAATTTCTAATTTAACAATTTCATTAATTAAAAAACTCATTAAATTAATAAATTTTATTATAAATTAAATTTAACTTTAAGGTAATTTGTGTAATTTTACATTTTTTATAAACATCAAAATTTATTCTGAAAAATTAATCATGTTTTATTTTTAATTCAAGAATAATTTTACAATATTACAATTTTATTAGTTAAAAATAATTAAAAAATTTTACAAATTTTATACTTAAAACCTTTTCAAATCTTATTACTTTTTTTCTTAATTTAAACAATTAAATTTTTCAAACACTTTTATCTTCAATGCCTTCGTTAATCGAAATAAGTTATCAAATTTTGCATAAACATTCATTCGAAATACATCCCTTGATCCAAAAGCAAACAAAAAATCAATATAAATGTTATGATTGTAGATGAGAAAGATGAGTTACAAGTGAAATAATGGGTTCATGTTTTTTTCTTACAAAATTCCAAAAGTAACTGGACCCATCTACATGCAAAATTTCACATTAAACTATAAAAAAAAACAGATAAAAATAAAAATGAAACGCAACGCATTACGCAGACGAGACAGGGTCCCCTGCACTCCTCTTACTTACGCAATCATACAAGCAAGCAATAAAACCGTTAAACAAAGATCAAACAGTTCTTGTTTCCTATCAATATATCCAACACAAAATACGAATCCGAAACACACACCGTCCGATCTTCATCAACGCTTCCAATTGACGAATATATATAAACTTGCGAATTCACGAAATCCGATTCCGTGCGAAGGAAGGTTCGACCGAAGAACCTTCTCTGACTCGCCCAACCAACCCAAACGCTTTCTCATTCTACGCGCATCCCTTTCTTCTTCTTCAGATCCTTCAAAACTCTCAAAAAAGAAAAAAAATTCAGCGAAGAAGAAGAAGAAAATGTATAGCAATTTCAAAGAACAAGCAATAGAGTACGTGAAGCAAGCGGTGGAAGAAGACAACAAAGGGAATTACGCGAGAGCGTTTCAGCTTTACATGAACGCGTTGGAGTACTTCAAAACGCACCTCAAGTATGAGAAGAACCCTAAGATCAAGGAGGCAATCACGCAGAAATTCACCGAGTACCTGCGCCGGGCCGAGGAGATCCGGGCCGTTCTCGATGATGGGCCCAGCGGCCCACCTTCTTCCGGGGATGCTGCCGTCGCTACCAGGCCCAAGACCAAGCCCAAGGATGGCGACGGGGAGGATCCTGAACAGGCCAAGCTCCGGGCCGGGCTCAACTCCGCCATCGTTCGGGAAAAGCCCGACGTGAAGTGGAACGACGTGGCGGGGCTGGAGAGCGCCAAACAGGCTCTGCAGGAAGCGGTTATCTTGCCCGTGAAGTTTCCTCAGTTTTTCACCGGTGAGGTTTTGACTTTTTGGTTTTTGATTGTGCGATTCAGGGAACGGTGATTTTGTAAGCAGAAAATTGAAATTTGAATTTTCTGTTGGTTCAGGTAAACGTCGACCTTGGAGAGCGTTTTTGTTGTACGGGCCACCGGGGACGGGTAAATCGTATTTGGCCAAGGCTGTTGCAACAGAAGCTGATTCTACATTCTTCAGGTGGATTTCTTGATTTTCTGATGTTTTAAGCTTGATTGGGGATGTCTTGGGATGATGTTTTGCGAAATTGATTTTGGGGTGATGCGATTTGGATGTTTCTGTGTTAAAAGCAAGTTACCGCAAAACTTTGTGTTTGTTAGGTTTCATCTTGGATTTTCCACAATCATGTTGAGATACCACCAGTTAATGTGATTTTAGATTAATTTTTGTGTGTTTAGTTTCACGTTGAGGAATTTATCATGGGTCTAGAATTGATCATGAGTTGAAACAACTTTGGATAGTTTTAACAATAGTAACCTGCTTTTATAATAAAAATATCTGAACGTAAATCACTCCACTTTGCAATCAGTTTTAACCACAATCAATTCATCAAACTATTAAGTTTGTCAACCCTAATCCAAACACGCACTTAGTAATTCAATATATTTCTTTTAATTCAACAAGAAATTAGCTGAAGTTATTTAAACTCAAAAGCAATTATAGATCCAAAGTCAAATCCTTAACGTCAAACCGATCATGTGAACATTAAATTAGACAACATTAGTTCAAATTTCAACATGATTTTTGTGAGAACAGAAGTTCCACGTCAGTGAAAATTTAGTGTGGTGCACACTTTCCTTGTTACAAATGGAACACAGTGTTGTCGTAGTATGGCACGCCAAATCCATTTCCTTTTCTTTTTTACTACCTTAGTGCTTGAGAAAAATTAAGTGAGGACAAAATAGTTTCTCCTGTTAGGTTCTCACAGAAAACAATGTTGTTGGTTTCTCCTTGAAGTTAGAGAGAAGAGTATTGTATTTCTTCTTAAAAATTACGTATTTGTCTATTATATGTTTGTACATCTTTTATTTTAGTTGTGAGTTCCTATTTTGTTACTTTGGTACCTAAAGTGGTATAAGAGTTTGAATGCTGATTTATTTTGCTACTATTGATGTTGGAATAGTGTTGTGAAGAAATCTTAGTATGTCTTGTGATTGCATCTAGTCTAATCTTTCACATCAAAAAAGAATTATTATTTTTACTGGATATAAAGTGTGGTAGTGTGAATTTGTATGTTCAGAAAAGTTTTGACAAAGAAAAGTCTTGATATTTAAGTGTGTCCATTAGTGACCTATCTCTCTTTTCTAAGAACTTACTTGGTATACTGTTGTATGGTCTATTGATGTTGTTCTAGTAGACAATACTATTCATAGTGAAAAGTGAACGGTTAACCATGATAGCAAAATATTAGATAGAGAAGTTCAATAAGAATAATTTCTCACGCAAAAACTGTAAGACTAAGACAATTTTGACAAAAGACAAATTGTGGAGATGCAATTGAAGAAAGACCCATGGACATCACGAATCTATGGTGGAAAGAAATTAGTGACAATGTTATCACAAATTTGAACTTAGCAATGATTGATGTGGTTTTGTCTAGCATTGTGGAAAAGACTCGAAGGAGAGTTGATACACTCTCATCAAATTATGAGTTTAAGTCACTTCATACAAGAATATTTGTAAACAGAAAACTCTATACTCTTTGACTGAGTGAGTATACATTGATGATAGACCACATCAATAATCTGAATGTGTTATTTGTTTTGCTTTTAGCGAAAAATTTAACATAGTTGGAAATGAATTTGTGAAACTTTTGCTTCTGACTTTACCTGTTTTGTATGATAGAAGTAGAAGTCAAACTCGTGTTTGATCAAAGTTACTAAGTAAGAAGAATATCAAATGCCATTGTGGCAAGAGAGGACACACAAAGAAAAGTTGTTAGCACAGGAAGATTGGGGGGAAAGAACACTGAAGCATTAACCTCTCAAGGTTGTGTTGCAAGTACATCAGAAGATGAAGATATTCTAGTTAACAAACTAGTAATAAGTTCTAACGATGGAATCAGGTACAACTTGGCACTTCACTCCACATGGAATCAAGTACAACTTGGCACTTCACTCCACATCGGGATTGATTTTACACTTATGAACCTATCTTAGGTGGATTTGTGTTCATGGGAAATGATCTTCGCAGAGAGCATTGGAGTGCTATTAAGAGAATCCTTAGATACATTGAAGGAACCTTAGGTGGTGCATTATGTTTCAAATGATCAAAGTCAGGTGTTAGAGGCTATGTTGATTCAGATTTTTGTACGTGATCTTGATAAAAGGATATTTACTACTATGTGTTTACACATGCAGGAAGGGCGGTAAGTTAGTTATCTAAATTACAGGATGTTGTAGTTATGTCTACTACAAAAGTTGAGTACATGACAATTATCCAAGCATGCAAGGAAGTTATATGGATTCAAAGGTTGATGGAGGAACTCGACACAAACAACATAAGATTGTTGTGTATTGTGATAGTTAGAGTGTCTTGCACATTGTAAGGAATCTTGTCTTTCATTCCGAGAGAAAGCAAATTGGTATATGCTATCATGTTGTTCGAGAAGTAGTAAAGGAAGGAAATGTGGATATGCAAAAGATTCACAACAATGAAAACCTAGCAGATGTTATGAAAAAAACTGGTTAGCATTGACAATATTATATGGGTTTGATCCTATTGTGACTACCTATCAGAAAAATAAATAAAATGGATGACAAAAAATATAGCATGTGTGACGATTTAATTAATTTCATTAAAATCTTTAAGTGGGAGGATGTGAGAAGAGAAGTCCCACATCAAGTGAAGTTTACTTTGATGCTTACTTTCTTTGTTGTAATAGAAGCACAATATTTTCTTAGTAAGACACACCAAAATCACTTCCTTTTCTTTTCTATTGCTTTAGTGCTTGAGAGAAAAATTAAGAAAGAAAAAATAGTTTCTTCTGAAGGTTCTCCTAGTAGTTGTTTCTCTTATTTCCAAGAGAGAGTGCCATTGTTTTCAAATGAAGTTTGAGAGGTATTGTAATTTTTCTTTCCTTTAGTAAAGTATCATTATTGAATATTGTCTAGTTTGCTCCTCTTTTCGACTTTTATTTTAATTGTTATTTCTTATGCTATTACTTTGGTTTCTAACAGATTTTGGATTATCCAATGTGAATTGAAACATACACTAAGTTTGGTGGATGAATGTGTGTCCATATGGGGATGATTTCACATCATTGTCAACGTTGTTATTGTTGAAATGTTCAATTTGAGTGACATTGCTTTGAACATATTCATGATTATGATTGATTTAGTTCCTCGTGCTTGTGCATGAAAATCAAACAGTCGTGTCTTCACAGTATTTTGTATGGACAAATAAGGTTGTAAACGTGAGTGCTTAGGTGGGCATTTTTTTGCAGAATTTTTTAACTTTTGAATTCTTCTTCAGTGTTTCTTCATCAGACCTGGTTTCAAAGTGGATGGGTGAAAGTGAAAAGCTGGTTTCAAATCTTTTCGAAATGGCTCGGGAAAGTGCACCTTCTATCATATTCATTGATGAAATAGATTCTTTGTGTGGTCAGCGTGGAGAGGGTAATGAGAGTGAGGCTTCAAGACGAATTAAAACTGAACTGCTGGTTCAGATGCAGGTAATAAATTTATGATGTCAAGTGGGTATGGGGATATGTTGATTAGATCAATATTTTTTAGTTTACATCTGAATTGCATTATGTGGAACTAGTGAAGAAGCTTGTATAGCGGTTTAGGATGTTGATGACTTATCCTTACTTTATTTGAGAACAAGGTTGAATGAATTAAGTTTCATCTCCTTATCAATAGTTTTTGGGTCTTTTTTGTTTCCTTTAATAAGCCATCTAGAGCTATGTGACACATTACCTTTTGTTGTTGAGATGTCTGTATAGTCAATATGAGATCTCCAAACACCCTCCCTCACACCGAGGCATGCAAATCTCATGCAGGACTAGATATTTTTGGGTGGTTTGATAGTAGTTCGATAGCGGATAACATGATGAACCCATCAAACTTGGTTAAGATAGGCTCTAAATCTTAAAAAGTGAGTTTAAGTCTAACTCATCTTCACAAAATTGGCTTATAAGGTGAGGATTGCCCCCAGTTAGACATTGTAAATTGACCTTATCTCTAGTTGATATCGGATATCTAATAATTTGTGTCTTGGAATATTTTGGAAACTTAGAATATTAATTTGTTGCTTCTTTGGGTTAGTAGCCTTTTCATATTAGCTGGAGTAATACTAACTATACTAGTCCTATTTTTTAATAATTATTGTTTTATAATAGCTAGGATTAATGCAGCGAGTAAATTATATTTATGTCTAACTCAAACTTACAAAAATGGGTTATAAGGTAAATATTACATCCCACTTATATATAATAATCTACCTTTATTCTTATTTGATGAGGGATTTCTAACACTAACCAAGAAGGACATAAAAGGAAGCTTTTAAGAAGCATCATAGGACAAATAATATCGTTGAAGATTTGGTCTTTAATTGAGTTGAATGATCCCGTGCGCTTCATGTTTTATTATAGAAAGGACTGTTATATTATATTTTCCACCATATTTTAAGAATATCATTGTCTTTATTCTCGTTCTCCGTTCTCCTTGCCACCTAAACATTATAAATTATAATACAAACAATTGTTATACTTCATATATTCTACAAATTTCTCATTGTATTCCACCATTGTGCAAATTGCCTTATATCTACATCTATTATATTCTTCTTTTTTGTATTTCCTTGTTTCCTGAAATCGCAACTCTTGACATAAATTATTCAATATTTTAGCTGTGTGAACATTTGCAGTTGTTTTCTTTTTGGGCATCCATAATCACTCGACTGGTCAAGCCTAGATTTGGTTATAGTATTATTACTTTTTTTTTAACTGTAAAAGAATCTGTAAAGTAACGTATTGGATGATTTTTAGCCATATGGAAAGTTGCACGCACTTTTTGATTAATGACTCAAGTCTTGTCATATTTAGCTTTCTTTTTTATTAAGCTGAACACAGTAGCTAGTATCTTTTTTCTTTCAAAAAATAGTGTTCGAACTATCCCCTCCCCCTGTAATTAATGTCATTATGCATCCTTGTTTTACTAATTCAGAAGATTCAAGGTTTCCATCATAATGTAGGTTTTCCACTTTACGTTGTAGGGTGTAGGACACAATGATCAGAAAGTTCTTGTTCTAGCAGCTACAAACACACCTTATGCTCTAGACCAGGTAAGAAGAAAATAGTTCTGGTTACTAATTCTTATTCTGAGTCAATGGGATGATACTATTTTGATTAATCAAGTTGTTATTGTAGGCAATAAGGCGACGTTTTGATAAGCGAATATACATACCCCTACCAGATTTGAAGGCTCGCCAACACATGTTCAAGGTATGGGCAACATACACGATTCATCGAAGGATTGGTCTTATTATGTATTGTGAATCTAGCAAACGGTCTTACTATGTCTTTTTCTTGGTTGATACATTGAACAGGTGCACCTAGGAGATACTCCCCATAATTTGACCGAAAGAGATTTTGAACATTTGGCTCGCAGGACAGAGGGGTTTTCAGGTTCAGATATATCTGTCTGTGTAAGTTTGACTGCTATGTGAAATACCTGGTTACAATGATAATTTTTATTTATATCAATTTCAAGGTAAAGGTAATTGTACCTATTCTACAGGTGAAAGATGTTTTATTTGAACCCGTTCGCAAAACCCAAGATGCCATGTTTTTCTTTAAGAATTCTGAGGGTATGTGGATTCCATGTGGACCAAAGCAACAAAGTGCAATACAAATTACGATGCAGGAGCTTGCTGCGAAAGGACTTGCTTCACAGGTATTCAAGCTGATGCAGATTTTGATGACAGTAGGACTCCAGAATTTCATTTTCTAACACATTATTGAAGAGTAATAATTTTTATGTTCCTGTTTGCTCTACAGATCCTGCCACCACCTATATCGAGGACAGATTTTGACAAAGTACTTGCTAGACAAAGACCCACTGTAAGCAAGGCCGACCTCGATGTTCATGAGAGATTCACAAAGGAGTTCGGAGAGGAAGGATAATTCTGACGGAATTTTTCTTCGACTATCTGCACTAGTTTAAACATTTTAATTTGTAATTTACAGAACTATTGGATCAAGTGAAGTGCATAATTTTACTTCTCATAAATTGTGTATAAAAACAGTCTGAAATTATCAGAAAAATAAATTTCATGTGAATATGTGGCGCTGGTTACTCATTTTTGTCTGCATCTCAATGTAGGATTCACAAATTTTAGGGCTTTTTATGTTTTGAGTGCTTTTTTCAAATTCTAGGGGGGCTGAGAATTTCAGCTGCCGTGCTTCACCAAGCTGTAAGAGACAGACTAATTTAAGCATAAAACACAGCTTCAACAGATTGTTCAACCAGATGTGAGATTAGTTTACACTGCAAATTACTCCTAAAAGAGCACGTAAATTGTATAAGGTGTGATTCATCTAAGTGAAAATATTCTTGGCAAGGTTTCCTGATAGAGTTAGAAGTCATCGACAGAAACAGATAACTTTTCAGTCACCTCTTTGTTTGAATCTTTGGGACCGCCACATGATGATTTGAAGTAACGTGTAATCTTTCTAGTTACGATCAGTTCTAAGTGTGAGGGTGGTGATCTGCCAAATAGACATATAAAATCAAAATAGTTTGTGATTTAGATGAAAAACTAGTAATAAGCAAGAAAAACCTCACTAGAAGGATTCAATCATTCTAGTATTAACTATTTTCTGATATAAATAAATAAATTTTTATTAATTTTCTTATTATTTAACTTAGGGAAGTCAATTACAGCATAAAAGTAGTTTATTTTTCTTAATGATAGAACTCTGTGAGATTTTTGACAAAATTGTATTTATCTTAAAACAAAATTGTGTATTTACATATAATTGAACTGTTCAAATTAAACCAATCCATTTTTATTGAACCGGTTTGATTTGGATTTTGTATTTTTCTTTTGGAATATTCAAATCAATCTGAACCAATGAAATTGTTGTGGATTTTATTTTTTTCAAAATCTGATCTAACTCGAACACCTATAGCAGAAACAATTGAATACCGGAGTATCTTTGGAAGAAGCATGCAGTAAAATGAACTATGATTTTTTTTTCTTTTCTCTAAAAGACTCTAATGGACTGTAGCTTTTGGTATCTGGGTGTGAGCATATGCCATTTGTGGTAGCCAGTAACACTCTCAAGTTCAGACAAAAGGGAAGACCCGTCGTCCTTTTATGTTTTAAATATTGGACAATTTGTGTTAGTTCTCTGTAATGTAGCTGTGAATGATCCAAGTTTGAATCAAATAATTGCTGTTTATAATTCGTCCAAATGCTGTTAGTTCGTTAAATATATATTCATCTTATCTCCTTTTGTGAATGTCATCTTACTTTCTATAGAATCCCAATTATACCCACACCAAGTAATACACAGAAAAATATAAAGCCGGCAACTGAATTTTTTTATGTCTTTGCCTATAAAAATGGACGAATCACCAACCACAAAATTAGTCACCATTTCCACGTCCAGATTTCTATTCTGGACCCTTTCAGTGTATCATGGAGTTTGCCAAAGTTCTAAGCTTTTCCACCCTTCTCCTTTTCATTGGGTATACTTTGGTGAATGGATCCACCCCTAAGGTAAGAAGCATATTCACTTGGACTTCATGCATGCATGCTGTCTACGTGAGTTGCATGCATGTACTAGAAGCTCTAAACTACTTGTATCCAACTAAACTAACTCTTGGATTTGCTTTGATACAGCATCATATAGTTTATATTGGAGATCATTCACACCCTAATTCAGAATCCGTAATCAGAGAAAACCATGAGATACTAGCTTCAATTACTGGAAGGCATGTCACCCAATTTGAGATAAAATTCATGGAATTAATTATACCTATCAATGTTTTTCTAATTTTAATTTATTTGAAAAAGAAATAATTTTGGCCAAAATGGACTTCCTGTGTATACATTCTTTATACTTTTCAGCCTGAGTGATGCAAAAACAGCAACCATCCACCATTACAGTAAAAGCTTTCAAGGCTTCTCAACTATGATTACACCTGAGCAAGCTAGTCAACTTGCAGGTATTGTATTCCAGTGTTATATGCTTCTAGATTCACTATATTGGACAAGGAAACAATGAAGACTAATTCAATATTTTGAAAATGGACTCTAGATTTAAAATGAGTGGCTCCAATTTGGAGTTGTATTTTTGCTCAAAAGTTTCAGAGTGAAAATACATATTCTATATGGAATCCACCAACCATTTACTTGCTCAGGCTCTGAACAACGTTTTGAATTGTGTTTCAGAACATAACTCGGTAGTGTCTGTTTTTGAGAGCAAAATGAATAAACTCCACACAACACATTCTTGGGATTTTCTTGGATTGGATACTAACTACGTGAGCAATCCTAAACCATTAGACACCGCATCTGAAGTTATTGTTGGTGTCATTGACTCTGGTTAATACTTTTTTTTACACTCTCTTTTTTCTCTTCACACTCTTTTTTCTGTCATTTTGATTAAAAATGAGTGACTCAACATTGGTTTTCAGGAATCTGGCCCGAATCGGAAAGCTTCACTGATCATGGATTAGGTCCCGTGCCCAAAAGATTCAAAGGAGAGTGTGTTACTGGTGAAAACTTTACACTAGCCAATTGCAACAAGTAAGAATTCAAAATCCATCATTTTCTGTTTTTAAGATTGATGTACAATATTGAAGTAAATAAATTTCGCATTTGAAGCTGTTAAAGAGTTATCTAAAATCATTCACATGTTTTCACATAATAGTTTAAAATTTGGGATAGTGTTAATCTGTGACACGCTATTAGGATGTCTACGACAAAGTGGTCTAGATTTCTACTTCTAACTTTGCCAACCCAATTCATCTAATAAGAAAAACTAGATTTCAGCACAAGGTAGATGGACCTGTGTATTATCCACGCTTCAAAGTTCATAGCATTCTCTTACATGAATGAATGTGTTCAGATTCATTATACAACTATTCGTGTTCCCACACCCAATAGGCTAAACTTTTTGGATAGCAGATTTATGTCAGATACTTGTGCTATGCTATAGATATGCAAAGATTATCAGGATCAAATAGTTGTATTTTACTGTATATCATCATTCTTTTACACCCTTATCATTTGCTAACTATGTCACTCACCTGGAGTTTGGATTTTTCAGGAAAATCATTGGTGCTCGGTTCTATTCAAAAGGGTTTGAAGCAGAAATTGGTCCTCTAGACGGTGTTGTGAATAAGATATTTTTCCGGTCAGCACGAGATCATGATGGACATGGAACACACACAGCTTCCACAATAGCAGGGTCCACTGTTGCTAATGCTAGCTTATTTGGCATTGCTAAAGGAACAGCTAGAGGTGGTGCCCCAAGTGCAAGGCTTTCCATCTACAAGGCCTGTTGGTTTGATTTTTGCAGTGATGCTGATATTCTTTCAGCAGTGGATGATGCTATCCATGATGGCGTTGACATACTATCTCTTTCTCTTGGTCCCAATCCTCCTCAACCAATTTACTTCCAAGATGCAGTCAGTTTAGGAGCATTCCATGCATTTCGAAAGGGTATTCTTGTTTCTGCTTCAGCTGGAAACTCAGTTTTTCCACGTACTGCATGTAACGTTGCTCCTTGGATCCTCACTGTTGCTGCTAGCAGTATAGACAGGGAATTCAGTTCAAATATCTACCTTGGTAACTCAAAGGTCTTAAAGGTAAAGTCAATAACGAACATTTTCTAAATTTTAACACCAATATACATCTAATTCATATCAGTCTTAGTTACGAAATTAATAATGGTCTATAATATAAATGCCATCAGGGTTCTTCTTTGAATCCAATAAAAATGAAGCAGTCTTATGGTTTGATATATGGAAGTGCTGCTGCAGCTGCTGGAGTTTCAGCTATAAATGCAAGGTATTCTCTTTGTTATGTGGCTAAGCACAAACTTTGTTGTTGTAAATGATTTTAAGTCCAAGACATGTAGAGTGACATGATTGAATTTTTAATCCTATTTCCTTGATTTCTCCATGTAACAGCTTCTGCAAGAGGAATACTCTGAATCCTACCTTAATAAAGGGTAAAATTGTGATCTGTACAATCGAGAAATTCAGTGATAATAGACAAGTGAAGGCCATAGAAATAAGGCAAGGTGGGGGTGTTGGAATGATACTTATTGATCATAATGCCAAAGATGTTGGTTTTCAATTTGTCATCCCAAGCACTCTCATTGGTCAAGATGCTGTAGAAGAGCTTCAAGCATATATAAAGACAGATAAGTGAGTTTTATAAGTTTGTCAAATAGAGAAATAAATCTCTAATATCAAAGTTAGTCACACTTCATTGTCCGCTAATGCTTTATTATGTCAGGAATCCCACTGCAAGAATCATCCCAACAATAACCGTAGTTGGTACCAAACCTGCACCAGAAATGGCAGCTTTTTCTTCCATGGGGCCAAATATAATAACACCAGACATTATTAAGGCAAGTTTACTTAGACTCGTTGGACTATACGTTTAGACTGCATGCACCGGATTCTTCCTTATTAACCTTTTTGTTGACTCAGAATGAATAGAAATGACGTATCCAAGTATAAATCTAGTCCCACGTTTAATAGAAATAAAAAAATTGCACAAATATAAAAAAAGAAAACTCAAAAAATTGTACAAATATAAAAAAAGAAAACTTAGAGACCCAATATCTTAAAATTTTGAATTAAAAATAATATCATTTTTTTATTCTGACTCGTCTCATTCTTGCTTAATCTACAGCCAGATATCACAGGACCTGGACTGAATATTTTGGCAGCATGGTCTCCAGTAGCAACTGATGCCACAGTTGAACAACGACCTGTCAACTATAACATCATTTCAGGAACATCAATGTCTTGTCCACACATAACTGCAGTTGCAGCAATTATAAAATCTCACCACCCATCTTGGGGTCCTGCAGCCATAATGTCTTCAATAATGACAACAGGTTAGTTTTTCATGCTTCAAAAGTTCCCAGCAACTACCAAAGTCATGAGAATACATGTTTTCTTACTGTGATCATCTTAAATTAATGCCATTTTTTCCCAATGTCACAGCAACAGTTACGGATAACACACACCAACTCATAAGACGACAACCTAATGGAACTCAAACCACACCATTTGACTATGGCTCTGGACATGTCAACCCAGTTGCATCACTCAATCCAGGATTAGTATATGAATTCAACTCCCAAGATGTTCTCAATTTTCTCTGCAGCAATGGAGCAAGCCCAGCACAACTTAAAAACCTCACTGGTGATGTTACTCAATGTCAAAAGCCTCTTACAGCTTCCTACAACTTCAATTATCCTTCAATTGGAGTGTCCAACTTGAATGGAAGTTTATCAGTTTATCGTACAGTTACTTATTATGGTGAGGAGCCAACAGTGTATTCTGCAAGTATTGAAAATCCATCTGGTGTGAAGGTTACAGTTACTCCAGCAGAATTGAAGTTCTGGAAAACTGGGGAGAAGATAACTTTCAGGATTGATTTCTTGCCTTTCAAGAAAAGCAATGGAAACTTTGTGTTTGGCTCCTTGATATGGAATAATGGCAAACAAAGGGTTAAGAGTCCTATTGGTCTCAATGTACTCTCTACTTAATGAAGAGTGCTTCTTGGTCCTTATCATTATTGGGCTTACACCTAAGAAAATGCATTTATTTATATCACTTTGATTTCTGCTATAAAAGAAAAGGTTCAGCTCAAACCAATATTCTCTGATTCAATGGCAGAAATATCAACTTCTATTGGCTGTGTTAATTAGATGCGCATGTTCTCTGAATCATGGTAAAAGTAATTAGTATTGTATTACACATGTTAATGGCACTATATCGCTGTGCCTGGATAGTTAGCACAAAACTTGTTACGTTCTTGTATCAAATCGTATAAATAGTAAAAGGGAGAGTTAAATATATTAAGAAACTTGTATAACTTCTTACTATGTACATACAGTAACTTATAAAATTTTGTTATAAAAATGATTATAGATCTCTCAAGAATAAGTAACATATTAAAATATGAAAAAACATGTAAACACTATATTATGCAAGTGTTGAAAATCCATCTGGTGGGAATGTTAGAATAGGCTGAGAGGGTGCTTGTGTTGGGTTGTCCATGTTGGGTTGGCTCCTCTTACTCGTCCTCGGCATATAGTCTTAACCTCTACTCTCTCCTTACCTCCCAGTGTATCTAAAACCCTATCCTCAAAGATAGAAAACCTCATTGAGTATTCTTATGTTCCAGAAGATGCTCAAATCTCAGAAACTCAGAGTCCTTTGTTAAGCCCCTATAATATATTCAGAAGACAAAGATCTGCACTCAAGATCTATCACTAGACTTATCTCATCAAAAAGACCCCATGTCAAGGAGTATGTCCAATCTTCCAGAATGGACCAATGTTCTTTAGCTGCCACCTCTGAAGAACAATATGTCAACATCGAGATCCCCAAGGATCTGATCAGGCACTGGCAGACTGAAGGATACACCCACCTCCATTATGGAGCCATCAGACTCGTTCTCTCTCTTCATGGAAGAAGAGGACTTCCTGTTTCAGCTAGAGTCTCATCACTAGACTCAAGCTATCTGCACTACGAACATGCTGTCATTGGCACTGTCCTAACCACTCTTCATGCTGGAAGCGTCGTCCTGACTATCTTTCCCAACTTCAACGTCAGTCTGAGAGATCCCACTATCTCTCAAAGGTTAAAGGTCTAGATCCAGATCACTGGAGCTGAACAAGTCTTTGAAGCACTTTCTGCTACCCTCCATCATCAGATCATCTATAGGCTTCAAGATCATGCTATTGATCTTGCTTTACCCTCTTGCAAAGACGGTGCTCTCTTCATTTTAGCCAACAACCAAGAAGATACACCTTCAATAGTCCAGATCCCACGAAATATTTCTCAACAAGAACTACAAAAGCTGGTACCGATGCAGTGGGTTACCAACTTTGAGAAATTACACATGAATCAGAAGCCTATGAAACTGACGGAAGCCACTTTTAGAAGGTCAACAGATGGTACTGTGAAGACCATCTTTAAAGCTCCTGAGGAAACTCCAAGTTCCAGTTCCTCCATTTTCCAATCACTAATGATTTCACCTGTCATCAAAGAAAGAAAGATACCACTAGCAGGAGTTTTCCCTGTTGGAAAACCCCTCTTCACTGACAAGGTGAACGGGCACTTCATCTGGGATATTAACCCAGATCTGTGCGATTCTGATTGTGACTGCTGGAAACACACTGGAGATTCGAGTGATGATGAGGATGAAGATGATGAAAAAAGTGACCTTGAAGACTCTTGTAAACCTCCTCCCTCACAACATAAGAGATTTGGTCCTGATAATGGTCCCTGGATCGGGATCAGGAATCAACGAGAACCAGATCCAGATTGGAAATTTTTGAGGTGCCTGGAGATCTTACAACAAGAAGAATCCAAAACCTTTGAAGGATTCAACGTCTTCAGACCTTCTCCTGTCTCTCACGCCTCGCCAATTCCATGCATGATGTTCAATACTGCTTCCAGTGAAGATTTTCCACCTCTTGAGAGAAAGACTGATCCAGTCAGCAAAATCTCCTCAAAACCTCATGTTGTTAGCCAAGAGGTTGGTGCTGACGGTAAGACGAAACCTCTAAGCCAAGCTGAAGAGGTTCTAAACTGGCAAACTGAAAATGCCAGAGCCCAGAACTCCATCCTACAAAGACTAGACCAAAAGATGGAGACTATCTCTATGCATCTGGAAAAATCTGATGAGAAGCTTCAACTCCTGTCCTCCAAAATGAGGAAATATTATAAACAGCTTTCTTCGGAAATTTCCAGACTAGAGGAAGAATGGAAAAGTATGACGTTCGGAGAAGCATCACATGCAAAAGAAAGGGAAATAAGGAGGCTTAAAGCCCAAATAAAGGATATTGATGACTATATCGCTGCCAAAGAAAGACAGCAGGCTGACACTTTTCCTTCTCTGTTTAATGCCACCCAGCCGTATACTTCTTTCCAAAATCCTTCTTCTTATTTCCAGCCAAAGCCAACTTGGTCATTACCTACTGCCTCTCCTCATAGAGCCAGGCAAAACCCAAAAAAGAAAAAACCCAAACTTTCCATTTGTCCTCTGAAGAATCTGCCAAAGAAACCCAATCTTCTCCACTAAAAAGACATATTGTCCAAGAACAATTCCAGGACTTCCAGGACCCTTATTCACAATTTGCCATTGAACTAGTCATTATCTCTTCCAGCCCAACTGAAGAAATCAGTGACACTTCTTCTGATAATTCTGAATCCTCAGAAGAACCAGGATTTGCAGATGTTACTCAAATCCTTATGACATCTAGAACCAGATTAGAAGTGCGTCATGAACCTATTTATGACTCTCCTGATGACGAGATCGATTCAGCTTCATCCAAAGTAAAAAATCTCAAGGTTAATGGAGGACCCTGGTTCACTCTTGATGACATACCACCCAATAAATGGAGGGCTCGCCTTATAGAGTTTGGAGCATGGCTGGACACAAAGATGATGAAGGAACCAGACACCTACAAGGTGATTGAAGAATTCTGTTGCAGAATGACAGGAACACTGAAAGAATGGTACCATAATTTAGGGACCGTTCGACAAAACCAATTCCATGAGTTGGGAAGAACATCTGTGGTATTGGGAGCTCTTCACGAAGAATTTATCGGTGATGGTTCTATCATCGATAAAAAGCTCAGACAAGAATTCTTCGAGATGAAGTGTTGCTCTGTAAAGATTGCTGACCTAGAAAAACATTATCAAAGAATGAGCAAAAGATTTTACCATCTCAATGGTCTCAATGATCCCAACCTGAAAAATACTTATGTCGCATCTCTACCAGTTGAGATACAGCCTGAACTAAACCGGATGGCTATCGATATACAAAAGGATTTTACTTCCTTAACTCTTAGACAAATCCACCAGATGACCCTAGAAGCGGTAGACAAGCTCTGCAGGCAACATAAGTTTTTCGCAGATATCATGAATCAGAAAAACAAGTTTGATAAGGCTTGCAAAAAATCATATCTGGAGATCAAATGCAAAAAATCTTGCTCGGGGAACTGCTCCAGGAATTACAGCAAGAAAAAGAAAGGAAAAGAACATCCTGAAGAAAAGAAGAAACGAAAGTCCTTCAAATTCTTCAAGAAAAAGAAAATCAGAGGAAGACGCAATGACCAGAGATGTTTCATCTGTAATAAGAAGGGGCATTTCTCAAAGAATTGTCCTCAACAGAAAGACAAAGCCATAAGACTCATCTCTACACTAAGCCTTAGTGACTCAGAAGAAGTAGAGTCTATATACTCAGAACAGAGCTCTGCAGATGAAGAAACTGCGTTTGCCTTAGCTGTATCTTCTGAAGAATCCTCTGATTCAGAAACTGAAAAGTTCCCTGTATTCTCTACTCAAGAAATGCTTCCTGTCAACTTATCGACACCACAACCCTGTGTAGATATCCAACTTCTTCCCACAAAATATGATAAGGCTATCAAAGTCCTCGCCTATTTGGACACTGGAGCCCAGAAATCAATGATGGATCCAGACATTTTACCAAAAGAATTTTGGAAAAATGAGGTCTCCTACTTTGTTGCTGCTGATGGAAAGATCTTTAAGACAGACTTGATAACCAAACATCCCATTGGTATCAAGTTCTTTCCTGACTGTCTGATATGGGCAAAAGTAATTGGTAGCAAATTGCCCAACAAGGACATTCTAATAGGAATGGACATTTATTCTGCAGCTCACAAACTTCAAATCCATTCCTCTGGGTAAAATTCAAAAAAGAATTCAAAGCCTTTACTGACGTACCAAGGCTCTTTGCACTTACAGAAGCCTCACCAGACTTCCAAGAAATCAGAGATAAGTTGGCCTCATTATGTGCAGATAACCATGAGGAGTTTTCTCATCCTAAGCCTCTATGGAAGAATCCCGAATTCTTTGTGCAACTTCCCTTCAAGCTTAATGAAGATGTCAATTCTACAAAGGTCACTCATCCTGGTATGTCTCCAACTGACCTTCTGTTAGCCAGAAAAGAATGCAACGAACTATTAAGGCAAGGATTGATAGAACCAACTAAATCCAACTGGGCTTGTCAGACTTTTTATGTAGAAAAGAGATCGGAGAAGCTTAGGGGAAAAAAGAGACTAGTCATTTACTATAAACCCCTAAACCAGTTCTTTAGGGATGATAAATTTCATATCCCAAAGTCATCATCCTTACCCATTTTATTGAAAGAAGCCCTTATCTTCTCCAAATTTGACCTAAAGTCTGAGTTTTGGCAATTAGGAATTGACCCAGTAGACAGATACAAAACAGCCTTCTGTATTCCTAATGCCCAATACCAATGGACGGTGATGCCCTTTGGACTAAAAGTTGCTCCATCTCTATTCTAAAAAACCATGACAAAGATATTTGAGCCCATTTTAGACAGAGCCATAATTTACATTGATGACATCCTTTTGTTCTCTCAAGATATGGACTCACACCAAAGGCTGCTAAAACAATTCTTTCAAATAGCAGACCAACATGGTATCATGCTTTCAGAGAAAAAGATCCATTTGGCCCAAAAGGAAATTGATTTTCTGGGAATGCATTTCTCCCAAGGAATGTACCAGCCTCAACCACATATAGCTGAAAAACTTATGAACTTCCCAGATGAAAATCTGACTGTGAAACAGATTCAACAATTTTTGGGCATCTTGAATTATATCCGAGATTTCATTCCACATGCCGTAAAATACACAAGCCTTTTATCCAAATTGCTCAAGAAAAACCCTCCACCTTGGGGCCCTGAGCAGACCAGAGCAATCCAAGAATTAAAGAAGATTGCTCAGACTCCTCCAGCCTTGAAAATCCCTGGAAAGGGCAAAAGAGTACTTCAGACTAATGCCAGTAACCACTATTGGGGAGCAGTGCTTATTGAAGAAGAAGGAAACAAGAAGTACTATTGCGGGCATGCTAGTGGACAGTTCAAAGAATCTGAGAAGCATTATCATACCACTTTCAAGGAGGCCCTGGCTGTAAAAAATGGATAAAAAAGTTCGATTTTCATTTAAGAGGTTATCATTTTGAAGTCCAGATGGATAACTCTTTCTTTCCAAAAATCTTAGAATTCAAAAACAAAATGCCTCCTGACCCACAGATCCTCAGACTAAAGGATTGGTTTTATAGGTATGATTTCTCTGTTAAACACATCAAAGGAAACCATAATCTCATCCCTGATTTCCTCTCCAGACCAGCAAGACCCATCCAGTACATCTCAACCTCAAATGTCTTCCCTCTCATATTCATGGTAAAACCTTTAGCGTCAAAAGCTAGAACTGAAAAGGTTTTTCCACCTGGGTTGAATCCAACCACTCCTGCTGACATTCTCAATTATGCCAAATCCAGGTATTTCTATTTCCTTCATGAAACTATGAGATACAAGACTACTCCTGCCAATATCTTCAATCCAGAAGTTCCATTTGGAGGAATATTTGAATTATTCTGTGGAGTAGGATGGGATCTCTATGAACCAACTCTTTGGCTTATCTGGTGCGACACTGTACAATATTCCATACCCATTGCACTACAAACCAAGATGGCCTATTACATTCTCACATATCCGTACAAAGATCATTATTACTTTTGGACCCTGCTAGAATGGTTTTCTCCTTTATCTTGGTGGAGAGCAGAATTGAAAAATATTATAGACTCTGAAGAGAATAGAGGATTATCTCAAGCCTCTATCGATTCTTTAGTCTCTATCTTTATCATCCATCGTCCCTACTTTAAGAATCCAGCTGGAATGCTATGGTCCAGAAATGAAGCTTACCTATGGGAACCTTTGAACATTATCCTTTAAATAAGAGCTATAAAAATCAGTTAGCTCGTCACCTGTGTGAAGTCAATAATTATCAGTACAAGCCTTTTGATCCTGATCTTCCAAGCTCATCACAAAGACCAGTAGAGTCTTATCCTATGGATAGGATTATCCCAGAACAAGACAATCCTCACCAGTTCCGAGAACTCAAAAGTGTTACAGAGTATTATGTCCCTGAAGACCAGTTTCAACAAAGTGAAGACCTGGCAGGAAATGACAATGAAGAATTGATGGATGAATTAATGGCACACAAGCATATGTTTCCTTACCAGGACCCACTACATGGCAGTATGTCTCGAAGTGAGGCCCAGCAGATGAATTGTTCCGTCTCTACTAGATCTGATTAGGATAAGAACAATAATAATAGGTGTGATGATGTAAGCGATGATGTCATAAATATAATGATGTAAGCGATGATGTCATAAATATAATGATGTAAGCAGTGATGTCATAAGTATGATGATGTAAGCGATGATGTCATAAAAATGATGATGTAAGCAATGATGCAATAGGTGTGTAGAATTTTCTAGGAGTGTCGGTAAATGTAAAGACTCTCCCTATAAATAGGGGGTCTTGGCCCTTGTTTGAGGCAGAAGATCTTAAATGAAATCCTTTGTTTCTACTATCCCTGAAATGTCTTCTTTCTAAGTTCTCTTATTCTCTGGAAGTCTAGAGTATATAGTTTATACTATCTCTTCCCCTAAATAGATGCAAGTATGCTCTACACTCGCCTCTTATGAGGATCTTGTGTATCAGAAAGTTTCCGATCCTTTGAACCGTTTATGATAGTAATCTCTCTAGTAAGGATTTGAGATAGTCATAATTGGTCGTTTAAGCCATGGAGGCGCTGTTAAGACCTGAGAAACTATCCTCGTTTCCTTATAGAGAGGTTCTGTCCGAAATGGTATCAGAGCAGAATTGAAGTTCTTCAATCCAAGTTTGAGAATTAATTTCTTCCCTTTTAGCAATGGAAACTCTGTGTTTGGTTCTTTTATATGGAACAATGGCACACAAAGGGTAAGGTGTCCTATTGGCTTGTATCAATATTGGATTTTTATCAAAAGAAAATGCATTCAAATGTTCATAGATATCATTGCAGGTTTCTATATAGCTAATTCTCCATTAGCAAGATTGAATCTTTAATCGCAAATTGTATAATTTGAAATATATTTCCAAAATCTAAAATATATTTTTAGATTATATAATTTTAAAATACATAATTTGAAAATCTAAAAGTGTATTATATATTATATAATTTGAAATGTATTTTTGGATTATATAATTAAATTTTCAAATTATACAATTTTAAAGTAAATATTATAGATTATAGAATCTAAAATACATTTTCAAATTATGTATTTTAAAATTTATTTCTGAATTATGTAATGTAGAACATATTTCCAAATTTCCCAGTATGGAAATCTAGGTTTCAGACCTTTCCAACACTCCTACGGAGATATAGGAAGAAATTGCAGGGGTACAAAAAGTAATTACCATAATAATATATACCCAAATCTGGACCAAGTCCATTGCTCGAGTGTTCGTAAAAGGGAAAATTAAAACAAGAATAGACAAAAGAAGAAAGTAAAGCTGGGAAGAAGAACTATCTTTCCTTTTATCATTTTTATTTCTTGATTCGTTATGACATTGAAATCATGTTATTTGAAAAACAATTTTTTGTTAATTAAGCAGGCATCAAACATGGACACATCTTCAACACACAACTTTTCTTTAACTCTATTTTCTCACCCAATTTTTCAGTCTTTCTTTCTTCAACCAAGTTTTTCCCATACCTCTCATGTGTTTGAATTTCAGTTAGAAAATTAAGTTACATTAAACTCAACTAAAGTTAAAAAATACCCTGTTATTATAATTTTGAACTTAGCTGAAGTTTATAAATTTTGCATCTAACTGAATCTGAATAAAATATCAAATATGTTAGCACATTATTCAATCAAAACTGAAAGTTAATATAAACATCCAAACATAACCTTAATGTTGTCTTATTTATAGACACAAAAAGTTATCAAGTTATTAGAGTTGATCATAAAATTTTGTTTAACTTGATAAGTAAATTGTATGAATTTATCAATTTTAATAGAGGGAATTGGAAGATTGAAGAAGCAACAAAGGATGGTAAACTACAAAAAATTTCGAGGAGTAGATGAGGATGTGATGAGAAAATTGCAAAAAGTGGGTGAGCGAAAAAAAAAAGTGTATGCAGTATCAACTTTTATTTAGTAAAAATAATCTAAAAAATTTACTTTTAATTCTTAGGAGATTTTTAAAAAATCACTTTTTAAATAAAAAAAAAGTTTTACTTTTAATTAAAAAGTTTAAACTTACTTTTTGTTTACTAAAACAATAATTTCTTTATAACAAGAAAACTTAAGAGAGAATATGTGTGTGTGTGTGAGATATTTGAAAGTTTGACGTAATTATGTATATATTGTTTTAGTTTTAATTATTTTTTATAATTTACTGATATTTATATTTTGATATTTATGTTTACATAATTATAAGTTTTTCTTTAATATCTGAAGAGAGAAAAAACCTTTTAATATTAATTTTGTATAATATTATATTTCTTTTTACGTTATTTTTATTATTTAAAAAAATTATTTAATTAAAATTTCGACACGTATAAACACAAATATAGATATACTCATTATTATATTGAGATAAAATCCAAAATTTATATCCATTTAACTTTAAGAATATTGATGAATATAAAACTTTATATAAGACAAAAATGTGTATAGAGAAATGCATAGTTGTCCCATCATCCAACTCCCAGTGCCCATCCTAGCTTTGAGGCCTTCAATATTAGTTAAATTTTATACATTAAAGAGATGAAACTCTTCCAAAATTTATTTATTTCCATATTTGAGCTTAAAATTTTAGTAAAAGAGATTCCAATGCTATATCTAGTGTTGGGAACTCAGTTTAATTTTCTTTTTTTTCTTGTAATTTTTGTTTTCATAGCTCTAATTATTCATGATTCTGAATTTTCAAAAAAAAAAAAAAAAATCTGAATGAGAAAAAAAAAGCTCTTTTGTTTCTGCCAACAGTCAAGAAAGTTCATAGTTGGACCAACCTACTTACAACCAACCAAATAATGTTTGCATAATTTATCCTATTGAGTCAAACATTTAGATGTTGAAAAGAGAAGAAAAGGTCCACATTTTCAACTGTGACCAATTTCTGTGCCAATTTGATCTTTTGCCGATTAATAAAGAGATTGAGAAAAAGAACATAAAAATAGTGAAAGTCATATTTAAAGTACAAATGCATTTAAAATGAATTGTTAATGAGATTTGAGAAATTTTATATTAAAATACCATATAAAAACTAAATGAAATATTTGTCTTTATTATATGTTGTTATGTACGTAAGTTGTAATTTTTTATATAAAAAAGTTACAATTAAGAGTAATTTAAAAAATTTGTAAGTCAATTAAAAATATTTTATTTTTTTATTGTTATTATAAACTGGGATTATTATTAATTTACTTATATATATATATATATATATATATATATATATATATATATATATAAATATATATATATATATATATATATATATATTAATTGTACTATTGGATGTTATACCTTTTATTGAGAGGGAATTTGTTTTACATCAATGATAATTAATATGTATATCTTTAACGAATTAACTTAAGCTGTTAACATAAAATAAAATTAAAAATTATTAAAATAGAAAGAAATTCGTTTTCATTTATTTTTGGAATAATTGAATCTCCACTCTTATCAAAATATCATGTGTTCTTTACAAAAACATGTGTTTAAACGTTGTCGGTTGAGTATGAATTTAAGAAAATAGTGTTGATGGAAATATGTTTCAGTGATAAGACCTTCCCTACACTTGTGCGTTGGGAATCCAAACGTCGACGTTTTCGGTGCCTATTTTTGTTGTACCATTAATTTTGTTTGAAAGAGAACAAAAAGACTAAAAAGAAATCCATATTTAATAGAAAATCAATGATAGTGAAAAAAAGATATAATTTATTTATTTTCATGTATTTCGATTCACCTATTTATTTCTTTGTATTTTTCTCGAATTAATTTTTATTTTATTCTCATTTTCTATATATCTTACTACTCATTCATATTTGAGTTTACATAAAAGAAAAAAAAAATCTAAGAATGAATCTTTTGACATTGCAAGTTCTCAATACAACTGATGTCAGCCTTTGGAGCAAGTAACAAAAAGAAAAAACATTAAAATATAAAATAAATTATTTTAATGAAATTAAACAGAAATAAAATAAAAAAATGAGATGATTTTATTTAGCATTACGTAATTATTATTATAACCATAATAATAAATAAATAATATAAATATTTCATAATTGGCTAAATGTAGAAATGACACTTTAAAATATATAATATATTTTACAGTATAATTATGTATGAACATAAACAAATGCAGTCATTGACCATTGACCAAGGATCTTCTTCTCCATCTTCTGCAATAGTGTTGATGAGTAGATTCAAACTATGGGTGAAGGTTAAAGTGATGGGTTGTGAGACCTCATTTATGGAGTCGGTGGGGTTGCACACACCCAATAACTCTCCATATTTTGATCAATGCTTCTTCTCTCTTTCTTTCAAATCACATCAAATACAATGAATAGAGCTATAGTTGCAGAAAGCTTGTTCATAGACAGAATCCCAAATTCACAATTTATTTTCAGGTAATTAATAAAGGTTGAATGCCATCACATGTCAATGTTCATTGAACTGGAATGGATTCATCACATCAATCATTTTTTAAAATATAAATTAAATCAATCAATTAAATTTTGTTCGGTTGTTCAAATTACATTTCTAAACATGTTTGATTAAATTAGTACATCTTAGATTTTAATCTTTCATTTATTCTTTTCTTTCTTTTTATTATTTGTAGGTATCTTTTTATCATATTTTTTGGGAAATAAATGAAATATGAAAAGCGGTAATTGTATAAAATGGTAAATTAAATAAATAATTAGTTACTGAATAATAAAAAACATTATTACCTTAAATTAGTAGAATAAAATATATATACAAAACAAACAATAAGTGTTGATAAAAATTGAAAAAATTAATAATCTTTTAATATTTTGATTATTCAAGCAAATTAACTTAGTTTTGTCCGAATGTATTCAGATTGATTGAAGAAAAAAAAAATCTAATCCATTTGATCCGTGTCCGAAATTAACTTTAGGGTAAACTTAAACAATTCAATACCCCTGAAAGAGGAAAACTTTTACACTTAAAATTTAATAAATGCTTTCTTGTTTGAGCAAAAAAGTTGACTTTAAAATTAATTCGTTAAAATCAATCTTATATACATATTGGTGTTAATATTTTCTTGTTATTTAAACCGCAATAATGATTTTTTTATAAAACAGAGAAGACGAGTGACGGAAAAAAATGTAATACTTTTATTGACTTTTCTTAAACAATGAAATGACAAACGTGCCTTTCATCCCTAGCCACAAGAAATAACAAAAGGGACTTTTCTTTGTCAAGTTTATATATGCCGAAATGAAAGTTATATTCTTCAGAGGAAGAAATTGACTTAAGTAACTAAGTTGTTGTTGTGGCCCTGTTTTAGCACGTTGTGAATTTCATAATTAGCATTTCCTCATCACATTACCCTATAATCTTTTCTATATTAAGATAAGATAATCAATTTCATTCATAATCTACTAAATAGTTACTACGAAATTAAATTTAACCTAAGTTATTATTCCAACGATTTTAGACGTGAAAGTAATTTAAAAGTGTTATTGTACAGGTTTTCTTAATTTAGGAGATCTAATTATGCAGTATATATATTTTTTAATGTTTAAAAAATTTGAGAAAAAAAACATTATAGATATAAAATAAGAATAAGACAAGAGTCAATCTATATAAGAAAATAATATTATTTTTAACCCAAAACTTTAAGGATTAGGTTAAATGTGAGACTTAGACTCATACTTAAATTCTTAACAATTTTTCCTTAAGTAAAAGTCTCTCTTTTTACATTGTACAGTCTCTCTCGAACATTGAGAGGGGAACAATAGAAAGATCAAACAATAATAAGAAATGAGCAAGACTACACAAGGGAATGACATTACCTTCAATCCAAAACATTAAGACGATAGGTTTGTAAGTCTTCTTTCTTATGAACTTTTTCATTTCTATTTATTGTGACCTTTGAATTTCTAACACTTAATCTTTCACGATTATTCTTTTCTTTTATGATTGGTTGAATCTTTCATATGTTATTCTATTTTATGAATAAATTTATATAAAAATTAAAGATATTATATTTAATTTTAAATTTTACATTAATAAATTTACAAATTATTCTATTATATGTTATCTATCTTTTCGGTCTCTGTTTAATATTGAACTTCTAATCCATCTTAAATTCCTAATAAAATATTCAAACTTTAAATATTAGAAAAAAAAACATATAAAATGAAGAAAGACAAAAATAAAGTGAAAAAAGCTGAATGTTCATCATATCTCCATTATAAAAGAACCTCGTATATAATCGGAAAAGTTTCACATAAAAATTAGTATCATACTAAACCCTAGAAAAAGCTATGCTGACATTAAGAAAGAACAAAGGCTCAAACTCTCATATGCTGGCTACAACTCACAAGTCAATTTACAACCTTAGGAGTATATATATATTATCAAAATTAAAAAAAGAAATAAATTAAAGTGAAACACTGTAGATACGTTCTAACTCACAATACAGAGTACATAAAAATGGTTGTCCAAACCTTAGCTTCCTAAAGGCTCTTGGTTCACCTACTTCTTTAAGATCACATGCCTATCAGACACATTTTTCTTTCCAAAAACTACAATCAATAAGAGGTTGTTGGTTGAACACCATATTTGATGTACTTAACCATTTCCAACTATTCTTGTTCATGTGAGCAAAATCTTATACACATGCAAGAGCCAAGCACATAAATTAGCGTGTTCAAACTCACTTCATTCAGATGGGAAAGTGATAATAAATGCCAACATTTTGATGAATAGGATAGCATAAGTCCTTTTGTTTGTTATGCAGAACATGTCACCATCTGTTTGGCTACCAAAACCTACAGGGACTCCTCACCTAAATGCCCTAAATTAGTACCTGTGTTTATCCAATTAAATTATTTTATGACAAAGTGTTTGTTTGATAAAGACAAAAAGAATGAAAAAAAAAAATAACAAAGATAAGGAGATAAAATAAAAGGACATAATTTATTTGTTATCGTATATTAATATTATTTTTTAAATTATTTACTATATTATAATAAAAAATTACAACCCTTTGTAAAAAACCACTTATTTCTCTTTTATTTTAACAAAATTATAATGAATTACTCCATTCCTCACATGAACATAAAATATGTATAACATATATATTAATTATGCTGCTCCCTTTATAAGTATGTTACGTGTCAATAGAGTTTTTGTGCTTTCTTTTTGTAGAAAGTTTCAACCATGACTCACCTTCTTTGTTCACACTTTCCTCTCATTTCTGTTCCAGAGCAGTACATTTCTACCTCTGGTTTTCAATGGAGACAAACGAAGTCTAAATAATAATGGAAAAATGGTCCCTGAAATGGCGTGTTCAATATTGTTGCAAGTAGCTTCCCACCTATTCTACATTGAAACTTTATAAATATAACTTGCTTCCAAATCACATATATGCGTTTTAGAAGAAAACTGGGTGAACATGGAGTCTAGGTAATTGTTTTAATTTGACCATTAATTTAAAATTCGAATACAGTTGTTAATATTTGAGAAAAAAATAAATAAAATAGAAAAACATTTCTTTAGAAAAAGTGCCCACAATTATATATGACATTCTTAAGTTTTACTGTTTTCCATATGTTACAAAGATTACGAATCTATAATAAAATGTGTATATACTTTAACCATACTTTTTTTAAAAAAAATAGTCTTAATTATATTCCAAAAATATAATTAATTAATAAAATATGTTAGTCATAAAAAATGGCAAGAGAATTAAAAACATAAAAGAATATAGAAAGATAATATTTGTTGATGCATTTCGAAGTATAAGCCATCATTCTATTCCATTATTTTGACTGTCCCCTTCGTAAAATTTAATAATAAGGTGGACGTATCTAAGGTTAAAACTTAATGTAGAAGTTCATAGAAAATTAGAGGTCATAATCAGGTGAAGTTGAATAGATTTGAGAAGGTTTCGGATTGGACTTGGAGTTCAATTCTAATAATCCATCTATATCTTTGTGCAAGTGTTAGATTGTTTGAGTTTTTAATATTGATTGAAGTAGATTCTTAACATGTTTATAAGACTCCTTTCTCTCCATAATTGACTGATATATTAATTATTTTTAAAATATCCCTAATTAATTTATATGTTTTTATAAAAAATAAATGCTAAAAACTAATAACATAAAGTATTTTTGGTGATTCAATAAGTAATCACAAATACTTAAATTTAACTCATCCATTTTTACTTTAAATATAAAATCCATGGATTAATTATAGTGAAATGAATGAAATAAAAATGATATTACTTAGATTAGGCAAAAGACAATAAAAATGAATAAAAACAAAATAAATGTATTTATTACTAATAATTTAGTATATTATTTTTAATATTGTTGCATCTATTTATTATAATAAATTTTTGCAATGGATTATATTGAATTAATATTTTAAAATCATAATAGATGTAAGTAATTATCCTAATACAGGATATTAAGATTGATTTTACTAATGATAGTTTCTCTAAATCAAACTCTTTTGTAAAATCTATTTAATATGAATATTTTAAAAGATATTGAGTGTGACTATTGTTTTAAATTATTGATATACATATAGTCATGTTTATTGGATAAAAGTGATTTAATAATAATTTGTCATATTTGTTATCTGGTATGAGAATGAGAGAGAGGAAGAGTAAACTATTGTGATTTTATGAGGTGGTTATGTTGATTTTGTTTTAGAAAATCAATTTAGAACTAGGTTAGTGATGATATGAACTTTTGAATGAATATTGAAGCTTGACAAAGAAATTGTTGAGTTAGGAAATGTTAAAATTAATTAATTAATCTCTTGATGTGGTTGGGAACTTGAAATAAGAGTAACCAATTTGATTTTTAAATGATTTAGTGTATTATTAATTGTTGGATTGAACTTTTTAAAAATTGTTGAATTGGTAGAATATGACTTTTGATAAACTTTAGACGAGTTTTGTATTTGTTTATATTTTTAGATTTTGCCTAATTTTTGTTTAAATGAGACATTCTTGTTCAAGTGAAAATCTAAGTAAGATAAGTCCTTTCTTTCAATATTTTTGTCTGATAAAAATTCTCGCTTAAGCAAAAATTAGAACGAGGTCCGTTCTTCTTTTCAATATGATTTTTGTTCAAGAAAAAATCATGATAAATCAATTTTCTTATTTTGTTTTCGTTGGGATTTTTAATTTAAGTGAAAATTCTAATGAGTCATTATCACTTTTATCTATTCTTGCTTAAGTGAGATTTTTACACTTGAGTGACATATATGTGATAATAACATGTATAAATGAGGTTGCATGTATTCATAAGTTGTTGATTTTGGTAATGTTTGTGATATATTGTGTTTTGCCAAATGTGTGTATAATTAAAAAATAGTGTGGTATGTTGTTTTCATTATCCTTTATGAGCGTTGTCACTTTGTGAGTGTTGGATTATACTTGCGATAGTATTATGTAGTATTAGACATGAAACTCATTAAGAAAAAGAGATATAGTGACTTTATTGACATAGACAAAATATTAGGTAGAGAGAAATTGTAGAAGACTCTTACATCACCATTTTTTTTTATAATAGATGCAAGTAACCACTTTAGCATAAAATCCTAAGGTCGATTTTTACCGATGTTGTATGAGTCAGGGTGTTTGTCGCAGGTAAAATTGTTTGATACGAGATTTCCAGAAGGCATTGACAATTACTTTGAATAATTAATATACATCCGAGAAATCCTACTTATTAAATATAAGTAATTCAATAATGATTTGTTGTATGTGTTATCTATACAAAGTATTTTAGTTCTCAATCAACAGATTGAGTTTTATTAAGCACACTAATGTTGTAAAGTACAAAGCAAGTTTTATTTTGGCTTATAGTCATTCTTGGCTAACATGTACAAATATTGTTTTGTATTATATAAACTTTTTACTAACCCGTTGAGTATTCTTTAGACTCGTAGTCACTTCTCACTAACTCCTTTGAGCATGTTTGGAAGCATAGTCACTCCTATCCAATCCTTTTAAGTATTCTTTTGACTCAGTCATTTTTGACTAATTCCTTCAAGTATTCTTTGAGCTCATAATCATTGACTAACCTCTTCCAGGATTCATTTGGCTCATAGTCACTTCTGGCTAACTCTATTCAATCATTTAGTCACTATTGACTAAAACCAAGTATTCTTTTCTATCATAGTCATTCCTAATTAACCTATTTAAGAGTATTATTTGAACCCCTATTTACCAAACAACTACTCCTAATTAAGATAAATAAATTGTCTGAGCAATGATCAATAAATCATAAGATTGCTCACTATAGAGGGATATTCTCTACCAAACTTTTTGTGACATAGAAAGTTTGAATAAAATTTCAAAACTATACACTATACAATGTGGTCTCTCTAATTTTGTTCCTGATGAATGATTTTAAATAACTACCAAAAAATATAGCTATTACAAATCTTTTTTATGTCTTTGAGAAATTTTAACTCTTCATTGCATCTTATATACTCTATTTAATATTAATTGTTATTTTTTTCTTTAGGGAACACCCTAACTAAATGTACTTATCTCTTAATTTTATAAATTTATATTTTTATTTATAAAATTACAGTTATTTTTAAAAAGTAATTTTATTTAAACAAATACTCATATATATATTTTTTTTTTCAAACAAATTCTTAATGGGTAGGGGATAATTATCCATGTCGGTCCGACTTGTTGACGAAAAGAAGTTCCTATATTGAAATCCGAGGATGGTAAGAAATTTATTTCTTCGTACCAATAATCACGAAATATTAATTTCTTTTTGTTTTCCTCATTTGTTAACCAATTAATTATCCTCTTATCTGCATCTTTCTTTGCCTTCTCCCTGTCCGTGTTCCTAAGTAGCTGGGGAGTTGGTACCACCTTTTATTGCACGACCATTCTTCAGAACTCATGTGAACCAAACCATACAAAATATCTGTATAACATAACGTCTCTCTACCAAGACTATTTTATTCCTTACGCACAGTCAACATAAAAAGGTTATTAATAATTATGTTATTTTTTTCATGATTAGATTCATATTTAATATGACATGTTTGGCAAGAGAAAACAAATTAGTTTCTCTATAAATTAAAATTAATTCATGAGCGTATAAATTCTTTTAAATTATTTAGATACATTTTTATTTTTTTTAATTTGTGTAAAAGTTCAATTTTAATTTCTAAAACATATTTATTTAATTTTTTTCATCTTAGAAATTGTTATATTTATAATAACTTAAAGTACTTTTAAAGCATATAATGACGAGAGTGCTATATATCAACACACAGTATATATGTTGTTGTTATTTATAGCATTAATCGAGCTCAACTCTCACCTGTGAAATTCGTATAAGTATTTTTTTATTTTGTTATCAACATTAGGGTTTAGAGTTATTTTTAAGTATGTTTAAATCTATTTTTTCGTTTAACATAGCTATTTTTTTTTTATATTAGTCCTTTTAATTTATTTTCAAAAAGAATATTTATTATATGAATATTTTTTTTTTTGGGTCAGTTCTTACTGTTAGCAACTTGGTCTAAAGTATTCAGATGGCTAAATGCTCACCTCAAGCAAGTCAATAATGTCAATTTTAATCAGTAATTTGTGAAGTAAATAATTCAATTAATTTAGACGGGGATTAAAACACGAAAGGGGAGGGGCCAAATATGCAAGATAAGTAGTGGAAGGCATTTTATTTTGTTGCTAGTTGTGCATATTAAGGAAGAAACTCCTCTTCTAATTGTGTCTGATAATGTGTGCAAAGTTTTATGTTTTTTTCTTTGGAAAAAGGAGCTAGTCATCTTTTCCCTATGATGGAAGGAACATGTTTATGATTCTTGGGTGTTTGTTGAAGTGATTAATGACAATAGGTACACAACATGCTTTGTTTCTATTTGTTTTTCCAATTGTGCTTGGAAATCATGAACCACTGTTTTATTATCTTTCCTATTTTATAATGTTTGTTGGATATTAATATAGAGTTTGTTGGAATATACAATATGTTGAAAGTAAGGGATTGTGATTTATGGAAATAGGTGATTCAAGGAAAATTTATATGCATGAATCATTACTTGTAAGCTCCATATTCCCTTACATGCATATGGCATCATTGTTTGACATTAATTACTGTTTTATGTTTTTGTATTTAAGCACGTGAAAATTATGAAACAATATTGTTTTGCAATTTTTTTTAACATGCATAGTTTTTTGTGTGTGTACATTTGTCAGGGTTATTTATAACTCCACGATATAACAGTGAAAAAAAAGTGATGAAAAGTATAGACATTAAAAAATAATATTCTTCTTTTTAAGCAATAAATATGTTGAAGGAATATTTAGGCACGGTTAGATACAAACTAAAAGATGGAAGAAAAGGAGACAACAAACAAAGTAATGTCCGTTTAAATAGGTAGAAACCTCATAATTAAAGTTATTACTACATTATGCTCAGTGGGAAATGACCTTAATGATAAAAGAGCACGAGTAATGGAAAATGGGGAATATATAAAATTCACATTTTTGTTGATTCACATTCACATTCACATAGAAGGAACCTTATCCTGAACGTAGTTAATGTTGATTCTATTACGATGATTATTCACATTTTTGTTTGGTCTTGTAAGTTCTCATGACAGATGTAAACAAGGGAAAAGCCAGGAGTGTTAACATTCCACCCATAGACACTTCTGTAATTGGGTTTGGATATATATCCAAAAAAGCTCAATGTTATTAATTTTATTATTTTCAAAAAAAAAAAAAAAAACAAACATTGTGCTTAGAAAAAAATAGTGTATAAGTTGGAATATGAAACTTGACAATTCATAATTAATAATAACCAATTAAATAAAAAATATTTGATAAAATTGGCTAATGTGCGTAAGATAATTTATAAAATTTCAATTAAATACTTGATTAGATCTTTACATTTGATACTTTTTGAATTTTGAATTAATTATATTTTTTTAATTCATTTCACATTATTTCTTATCTTAATTTTTTATATTTTATTCTCATTATAAATATATTTATTAAAAATTTAATATTGATAAATCTACATTATTTGTTTGACGATTTTATATTAAAGAAATGAAATTTGATAGTTTTGTTGAATTATTTTTTTTTAATTGAATAATTGCTTTTGGAGGGAATATATGGTGACAATTTATTTTGGTACTGAAAGTGTAATTTGGAGTTAATTTTATTTTAAAAAATCTTATTTACTCTTTAAATGGTAAAATTAGACTATTTATCATTAAATTTCAAAATTTAAATAGCATATTAAATCAAAGACTAATTTAACTTAAAATTTTAAGAGTATCTCCTTGTGGGTAGTTCTTATTTCCAATGTTTAAGCAAAATGCTGAAGTACTTTTTTTTGCTTTAGATATGTCTCGTTATATTACACTACTTTTAAATAATTCGTATAAAAAATTTTCAAGTTTTTCTCTAATTAATAGTTTTTATAAATATTTTTTTTCAGTTTTTCTTTTTGTTAAATATTTTTTCTTGTAGGAACAATTACAATTTTAAAAAGGTTTTTGTTGTCACATAAATAAGCTTTAGTATAGCTTCTTATAAAACATAGTTAGCGTTTTTTTGTCAAGCAACCGGTCAAACACTATGTATTAGAGATATTTTAACATTTTAGAAAAAAAATTAAAATTTAATCAAATAAGCTCTTATTTCTTTAAAAGAATTTAATTAAAAACAAATAAAGTTTTGTTAGAGTTTAGTTCTAAAGGCATGAAATATGAAGGGGTGGGAGAATATTATACTTTTGGTATGAAAATAAGCAGATAAATGAAATATTTCGAAAAGAATAGTGAGAAAAAAAAAAAACGAGCTAAAATACTCGGGATTTTTACGTTACCTCTTTTATAGTGTTGTGGGTAGTTGTTAGGTTGTGGTTTTCAAATACTAATATCAACTCAAACCACCGTCGTTCGACAATTATATATACATTTATATAAAAAATCAAAAAAGATTTTTTTCTTTTCAAGAAAACAGTAACGGAAAAGTTTTAACACTTAATATCATCCACCCAAATGATTAACACCTTAAAAACACAAAACATGATGTTTTAGAAGAAAAGTTTAGAACATGCAAAGTCAGAAAGAAGTACTAAGTAAGGATTCATACTAATTAAAACTACAAGTTGTAGTATTAAAATCAAACTCAAATTTTCTACCTATACAAGAATGCGTGCGTAAGGTCGACGAGATCAGTCAAACGAGTACTGGCAAAAGTTTTTATGAAGGCGATATAATGTAAAAGTTGCAAAATCTTGTGAAATTATTTGGTAATTTATTGACTTTCCTTGTTCATACAGTGCATACAGAAAAAAGAATACTAAATTGTAGCCTCTATTTATTGCATTATATCTAAGTTCTAAGATATTAAACTATGCCAACAGCTTGCGTACACTCCATCTCATAAATGCTACATGCCGAATTCTGTGCTTATATCAAGGGTCCAAATGGCCATAACATATCGCCCACCCCCTTGTGTCTGCAACTGCATCGTCTGAAACTCCTTGTTTCACCTCTCTCTCACTGAAAGTAAGAGTATTGTCATATACCTTTTCTGCAATGGAGTTGGGAAGCGTACTGCATTTTCTTCAGGACAAGACCATTTTGATCACTGGAGCCACTGGCTTTCTTGCCAAAGGTATGTTAAATGCTGAGTCCCTTTCTATGTTTTTGCAACCTTCTTTTTCACTTTTTTTGTTCAAAAGGGTACAAAACAATGATATTTTACATGCAGTTTGCATGATATATACTATTCTGATGTTTAACTTGTTGCAGTTTTATTGGAGAAGATATTGAGGGTCCAACCGAATGTTAAGAAGCTCTACCTTCTCTTAAGGGCTGCAGACGCCAAATCTGCTACTCATCGCTTGCACAATGAGGTAACTGCACAAGATCAGTTTCTGGTCTCTGCAGAAATTGCTTAAGGCCAACTCCACTGGCCTTTCCTTTATTTTTCTCCCTCTATGTTTGAACATATGTATATAGTCATGGCATTCCTTTTGACCTTTTTCTCATAGATATAAGGATCAACTTTTATGAGTATTATAAGCCAAACTAATTAAGACTTCAAGTAGATACATAAGTGTTGCTTCTATACAATTTTCCTAGTCATCATTAAGTGTTGAATAACCATTTTCAACATCTTTTTTTTGATACTAAATGTAAGTGCATTATTCAAGCATACTTCTAGAAAGGGTATGATGGTTGTTTCACTCACTAGCAACCTTTCTCACCTAATTAAGCAACCATCATACTTTTATGATTATGATAAGCCAAATATAACTGTTGCTTCTAAATAATTTCCTAGTCATCATTCAGTGTTGAATAACCATTGTCAACATATTTTTTCATACTATTACTAAATTACTAAATGTATCTTTGAAGAAGTGCATTATTATCTAAACATACTTGTAGAAAGGGTATGATAGTTGTCTCAGACACTAGCAACCTTTCTCACCTGTCATAATATAATCAAGCTGGTGGCTAATGACTCCTAATTTTGTTGTTTTGGTGTAGATCATAGCGAAGGATTTGTTTAGGATATTAAAGGAAAAAATGGGTGTAAATTTTAACACTTTTATCTCGAAAAAGTTGACTCTGGTGCCTGGGGACATTTCTCGTGAGGATTTAGGAGTGGAGGATACTATTCTAAGGGAAGAGATTTATGATCAAACAGATGTCATCATTAATCTAGCTGCAACAACCAACTTTGATGAAAGGTTGTATATACTAAAAGTTCATAGTCTTTAGGTCTATTTAATGTTTTCTTTAAATTATTTTCTTTAATTTTACTTAAAATCGCAGGTATGATATATCTTTGGGTCTAAATACTTTTGGTGTTAAGTATGTCATCAACTTCGCCAAAAAGTGTACTAAACTTGAGGTTCTTGTGCATGTATCAACAGGTTCGTATCAATTGATGGCTATAAATATTAGAAGTTAGAAAAAGTTAGCATATACTTAGGATTAATTTGGCATATTGAATAATTATTGTTTCTTCTTAATTGATTTCAGCCTATGTAAGTGGTGAGGGAGGAGAGGAAGGACTCATATTAGAGAAACCATATCATTTGGGTGATTCTCTGAATGGAGTTTCTGGATTAGACATCAATGCAGAAGACAAGGTGGTTCGTGAAAAACTGACTGAGTTAGAACAACTGGGGGCCACAGAAAAGGAGATTAAAGAGGTTATGAAGGACTTGGGTATTAGCAGGTTTGTCAAAAATCATTCTAAAATATTTGTAGTTATTATTCCAATATTCAGTTCCTTAAATGTTTTTTAATGCTTCAAATGATCCAAGGTTTCTATAATTTTTTTTTTCTAAATTATTAAAAAATATTTAAAAATGTGTAACAATATATACACATGGGAACTGGTACCACAAGAGATATATGCCTCTCTTTTTTTTTTTTTTTTTTCTCTCTCTCTCTCACTAGAATCTGCCCTTAATTAGATGAGATATTCCCACTTGAAACCTAAAAACCTAATCTAATCAGGTGATTGATGTTGAAGTTTAGTATATATTTGGTCAACCATGAAATTTCTTTAGGATTTCCTCGTATGTGACAGGAAAATAGGAGTTTCTGTAGATATGGAAGACCAGATATTGTAGGACTCTTTATAGAGTTGATTCCATTTTCATGACAAAGGGAGTGTGGAATAATTTAAAAAAGAATATATTCAATTCTTAAGGTCATATGATAAATAAATATATCAGTACATATAAATAAATAAATAAATAACCTGCAACTACGTACCAAGAACACACATTTATGTACAAGATTGGGTCATGTAGGGTCCCAAAATGCTATATATTTATATATATCTCAATTCACCAATCGTACACATTAATTAGGTAGGCAATGACTAGTTTAGACATAGTAGGAACACACACAAAGGTGCAATCAAATGAAGGAATAATGTGATGAGAACCACTGTTCCTACACAATGCGATGATATGTCCAGTTCAGCAAGAAAACTATAATTATAAAAGTGTTCTCTAAGCATCAATGGAGTGTTTGTTTTGTTCCTTTCATGTCTTGTGTCTGTAACACCAATAATATAATAATTAAGTAATGTTAAATTCATCATACATTATATTAGGTGTTAAGTGTTTTCAATTGCTCAGAGAAAGAAGTGTTTACAGTTTATGTCGTTGACATAATAAATGTTTTGTTTAAGTACAAAGATATTTTTGTTTTCTTCAATAACGTCTAAGCATTATTATTTGCATCATTACCCTTGGTGGTTTATTGAAAAAGACAATCAAAATAAATAGCTTATGCAGTAATGTGATAAAATTTATAATACTGATTTAGTGTAAGAGTGTGAAAGTACGTGTAATGAATTAAAGTGGGGTTGTTTGGCTTGGTCCATTAAAACCCCGAATTAATTTCTTACCAAACGTACTAACTCACCTTTTCCCTATTGAAGAAGAAAGATGGGATCAAATTATGGGTTGCTATATTTTTTACGTAGGAGATGGAGAGTGATGTTAATTACAAATGCTGATGAAGGTGAAACAGAAACATAAATTGACCTACTAAACCCACCACCCTCTTTCATTTATGGTTCTTTCATTGATAACCTTTACACGGCAACACGTGCTCATGGGTCATCTCCAAAATTTATTTATGATGTTACAAATCAGTTGGAAAATGACTTCTCATATGAATCATTTGCTCACTCGTACGGATAAAAATAGGTGGATATTGGTTCTCAACATTATCTTGGTTGAAAAAATTAAATAAATTCAAGATTTCAATTGTTTACTTGTCACTTATTTCTTGACAAGATCCTCAGACAATATATGAATTTATCTTTTAATGATAAAGAAAGGTAAATAAAACTATTATTTTGATACATCACTTCTAGCATAATTTGTAGCAGTATACATGAAAAAGTTGTAAATATGATAAGTAAAATGAGATATGAACACAATAGGACCCTGAGAAAGAAACATATATTTGATACAAAACATAAGTACAATAGAAAAATTTAATGTAATAGCAGATAGTTAGCTAGAAAAAATATACTCCATCAACTGTTTATACTGTTAGGTATCCATGTAAGCTTTGTTCTAATTTGGATAGTTCCTCTCTCCCACCACATAATTTTAGCAATAATATATATTTATATATGGTGAGAGATAAGAAAAAAATAAAATAAATGAAGTGATGCTAAGGATAGATAAAGAGAAAAAATGAGTTGTGAAAAATTAATGTCTCAGAAAATTGACATAGGAGTAACATTACTCTTCTAGTTTTTGTTTCAGTAGTTTGTTTAGATGAGTTTACGTTTGTTCCCAAGGTAGAATGGTTTATTTTGAAGTTTGTGTTGATCGAACTTGGAACATGTTCGTTGAGAATTATAATAACTAGTTTAGTCTCAGTAGCTGTTCTAAAACCAAATTTTTGTGTATAACTTATCAGGGCAAAGTTTTATGGATGGCCAAACACATATGTATTCACCAAGGCCATGGGAGAGATGCTTGTGGAACAACTGAAAGGAAACTTACCCGTTGTGATCATTCGTCCTTCTATTGTTACCAGCACATTCAAAGAACCTTTCCCTGGTTGGGCTGAAGGTGTAAGGTAAATCTTTGTTTTAATTTTACATAGTGACAATTTATGTGTAAGTTTTGAAAACAAATTAAAATGATGACCCTTTTTATGTTATAGTCCAATTAATGAGATCAAATGAAATGTGAGTTCCTAATGGCAAATTTCTTGTATTTTTTATTTTGGGGGTGCTTGTAACAGAACCATTGACAGTTTAGCTGTAGCTTATGGGAAAGGAAAATTAACATGCTTCCTTGGAGATCTCAAAACAATTATTGATGCGGTGAGGTTCTGCATGAAGCCCTTTATTAATGCCTTACTGTGATTAATTTATTATTTTTCTCCATATTCTGATCTCATCTCACATGAACATCATTCAATAAGCAGATACCAGCTGACATGGTTGTGAATGCAATACTTGTGGCTGCGGTGGCTCATGCAAATCGTCCTAGTGCCGACGAGGTTATATATCATGTTGGTTCTTCTGTTAGAAAACCAGTGAGATACAGCAATATTCAAGATTATGGCTTAAGATATTTCACTGCAAAGCCATGGATAAACAAGGATGGAAGGCCAGTTAAGGTTGGCAAAGTTACAGTATTGCACAACATGGACAGCTTCAGAAGATATATGTTCCTTCGCTACCTGCTTGTGCTGAAGGTAAAGGTTCTAGTATTGATCATCATAAATATTTCACCATCACTCAAATTTCATAGAAACTTTTACAATGATAAGAGCTTACATTCTTTTTGCATTTGCAGGGACTTGAGCTAGCCAACACTGCATTTTGCCAGTATTTCCAAGGAACATATCTTGATCTCAATAGGAAGATCCAGATCGTGATGCGGTTGGTGGACCTTTACAAGCCCTACTTGTTCTTCAGAGCTGCGTAAGTGTTGATTACTAGAATCAATCTCCAATGTTACATAGATATGATACATATGACTATGATTTTGGTACTGCTACACGTTTATTCTAAAAATACATAGGGTATAATACTAATCTCATACATATATAGGGTATAATACTAATATCATGAAATTCAAATGAGTTTGAGTTATGAATATGTTTGTACATTAATGCATGCCCTCGTGTCTTATAGATTGATAGATAGATTCGTAAAGAATATAAAAAGGATTGTACTAGATATGCATGCATGAAGTAAATTTATGGCTTCTTTATTATCTACCTGAATGTTTGTGTAATCTTTCATGCTTTTTTTATATCTATTTGATCTTGATTTAACTATGAATGTTGTATAAGGTATGGACTTAAACAAAATGAATGGTATGACACAGGTTTGATGATATGAACACAGAGAAGTTGCGAATGGCAGCAAGACAAGGAGGGGTGGAGACAGATTTGTTTTACTTTGATCCACAAATCATTGATTGGGATGATTACTTTTTGAACACCCACCTTCCTGGTGTGGTGAAGTACATTTTCAAGTGAGATTATAATTTGAAGTGAGATATATATATATATATATAGCTTTAATATTGTTTTAGTGAATCTAGTAATGTTCCAAAATTTGTACTAGATGAGTCAAATCACTATTGTTAGTTTCGGCAGCATAAATGGTGTTAGAGCTGCCAAATATGTTTCAAAAACTTTGATAAAGTGTATCCAATATCTCATATCATATATTTTAATTTACTTGTCTCTTACAACAAGTGACGGTTCACATTTCTTTTGTTGGATAAATTATTTTTTCACTTTTCCCAGTTTCTTTCTTCCAGTGAATTTTAAGGGAAGGCTAGTAAGCACATTAAACATTAAGAATTTTATGGTAGTGTAGAAATAAAAAAAAATCTCGAAAATATTAGAAGTATGATGAGTTCCAAAGCTTCAAATTCAATGAGTGTTTAATTTTATTTTTCTTTTAACAATCATAAATAAATAAATTAAAATGGAACATTTCAAGAGTACTCTAACTCTTCTAGAACTGTATACTTTTAATACAAATAGGTAAACAATAACCAACTAAAGTTAAAGAAAAACACAGATACCTCAATACAGCTTTAAGAAGATAACCAAATACAATAGCTACTGAAAGAGAACTTTCTCTGATCTGTTAGTACAACTAAGAATATATAAAGTAGCTAGAATCTCCCTTTGTTGCTATTAAATACTATTAGCCTTTGCCTTCGATCCTACACATTCAGATCCACCTTTCATTAATCTCCAACCTTGTCCACCAACCAGCAAGAAGAAATAGATCCACTGTCTCCAATATCCCGCAATCCCTGTACTATGGGGTGAGAAAGCAATTTATTTATTGGTAATCTATATCTAGCTATAGTTAAATACATCCATTACAAAATATGAAAAAAAAGCATGTTAAATTCATTATTTGATATTATAAATAGTTAATACTTTTCAAAATGTAATGAATAATCTTATCCATACATAATAAATCAAAATTAATCGAAGCAATTTTTCACTATTATATCTTAAACCTATCTTCTTAAAAAATTTTGAAAACTATACTTTAATGCTTTTAAAACAATAATTTTGAATTTTTTTTTTAAAATATACCATTTTTAAAATATTATTTTTGTGGATGAATTGTATATCCATTCATAAAAAAAATTGATAAATTAAATAGAATTTTTATTAATAAGATCAAATTAGATTAAATTTTTAGTTTACATTTTAATAGATTAAAATAGATTTATTATAACTTTTACCATTCAATTTATTATAATTCAAAGTAAAATTTAACTAATCAATCATTTTTACATTCTAAAGTTTAATTGATGGTATATTTCCTTACACTCCTTTCTAGTCTTTGTTGGTGTCATATTTTTTAGTTTTGCAAACTTATCGAAAAGTACTTTTCGTATATAATAATTATTTAAAGTTTTTTTATTCAAAATCAGGAAAAATATTCAATTTTTCTATTTTAATATAATTTTAAATAAATTATTTATTGTATTTTTTAGTTTTATTTTTAAATAATTTCAATATAAAATGAAAATAAAAAAATAATTGAAAAAATAGTTTATCTTCTAATTAAAAAAATGGAATATAATTTTTTTTAATGTAGTAGTAGTACTATTATTATCAGTGTTTATATTGAGAAGTCGGCTCACTGAAAGGTGACTGGAGAACAGTTGAAACCGGGAGCCATTTTATGAACTAATTTCTTATTTTTGAAAACCTTTTAAAAAAAGTTGAATATTTTAAAAATATGTATTTGAAAATTTTATATAAACTATTAAGATAAATTAATTAAACAATGAATATATATTTTTATTTTTAGTATAATCATGAATTAAAAAGAATTTAACCATCATTGTTAAATTTAATATTTCAGTGTAAAATTAATATCAAATATTGTAATAACTTACAAATAATATTTTAATATAAATTAACATGAAATTTTATTTTTAAATTTCACTTGAAATAAAATTTATTAGTATTAATAATAGTTTATATAAAAAATTAAGTTAATATAAATAATTTTGAGTAATGATAATTAATATTAATTATTCATTTTAATTATTTAAAGCGAATTTGATTTCATAAAAATAATTTTTATAATTATTATGAATGATAAAAATTTATTATTTAGATTTGTTATTATTAGAATGAAATCTTTAATTTTATAGAGAAATTTATAGAAGATAAGTTAAAGTAATATGGGTAAATATTTGGTCATTGGATCTATTCAGAGATTCTTTTAATTTGGATTTATAGAAGATAAATTAAAAATTTATTAATTAGTTAAATATTTAGTCATGGGATCTGTTGAGAGTTTTTCTTCTAATTTGGGTTTATTGGGAAAAATTTAATTATTGACCCCTTAATTTAATTTTAATTTATATTCACATATGCTTAAATTAATAATTTTAATTATTTATATTAAAAAGTGCAAGTTTGATTTAAACTAATAATAATTATCAACTTTTTAATTTATTATATAATAATTTAAATAAATATTTTAAATTTCACATTTAAAAATAGCCCTGTAATATTTAAGCATTTATTATATTTATGTGAACATAATTTTAAAAATATTTAATAATAATAATAATTAATATTATTATTCAAAATTATTATTTTAAAATAATTATCATAAATTAAAATTAAATATTAATAATAATTTTTCATAATGACTTCATTCTTATTAAATATATTTTCTAAGAATTATAAAATTTTATATGTGATTTTTAAAATTTACATTAAATATATTTATTATTAATAAAATTTATTCAATTATTTTTTTAAATTTATTTCTCAATTTTATTTTCCATTTGCATTTAGAAACCTTTATTTCTTTTCTAATATAGTTTTCAATAATGGTTAACTTTTTATTTATAAATTTATTAAGAATAAAATATTTATTAATTATTTAATTAATTATTTTGATAGTTTATGTAATTTTTTAAAATTTATAATTTAGAAATATTTGAAAGTTTTCTTAAAAAATTCGAAAAAAAAATTAAAAAAGGCCAAAAATCAGTTTGTGAGAAGCAGACTTCTCACCAGACAGTCTTTGAAATTGAAAAAGATAAATTGGTTTTCTGAAAACTGATTTCTAAATCTGAATAATAAAAATGTCTATGTAAATATTTTAACCTTGATCTATTCAAATATTTTATTTACACTTCATTAAGTATTTAATTTCTTTATAAATTTAGATATTTTTAATTAAATTTTTATAATTTTATGAATTAAGTACTAAAATAAAAATAAAATCAATCCTATTAATTACAAAATAATATTATTTGGTGAAGATAATTAATATTTTAAATATTTTTTTATTATTTAAGTTTATAGTAATTATGTTTAAAATTATAAAATAAAGGATCATTTTACTCCAATAGATAATAAATACTTAAATAAAAGATAAAAAATTAGACATTTAATACAATAATTAAATTTATGAAAAATTTAAAACTTAATTAAGTTATTTTTTATTTTGTAAAAACACATAAGTAATTGAACATTCAAGTCACACCAATTAAAAAATTAAATGACAAAAACTAAGTAAAATATAAAAAATTTAAATATATAATACAATATAATTTTTTAATAAAAAATTAACTAAAAATACTTAAATTGACAAAAAGGATTTAAAATTTAATTAAAATTTTGTTTAATTTAAGTTTATTGGAACATTTAACGAGTGGGACGTTGAAATCTTGGGATTGAGACTCCATGGAGTTGTACTTATTAAAGTGTATTTAGTTCCCAATAAGGATTTTTCTATAATTAGTAGAAATTTTTTTATCGATAAATATTAGTTACTAAAATGACAATTTTTATTGACGAATATATAATTACTGAAAAGGTTAATCAAAATACAAAATCTGAAATAGGTTGAACTTATTCTGTCGTCCCATTCTTAGAAAAGAAAATGTAATAAGTAGTAATTATTTTTTAATTACTTTACACACTTGAGGAATATAATATTTCTCTAACATTTTTTTACATGAGAAGTATATTTCTATTATATGCGAAACAGTTGAAGTATTCCAAAATACTTTATCTATCTACAAGAATATTAGTGATTTACACAAACAAAATGTTAAATGCTTCTCACTATTTCTCAGCAGAACTACCCAATTCCAGATTTAATTTACACCCTCCAGTGTTAAATATATTCAAAATAAATAAATTACAACATTTTATTTAATAATTTTTAACTATTTATTATAAAAAAGAACTATTTAGAACTGATTACAGAATGAGTTTCAGCAATAGTATGGCACTTACTACTGTCCTTTCTCATTACTAAGACCTTTATCTCACTTATATCAGAGTTTTGGTTCATCGATACGATCCAAGACTTTAAGTTTATAGTACCCTCATAAATCCAAAGATATGAACCAGCATGATCTGATTCTATTCTCTTTTTTTTTTTCAGTCAAATCAGAAAACTGTTATTTAATTTTCTGCTTTCTTCAAGCACCATTAACCAGTCTTACTATTCAAACTGTCAGCTGATTGAAAAAATCCTGTTGTATAAGCTAGAATATATTAACCCCAGGAGCTTTAAGTCCTCCAACAGCATTAACTACTCATAACAGAATCATTATTTTGGCTACGTGACATATGACCTTCGGGTTGATTCTTTTATTTTAAAATTTTCTAGGTTAGGATAATTTTATTTAGATATTTAAGTAAGAATCTATTATCTTATTGAAAAAAAATAAAAAAAATTAAGTATTTTAAAATTTTCTAGGTTAGGATAATTTTATTTAGATATTTAAGTAAGAATCTATTATCTTATTGAAAAAAAATAAAAAAAAAATTAAGTAATATATAAAAAGTACGGTCTTAATTTTTTAAGATTTTAGATTGATGTAATATAATTATTTTTTAAATTTAGTTCATGTCATATTATTATTTATTATTTTTTTCATCTCGTGATTTATTTTGTAACTTTTGTGGATGACTCCACCATGAACACATAAAAAGAGGATAAATATATATGATAATTATGTTTTTACTTTATTTCTTTTTTTTCCATCTAACATGAAATTATATTCTGTTTTTCAAGAGACCGACTGATTGGTTCTAGCAATAACAATGTTTTTTAAGGTTGTTTCTTATATTCTGTTGTCGTAAGAGACTGATTGGTTCCAGCAACAACAATGTTTTCTAAAGTTGTTCCTTCATCGTTCTTACAGGCACTCCGACACTCATGTTAGAATTGGATAGAGAGTGCAGGTAATTTTAGTTAGAGTTTAGAGTTTAGAAGTACTTTACTTAAGTTGATTGAGTCTGTATTTATAAGCGTAATAGTGAGATTAATGAGTTTGGACCAATTGTGTTATATTTTGTTATTCTGTTATGATTCTATAATAGAATTAGTTATGAGACATTATAACCTGATTGTGTTGTGCCTTCATCAACCCTACATATTCCAATTTTGAGTGCACCTGAAAATGAAGCAATTTTATATTCCCAGCCAATCAATGAACGTAAAAATATCATGATTTGAAATTGAATTTTGAACATTTCAATAAATGATAATTGAAGTAATAGCATATTGAAATAATAGCATAAAATGCATCTTTGAAAACAATACTTAATGAATTATTTATAATGACATGACATAATCCTCATGTATCTCCTTTAAAAGTATATCTTCATACAATTATTCCAACCGTATCTTTCTTGTCATATAATATTACATATTTTTTTGACTCTTCAAAAAGAAGGTATTGGATTTGAGTGAATGACCATATGATAATAGAGGCTGGTGGAGTAGAGGCATGTCTTAAAAGAACACAGTTTTCCATTCACAATCCTTCGTAGATGAACAAGTCCAATTTGTCTTCATGAAATTGTATTTAAAGAACATGATCTTCCATTCATAATCTTTCGCAGATGAACAAGTACGAAGAAATTGTATTTAAAAATTATAATTTATTAAGAACTAAATTTAAGTTTAATTTAATTTTATAAAATTAAATTCTAATAATTCTTATTTATATAATATATTGATACCATGATATTTAACCTACATTCATATTTCATATATGAAATTAGATATGTGTAGATGATTTAATAATATATAATAAGATCATCAAACTTCGTTAAAATAAGTTATGATATTATATTAAAAAATAGAATTTAAGTATAATTTAACTTCATAAAACTAATTTATATGAGAAGATTGGTGTCACTTATACACTCATATTATCTCCGACATATTTCACAAATTCTACTTATTGATATTATTAAAATACTTGGTGCCAAATATTCCACTTATCACATTATCTGAAAAATATATTTACTTAATAAATAAAATGTAATATAATGTGATAAAAGTCAAGTGAAGATCATGTGTTTCGTTATAAACTCGCAATCAAACTCATTATTTATAATATATGTTATTTAACCTCATAATAGATGTTTGGATATGATTACACTGAGAAGAGTATTCTTCTTTGTTGGAATGTAGAAGAAAACATTGCACCATATAGATTCCAAAGCTATGCTAAAAGCTGTCCCCACAAAGATCATTGAAAGTTCTTGACTATTTGAGCTACCACCAACTACTTTGTACAGAAATGATGTCACTACCATCACCAATTTTTGCCTCTGCGAAGTTTAAATAATGAAGATGCTAATCAAATATAATAACGTCATAAGGGGTGATTCAGGTAAAATTGTGATCTGTACAATTTCTGAAAAAATAAAAAAGTAAAAAAATAAAAATAAATCATGTTTTTATACATTCTTTTATCATCTTAGAACTTGTCTTTCTAAGAATGATTTCTTCTTTCTACGGTAATTTTTTAAAAATTTGTCTATTTTAGTAAAATGTAACAAAAAATACACCATTTAGTAATTTTTCCTTTAATTTGCTATGTTCTGTTTACTTGTGTGGGGTATTGCAGCTGTTGTGGAGCAGTTACTGAGTGAGAAGGCAACCAAATATGAGAAAACTTTTTCTTCCTTTGAGAGCTGAAGATTCTGCCACTCCAAGATTGCACAACGAGATGAAAATAAATGTAACTTAAATAAATTTAACTTATATACCATTTAATACTACTGTTATTAATTAATCTAAATAAATTTAACTAATAGATCATTTATTTCCCTAATAAATTAATAAAAAATATTTAATGATTTAGTAATTAGGTTCATTTAATATGTTAGCAGTTCAATTCTCATTAAGTATACTCTATTTTTATATATTAAATCTACTTTTCTAATAAAATTTGTATAGTGGCAGAAAAGTGTGGGTCTAAAGTGAATTGAATTAATTATAATCGAGTCAAATTGGTTGCTAAGTTTTTTTTTTTTTCACTAAATCAGTTTCGGTTGTCTGAGAAAATTCATCATGTAGTCACTAAAATGATGTCGGTCTCTACAAATCTTATTAAATATTTAAATTTTGTTTTTTATATCTTTCACAAACTTTAGTATAAAAAAAAATTGACCTAAACAAAAACTTTATATCTCAATCACTAATTTTAGTGACTATTTTACCATCTTTGAGTAACATAATAAAAGAAAAGCTTATTTTACAAGTTTTATCTAAATTCTTATTGATAAGATTTTTAAAGATAAAACATTGATGATCTGAAAGGTTATTGTATGATGTAATTTTAATTGGATAAAAAGTACAACACCTTCTTCATTAAATTACTTATATAAATAATAAAATGAAATACAAATTTGAACTAATTTAACTGGTAAACTTTCAATCATCATTATTATTTTTAAAGATACCAATTAATAAGAAATTCTTATGAAGTGTATTAACTTTTTTGAATTGATATTATCATAGTAATTTACAAGTGTGAAAAAAATTTACTAATATATATATATATATACACACACACACACCAATAAATAAGATAAGATTAAATGTTACATTATTTTTCTAATATTTTTGAGAAAAAAAAAAACCTTTGTAATCAAACATTCAAGAGCATTTGTTAGACACAAATCATAATTATTTATTAATTTGATTAATTTATTACTAAATTAGTATGGAATCTATGAGTTGATTGAAAACAAATGAATGTTCTAGCATTTGTTAATTATAGAAAAGTTTAATAATTCAATTACAGAAATTAATTAAACAAATATTTTTTGAAATTTGCAAAGAGCATCAATAACAAAAATAATTAAGCACTTGCTAACCAAATGGTTGAATGTATGGCAATTTCCCATGGCATGGTTCAAATAATTTATAATATATTATGGATATTTGAATGGAGGAGCAGTAAATGATCGGTACTGTCATCACTTAAATGCTTCTTCAATGTTAATGCTTCTATCTCCTCTGGCCATAACAAATAAATTAAAAAGTGTTAATGCTTCTTCAATGTATAACACTTCTCTTTTATGGTTTTGAACTGTCTCTTTTTGTGATGTGAAGTTGAGAACTATAGACATTATTATTGATAATAAAGATATAAATAAATCTGTGAAACCAAGAAATTGAAAAACATGAACAAACTTGGCTTACAAATCAACCCATAATTTTATTTAAGTGAGATGCTACCAAAAGCAAGTGATATCACTCAAGTTTTAATTTTAATTTTAAGCTTAAACATTTTTTTTCTTCCTGAAAATATAATTTTTATTCACTTTTGATTCTTAGTCTGAAAGATTTACAAAAATAATGTATTGATCAAATATAAAATCAAGTATATATTTTTTATTCAGTTAAATAAGAAAACCATTTTATTTTTAAGAATTAGAAATACATTTAAGTCTTTCGTACTTTTGTAACCTTTCCAAAATTAAAGAGTACGACGTTAAGACTAAATATCATAACTTCTAAAGGTAGAAAACAGAGAAACCCTAAAAGAATGGAAGATGGCACGTGAATAACAAATGCATATGAATTGTTTGAATGACAAAAGATACACATATATATATATATATACATGTAAGTTTATAATCAGCTTTGCATATTATAAACAAATTTAGCTTTGAAAATCAATTTAGATAATAAAATAGCAGCACGAGTAGTTTAGTTTATTCTGTATAAAATATAAAATTCAAAAAATATAATATGGAGCAAAAAGAAGTTATACAGTTTTAAACAATTCTGTATAAAAATCGGAATATCTTAATATTCTATTTTATTTATTTTATTCTTTATTAATAAAAAAACAAAATTAAATAAAAAAATCAACCTTATTTTGCAGTTTCATTTTGTTTGGTTTTACAATTCTTTAAAATTGTTTTTAATTAAATCCGAGCCTGTGACCATAATTAAAACTCAACCGATTTAACAAATACCCACGTGTTTCTGCGTGCTTTTATTTTTGTTCAATGTCTCGTGTATCACACATATGATTCCCAAAACTTAACACTGTCCGAGTCCAATTGATAGACATACTACTGAAACGTCTCATCAAGGTCATATTTAATGCTATATCTTATTTTATCAGTTATTCTATTAAGCGTCCGTCGGTGTATGTAAAATCATTCAAAAAATACAAATTAAATTTTGTTTCGGATGGGATTTTGAGGGTAAAAGAATTATATGGATTGCACGGGACAAACTTTGTTTTTCTCTTGATCAGGGAGGATTGGATATCAAACATCAAAGAAAATTTAACTTTGTATGGTTATGGAGGGATAGATACGGAAAACAAGGTGTGTAGAGAGATATAATTGAGTTTAAGAATGGATCTTGGAGGAAGATGCCAGATAATTTGAGTGTCCACATAGCAAAATAGGTTATTCAAATGATAAACATAATTACTTTTTCAATAGGATTGTTTACGTATCAGGTGATGGAACTACGATTAAATTGTAAGAAGATATCTGGTTAGACAATGTATCGCTTAAAATAGATTTCTCAGACTCGTATTCATTTTCATTGAAAACACGTAAGGTAATCAGCAAAATGTGAGAATGGGCAAATATTGGAGGAAGAGAAGTACTTTCGTGAAAGTTAACGTGGAGGAGAGGGTTGTTTGTCTAGAAAAAGAAACAATTGGGGCAGATAATTACTCTTTTAAATGCTATTAAGTGGAATAGGGTACTCCAGAAAGGACGATTTGGGATGTGGGGGACCTCAGAAATATACAGTGGGATTGGATACAGCGTCTCCTAAATGAGAACGTTAGCTATTCAAAGTGCTTTATGATCAGTTCAATTGTGTGTCGAAGGCAATGTTAGAAAAAAATTACCAATTAGACTTAATTTGGAAAAAAAAAAAAAAGTTATAGTCTTAAGCAACTTATGTCCTTTGTGTAAGAAGGCAAGAAAAGTGTTTAACTGTTCTAATCAGTTGTATTGTTGCTCAAGAAATGTAGGATAATTATGATCAGTGGTTAGGTATTTCATCTATCAGGCTCCTAAAAATTATAGACTATTTCTAGAGCTTCTATCTTTTAGGTCTCCGTAAGAAAATAAATTCAGTTTGAAGGAATATGTGGGTGGCTATAGCGTGAAAAATTTGAATGCATATGAATAGAATAGTGTTTAATAATAGAGTGGTAGAGATTTTTATATTAGAACAACTCAAGGCATAGTCTTAGAATAAATTTAGATGGCAAAGGGCCAATTATTCTATTTCAGACTAGATTTTTTGCCAATCCTATGTTTGGAAAATACTACCTAATTACGGTAATTGTTGTGTGAGTGGTGGCATGTAGGGAGAAACTCTAGTTAAAGGGTGCATAACGTGATGGGCTATTTGGTATAGTGTATCTTTGAGGAAGAAGTAGGAAAGGAGTAGGCAAAGGTGTGGGTGTGTTTGCAGGGGTGTTCGGCTAGAGCAACTGTAGACAGTGGCAGTTGGAATGCGAGGGTTGAAAGACTGCAGATTCCAAGTACATAATGCAGACAACTCAGCCTTACGGAGATTGGCCTTGAGGGGACGATCATGGAGTTCGACTATTTAGAAATCGGTTATGGAGTTCAGTATCAGGGTGTTTGGCTGTGGAGCTCAGGCATTTAGATACCGACCTCAGGAGGTCGGCTATGGAAGTCAACCTCGGGAGGTTGGCTATGGAGCTCGGCCTTCTGGAGATCGGCCTCAGATGTTTGGCTATGGAGCTCAGTCATTTGGAGATCGGATATGGAGTTCAGCCTTTTGGAGATCCGCATCAAGTAATTCGACTATAAATCTCAGCTATCTGGAGATCGATCTCGAGAGGTTAACTATAAAACTCAACCTCAGGAAGTCAGCCATGGAACTTGGCCTTAGGAAGTCGGTTATGAAGGTTCTCTTTCTGAAGATCGGCTTCAGGGTGTTTGACTATGGAGTTTGGCCTTCTGAATATACTTCTAAGTAAAGTATATACTATTGATGATGGTGAAATTTCTTTAAATACTGTGGTAAAATTTATTTTTCATTTGTTAAATTTAAATTAATATTATATGTGAGAGGATATTTTGATATAAGTATTCTGTATAAATCTCTTAGTTTTTATCAGTGGATAATTTTTTATAAAAACATTTTTAAATAGTCTACTATATATTTTAATAGTTTCTTAAATCATTATACAAATATTTTTTAATAGTCTACCAAGTCGATTCAATAAGATTATTATAATTATGAGAATCTAACTTAAAAATCTACTTCTCCAATTAAATTCTACTTATGAAGTAGAACAACACTATCAATGAATAAATGAATAAAGCTTTTTCATTCATATCTTTCTTCTATTTTGGAACCTTTTTCCTGTCCTGAAAAAGTTCTTATAAAAAGTAACAAGTTATTTGCTTCAATGGATTGTACTTGGAATACGTGTCAAACTCAAACTCAAACTCAATAAGAGAGTTAAATTTGAACACGTGGTCCATCATTTATTGGGGTGACAATGGTAGGTGGCATGAATATTTCGGTGACATTAAGGGATCTTATTCTGTATATGTATATATACTTAAGTACTTATTATACTTGGAAAAAGCATTCCTAAACAATCATCTTCATCATATAACTGTCAGATTTGAACTACCTCTTCATCCTATCTTCTCCGAATCGTTGGCAACTCAGAGGAAAAGAAAAAGGCTTAAAAAGGTTTGGATGTTTGTTCGATTTACAGTTATATGTTGAATTTAGTATGTATGTATTCCAACTTCTCTCAAAATCTATTATTATAAATTCTAACACTTCTACTTCAAGTATCATACACTCTTTTTCATACAGTATTGTATTTTCTATCTAATACATATAGGATATTGACATGTTTACGATACTCATATGATATATATTATATCGTGTCTAATTAAAAAAATTAAAATTCTTTTAATACAATTTTAAAATATATTAATAAATAATTCTTTAAAAACTCATAAATTTATTATAAAAATAAAAAATAATTCGTGTATATATAATTAAGAATATTTAAATTACGTATGTTTCTTTTATTTTTTATAAATAAATTAAATCAATCTTTTTATTATATTTAACTGATATGTTTCCATATAAACTTTTAATGCATAAATTTTAATTATGAATTTATATAATTTATATAATTTATAACGATGAAATATATAGATTTGTGTGTTTGTATATTTTAAAAAATACATGTATTTATGTATTCGTATTTATATAGTATCTATATCAATATCCTTACTAACTAGCGAAAATTTTAATATTTTTGTGGTGCAGAAGAAGATAATTATGGAACAGGAAAACCAAATGTGACTTCAATTTATATGTAAAAATTGAAATTAAAGAGATAGGTTTTAGAAATTATAGACTTTTGATTTTATTCTATATTATGGGTCTGATTATAAGACGATGTCTTACTGTTAGATTTCTTCTAGAATTTCTACTTATTGATTATATCTTCCTTCTTTTATTATATATAGCTTATACTATTTCTTTTTTTTTGGTACTTTGTTATTAACACAAAAGGGAATATCAGTTCTTGAAATGGAGTCGGAAAGCATGGCTCAGTTTTTCAAGGGAAAGAGCATTTTAATGACTGGCACAACGGGGTTCTTAGCAAAAGGTACTACTACAAATACAATGTATCTATAACAAATAATTCGAAGTTTATTGAATTTGTGTATTACATGCGCAGTTTTCTTGGAAAAGATTCTGAGAACCCAGCCCCAACTACACAAATTGTATCTTCTGGTTCGAGCACAAAACATTGATTTGGCTGCACAACGCTTTCAAGATGAGGTTATAACATATATGCTTCCTATGTCAATATATTACTACAAAATTCACTTTCATGTATAATAATTCAGGCACTAAACTTTACCAACATCAGAATTAGTTTTTTTTTTATCAAATATTAAATATTTATATATAGCAAAACTATATTTAACAAGGTGTTCACCACTCCTGTATATTCTTTCATAGGTCTTCTGATTTTTTTCTTAATCTTATTTCCCTTTTGCTAGAAGGATCATATCGAAGAGTTTTAGATCTTTAACTCCAAATTCACTTTTTTTTTCTTTTGTTTTAAAAATATTCTCCAATCTTTCAATCTTCGCTCTTCCAATCTCAAAAAAATAAAAATAAAATAATATCTGTATTTTCTTAATATCATTATCCACACTAGTTGATAATTTGTAAAAAGACAAAAAGAAAAATGTTAAGGCTATTATGAGAACAGATTTTATGAGCCAAACATATTTTAATTTCTTGATTTTGTTCAAAACAAGTTGCGAACAGTCATATTTTTTTTGGATTTTCCTCACTATCATGTCATCATAAGTGAAAGTAATATTAATAATACTACATTTAAGGATTAAATACAATTTGTGTAACAATTATTTATCAATAAATCGTATATAATATTTATAGATAATTATTTGAGTTCTGATTATCCATGAATTTTGGATTACCAGTAATTCATAGATCATTTTTATTTTATTATTTACAGATTTTATTTATTACCTACCATTTTGTGGTAAATAAATGTAAATTTTTAGTGTTATTTTTACTTATTTAATTGTGTTTTTCCACATTTTTCACTTTTCATTATAATACATGAGAAATATACATTCTCTATAACTAATGAGGCGTAGCTCTTTTTGCATTTTTCTATATAGTGATTAAAAACCCCTTACCACTAACAGATTTATCACAAGTACTTTAACTAAAAAAATTATCACAAGTACTTTGATCTTTGGTCCAAATGCTCAAAATTTCCCTATCCCGTTTTGAACTAATGCACCCACTCAATGTCCTTATGACCTCATATGGTATAACATGTCATTATTAATTAATATTTTCCAAATTTATTTCTTTAACACACACCATTCCTACTTAACTAGATATTTTTGTTTTAGTTATATTGAGTTGCTTTTGCTCCTGCCTTTGCTCTACTTTTGACTCATCAGTTCAACCATCCCTTTTCCACTTCTAGATATTGACTTTGGGGCTTAACATCAGAATAATGAAAAATCAATTTTCTTATTAAATTTTATGACTCATTTTCAGTTTTACATATTGAATTGTGGCATTCATGCATTCCATTAATGCTCATAATACAGGTCATTCACACAGATTTATTTAGAGTGTTAAGAGACCAACGGGGCCAAGATTTTGATTCTTTCATTTCCAGGAAGATTGAGGTCATATCAGGAGATGTTTCTCTTCATAATTTTGGCCTCAAAGATGAAAAGCTTAAGATCAAGATGTTGGAAGAGATCAACGTTGTTGTGAATTTTGCAGCATCTACCAGATTTGACGAAAGGTAAATTGTATAGTATAACCAACAGTTTTTGCTTCTCCGGATTTGGATTCATTATTATTTTTCCACAGATTTGACATCTCAATGGGTGTAAATACAATGGGTGCCCTACATGTCTTAAACTTCGCAAAGAATTGTCCTCAGATAAAGATTTTTGTGCAAATATCAACTGGTAATTAATTCATAATGCAATATAGATTACTATATTTACCAAAACATTATTCAGTTACAATTATGCTAATTTCCATTCATAATACATCTGTTGGTATGAATGAACCTTAGCATATGTGTGTGGAGAGATTAAGGATGGAAAAACAATTGTGCAAGAGAAACCCTTCGAGATGGGTCAGACACTGAAAGAGACCGCGAAATTAGACATAACTGCAGAAGTGAATTTGTTGGAGAAGAAAATAGATGAGCTCCGATCAGAGAATGCCACTGAAAACACAATCTCACATGCATTGAAAGATTATGGAATTGAACGGTACATCAGATTCTTATTCTGTTATATGGCTGATATTCATTAATCTATAAATGACATTATCTTTGTGATGTATCAGAGCAAAGTTGTATGGTTGGCCAAACACATACTCATTCACAAAAGCAATGGGAGAGATGCATGTGGTTCATTATAAAGATAATGTTCCTCTAATCATTATACGTCCCACCATGGTTACTAGTACCCTCAAGGACCCATTTCCTGGTTGGATTGAAGGCTTAAGGTGTGTATACATACATATAGATACATACATATACATACATACATATAAATACATATAAATACATACATATACATACATACATATACATATATATTCAACATTGTCTCAAATTGTATTTAATTCCACTGATTCAACTTCCTAGACAGCAAAATAAACTTTTTAGTTTATCAGTTTCACTTAAAGTTAAACTTGTAGAGTTTACTGTATTGTGTTCAAGATTTTCTTAGAATTATATATGGTCTTGATGAGGAATTATAAATTAATTTATTTATTTTGTATTTACAGAACTCTAGACAGCATAATTTGTGGCTATGGTCAAGGGAAAATAACAAGCTTTCTTGGTCATCCCAAGACAATTTTGGATACCGTAAGTTAAATTATATTTTGGTTATATATTAATAAAACTTCTAAAGTTTAAACTACTAATCATTTAACGGTTCTTTTATATCTAAAAAGCACTGGTTTGTTTTGCAAAACATCTTTGGATGTCTAGAGAATAACTCAGTGCAATGTTTTTCTTTGTTATAAACATAGTTAGCTTTTTACAACATGATTTTGCTGAAAAGAAAATGAACTAATTCATATTATTTATTCCACGCGTATTTTCTGTGCATATGCTAACTACAGTAACATGCAGATACCTGCGGATATGGTTATCAATTGTATGATGACAGCAATTGTTGCTTGTTCAAATCAAGCTCCTAAGAATTTCGTCTACCACATTTCTTCATCGTTAAGAAATCCATTGAAAATTGCTGATGTTATTGATTACTGCTACCGTTATTTCATTAAATTCGCGTACAAAAACAAAAATGGAAAGCCAATAATAGTGTCCAAGGCAACTTTGATATCAAGTAGGGCTGCTTTCGACATTTTCATGACACTCCGATATATTTTGCCACTAAAGGTTTGTCGAACACCAAGTGAAGCAAAACTATAATCATATATTTTGCTAATCTTTTAAGGTTTCATGCTAATCCTTATGCATGAGTTTGATATATATTTAGGTCTTAAATTTGGTGAACAAAGCGTTTTGCCAATGCTCTCGAGATGTTTACGATGATAGCTACAAGAAAATCAGAAGGGTCACACGACTAGTTGAACTCTACAAACCCTACCTGTTTTTTAAGGGCGTGTATGTATTTTCCTTGGTCTATAATTATTAGAAATGATACAAGAACTACTTTGATTCATAACCATCATTCTCATGCAAATTACTTTCGGTTTCAGCTTTGATGATTCAAACACACAAAATTTACGAAGAGCAACAAGTAAGAACATTGAGGTTGCTGGATTGGATTTTGACCCTAATAGCATCAATTGGGAAGATTACATGATGAACACACACATTCCTGGTCTTGTAAAGTATGCATTGAAATGACCTTTGAAGTTCTGCTTTGAGATGGTTGCTACTGCATTCTTGGTGTTTTGATAAACTTCTATTGTTTGGTTTACAAAGTAAGAGTGGAATATGTAAAAGAGAATTGAGCATTATTCATTCCATTGATTGTTTAATTTTACTTTTTCATTTGGGTGGTGCAGTGAATGCCTAAATTGTTAAATGACTATAACTATATATCACTATTCATTTCACTTGATCCTATAGTTGTTGTCATTTTTGCTGCCAATTTTTACTTGTCTTCGATTTGAACCATGCGATCTTACTTAATTGCGGTACATTCAAAGCATTTGTCTTGTCATACTTCTCCTAAATAAAGGGCTAATTATTTTTGTTATTTATATATTATTCAACTTAAAAAATATTAGTTTGATAAAATTAAATTCTGTAATTTAATTATTATTTTTTTCTATAACAAATATTACAAGTTATATTATGAAAACAGAAAAATAAACAAAAGATATAAAAATAAATATATTTCCTATTAAAAATAAAAGCAAAAGACTGAATAAATATAAATAATATACTCATCTTAGTATAACTAAAGAAAAAAAACAAATAAAAAATTATATAATTCTGTCATATAAAAACAAAATAAATAGAATTAATTATAATTTAATTCAATCATAAAGATAAAATTACAGAATATATTTTATATTAGTTTCAATTAAAAGTCTCCTATTTATATTCTTTGAAAAGTTAGAATACATTTATTTTCAGTCACCTTAGATTAGATATTAAATTAAACAAATTAATAAATTATGATTTGTGACTAACTAATACTTTTTAATGTTTCATTACACATGTTTGTTTTAATAAAAAAATATACAATAATATAATATTTTACCATATATATAAATATATATATATATATATATATATATATATATATATATATATATATATATATATATATATATATATATTAGTAGTTAAATTTATTAATATTCAAGTAAAAATGTTTAAGTATATCCATTAATATTCATGCAATTAGCACATTAATGCATTAAGTGTACACAAAACTTAAAAAATGTTATAAACAATTTGTAAATTATAATGATAGTATCAACTCAAAAAGTTACTACACTTTATAAGGATTTCTTATTAGTAACTTTAAAAACGATATCAAACATTAAAAATTATCGGTTAAAGTAGTTCAAAGATTGTATTTTTCGTATCATTATTTATATAAGTAATTTAATATAGTACTTTTTATCCAATAAAAATTATAACATACAAATTTAACTCTAGAAATTTGTGTACCCTTAATGATACATGCATGTGAATGATGGTAGTTAACCAAGCAATTCTTATGAGCAAAAGCATTTCCGCGTGAAAATTGATTAACTATTAATTAATTATGTCCTAAACATATCGATTATATATCACTACATAATCGGTTATATACTACTATATGTTTAGCCATAATCAATTATATTCTAATTGTAATTGATGATAGTTGATTTTGTCTTCTATACCTATCCACAATTTCTTATGGTTAGTTGTGATTATATTGCATAACTGATATTGCATTCAAATTTAAGTTTATTGGACATTCATATCAAATATTATTATTATTATTATTATTATTATTATTATTATTATTATTATTATTATTATTATTATTATTATTATTATTATTATTATTATTATTATTGTCAATTAATAATTAATATTTAAAAAAATATTTTTATTTTCTTCACTAATCTTGTTTAACCAAAAAAAAAATTACATTTAAAAATATAAAAACAATTTTGACATTACACTTAAACACAACTTACCAACCTTCATTAATTCAATCAAATTAATCTCATATACCTATAAACTCTTAACTTTAACTCTAATTTAGTGTGTTTTCATTAAACAAAACTACTTCATTTCATTCAAATTTTTTCAAAATCAATCTCAATTTTCATAAAATAAAACTACCTTAAAATTATAGAAAGAATAATTCACTACAAGAAATTTTTAATTTACCTATCAATTATCGCATACTATACAGATACAAATTCCTAACTAAACTTAACATTACTTACATATCCCTATTTTGTAGGTAAATACATTAGCTATGAATTAACTACAAATTGTGATTACATAAAATCAAATCCATAGATAATATTAATATTAACAATATTATTATTATTATTATTATTATTATTACTACTACTACTAATAATAATAATTAAAATAATAATAATTAAAATATGTTCATAAACTTTATCTAATTATTATAAATTGTGTACTTATAGAATTCAGGTTCAAATTCTTCATTATTAATAATAATACCACTAAAATCAATATGAATATATATATATATATATATATATATA